>Ga0066388_100001770_pt1 | contig 12538 bp, 5 predicted proteins | sample PanSoiMetaGPlot6_FD_64539 | JGI IMG/M metagenome (GOLD analysis project Ga0066388, IMG submission 64539) | Tropical forest soil microbial communities from Panama analyzed to predict greenhouse gas emissions - Panama Soil - Plot 6 (Hybrid Assembly) | ecosystem: Environmental > Terrestrial > Soil... | reverse complement strand
GGAAGCCGCACAGTCCGTAATTCCCTTGTACCCGCTTACCCTTCCATCCAACCTTCAATAGCCAACATTTAATGAATGCCAGGGCTGACCAGCGTTTTCATTGAATGCCCTCGGCAGCTATGGGATTTCCCCTCCTGAAAACCAACTATTTATGCGATTTGAGGCCAGAAATTGATGCCAGCCCCTTGTGGTACCGCCACTGTAAAGTTATGATAAGCGCAGCATGATCAGGATTTCATCGTGACAACTGCAGGCGGCTAGGCGGTCTCCAGCTTCGGAGTCTGACTGATGGCGAGGATCAAACACATGATCGTAGGACAGGACGCGCAAGATCTAACTTATTGTCTGGGCATCCTTTCGCAAAGCCACGCTGGGAACTGGGTGGTCAGTCTCCCTCCCGATCTGGTGGTTTACCAGGGTGAGCTGGAGGCTCTCCTGGGCAGGGTTTTTTCCGGTCACAAGGCAAGCGTCCCGGAAAACTTCGCTCTTGCCCAGCAGATGTCGCTCAACTGGTGCATGTCCAAGTGCCGCGAAGTGGGCATTTCTTTTGAGGAAAGCCTCAGCAAGCTGTCCGCTGCCGGGCCGGTGCCGGCCGGCGAATAGGGCGAGGCAGCCTGCCTGAGCTAGTGGGGGTGAGCGCGGTTCAGCGCCGGCCTGACCGGCTGTCTGAGGCTTGACTCAATCGCTTTCCGGTGGCTCGACAATCGGTGTCACGGAGACGACCTCGTCGTCTTCAGCCAGTTGTTGGATGCGGACGCCGGTAGCCATTCTGCCCTGAGCGCTGATGGCGTCGGTTTGCTGGCGGACGACTATGCCGCCGGCCGTGGCAATCATCACGCCGTCGCCCGGCGCAATCACTCTCAAGCTGGCCAGGCGCGACCGGGCATTCTTGAACTTGATGCCGATGATTCCTATGCCGCCCCGTCCCTGCCGGCGAAACTCCTCGATGTTAACGCGCTTGCCGTAACCGTCGGTGGTGACGACCAGCACGTAAGATTCCGGCTTGGGCTCGAGGACGTCGAAGCCGACAATTCTGTCGCCTTCGCGCAAAGTGATGGCTCTGACACCGCGCGCCGAGCGGCCCATCGGACGCAGCTCTTCTTCGCTGTAGCGAATGCACATGCCGTCGCCTGTGCCGATGATGATGTCGGCTGTGCCATTGGTCGGACGCACCCAGCCCAGCTCGTCACCTTCGTTCAATGTAATGGCGATGATTCCCGAACGTCTGATGTTGGAAAACTCGGTCATCGGTACTTTCTTGATGTATGCCTGTCGGGTGAGCATCACCAGATATTGATCGTCTTTGAACTCGGCAACGGGGATGACAGCGGTTACGCTCTGGTCCTGAGGGATTTGCACGAGGTTGACGATAGCCAGCCCGCGCGCCGTTCGTCCCCCTTCCGGCAGATCCATGACTTCCAGCGCATAGACCTGGCCCTTGCTTGTAAACACCAGCAGCTTGTCGTGCATGTTGGCCGAGAAAAAGTGCTCGAGGTCATCTTCTTCCCTGGTTTTGACGCCGGTGACGCCTTTGGTGTTGCGCTTCTGACGCTTGAACGTGTCGAGCGGCAGCCGCTTGATGTAGTTCTGCTTGGTGATAAACACGGCCATCGGCTCGTTGGGCGTTAGATCCTTCGCTGACAGCTCGGTGCCGCCGTCTCCTTCGATGCGCGTGCGACGCTTGTCGCCGTACTTATCCCTTACCTCTTTAAGCTCTTTCTTCATGATGTCGAGCACCAGCTGGCGGTCAGCCAGAATACGCTTGTACTCGGCGATTTTCTCGAGCAGCTCAGCGTGCTCTTTTTCTATCTTGCTGCGCTCCATGGCTGTCAAGCGGCGGAGCTGCATGTCGAGGATGGCGTTGGCCTGCAGCTCATCGAGCTCAAAGCGAGTCATCAGTGCCTGGCGCGCTGCCTCTGCGCTTTCGGAGGTCCTGATGATGCGGATCACCTCGTCGATATTGGACTGTGCCTTCAGGAAGCCGGCCAGGATGTGTGCGCGGTCCTCGGCTTTCTTCAAGTAATAGCGCGTGCGCCGCGTGACGACGTCGATGCGGTGGTCGATGAACTCCTGGAGCAGGTCTTCGAGCTTAAGCGTGACTGGACGGCCGTGGACCAGAGCCAGGGTGTTGACCGGAAAGCTCTGTTGTAGCTGCGAGTGCTTGTAGAGGTTGTTGAGGACGACTTGCGGGTTGGCGTCTCGCTTGAGCTCGATCACGACCCGCACGCCAGTGCGATCCGTCTCATCATTGACGTCGCTGATACCGCCAATTTTGTCGTCGCGGACGAGATCGGCCACGCGTTTGGTGAAAGCTTCCGGACCGACCGTGTATGGCAGAGAGGTGACAACAATGGCCATGCGTGCCTGTCGTCCGCCGCCGCCAGCAATCTGTTCGATTGTGGCGTCACCCCTGACCGGTATCGACCCGCGCCCGGTAGTGTAAGCCTCGACAATTCCTTCTGTGCCCATGATTACGCAGCCAGAAGGGAAGTCTGGACCTTTGATGTACTGCATGAGGGCGCTGGAGTCGAGGTCCGGGTTGTCAATCTTGGCGATTGTGCCGTCGATTACCTCGCCGAGATTATGGGGCGGGATGTTGGTGGCCATGCCGACGGCAATGCCGGCCGAGCCATTCAGCAGCAGCATCGGCACGCGCGACGGCAACACCACCGGCTCTCGCAACCTGTCGTCAAAATTCGGGCGAGTGTCAACCGTTTCGGCGTCAATGTCAGCGAGCATCTCATTGGCCATCGGTGCCAGCTTCGCTTCCGTATAGCGCATGGCCGCAGGCGGGTTATCGAGATCGCCGAAGTTGCCGTGTCCATCGACGAGGACGTACCGGCTGGCACTCGGTTGCGCAAGCCTGACCAGTGCTTCATAGATGGCCGAATCGCCGTGCGGGTGATACTTACCCATTACGTCGCCGACCGTGGTAGCGGACTTCCGGTATCTCTGGTCCGGGGTCAGTCCCTGCTCGTACATCCCGTAAATGATGCGCCTGTGCACCGGTTTAAGACCGTCACGCACATCCGGCAGCGCTCGGCTTACTATGACCGACATCGCGTAGTCGATGAACGACCGCCGCATCTCGTCACGCAACTCAATCGTGACAATCCGTTCGCCGGGCAATGGAGTACTCAAAGTAAACCTCTTCTGGGGATGTCAGCCAAACAACACGCGAACCGCCCGTGCACAGGGAATGCTGGTAGCCGCAAATTACCGGCCATGCTTGCCGCAACAAGTAAGAGCGGCCCTCCTGTTGCCACGTAGTAGAAACTCACGGCACGGAGGCCCAGGCACTTGCCAATATTTGCCTAAGTATATCACGCAGGACCCGCTCGCTGTGCGCCCGGAATGGCATTCGCCCGGCTGAAGAACAACTCGAGAATCTGCAAGAAACCAACCCGGTCCGGAGCAGCTCAACTGATATCGGTTGAGCTGCTCCGGACCGGGGCCAGAGAGCATCGCGGACGCTGTCAGGTCGAGCCGGTGTGCTTTCACGGCAGTAGCCGCTACCCCAGAAATGGCCGGGCGCCGCCCCGCTGCCTCGGCAGCGCCGCCTTGCAGATTTGCTATCCTAATGGCTCTAGATTGGGTAGGTGGGGAGGATTTTGCTTGGCGGTCACAGAAACAGAAGGCACAAGACTGCGCGGGGAGCGGCTCCGCAAATTGCAGGAATTGCAAGCTCAAGGCGTAAACCCTTACCCGTATCGGTTCCAACGCACGCATCGCGCCTCCGAGCTGAGCCAGCTCTACAAGGACTTGCCTGCCGGAAGTGAAACCGAAGAAGTCGTCCGCGTCTGCGGGCGTATCTTGAATGAGCGCAATACGTGGATGTTTGTTGATGTCTACGATGAATCGGGCAAAATTCAGCTCTTTTGCCATAAGGAAAATCTGTCTGCCGATGAGCTCAAGCGCTTGAGGCTTCTCGATAAGGGCGATTTCATCGGTGCCACCGGTTCGATCAGGCGAACAAAGGCTGGTGAGTTATCGGTGCGCGTGACATCGTATGAGGTGCTCTCCAAGTCCCTGCAACCGCTGCCTGACAGCTGGGAAGGCTTCACTGATGTGGAAGCGCGCTACCGGCACCGGTATGTGGACATGATCATGCACCCGGAAGTCAGGGAGACCTTTCGCAAACGGGTGTTGACGATTAGATATATGCGCGAGTTCCTCGATGCCAGGGGGTTCTTGGAAGTCGAGACACCGGTTTTGCAGGTGGAGGCCGGCGGGGCTGATGCCCGCCCGTTTGTCACACACCATAATGCGCTCGATATTGATTTGTATATGCGCATTGCTACGGAGCTACACCTCAAGAGGCTGATCATTGGCGGCTTCGAAAGGGTCTACGAGATCGGACGTATCTTTCGCAACGAAGGTATTAGTACGAAACATAACCCCGAGTTCACCATGCTGGAGCTCTACCAAGCCTATGGAGATTACTTCGAGCTGATGGACTTTACCGAGGAGATGCTCGTTTACCTTGCGGAGAAGGTCGTTGGTTCCACATGTATTACCTACCAAGGACAAAAGATCGATTTCGCCAGACCATGGCGACGGGTCTCCATGGGCGATGCCATCAAGGAAGTCACCGGGCTCGACGTCGACGGGCTGGCTGACTGCCAACAGGCCCGGGCGGCGGCTGCCCGGCTGGGAGTGCCGCTCAGCGATGAGGACTCTCGTGGTGCCGTCATCAACACTATTTTCGAGGAAAAGGTCGAGTCGACGCTCATTCAGCCGACCTTCCTGATCGACTACCCGCTGGAGATTTCTCCGCTGACCAAGGTCCATCGCACCAAACCAGGACTGGTTGAACGGTTCGAGCTCTTTGTTTATGGTCGAGAGCTGGCTAATGGCTATAGCGAGTTAACAGACCCGCAAGATCAACAAGGCAGGCTGGAAGAGCAGGCGCGCAAAAAGGCGGCCGGCGATGAGGAAGCCATGCCGCTCGACCTCGATTTTATTCTGGCTATGGAGTACGGCATGCCGCCCACTATGGGCATTGGCATTGGCATGGATCGCCTGGTCATGTATCTGACCGACTCGGCGTCCATTCGCGATGTCATACCCTTCCCGACCATGAAACCGCTGGCAAATCCATGACGCTGGCCCGTTTCTACCTGCATGGCGGTCAAGTGATCATGCCGACGGTGGCGCAGACGGAAGCTGGATTCTACACCGATGTCGAGCCAGTGTCCGTGGTGGACATCAGGGATGCTCAGCTGGTCAAGGAGTCGATGCAAGCGATGCTTGCCCGGCCAAATCCGCAGATCCCGACGCCGGCAGCTCCGGCGGAGCCAGGATCGGTGGTGCTCGATGCCCTTGGTCTCAAGAAGTGGATAGCGTTCGAAAAGCACGCGGTACTGTATACGGTGCACCGCCGCCAGGATGATACGGTTGTCTATGCTACCGGGCGTGGTGCTGACGGCATGTGGATTCGCCGCAAAGACCGGGAAAGTCATCTCGCTTCCGACAGATCGGCAGCCGACCTTGCCGACACGATATATAGCGATATGCTCAGGCAGCCGGAAGCATCACCACCGGCGGCACCGGCTCCGCTTATGCTTCTGCCGCCGCCTAAAGACAAGCCGCCGGCCGAAGAAGAACGCTAGCTGACCAGCAACCGACAACCTGGCAGCCTGAGTCCCGTCTTAGGGCTCTACGATCGGACCGGTCAAGTTAGTGAGATGGCGGCCGTCCGGCTGCTCAGGCGGCGGTGCTGGAGCCGGCGGTGCTCAGACCTCGTCATCGACGTCCAGCGGCTCTAGCTCGCTTATATCCATCAGTCCTAAGTCGGCGTCGCCGGCCGCCGTGTCCACTGCTTTTGCTTCTTGCCAGTCGATCGTGCGCATCGATCCGATGGCCGCCGGGAAAAACCGCTGGAAGTACGCCGGCGGTGCCGTGTAAAACAACTCCTGCACGATGCAGCCCGAGCCATCCACATCTACGAAGATCGAAAAAGTGTCCCAGCCCGGCACGTGAGAGCCTTCCACCACCAGGATGCGCTTGCCCCGCAAGCTGCCGGTGTTGGCATTTCTCAAGGTGAAGTGCTCGCCCGGCACGGTATCCCTCATGACCTCCTGCACCGGCCAGAGTTGTTCAGCGGACAGCTCCTGCGGCTCGGCGGCAAGCAGTGCCCGGAAGGCTTCTCCGGACACCTCTTCGACGGGATAGCCGCGGTAATACAGGCAGAGTCGCGCCTGGTCATCCTCGGGCGGGTGAAACCAGCGCAGCGATTGAACGTCAAAAGGCCCTTCCTTGACCGGTCCTTCAATCCAACCGGCAGGCAGAAGCATTTTCTTGATCTGTCCGTGCTCTGTTACCAGCAGCGAGGTGAGGTTGTTCATATAGCCTCAGAATACATTGAGCCTTCATTTTGCCGCTTTTTGGGTGGCCTGGAAAAGCACGTCTACGGCCACGGCCTTCTTGCCCATATGGTTTTTGGCCGAGCCCCATTGATTGGTGAACTCAACGTAAACCTTGCCACTTTTGCCCCGATGTATATTTTGAATGTTGATCACGTGCCAACCGCCATTGCCACCGGCGGCAGGGTCATCGATGCCGCGGAAGGGGGGCTGGCTGGTGTGCACTGTCAGGACGGCCGGAAAGTCCTTGTGCTTGTAGAGGTCGATCAGTTGCCTCTCCAGCTCCTGGGCGCTGTTTACCTTAACGGCCGTGCCGGTCCGGTCGCTGGCTCCCCGGGTCGGCCCATAAATGACGAATTTGCTGTCGTCGCCGCCGGTAATCTGGTTGTGGATGTCCGTCAGCTCCCACTCCCAGATCCGTGGCGAGTCGTCCAGTTGCACGCGCTTGAGCTGGCCGTCCGCTCCGACCGAATACTTGAAGAGGCGCTCACCGCTGTCTTCGCCCAGGCGGTCGAACGGCTTCTCGTAGTGCAAGACTTCGCCCGGTTTCAACGAGTACTCGCCGCTCTGGGCCCACTTGATATTGACGGCCGTCATCTCGAAGATCTGGCTGGCAAAGGTGCGGCGTCGATTTACCTTGATGTCTGAGCCGTCGCTGCTGAACGGCTTCGAAAGCGCAATCTGCGCTTCCTTGTCGGGGGAGAGCGCCCCGGGTACGCGGCCCATGTCGATGACGGTACCGTCTTTGGTGACGTACTTGCCGGTCGTAGCCACGTCCGTGATCAACCGGGTTGCTTCGGCCGGATCGCGTGCAAATATGCGCTTTTCCACGGTGGTTACGTTGCAGGTCGAATTGAATCCCTGGTCGATCGACTGCGGATACGCTACTTGATGCAGAATTTGCTCGGTGAGACGGATGCGCTCGGCTTGCGAAAGCGGTGCGTCGGCGCCTCCCTGCAGCAGCCTGTTTATGTGGTGATAGGTCATGGCGATTTCTTGCTCGCTCACACCGCGCTGCTTGGCCGAGGTCTCGAACTCTTGCATTAATTGCTGCACGCGCCCCTTTTGCTCCGCAGTCGCGAAGTGAGCATCGGACAGGGACGATAGTCGCTGCCGCTCGACTTTGATGCTGGCGTCGCTATACTCTATGCGCCCGTTTGGCCGATGCACCTCGACCGTGCCGTCGAGCTTGTAGACCTTGGCTGAATCGTCAGCGCCCTGGGCGCGCAGGCTGCCGTCTGGCTCCACATCCATACGCCCGCCACTGGTTGTCTTTTTGCCATCGGGGCCGGTGGTCGTCCAATCCGTGCCATTGGGGCTTTCCATGACCGATTTGTCAGGGAACTCCACGCGTTTCAGGCTGCCGTCGGCGTTGTATTGATACTGCCTGTAATTGCCGGAGGGGTCGCGTATTTCTGTGATGCGCCCTTGAACATCACTCCAGCGGTGGATGCCGGCGCGATCGGAAGAGACTGTAGTTCCATCGCTGTTGCGCCAGAAGTCTCCATCCGGGCGTCTGAAGTAAACAGAGCCGTCCGGCTGGATCTCGCCGCGCACGTGCGAGAGCTTCAATTCGGGACCGTACTGGCTGCCGAGCCTGACCTCATCTCCCGGGTTAATGACGACTTCCATGTTGTTGGCGACCACCCACTGGTCGCTGCCTGCCGGTCTTATCCAGGTGCCGTTTTCGGATGTGTCGATCAGGTGAATCTGTCCGGTGGCTTCGTCCATTCTGATCTTGGCGTGTTGTCTGGATGCCACCATGTCCAGGTGGTCGTGCTGGCTGCCCCCTGGGATCGAATCTCGGCCTATGGTGTGCCAGCCGCCGCTCGATACGTCTACAGGCTGGCCGTTCAAGAAGACCTGCCGTCCGAGAGCCTTCTCGGCGCTGGTGACCACTTCCGACTGAGACTTGGCCACCAAGTCCAAGCGTGGCCCGTCGACCGATCCCAGGCGCACCTCGTCCCGCGGCCCCAGCTTCACTTCTTTGTTGTCTACGAACTCGAAGTCATTCGAGCCTTCCCGGCGCACGTAACTGCCGTTGCCGGAGTGATCTCTGTAGTAGAAGCTCTTGTCCGCTTCATCGAAGCGCAGGGTGCCGTGATCCCTGGACACGCGCGTATCGGCGATTGGTTGACCGTGTCCGCGACCAATCTCTATGCTGCCCTCTTTAAGGGAAAGCTTGTTGTCGCCCAGATAGATCTGCGCATCCTCTGCCCGACCGAAAGGAGCTATCTCCGGTCGCCGGAATGCCGAAACCGGTACTTGCGGGCCGTCTTCTGCACCGAGGCGGATCTTGTCGTTTGGCCCCAGTCTGACTTCTTGATCCTTTACGTGGGTCCAGCCTTCGGTGCCGTCGCGTTGAACCCAGGTGCCGTAAGCGGAGTGGTCTGTGAAGAAGAACGCCTTTTCTTTCTCGTCCCAGCGCATCTCGCCGTGGTTGCGAGATACGTAGATGTGATCCCGCAAGGGGCGACCGTCTGGTAAGACGTGGCTGCGCCCGATTTCTACCCGTCCCTGGTTCTGCTCGAACACCTTCGCCGGTCTCAGCGATTCCAGCGCTTCCAGCTGCCCTTCCGGGAACCTCAATCCTTCCAGTTTGGGACCGTCGGCTCCGCCGAGACGCACGTCGTCGCCCGGATGGATCTGTACTTTCTCGCCGGTCTTGATCTTCTGGAAACTCTCTGTGCCATGGCGTTTGATGTAGGTGCCGTTTCGGGAGCCCTCGTCTTTTATGTACAATCCCTGGCTGTCTCTGCCTACAACCGCGTGGTTGCGCGAGACTTTCGAGTCGGTCAGACCCTGAACGTCTCGACCCAGGCGCACTTCGTCACCGATTGCCAGGTCGAGTTCTTTGTTTCCTAAATTGAATCCCGCCCGATCGGGCAGTTTCAAAGCGTAGAGGGTGCGCTTGCTGTCCATCGGTGCCACACGTTCCAGCTTCTCCCTGGGCACGGCCACCAGATCGTGCTTCGGATACATCATGTTCGTTCCGTCCGCAGCCGGCCTCACGGAATAGAACGTGCCGTCCTTGCCTCGGAAATAAGTGTGGTCCTCGACCTGCACTTTGGAGAAGTCCCTGGCCAGCTCATCTTTGCCCACTTTGCGGAACATGCCTGCATAATTGGCGCGGGACTGATCGGCAATGATTGCTTCGCCGCTGTTATGGTCGAAGCCGACGAGCATGTGATCCTGCCCGTCGTAATGAACTTTTTCGCCGGCCTGCAGGTCGTGGCCGCCAAGCGGCCGCGAACCAGCGGGACCGTCTCCTCTGTGTCTTGCCCCCACAGGCTCATCGGCGAACCGACGATCGGCGGCATCAGTGGAGCGGTGAGCGCTGTCGCCCGTGGGCGCACCCTCGTTTCCTGCCCGGGCCACGGGCGCCGGTTTCTTCACCTGGCCGAGATCGAGTTTGGGTCCGGTTTCGGACCCGAGCCGTACCTCGTCGCCTGGTTTTACCGGCACCGGCTCTCCAAAGGGAATGCGCTCGTACTGGTCGGACCCGGCGCGCTTCACCCAGGTTCCCGCTTCGGAGTGATCAAGCATGAGCATGTGCCCGTCTTCATCGCGGGCGAAAGATACCTGAAGCTTGGCGCCCGTGTCTGCCGTCGTTGCCGGTGAGCCGTCGGCGCGGAAAGAAACTACCTTTTGATTGGCGCTTACGTGTTGCCCGTTGACGACCACGTCCAGATCCGGATGAACGGGAGGCGCTTCTTTGCTGGCTCCGCGTATGGCCTCCCAGCTCTTGCCCAGCCCTTTGAACGCCAGCGAGAATGTGCCGGCCATGCCCGCGCCCATGCCCGCCCCCAGCACGGTCGCCTCCGCCACTCTTTGCAGGTTTTCGCTGACACTGACAGCAGCATCCCACTCGGCAACTGAGCGAATGCCAGCGGAGGCGCCACCACCGGCGGCGCCGGCACCCATGTTGAGCGACATCTCTTCGACCGTGCGCTTGACGGCGCTGCGCGCCTCTTGCTCCATCGCCTCCTTGAGGTTTTGCTTGATGGCCGCCTCCAGTGCCCCTTCCTGCCCTTCCCTGGCCAGTTCTTTGGCCAGGGCCTTTATCGCTTTGTCATCGACAGCTTCGGCGCCATTGGAGATCGTTGAGGCCACCAACTCGAACATTTTCTGGCCGACTTGCTTTTCGGCGCCGGCCTTGAGCAGCTGCTCGCCACCTTCGCTGAGCAGCTTGCCGGTGGCAACCGAGGCTGCCTGCTCGCCCATCTTGAAGACCTGCGCCAGCTGTGCCGGCCCGATCACAATGCTGGCCGCATCGACTGCTCCGGTCAATGAATCAGTTACCACTTGCGAGCTGGCCCAGTCGTAGTCCGCACCCATGATCGAAGATTTGGCAGCTACTTTGAAGGCAGCGCCCAGCAGTGCTGTCTTAGTCAACAGCGCCAGGCTGACGCCACCGGTAAACTTGGCTCCGGCTACGGCGGCGGCAATAATGACGGCATCCACAGCCATGTCGGCGGCCGCACCTTTCGACTCGGCAAACATATCCAGATTCTTCTGGATTTGCTCGGTCAGAGCTTTCTGCTGTTCGGGGCTCAGGTCTCTGAATTCGGCAGACGAGCGCGACATGGCAGCAGCAAACTTGTTGGCCGTATCATCGGTCATATAGCCGGAGCCGTCCCAGGCGTTGTCCACCCAGGCTTTGCCTATGCCGTCCCGGCGCTCGTATAGCTCGTCGCGAGCCAGGTTGTAGGCCTGGCGATCGGTGGTCGGTTGGGCGCGCGTCGCCCGGGTGACATCGATGGCGTCCTGCCCGCCCATCTCATCGAGCAACGAGTAAGTGAGGTCTTCGCCGTACTTGCGGGCGTAGTCTTGCCTGAGTTGCTTGATCTCATCCTGATTCAGGCCGGCAAGAGCCTCTTTTATCTCGGTTTCATCGGTGCCGGCTCCCAGCATATGCGAGCGGATTACATCCTCCGGCTGCATCTTGCCCTGCGCAAGCGCGTTGAGCGCTACCTTGCGCTCTTCGTCGCTTAAAAACGAGAAGACCTTGTCCTGGTATTCCTTGTCGGTGAGGATCTTCTGCCGCTCAGCCTGGGCTGCCGGGTTCTGGTCGGTGGCCACGGCCAGGACATCTTTGTAGACCCCCTGCTCGTCATCATTGAAGACGCCCTTGTCGAGCTCCAACTGGACTTCCAGGGACAGATGCCCGGTCTCCAGCAGCGGTTTGGCATAGCGGTCGTATTCGTCCTGGTCGAGAGCGCGATGAATGGCGTTGTCGAACTTGGTGGCCATCAGCCGATCTTCGGCTGTCTGTGGATGAATGATGCGCTCGCGCAGCGTCGGATCCTCGGCGAAGGCTTTTCGCAAATCGCGGATGACGGCTGCTTCGTCGGTGTTGATGTCCGCTGCCTGCTCGTTTAGCTTCTCGATTATGCCGCGCGTCGGTTTTTCGCCCTTGGCCACTTTCTCGAGCATGCCAAAGGCCGTGTCTCGCTCGGCGCCCTGGTCGAGCGCGCCGTTGACGGCGGCGTCGAGCTTTTTGCGGAACTGGGCGTCATCCCTGTACTGGCGCTGCTCTTCCGGTGTCATCTTTTCGATGACTTCGTAGATGTGCGTTTCTTTGTTGTTGAAGAAACCGACGTTGTCGGCAATCGCATCCAGGATCGGGCGCCTGCCCGAAGCGGTTGCTTCCTGGAAAGTCTCAGCCTTTTGCTTGGCATCGAGCACGTCACGGGCCCGCTTCATTTCGTCATCGCTCAGGTAGGTGCCAAGGGCGTGCTCGACTTCGGCGCGAAACTCGGGATCGCTCTTGAGGCGCTTCCAGTCGGCTTCCGGCATGTCCTCGATCGTCGTCAGTACATCGTGCATGCTGTCGTCATAGATGGAGCCCCGATGCATGGCCAGCCGCGTTACCAGCGAGCCACCCTTGACGGCAATCTGGTCTTCCCACTTAGCGAGTTCATTCTCGTTGCCGGCACCCTCGAGCGCGCTGTGGATTTCCTGGTAGGCCTTGAGCGCCTCAGCCTTCTGCTCGGCAGTCAGTGCGGGCGCGTCCTTGCCGCTGGCGATGTTGCGCCCGTCGAGATAGGCCTTACGCTGCTCGGCAGTCATCTCGGCGATGCTCTGCTCGATGGCTTTCTCGTTGTCGCCGGCCCAGCTTGTGTTGTCGCGAATCTTTGTCGCGGTCGTCAGGCTGCCTTTCTCGGCGTATT
>Ga0066388_100001769_pt1 | contig 12539 bp, 12 predicted proteins | sample PanSoiMetaGPlot6_FD_64539 | JGI IMG/M metagenome (GOLD analysis project Ga0066388, IMG submission 64539) | Tropical forest soil microbial communities from Panama analyzed to predict greenhouse gas emissions - Panama Soil - Plot 6 (Hybrid Assembly) | ecosystem: Environmental > Terrestrial >... | reverse complement strand
CGCCGGCGGCGCTTCAGCTGGCGGACCACGCTGTCCATCGTGCTCATCGTGCTCGGTTGCATACTGGGCCCGGTCGCCGTCCTCGGCGTCTGGGCCGGCAACGAGGTATCCGACACCGGCCGGTGGGTGGCGACCGTGGAGCCGCTGATCCACGACCCGGCGATCCAGAACGTCCTGACCGACAAGATCACCAAGGAGATAACCAATCAGCTCGATATAACCGGGACCGTCGATCAGGCCGCGGCCCAGCTCAACGACAAGGGACTGACGCGGATCAGCTCGCTGCTGAACTCGTTCGGCCCGCAGATCGCCAGCTCGGCGGCCGGGTTCATCCACAGCACCGTGCACCGGGTCGTCTCCAGCCCGAGGGTCGCCAAGCTCTGGGTCCAGGTCAACACCACCGCGCACAAGGCGCTGGTCCAGGTGCTCTCCGGCGAGGGCAACGGCGCGATCAGCTCGAAGAACGGCCAGATCGTCCTCAACCTCGGTCCCTTCATCGCCGTGGTCAAGCAGGACCTGGTCGATCACGGATTCGCGCTGGCCAGTAGCATCCCGCCGATCAGCCCGACCGTGGCGCTGTTCCAGGCGAACGACCTCGGTAAGGCTCAGTCCGCCTACCGGCTGATCAAGACGCTCAAGATCGTGCTGCCGATCCTGGTGCTGGTCCTCCTCGCCGCCGGGGTGTGGGTCGCGCGGCGGCGCCGGCGCGCCCTCATCGGAGCAGCGCTCGGCCTGGCCGCGTCCGTGCTGATCCTGGCCATCGGATTGCTCATCGCCCGGAGCATCTACCTGAACAGCGTTCCGCCGACCGTGCTGCCCGCCGACGCCGCCGCCGCCGCGTTCGACGCCATGGTGTACTTCATCAGGATCACGCTGCGGGTCGTGCTGGCGGTCGCGCTGGTCGTCGCCATCGGGGCGTTCATCACAGGACCCTCACGCGCGGCCATCCAGACCCGTTCGGCCCTGAAGTCGGCCGCCAGCTGGGTCCGGAACTTCGGCGAGCGCCGGGGCGTGTCCACCGGCCCGGTCGGCGAGTGGACGTACGCGCACCGCAAGGGCCTGCGGATCGGGGCGGTGGCCCTGTTCGCCATCATCTTCGTCTTCTGGGGCCACCCCACCGGGCTCGTCGTCATATTGCTCGTCGTCCTCCTGCTGGTGGTCCTCGGGCTGATCGAGCTGATCGGCCGGCCCCCCGCGGTGCAAGAGACAGCGAGTCAGACAGCAGGCCAGACCTGACCGGGATCGGCCCGAGGGACATCGGGCCACGCCAAACACAGAAAGGATTGTGACCATGACCATGCCAGACAAGGTAGAGGTCAACGACGAGACCAAAGACGTACTGGGCGCGCTGGCCCAGGGCGATCCTGACCTGCTGGCCGCGGGCCTGGAGCTGCGGGCCAACTGGAAGGCCAAGAGCGGTCTCGACGGCCGTAGTTATGCGCTAGTCAAGCTGGCCGCGCTGATCGCGCTGGACGCCCCGCCCGCCTCATACGTCTGGCAGGTCGGCAACGCGCTCGCCGAAGGTGCCACCCCGGAGGACCTGGTGGGCGTGCTGATCGCGATCGCCCCGCAGGTCGGCGGGCCGAAGCTGGTGGCGGCCGCGCCCGAGCTCATGGTCGCCCTGGGCCTGACGCTGCCCGACGGCATGTAGCCCCGGGCGTATAGCACAGCGACAACAGGAGGCAGTGATGTTCAGACGGCGACGCCCGCTGCTGCGCGCGGCCGCGGTAGGCGGCGGCGCGTACATGGCGGGCAAGCATGTTGCCCGCCGCCAGCAGGAAGAGGCGTACCAGGAGGCGGACCAGGATGCGCGCCTCGACCAGCTCGAACAGCAGCAGGGGTACCAGCAGCAGGGGGACGAGCAGCAGGGGTACCAGCAGCAGCCGTCATACCAGCAGCCCCCGCCCCCGCCGCCACCCCCGGCCCCGTCGTCGCCCATGGTCGACCAGCTGAACCAGCTGGCCGCACTGCATCAGCAGGGCGTGCTGACCGACGACGAGTTCGCCGCCGCCAAGGCCAAGCTGTTCAGTAGCTGAGCACGTACCCTGAGCACGGAGTCATCCCGCGTCGTTGAGGTCGTCGAGCGGATCGGTGTCGGCGGCCTCGGTAAACGACGCGGTGACTTCTTCCTCGGGACGGCGGACCTCCATCTGGGCCAGCCGCCGGAACACCAGGCGGTCGGCCCGGGTCAAGGGTGGCTGGGTGATCGAACGAGGCCATAGCCGGTAGTGCAGCACCACGTTGATCTCGGCCGCCCAGAGCACCATCTGCGAGCCCAGGTACAACCACGACAGCAGGGTGATGACCACGGCGAAGATGCCGTAGGTGGGGCTGGCGTTCCGCAGTTCCCTGGTCACGAACCAGGTACCGATCAGCTGGAGGGCCTCCCAGAACACCGTGGCGGCTATCGCGCCGATGGCGATCTCGCGGACCCGCAGCGGCTCCGCGGTGAGCACCTTGAAGGCGAGCAGGAAGAGCCCGAGGTTCACCAGGGAGGAAGCGGCGGCGGCGAGGACCGGCGCGGTCTGGCCGTGCGCCACGGCGGTGGCGAACGTAGCCAGCCCGGTCGAGGCGAGCACGCCGAGCCCGAGCAGCCCGAACACCGCGAAGGTGCGTGCGTAGCGCGTCCAGATGGACGGCCAGCGGACGTAGGGGATGTTCCAGACCGTGTTCATCGCGTTCTGCGCGGCGAAGCCGATCCCGAGGCTGCCGTAGATGGTCCCGGCGATGCCGATGACCAGCGCCGTCGTGTTCCCTTCCAGCGGATGCACCTGGGAGCGCAGGTCCTGCCCGATGACCGGGAAGTTCCCGAGCGCGGAGTCGATCAGCTGCTCGCGCAGCGCCGGGTTCCCCGACAGCACGAAGCCGAGGATGGTGGCCAGCAGCAGGAGCAGCGGGAAAAGCGCGAACAGGCCGTAGAACGCCATCAGCGCGGCCTTGCCGCCCGCCTGGTCATTGCCGAACTTCTGCGCCACCGCCCACGGGAAAGCCAGTACGGCATGCCGTTGCTGGAACCTGTCGACCCGGCGGACCAGCCGTTCGGCCCGGTTAACCCGGCCCAACGCGCCGCATCCTGGTCACGGATCACCTCCTGAGGGTGCGCCGGACCTGCTCTCCGGCCAGGTCAGCCGGCCAGGTCAGCGATATTCCTCGTCGCCTGCCCTGAGCGCGCGCAGGGACATCTCGAAGTCGTACAGCCGGCTGCGGACGACCTCGGCTTGCCGCGGATCGGCACCGCCCGATGCTCGTTCGGCGTCCATCGCCGAGCGGACCGCCTGGAGCGACGCGAGTGTGCTGTCGATCCTGGCGCGGTCGCCGTCGTCCGGGACCGCCTCGCGCAGCGAATAGAGCGTCTGCGTGAGGTCATCAGCTCGCCGCTGGATATCGGCCCACCGGGCGCCCGCGTTGACGGAGGCGAACTCACCCGGCGCCTCGGCCACGCTCATCGCGTCGTGGAGAGCCGAACCCTTCGCGTACGCGTCGATGAGCCTGGACCGCCAGTCGGCCGCCGTCGCCGAGCGGCGGCGCGCCGAGTGGACGATCAATGCGATCAGGCCGGCCAGGACGGCGGCGCCCAGCAGGATCCACAGCCAGAGGAGGTTGCTGCCGGAGCCCGAACTGGTCGCGGTCGGCGAGGGGGTAGCGGTCACGGTCGCGGTAGCCGTCGAGGTCGCGGTGGCCGTCGTGGTCGCGGTGGCCGTCGCCGTCGTGGTCTGGGTGCTGGTAACGGGAGGGGCCGTAGTCTCACCCTGGGTTGGCGTGCCGCCAGGCCCGGCCGTCGCGGTGATCGTCGCGGTCCGGCTGGGCAAGTTGCTGATCGCGCTCTGGGCGGTGCTCCCGCATCCGGCAGCCAGGCATCCAGCCACCAGGACGATCACCGGGAAGCAAAGCCCCTTCGTGGAACACCGCATGTCAGTCCTTCCGCCTTGATCACGGTCAGCCCCCGGGCCACAGGACCCCCGTGGCAAATGATCCGCTGACGCTACCGGCCGGGCCTCATCCGGAACGGAGGACCTTGCGGCCCGTTACCCGGCCGCGAAAGCCTGGCCAGGCGGCATTGTCATCGGCTGGCATCATCCCCGCCGGAAACCGCGCGGGCGGAAACCGGGTGGGCGGAGGCCGGGCGGGCAGAGATCAGCTTGGCGCTCATCTTGATCGTCTTCACCGCGCCGGTCGCACCCGCTTGCAACGTCAGCCCGATGGCGAAGACGATGGCGCCGGGAACGAGGAGCGCGCTCGATCCGAGCATGATCAGCCCGAGGCGGCCCAGGAGATAGGGCGGCGTGCAGACCACCGCCCCGATTATCCCGCCCATCGCGGTCGCGGCCAGCTTGTCGCGTTTCGGCTGGTTGGTCTTCATGCCGATGAGCCGGGCCGGCACGGCGACGTAGCAGATCATCATGATCCCGATGACGATGCTCAGCGACAGCGCGAACCACGGCCTCCCCCACCGGGTGACGACAATGGTCGACAGGCCGAGCAGGACTCCGACCAGGAAGCCCGATATCAGGGTGATCCTCCGATGCGACCAGGCCTGGGTGAACGCCGGCCGGATCACCGGCGGGCCCTTCCCGACGATCGCATAGGCGAACACCGCGTTCAGGTAGAAACTCGCCGCGGTGATCAGGGCCGCGGCGAGCACGAGCGGGATCACGACCGGCCCGGTCAGCACGTGGAAGGTCTTGCCGCGCAGCACATGGGCCTTCAGGTCGAACATGGCGGCCCAGATCCACATCGCGGGCAGCACCTGGATCAGGGTGAGCCGCCAGTTGGTGAACAGGAGCTTCACGCCCACGAAGAGCATCGCGAAGGCTCCCACGAAGAGCGCGAGCGGAGCGAGCCACCGCCGTGAGCGGCTCAGCCGCAGGATGACCTCGTCCGCTGCGGCCATGTCGCTGTCCCTGACCGCCTGCACGAACTGCCTGACCTGCGGTCGCCGGGTCAATCGCCGCGACCGTAGCGGCTGCTCGTGGCCGGGCCCCGGCTGCTCGTGGCCGGGCCCCGGCTGGCCAGACGCCGCTAGCTGGCCGGCCGGGGCAGTCGGCTGCTCGGACGCATTCCCGTCGATCGCCACCGTGGGACGCCCCTCACGAGCAGTAGCGTGCCGGCCGGGCACGCTATCCGGCCGGCAGATCTGGACACCGTCCTCTCTCAGGATTAGCACCTGCCGATGGCCGGCTGCCTCACCCAGAGCGGATGAGGCAGCCGGAGACCTGCCGCGGCATCGTCGAATGCATGGCGGAGAGGATTCGATTCACCTCGGCCGAGCGCGGCCTGTGACCGCCGGGCGGCCTGGGCGCATAGAGCGGAGGGGGCGTGGTACTTGACCTTCTGCTCATCGGATTGGCTATCACGCTCGAGCCGTTCCCGCTGACCGCCTTCATCCTGGTTCTGACCTCCAAGAGGGGTACATGGAAAGGCCTGGCGTTCATCCTCGGCTGGCTGGCCTGCCTAGTCGCGGTGATCGCGGCGGTCATCGTGTCCACAGGGAACAATCCGCCCAAGCCGAATACCGTGCCGTCGGATGCCGCCCTGGCCGTCAAGCTGGCCGTCGGCATCGTGCTGATCCTGATCGCCGTGCGCCAGCGGCGCCGGATGGGCCAGCCCAAAAAGCCGCCGGCCTGGATGGCCCGGCTGGACCAGCTGTCGCTACTAGGGGCGGCCGGGCTGGCCGCGTTCCTGCAGCCCTGGACGCTAGTGGCGGCCGGTGCCGCCACCGTCGTCGAGGCCGAGCTCGACACCGCAGGCAGTTACCTGGTCCTGATCCTCTACTGCCTGCTGGCCAGCGCCAGCTTCCTGTACCTGGAGTCGTACGCCGCCTTCGCGCCCGCCAAGGCGGGGCCCCGGCTGGAGCAGATGCGGACATGGCTGGACTCCCACCAGGATCAGGTGCTCATCGCGGTGTTCCTGTTTCTCGGCTTCTGGCTGGCGGGCAAGAGCATCTACCTGCTGGTCAGCGGACAGTGACCAGCCCGGATCCGCCCGCCCGGCCGAACCAGGAGCCGCTAGCCCAGGAGCCGCTAGCCCAGAAGCCGGCCAGGGCCGGCGAGAGGCGCTGGCCGATGGCACTGGCCGTGCTGGCCGCCGGGGGCCTGCGCGCCGCGCTACCCGACGAGCTCAGGAACGGAGACGCCCGCTGGGCGTTCGCCGTGGTGCTCGTGACGTTGCTGGCGATCCTGGTCATCGGCGATCCCGGCCGGATCGATCGCGACTCTACCTGGCTCCGCGTGATGACGGGCACGCTGATCGGCCTGATCTCCGCGGTGAATGCCGCCGCCGCGGTGCGCCTGGTGGCCGGGATCATCGGCGCCGCGAAGTTCAGCACCAACGCCAATGTCCTGCTGGCCAGCGGCGGCGCGATCTGGCTCAGCAACGTCATCACCTTCGGGCTGTGGTACTGGGATCTCGATCGCGGCGGCGCGGCCGCCCGGGCGCGCGGCACGGGCCCCAAGCCCGCCTTCGTCTTTCCCGAGATGACCAACCCCGAGTACACCAGGCCCGGCTGGTATCCGAAGTTCCTGGACTATCTCTTTCTTTCGTTCACCACCGCGACGGCGTTCAGTCCGACCGACGTCTCGGCCATCAGGCCGTGGGCCAAGCTCATGATGATGGCCGAGGAGGCGATCTCCCTGCTAGTCGCGATCCTCGTCGTCTCCCGGGCCGTCAACATCCTCAGGTAGCCGATCACGCCCGGACGGCCCGGACGGCCCGGACGGCCCGGTCCGGCCCCCGGGCCGGGCCCTCGGAACCGGGGACCGGTAGGCGGACACGAGGCGGGCCACCAGCGTGGCCAGGAACACCTGGCCGGTCAGGGCCTCCATGACGGCGATGGACCGGCCGCCGTTCCCGGCCGCGGTGAAGTCGCCGTACCCGAGGGTGGTCAGCGTGGTGAAGCTGAAGTACTGGAACGTCTGGGGGTTCGCAGGCTGGTTGTTGGCGAAGAAGTCGGTCCCGCCCAGGTACTGGACCGCCGCGTAGGAGGACGCGAACATCAGCCCGACGATCAGGTAGGCGCTCAGCGCGCCGTAGATGCTCTGAATGGTGACCGTGGGCTTGGCCAGGACGCGGCGCACGGTCACGACCGCGGTCAGCAGCAGCACCAGCGCCTTCCACAGCTCGGCCGCGCCCGCGCCGACCTGGGTGCCGGTCAGCGCCGCCCCGAGCGCGGCGACCGAGCCGGCCACGGTGGCGGTGCTGATGATCAACGGCCACCACCCGGGCAGCGGCGAGCTGCGCATCGCCAGCAGCAGGATCACGGCGAACAGGCCGATCTGCACCTCAGTGGTCAGGTGCCTGCCGTTGAACGCGGAGAACAGGTACGTCCCGATGAGGACAAGCAACAGGAGGCCGTACCGGCCATCACCTCGCGGCGATCCGGTACGGCCCCCGCCCCCCAACCCGGCCAGCAGGTCCAGGACACGTGCTTCGTGCCCCTTCGTCTGGTCAGTCCGCGGCGGACCAGCTGGCATGGGCAGAGCGGGTGCTCAGGCGGTGGTCCCGCCGGGGTTGCTCCCGCCGTGCAGCGCCTCCTGGAGCTCCGCCTCGCCTTCCTTGGACAGCGAGGTCTTGATCACCGTGCCGCCGTACTTGCTCATCGCCTCGACGGCCTTGTCCGGGGTGACCTTCTCCACCATCAGGAACAGCGCCGAGGTTCCGGGCTGCAGCGAGCCGCGCACCTGGTCCTGGAATTCCTTGTCAATGCCGGACTTCGTGATCTTGCCCATGAGCGCGCCCATCCCGGCGCCGACCGCCATCCCGAAGACGGGGATGAAGAACAGCAGGCCAAACAGCAGGCCCCAGAACATGCCCCAGGTCGCCCCGCCGCCGACCAGGTGGTGACTGGTGTGCGTGTGGTACTTGCCTTCCTTGTCCCGCACGATCACGGCGATCGCATCCGGCTGGATGATCAGGTCCTGAGCCAGCCGCCGCGCCTCGGCGGCGGCGTCGTCAGCCGTGGTCTCGTCGGGGTAGCTAATCGCGATCAGGTCAGACATAGTGTTTCTCTCTTCCCTGCTGGGCTAGGTAGGTCAGGCCCAGTTCAGCAACTGGCCTGCCCGCCGCGCCCCACCCGTGGCGGGTGAAACACCGGGAACATCAGATCAGCTCGAGTTGCCGCGCGCGGCGGACGGCCTCGCTCCGGTGCGTGGCCGACAGCTTGCGGTAGATGCTCCGCAGATGGGTCTTGACCGTGTTCACCGAGAGGAACATCTCGGCGGCGATCTCGGCCGTGCTGAGCATTCCCGACGCGTGCGTGAGCACCTCCCGCTCGCGTGCGCTGAGCCGCTCGACGACCAGCGGCGTCGCCTGGCCGGCCGGAAGCATCTCGAGGGCGACCGCGCCGGGGGTGATCACGCCGGGCCCGAGCAGGTCACGGTAGGGCTGGACCAGTTCGGGCTCGCGCCGCAGCACCTGCCGCAGCCAGCCGCGCTCGATGACGAACGGCAGCCGCACCTGCTCCGGCTTGGCCAGCCGCAGCGCGCGCTCCAGGCTGCGACGACCGCGGGCGCCGTCTCCGGCGGCGTAGCTGAGCCTGGCCTCGGCCAGCGCCACCTCGAGCTGCCGGGATTCCTGGCCCACCGGAGTCAGGGCGCGCCGGGCGGCTTGCTGGTCTCCCGCGATCAGCCAGGCGTGGGCGAGGGCCGCCGCGGCATCGGGTCCCGGGCCGGCCCGCTGCGCCGTGGCCACGGCCGCCGGCCCGTCGCCCGCCGCCGCCCGGGCGCGTGACTCCAGAACGGTCAGCATGAGCTCGAGCCAGCCGGGCGGAGACGGCGACCAGTCCTGGCACGCCTGGCGGATCATGTCCGTGGCAGGCGCGGCCTGGCCGACGGCCAGCCGCCGCTGCGCCGCGACCGCGCAGGCGAGCGCGCTGACCAGCTTGTCCGGGCAGCTCCTCAGGGCCGCCTCGGCCAGCTTCAGCTGGGCGTGCGCCTCCTGGATGTCCCCTTGCTGCAGGCATACCCAGGCCAGCGCGACGTTCGCGGCCGGGATGATGTGATCGGTGAGGTCATCGCCGCCGCTGACCATGACGTCGGCCGCCTCGCCGGCCCGCTCGACGGCGCGGCTCAGCCTTCCGCTGAGGGCTTCCACCAGGGCGAGGTACCCCAGGCAGTCGGCTCGCTCGTGCGCCGTTTCCCTGGTGGCGGCGGCCGCGGCGTCGGCGAAGAGGACGGCGGCCGCATCGAGACGGCCCGCCCAGATCTCGACCACCCCCCGGCCCGCCATGACCTGGGCCCGAACCTCCGGATGCCGGGCCTGCATATCCGCGGGCAGCTCGGTCATCAGGTCCTCCGCGCGCCCCGACGCGATCGCCGCCATCTCGAAGTCCCCGGTGCGGCGGGCCAGCGCCAGCCGGATCAGCGCCGCCGCCAGCCGGGACGGGATCTGGTCATCGGCCGCCCGGTCACCGAGGATCTCCTCCGCGGTCGCGAGCGGGGCAGCGGCGGCCTCATGCGCGCCCCGGCACAGCGCCAGGGCGGCCGCCACGAGCAACGGCTTCGGCTGCGTCCAGGCCGCCTCCCGCGGCATGCCGCGGAACGCCTCGGCCAGCGGGTGGTGGCCGCGCAGTTCGATCAGCTCGCCGATGGCGAACTCGTCCACGACGATCCCGGCGGCGAACGGCCAGTCGCCGGATTGCGCGGCATACCGCACGGCGTCGCCCAGCCGCCCGCGGCGCTGACACCACCGCGCAGCGCGCCGGTACAGGTCGGGCACCTGCGCGCCGCACTCGATCCTCAGCTTGAGACGCAATACCGCCGAGAGCAGCGAGTGGTAGCGATACCACCCCGGGCCGAGCGGACGGACGAACGCGTCCGCCCGCGCCAGCGAGTGCAGGGCGTCTGCCCCCGCCCGGTCATCGGTCAGCTCGGTGGCGAGATCGACGCTGACGCTGTCCAGGATGCTGGTCCGCAGCAGCATGTCGCGAACCGATGGCGTCTGGGCGTTGAGGACCTCGTCCACCAGGTAGCCGGTCAGGGCGCTGTCCCCGGTTTCCAGCTCCTTCACGAACTGCTCAGGGTCGGGGCGTCCCTGCAGGGAGAGCGCGGCCAGGCGCATTCCCGCCGCCCAGCCCTCCGTTCGCCCGGTGATGCGTTCCAGGGCTGGGACCGGCAGCGTGACGCCGTGATGGGCCAGCAGCAAACCCGACTCCCGCACGCTGAAGGCCAGGTCGTCGGCCCTGATCTCGGCCAGCTGCCCGGCCAGCCGGTACCGGTGCAACGGCAGCATCGGATCCGCCCGCGACGCCACGATCAGGTGCAGCCCCGGCCCGGCATTCCTCAGCACGTAGGCGAGCCCGTCCATGATGACCGGTTCGGTCACCAGATGGAGGTCGTCGAGGACGAGTACCACGGGCGGGTCCTGGGCGGCCAGCGTCGACGCGAGCCGGACGAGGAACGCGTGGTCCACGGCCACCCGGTCCGGCCCGGGTACGACGCGCGGCACGGCGACGCCCGCCTTCCGCAGGGCGGCCACGACGTACGACCAGAACACCCGGGGCCGGTTGTCGTAGTCGTCAATGCTGACCCAGGCCAGGGTGCACGGATACCTGGTCGACGCGGCCCACGCCGCGACGGCCATGGTCTTGCCCGCACCAGGCGGTCCGGTCACCGAGGTCAGCGGGCCTCGCGCGCCCTCGGCGATGAGCTTGTCGATGCGCGGGCGAGCGACGGCCCAGCCCGGCAGGTCCGGCATCGTGACCTTCGACGTCAGGACGGGATCGTCCTGATCTCCGCGCGCCCGGAACCGGACTGTCCCGCGCGCACCAGCACTAGATGACCTCATCTCCCTCATCCCCACCTCCGAGGGCTAGCCATCCCACCTATGAGGGCTAGCCCTCCGCGACCTATTTGTTTCTCGGCGTATCACCCGCCATGAGTGGCGCGCATGACGCCCGCCAGAAGGACCGTAGAAGTGCCTGGCCATAACAGACTGCTACTAGCGAGGGGCTACGGTGCCATCGTCCTATTACGAAATCCGGGTGGCCGGTACCCTCCCGCCCGAGGCCCTGCTCGACTTCGAGCGGCTAACCGCATCGGTCGAGCCGGTGGAGACGGTCGTGCACGGCCCGCTGCGGGATCAGGCGGCCCTGAACGGACTGCTCGCCCGGCTGGAGACGTTCGGGGTTGAGGTCCTCGAGGTCCGGCGCCTGCACGGCACGGCCCCGGCCGGCGACGAGAGCCGTCCGTGACGGCCCGGTCCGCGACCAGTGCAGGCCCGGGATCGGCTGATGTCTTATGGGAACCGAACGGACAGGGCGCCTGCGCTCCTGCCCCTTACCTGCTCAAGCTCCGGGTGGCACGGGAATAGGTCCCGAGCCGTTCTTCTGCCAGGCCTGCGCTCCCGCGGTCATGGCCGCCCGGGCCTGGGTCCATTTCATCTTGGCCAGCTCGCTGGGCGGCACTTCCATCTCGTTGACCCACCGCCGCGTGGCCGACAGCATGTGGCCCCCGCCCAGCGCGAGGCCGGCCATGACGATCATGGCGCCCCCTCCTACCATTGCCGCGCTGGTGATCAGGGTGGCCGTCCGGAACTGGGGCCCGCCACCGCGATTCTCGCCGTTGCTCATGGCAACCATCCTTTGCTCACGACCTGGTCATTACTGTGCTGAGCCCGGTGATCGCGGGGATCACCCATCCGGGGTGAACGGCACTTGGTGGCTGCCCCGCATCATGCGAACCGGGTGATGCGCCCGCCGGGTCGGCGCCGCGACGGTGGGCGTATAGCCGGACGAAGGAGGAGACCCGTGGCGCGTTATCCGAACATCGGCGATCATGGGCTCATCGGCGATCTGCAGACGGCGGCGCTGGTGACCACCGACGGCGTCCTCGACTGGTTCTGCTGTCCGCGATTCGATTCCCCGAGCGTTTTCGCGTCCCTGCTGGATGCCGAGCGGGGCGGGTTCTACCGGATCGCGCCGGACCGGGAGGACTACGTGAGCAGGCAGCTGTACCTGCCAGAAACCGCGATCCTGATCACGCGCTTCATGACTCCGGACGGGGTCGGCGAGGTGCACGACTTCATGCCGGTCATCGAGGGCGCGGCCACCAGCCAACACCGGCTGGTGCGGAACATCCGGGTGGTCCGGGGCGTCATGCGGTTCGTGATCGAAATCCAGCCGCGTTTCGACTACGGCCGCCAGCCGCATCAGCTGGAGATCACCGAGCACGGCGCCGTGTTCCGGTCCGCGGGCATGGAGCTGACCCTGCATGGCATCGCCCCGGAGGGGTCCTCCGTCCGGGATCTGGGCATCACGCAGTTGCCTGACAGCGACGGCCTTAGGTGGACGCGGACGCTTCGCGAGGGCCAGTCCGGCGGGGTGCTTGTGGAGTCGATGGGCGGCGAGCCGCGCACGGTCACGCCCGAACAGGTACAGCGCCTTGAGGACGACACCGCGCGGTTCTGGCGCTCATGGCTGTACCGGTCCAGCTACACCGGCCGGTGGCGGGAGATGGTGTCCCGCTCGGCCATCACGCTCAAGCTGATGACCTACGCGCCGACCGGCGCGCCGGTCGCGGCGCCGACCACCGGGCTGCCCGAGCAGG
>Ga0066388_100001768_pt1 | contig 12539 bp, 5 predicted proteins | sample PanSoiMetaGPlot6_FD_64539 | JGI IMG/M metagenome (GOLD analysis project Ga0066388, IMG submission 64539) | Tropical forest soil microbial communities from Panama analyzed to predict greenhouse gas emissions - Panama Soil - Plot 6 (Hybrid Assembly) | ecosystem: Environmental > Terrestrial > Soil... | reverse complement strand
CCTGCTTATGAATGCGGTTCGGAAAGTTATTGATTGATCGCCTACCATTCTGGGCCGTCGCAAAGATTTATTTGAAATTGATTCGATACTTGATCTCCACAAAACATCCATACCAGTACAGTCCCGGTTACTAATCCGGGTGGAACCGGAAAATTGATCACCATGCGGCACGTATTTTCCGTTTCAACTCCCTCAACTTGCCCGACATAAATCGGCGCCGCGCCAAATCCTTCGACCACTACATGCGTATTTTCGCGGGTGGCATGTTTCGGGACCCCGTCAGCCCAGATCTGTAGGAAAGCGTACCGGCCACGTCTGGGGAAATGATGTTCATAAGTGAAGGCGTTGACCACGTCGAAAATCTGTATCGTAGGCGTGGATTCAGACGGCGGCTCTTCAAAGTTTCGATACGCCTTGATTACAGAGCGCGCAGGCTCCCGTCGGATCGCGTCCGCCCGCACAAATCCGGCGGTGCGCGCCATTCTGATCAGGCAATCGGTATTCGGCCCCCACCAGTTGTCGTACTGCCCTCCCAGCTCGTTGTATTCATAATATTCCATCACGGGATGCGCCGTGTCTAAAATGTTGTCGATTACGTGTGATTCGACCACTGCAATTTCACCCGTCACTTCACACACACGCTGCAAAGCCAGCAACGGATGCTGCAGATGGTAGATCACCCCAAGGAAAAACACGATGTCGAAGCTGCCCAGCGCTTCCAGTGTGATTTCGTAAACGCTCATCTCCCGAAACTCGACCCGTGAATTCAGTTTCGAATGCGCTTCAAAGAATTTCTCCGGCCGCCAGCAATCAATGGCTACAACCTTCGCCCCGTGCCGTTCGGCTTCGAACGAAAAGAATCCATCCCTGCAACCAATGTCGAGCACACGTTTGCCGGTTAGATCGTCGGGCAGATTAAAACAGGCGTATTGGCCACGTAATTCGTCAATTTTCCTGGCGCCAGGCGTGATTCCGCCCTCACCAAGGTCAATGCTATGCCACCAACCGCTCGTCATTAATTCTTCTCTTTTAGCCTTATCAGCCAGATTGACGCTCTCTCGCAAATCGAGGTTATCTTTTATCTGATCAGACATACAATCACACTTCCTGTGTAAATAATTCGCCTCTCAGCGACTGTTCGAGGCCGAAGCCCAGCTGGCCGATATAACGCGGGGGGAGATTCGCGGATCTGACCCATTTTAGCGTGTGTTCAAACCGATCACTAGCTTAATGCGCAGCGCTTTTCTAATGCGCTGTAGAGAGTTCAACTGCGCCGATTCTTTGGATGCGTTTCCCTCCAATGCCGCGGCCCGTTACAGTTTTTAGTTGCGTGTACTGACGGTCATGAGAGAAGATTTTGGCCCGGCGGTTCTAACCATTGCCGACCTCCACTCAAGAAGTATTCTCTATGGCTACGGATTTACACCCTATTTCACAACCGATTCACCCGACTTCAGATTTGATCAAAAAAGACGAACGAGAATGGATTCCTCGCTCAGTAAGTGTCACGGCGCTGGCGCTGCTGCCGATCATCTATTTCTCTCCGGCCTTGCTTGCGGGATATTCGGTGATTTCGAGCGAAGGCGCGAAGGATTTCCTGAGCGCCCACATCTTGATAGGCAAAATGATCGCCGCGGGACAGGCGCCGCTCTGGAACCCTTATATCCTCGGCGGCGCCCCTTTGCTGGGGAGTGGCCAGCCGGGCGCCTTCTATCCGCCGAATTGGGTTTTCGCGATCTTCTCCCCTGCGACATCGATCAATCTTCTCATCATCACGACACTTTACGTGGCTTTAATCGGTAGCTACTTATACGGTCGACGAATCGGCATGACTCGTTCAGGAGGAATCGTCGCGGGGCTTGCCTTCTCGTTCGGCGGTTTCATGATCACTCACATTGGGAATAGTCCGGTCATAGCCGCCGCGGCCTGGGCGCCGTGGATATTGTTAGCGATCGAACGTCTGTTCGAGAAAGTGAGTTGGCGATGGATCACGCTCGGAGCGATCTTTATCGCCATGCAATTTTTCGCGGGGGCCCCAGAGATAGGCGTTTACACCATCCTGATCAGCGCGGCCTATCTCTATTTCTCATGGGCGTTCCGGGAAGTGGACGAGAGCGGTCCGCGCTTTCTCAGAGGCGCCGCAGCGATGTTTGTCTGTGGACTTCTGCTTTCGATGATTCAGCTTTTACCCGTCCGTGAGCTGTTTTATCTCGGGAAACTCGCAAACATCAGTTATGGAGCCTTCTCCGCCTCATCATTCGCTCCGGGCCGAATGCTGACTTTTATCTCTCCGCTCTTTGTCGGAACCGATCCCGTAAGCGCGACAAAGCCCGAAGCAGGTGGGGTGGCCCCATTCGTCGAGGCGTATGGATACCTTGGTTTGTTGGCCGCGTTACTGGTCCTTTTCGCCCTGTTCGCAAAACAGGGTAAAAAGCTGGTGTGGTTCTGGACAGTAATCGCTTTCTTCTCCCTGTTGACGGCCTTCGGAAAATATCTGCCGTTCGGATTACACCTGCTGCTCTATCAGACGTCATGGGCCGGATTCTTTCGCGCGCCGGCGAAGCATTTATATGAATATACATTCAGTGTCTCGATCCTTGCGGGACTCGGACTTTCTTTTCTCGAACGGACGGACCTCAAGATGGTCAGGAGCGCGCTAAGACGCAGCTCGATAGTTTTCATTGTGATCGTGGCTTCTGTGGTCATCTATTATCGCTTCAAGGGCAATCTGATCGCCTCTGAATCTACGCATCAAGGTAAACCGAATTTATTGACAGGTTTTGAAACGCTGACGACTATCGGTCTCGCGATCGTGAGCCTGATTGCATTATGGATATCCGCGCGCCGGCGGAATCTACTGTACGCCACGCTACTCATCACAATCCTTTTTGTGGACCTGGCGATCTTTGGCCTTTTCATCAATTGGGGAGGACGTGAATCCCGAGCCGCCATCAATGCGCTTTCGCAGGATTCGCCTTCGGTTCAGTTCATAAAATCACGGGAATCCGATCTGAACGCGTTCCGCATCATCAGCCATGCCTTCACGCCTGAAGCTAAGAGTTCCGACGACCTCAATCTCCCGCATCTTTCGATTGCCCGTGGAATTCGCAGTGTCAACGGGGTTGACGAGATGCGCTCATCGAGATCAATGGCGATTGCCGGTGAGATGGGGGCGGATGGCCTGGTCTCTGATTTGAATGTCTTCAATCCTGACGAGCAAGGGCTCAATCTTTTCAACGTAAAGTACCTTTTGCTGGACCGTCGAGCCAGGCCCGATCAAAAACCGACAATTGAAATTGGGGGCGTCCGGTTCAACGAAGATAAAATCTATATCAACCTCACACGAGGCTCACATTTCGAGATCCCGGCGCGGGGGGTCATGGCGTCCGAGTTGGCGTTGGTCTCTACAATGGCCGGCTCAGTGATGACGGATGATGACACGCCGGTTGTTCTGCTGAAATTTCACACAAAAGACGGGCGCGTATTGAGTCAGGAGATCCGAGCCGGGCGGGATACCGGCGAGTGGTGCTATGACAGTAATGACATTCGCCCGCTGATGAAGCATCGCCTCCCACCGATAGCGGAGAGCTCTTCCGCGGGAGAGTTCATGGCGCATCACTACCTGGCCAAGGTCCCCTTTGATCGGGCAGAGATCCAAAGCATCGAGTTTGACTATCTCCTCCCGCATGCGAATCTCATGGTCTCGCGAATTTCTCTCCATGACACGGCCCCTGGCGTGTCGACGCCAATCAGTTCGGTTGATTTGGTCATGGGACGATGGCGGGAGTTGGCGCAATTCGGGAATGTGGCGCTTTTTGAAAATCCGAATTATGCGCCACGGGCCTGGTTCGTCAAACGCGCGGCGGTCGCGCCAAGCGTCGACGTTTTACAATCAATCAAAAACGGAGCGCTGCCCGACGGAAAGCCGTTCAACCCTACGGAGACCGTTCTATTCGACCGCGAGGATTTCGGAGGCCGTCAGATCTCGGATCTGGCAATAAGCGACCCTGTCAATTCAACAGTCAATGTTTCGCGCTACGAGCCGAATCGAATTGAAATACGGACCAGGAACGACCGGCCAGGATTTTTGGTGTTGAGTGAAATATATTTTCGCGGATGGGACGCATGGGTAGACGGACAGCGAACAGCGGTCGAACGCGTGGATCATGCTTTGCGGGGAATAGCCGTACCGGCGGGAGAGCATCAGGTTGATTTTGTTTTTCGGCCACCGGCCGTCAGCAATGGCGCATTTTATACATTTCTAGGTCTGCTGATTTTATTGGCAGGCGCGGCCATCAGCCGGTTCGGGGCTGATCGTCTTCAATCCACGATGAAATCATGGATCCCGTCAGGCGTGCGGATTCCGCAAAGTGTGTGGGGGTTGACGAAACTGGCGAGAGCCAGATCACTTATTCCCTCGCGAATGTGGACTTTCATCTCCCCAAGAGCTTTGACCATCGTTGCAATACTCGGCATTATATTTTACGCCTACTTGATCATTAGCCGCGGATCCTATGTCATCGCCGGCTCTGACACCCCCGGATATGCGCTCCTGGCTCAACGTATTCAGCAAAACCGGATCGTTCAACCGATCACGGAACTGGATGAATTTAATCTCCCGGATGATTGCAACTACATCTTTCTTCCGCTGGCGTTTCTATCGGGAAAAAATCCGAGGGAAACAGTACCGCTCTACCCGATCGGACTCCCTCTGCTCATGCTAATCGCTGCTCTGCCCTTCGGTTGGAATATCGGTCCGTGTCTGGTCGGGCCTTTAGCCACAGTGATCAGCATGATCTTGATCTACCTGACAGGTCTTGAACTCGGATTGCGACGCAGACTATCAATTGCAGCCGCAATCATGCTAGGGGTCAGTCCAACCGTGGTTTTTATGGGGGTCCAACCAATGACCGATGTCCCCGCGATGTGCTGGACTCTAGCCGCGATCTTCGCGTCATTACGATCAAAGAAAAATACAGCCTGGGCCATCCTTGCCGGTTTCGCGTTCGGGGTTGCTTTCCTGATCCGGCCCACAAATGGCCTTATGCTTATCCCTGTCCTGTTGAGCCTGCGTTTAACTCCGAGATCCCTGATGTATTTCGGGCTGGGAGGATTACCGCTAGCGGCTGTTTTCTTTACATACAATAAGATCGCTTTTGACAACCCATTCATAATGGGATTCGTGCAATATCAAATCTTCACGGCCATCAAACTCTCCTACTTCATCCCGCGTTTCGCTCATTACACATACTGGCTTGCGGCGACCATGAGCCCGCTTTTGCTGCTGGGATGGCTTGGAGTTGTGATAAACCGTGAAATTTACTGGCGTAACCGTCTGCTCCTCATCTCCTGGTTCGGAATCTTGCTGCTCTTCTACTGTTTCTATTTAGACTATGAAACATGGTGGTACACCAGGTTTCTTCTTCCGGGTCTTCCGGCGTTGATCCTGGGGTCGCTTCTGGGCGCCCAGGCGATAACGAATCTGTTGAAAGAATCCGTCATCGAGCAGAAATATGCGAGGATCAGCTGGCTTCCGGCTTCGCTTCTTCTGGCCGCCGTGCTCGGATCCGCCGCCTATCACATCAAGCTGAACGACCTGATCAACATGGGACCTGGGTTGATGATCCACAAAGAATCCGTCCTCTGGGCTGACCAGATAGTTCCTAAACAGACGCTGATGGTATCAATGGAGATGGGCGGCGCGTTGCGATTTTACACGGGTCGAAAAATCTTCCGTTATGATCTTATGCAACCGTACCAATGGCCGATATTGAAAAAGCACATCGTGGAGAAAGGATATGGCTTTTATGCGCTGCTCATGCCTCATGAAATCGAGTTGGCGCAAAAGAACATGCCTGGAAGATGGAGTCATCTTGGCACAAACAATCACTACTTTAGTTTATGGAAGTTCGAACCGGAGCCTTGACGCCGGCCTTTTTTCACGGTCATTAGCGCCGTCACAAATTCACGCATGATTCCCGAAAAGATGAAAATGGATCCGGAAACGATAATGAAAAAATCCGCCGGCGAGCGCCGCCGGGATGAGCTGGCGATCTACCTGATCGCGCTCATTCTTTGTCTGTTGATTATCACATTGATGCTGAAGCTGTATCGCTCCGACCTGGCGACGCCTTTCCTCTACGAAGGTGACGGCTTGTTTTATAGCATGGTGATTAAAGCGATCATCAAAAACGGGTGGTATCTGAATAACGATTCGCTGGGCGCGCCGTTCGGACAGCAGATGCACGATTTCCCGCAGCCCGACAATTTCAACTATCTTCTGATCAAGTTGATGGGGCTATTCACGTCGAACTACGCGACGATCTTCAATCTCTTTTACCTGATGACCTTCCCTCTGACGACGATCTGCGCGCTCTACGTCCTGAGGAAGTTCAACATCTCCCGCGGCCCGGCGTTACTCGCCAGTCTGCTCTACACCTTCACCTTTTATCACCTCAGCCGCGGCCAGCACCATCTGATGTACACCGCTTATTACCCAGTGCCGCTGATGATCATGGTCATTCTGTGGGTCTGCGGTGAGAAAGTCTCGCTGACCAGAACCGAGAATGGACGAACGAGGCTCGTACTGCGCGCGCCCTATTTGATCGCCAGTCTGCTCATCTGCGTTCTGGTCGCTTCGACCGGCGGGGCCTACTACTCGTTCTTCGCGATGTGGTTGCTTGCCAGCGTCGCGCTTTACCTGGCGATTCGCTACAGGAGTTGGGCCAGACTGATCACGCCGGTCTTTCTGATTGCCGTGATTTTCGGAGTGTTCCTGGTGAACCTGACGCCGAACATCATCCACCGCATAGGTCATGCCAAAACCGACGCGGCGGAGCGCAATCCCGCTGAGGCCGAGTTTTACGGATTGAAGATGGCTCAATTATTGCTGCCGGCGGATGAACATCGGCTTAAAAGACTTGCCAAATTCAAGCAGTATTACAATCAGACGCCGTTGTCCACAGAGAATGTCGATTCGTCGCTTGGGTTCATCGGCAGCGTCGGATTTCTATTTCTGATCGGGTGGTTGCTCTACCGGAAGAGCCGTGATGAAGAGGGCCAGCCGCGCGAACTGTTCAACCATTTGAGCGTGTTGAACGCGTCGGCATTTCTGATCGGGACGGTCGGCGGTTTCGGCTCGATATTCGCCCATCTGATCTCCCCCCAGATCAGGGCCTACAACCGCATCAGCGTCTACATCTCGTTCTTTTCGTTCTTTACCGTCGCGCTGCTGCTCGACCAATGGTCGCGCAGAATTTCCCGGACAGGTCGGCGGCGATTATTCATTTACGTTTTGATCCCATTTTTAATCACCCTCGGCGTCTTCGATCAGACCAAGAAACGTTATCAGCGAGATTACAAAGAAGTGAAGACCGAATACCTGAGCGACCGCGACTTCATCAAGCAGATTGAATCGGCGGTCCCGCAGCGGGCGATGATCTTTCAACTCCCCATCCACATGTTTCCCGAAGGCGAATCATACGATCTGTTGAAGGGTTATTTTCATTCAGACAGTTTGCGTTGGAGCTTTGGCGCGATGCGAGGGCATGAGGGAGACACCTGGCAGAAATCGATCGCCGTTCTGCCCGTGAATGAATTGGTCAATACGGTCGCATCCGCCGGCTTCAGCGGCATTTACATCGATCGTGGACATTTACCGGACAGTGGCGCGAAATTCGAATCGGAAATCTCTTCCATGCTCAAATCGGAGCCGATGGTCAGCCGCAACCAGCGTCTGACGTTCTTCAATCTGGTCGAATACAGGAAAAGCCTCGCCGCCGATCCGGAAAAAGCCTTACGCCCGCTGATGCTGAAGTGGCAAAAAGATTTTTCGATCCTGGAAGGGACGCCTGATGACAATTGGCGCTGGTGCGCGTCGAACGGTGAGTTGTCGATCGAAAACCGTCTGCCGCGTGAACGAGAGATAAACATCGAGCTGACCGCCTCTTCGGTCAGCGACGGAACACTGCGGATCGAGAGCCCGAACTTCTCGGAGAAGATCAGGACCGCGCCGAAACCGACGCCGTTTTCGAAGAGGTTCACAATCCCACCCGGCGTCTATTCAATCCAATTCATCTCTTCAATTCCGGCGGTCACGCATCCGCCCGACACGCGGTTGTTCTCTTTCAGACTCAATAATTTCAAGCTGGAGGAAGTCAAACAATAGCGGCGTCGCCCCCCTGTCCGATCTTCAGTGTCGCCAGCAGGCTGACGCCGATCGGCAGAGCCATTCGAGGGACGATGTGCCTTTCGACGGCAAAGACCGAAGCCAGAACCTCGTTCATCAGTCCTGGCCTGGTGTCGTCGAAATCGCTGCGCGCGGCCGTGGCCATTCCCAGAGCGCGCCGCGTCCAACGCAGTCCCGCGACCGGCGGAAACAGGAGCGTGTTGAAATAGCTGACGCGCGGCGAAGGCAGTCCGGCCCGCTCGAAGGTCCGGAGCAGAGTCGTCTTCGTGTAGCGACGGCGGTGATGGCTGATGACGTCCTGCCCGCCCCACAAACTCGGCAGCGCCGGAACCGTGATCAGAAGCAGTCCTTCCGGCTTGACCATTTGCGCCGCCTGATACAAGCCGACGGCGTCGTTGTCCAGGTGCTCCAACACGTCCAGGGCCAGCACGGCGTCGAGTGAGCCGGGAGCGATCAGCGCCGTCTCCAGCTTTCCGATCACGTATTCGATGTGCGGGGCGATGCTCCGCGCGTGAATCGGCTCGACATCGATCCCGATAATCTTACCCTTCGGGCCGACGAACTGCTCCAGCCATTGCAAACCTTCGGCAGGCCCACAACCGACGGACGCGATCGAAATTGAATTATTGGCGCCGTACTCGCGCCGCAAGACCGATTCCAGGATCCGTTGGCGGCCCCGAAACCACCAGTGCCACTCTTCTAAATTTGCGTATTGTTTTGCGAATTGCTGCTTCATGTCAGTAGCCCGACCGCCCCTGAGAAAAGGAAGCGCCTTCGGCAAGCTCCGAGCCGCCGGCGCGATCTTCAATGCCGGCGCGCGAGCGCACGACATAAAGCGGGCGGCGGCGGACTTCGTCGTAAACGCGGCTCAGATATTCGCCGATCACGCCCAACATTAGTAACTGCACGCCGCCGATGAACATGATTATGGCTATCGTCGAGGCCCAGCCTCGCGGGCTGTAGATTCCGGCGAGTTTCGTGTAAATGGCCCACAGCGCGACCAAAAACCCGGTCATCGCCGAGGTCAAACCCAGCCACGTGGCCAGCCGCAACGGCGCTGACGAAAAGCCGATGTAACCCGACAAGGCCAACCCCACGAGTTTCCGCAGTGTGTATTTCGGGTCGCCCGCATGCCGCGCGTCGCGTTCGTATTCGACGCCGATCTGCCTGAAGCCGACCCAACTGCGCAACCCCCGCAGGAACCGGTTGCGTTCCCTGAGCGAGATCAGCGTGTCAACCACGCGGCGGTCCATGAGGCAAAAATCTCCGGCGTCCAGCGGCACGTCAATCTCCGAGATGGCCTTCATCGTGCGGTAGAAGACTGCGTAGGCCGCGCGCTTCAAGAACCCCTCTTTCCTTTTCCTCCGGACCGCGTAAACGACGTCGTACCCCTGCCGCCAGAGCTCGATGAACCGTTCAAGCAATTCGGGCGGGTCTTGCAGATCGGCGTCCATCAGCGCGACCGCGTCGCCTGAGGCAACGTCAAGTCCGGCCTGGAGCGCGGCCTGGTGGCCGAAGTTGCGCGAAAAATGGACCGCCTTGAACCGCGGATCGCAATCGTGAAATCCGTCGATAATCAGGTCGGAGCCGTCGCGGCTGCCGTCGTCAACGAACAGTACTTCGAACGATCCGCCCACACCCCCTTCAAGAATCGGCGTGAGCCGCGACTTCAACTCCGGCAGAGTTTCGCGTTCGTTGTAGACAGGAAGAATGACGGAGATGGTCGGTCGCATATGATCAAATCAGGGTCGGATAGTCAGGATCAGTCTAGTTGCAGCGACGGCGAGCGTCAACGTATGGACATCAGAGGCGCGAGGCCGACGCTTTTGGGAAACGCCGCCAGATGACGGCGCCCAGCAGCAGAATCATCACGCCCAGGGCCGCGCCTGTAGCGCCATTGCGTAAACTCCGTGGGCGATAGATGAATTCGACCCGCCGCTCTCCCGCGGGGACGAAGATTCCGCGCAGCGTATAATCGGTTCGATAAATCTTTGTCGGATTGCCGTCAATTCGCGCCTCCCAGCCCTGGTAATAAATCTCGCTCAAAACGAGAAAGCCCTCGTTCGGATTGCCGGTCGTGAGCTCGATCCGATTCGGCTCGTAACGGGTGAGATTGGCCCGCGCGCCATCCGCGGCGCTGATCAGGGGGGCGGCGCAGCCTCTACACTCGGCCTCGACCAGCGCCTCGCGGGCCGGGTCAAACGTTTGTCCCTCGGAAGCGCGGCGCTCCGCGTCAATCCCCTGGTAGCCGGAAATTCTCCCGGTCCTGATCGTCTTGAGGACTTCGTCGGGAGTGAGAGCCAGGACGCGATCAACAAACCAGGCGCGCGGCCTGGCGCGCAGATTCTCATAAACATCCACCGAAGCCGGCTGATCGAACTGCGCGAGCTTGCGCCAACGTTCCGCCGGGAAGCCGAAAGCAGACAGTGGCGTTGAAGTCCCGGTCTGAGAGTCGTACAGGCTTGCGCGGATCAGATAGAGCGAAGCGTCTTCGCGCGCGTAAATCCATTCGATCTTCTCGATCTCGCCACGTTCGAACTGCAATCTTCCCAGGTAATAATGCGAATCGAATCCTTCGGCGTGCGCGCTTTCCACCACGCGGGCGCGCCGGTGTTTAATCACCGTCTTCACGTCGGCGCGGTCGTATGCCCATTCGGAAGTGTCGCGACCCGCTTGCAATTCACGCTCGATCACGCGCCCATCGCGGGCGTGCAATCGGAATTTCAGCGCGGGCGCGCCATCGGGCAAATGCGCCGAATTGGCCATCAAAGAAACGACGGCGATCTCGGTCGCCGGGACGCCGCCGGGATCGGTCGTCAGACTTATTCCCGGTCTGAACTCCACGCTGAAATAGCTCTGCGCGAATTTGACCCCGTCATAATCCAGCCAGCCGTCGCCTTTGCCGTCGCTTCCGCCCGCGCTTCTGGTGGGACCTCCCTTCCCCACAATCAGGTATTTGACGTTGAGCAGATCCAACCCCCGGTCATCAAGTCCGAAAGTTCGGTAGTCCTGGACGTAGCCATTGAGCGCGGACCCTGCCGAGCCTGTCATCTCGCCCGTGCGGACGGGCCGCAGAATGTCGTAACCGCTGACGCTATGCAGACCGCGCAGGATCGAGATGTTGGGCTGATTGACCGCTTCGAAGTTGGGGTCTTCCGGCCAGGCGCGCGCGTAATCGGGCAGCGCTAAGTGGCTCATGACCCGGAACGAGCTGTAATCCTTTTCCCGCGCTTTGATCAGCCGCACGGCGGGAGGGTCTTCCAGCCTGGCCTTCACGCTGAATTCGGCGATCCGCCAGTGGAAGAAGTGTCCGTAGCTCGCGACGTCCACGAGCAGGACGACCGGCAGGATGAGATTACGGATTGCGGGTTGCGGCCGATTGTCCGATAGGATGATTGTGGAGTACCAGAGGGCCAATAGGCTAAGGACAAAACAACCGAGCGGGACGAGGAATTCAGGATTGGTCAGCGAATTCGCCTGGGCGGGAAGCGGGTTGACGCTGGCCAGAGATTTGGCGAAAAAGCGGTAAAGGACAATTACGACCAGGACGACCAACGTCATAGCCAGCGCGCTGTGAATGAACGCGCGCCGCGCGAAAGCCTTAGGAAGCCTGACCAGACGATTCATCCCAAGCGCGGCGAGCATCGCCATGGCGAAGGTGAATTCATATTGATGGCGATACAATCCGCGGAAGCTGTTGTACCCAGGGATGCGGTAGAGCTTGTGGTTCAGCTCGAACGGGAGATAGCCGCCGAAGGCCAGCAGCATCGAAACGACTGCGACGCCCAGCCACAACCAGACGCGCGCGCGGTCGCCACTGTCGATCTTCGCCGCGGCGACTTCATCAGCGTCGGCGCCCGCGCTCGGGCTCGGGTTTAGCTTGCCGGTGTAGAGCGCCACGCCCGCCAACAGCCACGTCAGCATCCCGACGTACCCGCACATGACCGCGGCGATCTCCCGGCCCCAATACTCCACGCGGAAAGGCGGCAGCATCGCCCCGCCGAAAAAATACGGGAAGATCAAAGCCGGCAGCTGCCAGGGCGGGTACGAATACGAATCGAAAAACCCCGGCCCCGGATCGTGGCGTTCGCTCTGCTCGAGCAACTCGCGCGCCGGCAGCAGCTCGACCAATGAAAACAGAACGCCGCAAAGCAGCATCACGCCAAGCGCGGCTGCGATTCGCGCGCGGGACCGATTCGAGCCGCATCGCGCCAGCGCCAGCGCGGCGCAGGGCGCGGCGACCATCCCCGTGAAGAACGTAATCTGCCCCTCGCCCGCGAAAAATTGCAGCGCGATGAACAGCGCGCCGAGCGCGGTCCAAAGCCAGGTTTTACGAAGCGTATCCGCCCGG
>Ga0066388_100001767_pt1 | contig 12540 bp, 11 predicted proteins | sample PanSoiMetaGPlot6_FD_64539 | JGI IMG/M metagenome (GOLD analysis project Ga0066388, IMG submission 64539) | Tropical forest soil microbial communities from Panama analyzed to predict greenhouse gas emissions - Panama Soil - Plot 6 (Hybrid Assembly) | ecosystem: Environmental > Terrestrial >... | reverse complement strand
GGAAGTATACGGTGGTGGCGCCGTAGGTATACTCGATGACTTTCGAGCGCTCGAGATCGCGAGAGGCACCAGGACGACTCGCACAAAATCCGCCAATCAGGACAAGGGGCAGCGACGCGAGATCAACGAGACTATCGACGCGTTTTGCAACGGCAAGTCGCCCATCCCGTTCCCGGAACTGGTAGCTACGATGAAAGTTATTTTCGCCGCAAGACAGTCCGTACTGACGGGTGAGGCAGTTGAATTGACTGAGTTGACGTCGCCATAATCGCAACAATCAAGATACCTGGCTTAACTATTTCCGTGGCTGAAGGATTGTTTCTAAAATCAGCAAACGATCTGTCGCGGCTAATTAGATCCCGAGTTGTTTCGCCTGTCGAAGTCGTCAAAACCCACCTTGATCGGATTGATCAAATCAATCCGGCACTTAACGCAATAGTTACGATCGCTCCGGAAGCGTTGGATCGAGCACGAGAGCTTGAACGCAAAGTGATTGAAGGCGGCGCGCTGGGACCACTGCACGGCGTACCGTTGACAATCAAAGATACGATCGCGACGGCGGGAATTCGTTCGACCAGTGGGTCGCGCTTGCTCGAGCAGCACAAGCCTGTTTATGATGCGCCGGTCGTAGCGAGACTGGTTCAAGCGGGTGCTATTGTTCTCGGAAAGACAAATACGCCAGAGATGGCCATTCCTTACGAGACTGACAATCCGGTCTTCGGCCGCACGAATAATCCCCACGACCTGAAACGTACGCCGGGAGGATCAAGTGGCGGTGAAGCCGCTGCCATTGCGGCGCATCTTTCGCCAGCCGGTATTGGCAGCGATTTGTCGGGATCGATCCGAGTGCCGGCCCATTTTTGCGGTATCGTCGGCCTCAAGCCCACCACCGGACGCGTGCCGATGGATGGACATCTACCGGCGGCGACCGGACCGCTTTCTTTCGGAGCTTGCATTGGACCGATGGCGCGTCAAGTAATCGACCTGGCGCTGCTTTTAAGTGTCATTGCTGGCGAGCCGCCTTTGGAAACCACTGCCAATGAGTTCGTTGAAAGAGCCCAGCAGCGGCTAAAGGGCGTCGCCGTGGCTTATTACTTTGACGATCATGTAGCACCGGTAACGGAAGAGACAATGAGAGCGGTTGTCGCAGTGGCGAAGATTTTAGAGGATGCGGGTCTGCACGTTCGCGAAGCAAATCCACCGGCGATCTCGGAAGGCTCGCGCTTGTGGATTGAACTGTTTTCGCAGGCGGCGAGTGCACAGTTTCGCGAACTCTATCGTGGGAAGAACCAGAAGGCCGGACCGCAGGTCGCCTCGATCCTTAGGCAGCCGCCGCCAGACATTAGCTTCGAGGCTCGAATCAAGGCTGCCGAAAAACTTGCTAAAGCTGTAGTCGAACGCGAGCGCCGTCGTGAAGAACTACTGCGTTGGATGAAGAAGACATCGCTAATGATCGCACCGGTTGGCGCGGTTCCTGCTTTTGAACATGGTTCAGAGCGCGTCAAGGTAGGTGGCGAGTCGATAAGTGTGTTTCGAGCTTTTAGTTATTCGCAGACCTTCAACGTGTTCGGATTACCGGCTGTTTCGGTTCCAGTTGGGCATTCTGCTGAAGGACTGCCGATTGGAGTGCAAATTGTGGGGCAGCCTTTCGAAGATGAGAAAGTGCTGGCAGCCGCGGCGATTATCGAACAAGCCATTGCCCGGCACTGAATCAGCTGAAAGGTTTGTCGAACAGATTTGCTTTCGATTATAGTTGCGCCTCAAAGTTTTGGCTTATTTGACTTGAACTTACCGGAGGTGAGTTATGCCAATCGCGCCAATCGTTCTGTTGCAGGCCGAGGTAATCGCACCCGTCCTCCTGATCTTCTTCCTCTTTTTCGTTGGCATCGTCCTGCTAATTATTGCTGCGAAGACGATTAAGATTGTGCCGCAGGCAACAGTAATGCTGATTGAACGTCTCGGTCGTTTTAGCCGCGTGGCTTCCAGCGGTCTCAACATCATTGTGCCTTTCATCGACAAGCCGCGGGCCGTTTATTGGACCAACATGCGCGGCGGTCTTGCGTCCATCGATCTGCGCGAACAGTACATTGACTTGCCACCACAGCCGGTGATTACGCGCGACAACGTGACGATTCACGTGGACTCAGTGGTTTACTGGCAAATCACGGATCCGGTGAAAGCAGTCTATGAAATGAATGATTTGATCGGCGGCATTGTGCAGTTAACGATCACGGGAATGCGCGCGGTGATGGGTGATATGGATCTCGATCATACTCTGTCACAACGAGATCAAATCAATTCGAAGCTGCGGCTGATTTTGGATGAAGCGACGGACAAGTGGGGCGTGAAGGTCACTCGGGTTGATGTTAAGAACATCAATCCGCCCGAGGATGTGCGCGTCACAATGGAAAAGCAAATGACGGCAGAGCGCAACCGGCGCGCACTGGTGTTGCAGGCCGAGGGCGAACGGCAAGCGGCAATTACCCGGGCCGAGGGCGAAAAGCAGGCAGCAGTAACTCGATCAGAGGGCGAAAAGCAATCCAACATTTTGCAGGCGGAAGGGTTGGCTCAGGCGCGTTTGCGGCAGGCCGAAGCCGAAGCTCAGGCCATCGCGCAGGTTGCGCAGGCGATGGAGGAGCACGGGAATCCTGCTCAGTACCTCATCACCACGCGTTACATCGAGAGTTTGCGCGACATGACCAAGAGCAACAACGCAAAGGTGATCTTCATGCCGGTGGAAACTGCCAGCATGCTTTCAAGTGTGGGAACCATCAAGGAGATGATATCTGAGACGGGCACGAAGCGATCGGACGAGCCGCAACAGCCTCCTCCGCGACAGTTGAAATAGGCGCGAACAGGATTGGCCGCAGATGAACGCAGATTGACGCGGATTTAATAAGTCAGTTTTCCGCGCCGATCCGCGTTAATCCGCGGCCAACATTGATCGTGGTTCGAGCTTCAGTACGTTGAAGGATAGGCTGAGTTGGCAACTAGCTTTACGGCATGTAAAATCGTTTGCTTAATTCATGAGCCAGGTTGCTAATAGTGTGAGCGGTGAAGCAATCACCGGACAAGCTGACGGTGCGCTCGAACTGCGGCTCTTTCGCGTGATGATCATCAGTGTGCTGGCTGCGGCGATTATCAGCGCGGCCGTTGCACCGTGGCGTGTGACGTTCGGACTGATGTTGGGAGGCGGCCTGTCACTTTTGAACTATCACTGGCTGCGGACCTCGGTAAGCGCGATATTCAACATAGATCATGCGACCCAGCGTCCGCGGGTAAAGATTTCAAGTTACATTCTTCGCTATCTCATAGTCGGCGCTGTCGTCTTTGCGGCTTATGAACTGCGACTCGTATCTCTGGCGGCGACCATCGGCGGCTTGTGTTCCTTTGTGCCGGCATTATTCGTCGAAGCTTTCAGACAATTCTACTTTGCGATTATTCATCGAGAGGAATCGTATTGATGTTGTTTCTCTTTGCAGAAGCTGAGCAGGCTGAAGAGGCTGCACACCAGGCGCCGATTATCGTGCGGCTGGTGAATCAGTATTTTGGCGAATACGCGTACAAGTTCGAGATGAACTACACGTATCCCATTTGGAAAAAGTTTCTGGCCAGGTTTGGCTCGACTCCGGAAGCAGTCTTTGGGCCGTACACACCTGAGAACGCAATTCCCTGGTACACGATCATGTTTGTCATCGCGTGCATCCTCAGCGTGTTCATTATCTGGGTCATGAAGGGGAAACTTTCGGAAGACGAACCGGGCGGTGGTCAACAAACGTTGGAAGCCGGTGTACTGGCCGTGCGCGGGATGCTCGAAGACATCGTAGGTCCGCACGGCTTGCAGTATTTCCCCGTCGTGATGACTTTCGCGGTGCTGATCCTGGTTTCGAATTTGATGGGATTTTTCCCGCTGTTTATGACGCCGACGGCGGCAACCAGCGTCACATTTGCTTTGGGCCTTTCATCATTCCTTTACTACCAATACATCGGGATAAAAGAGAACGGAATAATCAAGCACCTCGGGCATTTGGCCGGCCCGATCTGGTGGATCGCTCCGCTGATTTTCTTTATTGAGTCGATCAGTAATTTGATCAGACCGTTCACGCTGGGCATTCGTCTCTTTGCCAACATGTTCGCGGACGAGAAAGTTTTGGAAACGATCGCCCATCTCGTTCCCGGTATTACTTACTGGATTGTGCCGGTGTTTTTGATGCCACTCAGTCTGTTCGTCTGTTTTATTCAAACATTCGTTTTTGTCTTATTGTCGCAGTTATACATCAGCGAGGTGTCGCACCCGCCGCATGAAGAGCATGGTCACGGAGAAACGGAAAGTGTCGAACATGCAGCGGCGGTTGCGGCTTGAGGCTTTATAAATGCGAATTCGAGCGGTGCGGGCAACGCGCTCGCACACGTTGAGCGCAAACTAACTCGCGACCTGAGAGAGAACTCAGCCAACTCATTCTTTAATTAAAGTCTGGATCGCAGGAGCGCCGTTGTAAGAGGGACGGTGGATACCGGATGCGGGCGAAATCATATTCGGCCGGTTCTGTTCAGGCTCGTCAATTAATCAGGAGAAGATGATGAGAAAGTTTAGTTTGTTTCTGTTATCGGCTGCGGCAACCGTAATGGTTGCGGCAATGCCGGTTTTGGCGCAGCCCGCTGCCGCCAATGAAGCTGCGGCGAGCAGCAGCGCCGGATTGAAAGCGATCGCAGCAGGCGTTGGCTTTGCGATTGCCGTGTTCGGTGGCGCATTAGGCCAATCGAAAATTGGCGCAGCGGCGTGCGAGGGTGCGGCGCGCAATCCCGGCGCCGCCGGTCGAATTCAGACCATGATGATCCTGGGCCTGGCCCTGATTGAGTCACTGGTGTTGTTCGCCCTGTTGATTGTTTTTGTGAAGGTTTAGCACCAAAACCAACTCGCAAAACCGAAGCGAGCGCGGCATAACTGTCGCGCTCGTTTCTTATTGGCACTTTCTTTGCGTGGGTGAAATTCTCTATGCTACGCTTGCGCGAAAGAGCACGAAAAGAAATCAGATGAAAGTTTGTCCCGTCTGCGGCAAAGAATACTCCAACACCAGCACGTTGTGTCCGGTTGACGGCGAAGTCCTTCAAACTACAGCCGATCCTTTGATCGGAGAAACTCTCGCCGGAAAATATTTGATCGAGGAACTGATTAAGAGCGGCGGCATGGGATCTGTGTATCGCGGAAAGCACATCCTCATGGATAAGCGGGTGGCAATCAAGGTTTTGCGGCCCTCGCTTGCAATGGATGACGCCGTCGTGGCGCGCTTTTCTCGCGAAGCCAAAGCCGCTTCCCGAATCTCACACCCGCACGCCGTAAACGTTACTGATTTTGGCGAATCTGAAAATGGCGTCGTGTTCCTCGTGATGGAGTACCTTGACGGCCGAACCCTGAAGGAAATTATCAAAAGTGAAGGGGCGATACCGCTTGCACGGACTGTCGAAATTGTTCGTCAGGTGTCAGGCGCCCTCGATGTGGCCCACGAACAGGGTGTCATTCACCGGGACCTGAAAAGCGACAACATCATGCTCTCGCAGACGAACGGCGGCGAATGGGCCAAAGTGCTGGACTTTGGCATCGCTAAGATTCAGCAGCCGGAGGGCGCGCTCGACATGGATATCACGGCAGCAAATTTGGTGATTGGCACGCCACAATACATGTCGCCGGAACAGTGTTCACATTCAGGTCCGATCGATGCGCGTTCTGACGTGTATTCCCTGGGCATTATTGTTTACGAAATGCTTGCGGGACGCGTGCCTTTTAGTGGCGAGTCGCCGACCGTAATCATGATGAAGCAGGTGCAGGATGAACCGCCTTCGATCTTTGAGTTCCAGCCGGACCTGCCGGCAGGGATTGGTTCGGTGGTTACGCGGGCCCTCGCCAAACAGCCAGTCGATCGCTTTCAGTCCGCGGGTGATCTATCAAGAGCGCTTAACGAGGTTTCACAAACAGAACGGGATTCAGTTCTGGTCGCCGCGCCGGCTACTACGCCTAACACGCCTGTCATCCCGCTGGCTGACGACGTTGATGAAGAGACCGTCGTGACGCCGAAGCAACCTCTTGATGAAGTTACGGTCGTGCAACGTCGACAAGGTACTGCAGCGGTGGAACACCTGGCGGCCGACGCTCCGTCGCGAACGGGCGTAAACCCCTGGCGCATTCTGCTGCCGGCAGCAATCGCGCTGGTCGCAGTTTTTGGCGTGGTGTTCTTCCTGACGCGTGGGAGCGGACAGCCCCAGTCACCGAATGCAAACTTCGGCCAGCCGGGACTGGTGCCTGATCCCAATAGTCAGCCAGTGCAGCCTCTCGGGACGCCCACAGGTGAAAGTGAGCGCAACATCCAAGCGCAGCAGTCGGAGCCATCGGTGACGCCCACGCCCCGCACTAATGCAAACGCGAATGTTGGCCAGCAAATACCATCGACAGCGGTCACGGGTGAATTTGGTTCAAACAGCAATCGCAATACGAACCAACGGGAGTCTTCTACGCCGAAGCCTTCGCCGAAGGAAGAAGAACCTCCTCCACCCAAGTCCACGCCGACAGTTCGAGTCGTGCCTAAGTCAACACCTTCGCCAGACTGACGAGACTGTCTACTCCCTTCCAATTGTTCTCAGAATGAGCTTCCGCAGTAACTCTTCGCTGTCAAATTCAATTTCGATTTCCGCTACGTAGCAAGGCACCGAGAAATTTAACGAACGAGCTTTTACCGCATCCTTTGCGGTCGTTAGCACTGATAGTGCGCCGTGACTTTGTGCTGCCCTGGTAAATTGATCGACATCTGCCTGCGTAAAGTTGTGATGGTCATGAAAAATCTGTTGGTAATTTAAGGAAAAACCTGACGTGCGAAGGAGACTGAAAAAGGATTCCGGATTGCCGATACCACAAAACGCCGCAACCGGCGAAGCTTTGATTTCACGGGGATTGGGTAACGAAGAGTTCGTACCGAGTTTGCGCAGTTCGGTCTGTTTCATTCGCGAGAGAAAAATCGGTACACCTGGATGAATCTTAGAGATCTCGTGCTGTAAACGAGCAGAATTGTCTGCGTCTGCTCGAGTGATAATCACGCAGTCTGCGCGAGATAATTCATGTATAGGTTCACGCAGGATTCCCACGGGAAGAGAGTAGCCGTTACCCCAGGGATTGGTCGCATCAACCGCGAGAATATTCAAATCGCGGGCGATTCTTTGGTGTTGAAAAGCATCATCGAGCACCAACACCTCGCTGCCAAGGTGTTCTATGGCCCAATGTGCCGCCGAGACTCGATCGGAGTCACAAACTACTGCGGCTTCGCCTTTTAATCTTTCCGCGAGCATGAACGCTTCATCGCCGGCTTCTGCCACTTGTGCCAACAACTCTGTTCCGTCCGAAGCGATTACCCGCTGGTTCGGATTTTCCCGGCCGTAGCCGCGAGTCAGCACACAGACCCTAAGACCAAGTGACGACAGTGCCCGAGCGGTCCATTCCACGAAAGGTGTTTTGCCAGTCCCGCCGGACGTCAGATTGCCGATGCTGATGACGGGAACGCCTACCTGCCGCGAACGAAAGAATCCGCTGCGATAAAAGATGTTCCGGGCTCTGACGACGATGTCATAAATAAAACTGACCGGCGTCAAAGCAACTGTCGCGGCTCGATTCATTTCGCTGCGGTGACGTGGATTGCGGAGAGGGGAACGGATTCTTTCACGGATGAACGCGAGGATAACAACTTGGCGAGGATCTGCATCGTACGGGTCGTTGCGCCGCGGTTAAGCTCGCAAACAGCCAGTGCCCGTTCGCAAATCTCCCGCCGCCTGGAGTCATCTTGCAAAAGCGCCTTGATAGTTTGGGCAAGTTGTTTCGCGGCCTCTGAAATCGCCACCTCCGGCAGCTGTACGAGCGCGTTCTCGCTCAGAAAGGTTTTGATGACGGCCGCAAAATTATCCGTGTGCGGCCCAGTGATCACACAAACTCCCTCGACTGCAGGTTCAAGAATGTTGTGTCCTCCGTGCGAGGCAATGCTACCGCCGATGAAGGCAATGTCGGCAAACGGGAACACCGCCCGCACCTCGCCAATTGAATCCAGCAGGATGAGGTCAGCGGTGGTGTCGGCTATTTTCGGCTCGCTCGACCGGCGCGCCCAGGATAAGCCAGTTGCCGAAAGTAGTTCGGCGACTTCGGAGAAGCGTTGAGGATGTCGTGGGGCAATCAATAATCGAACGCGTTTACCTGGATCTGAATTGGTCATCCGTCTGAACGCGTCAATCAGAACCTGCTCTTCGGGCCAGTGAGTGCTGGCGGCAACAATCAGGAAATCGTTGTCCTTGAAACCAAAACGGGAGCGAATACTTGAACTCAGTGCCCCATCAAGACCGGAGCTGTTCGCGCTATCAAACTTCAAATTGCCCGATGAAAACGTGCGGTCGCTCGCCATACCGAGTTCGCGGATCCGAGCAACGTCCTGGTCGGACTGCATGATTGCGAGCGAAAGATTATTCAGCATCCGCGAAGTAAAAAACCTGACCATGCGGTAGCGACGAAAGGAATTCGCGGAGATACGGCCGTTGACGACCGCGACGGGTATCGATTGGCGCCGGCAATTCCTGAGCAAATTCGGCCAAAGTTCAGTCTCCATCAGCAGCACGGCCGACGGTTGCAACCTGCGAAGAACTCGGCGAACGGTCCAAGACCAGTCGATGGGGAAATAGAAGACTGCGACTGCTTCTTTTTGAAAAACCCGCTGAGCAGTCAACTGCCCGGTAACTGTAGTGGTGGAAACTACCAGCCGGTATGAAGGAAACCGCTCGCGCAAGGCTGTAACGAGTGAGCGCGCGGCTTCAGCTTCTCCCACTGAGACGCAGTGCAGCCAGATTAGCGGCAGGTCTGAGGCAGGTAGCCGGGCAAGGTTGCCCAGCCGTTGACTCAGTCCTGTTACGTACTTGCGGCTACGGAGCGCGTCAATTGCGAAACGCGGCAACAGGACAATGAAGCCGAAGGTCAAAAGCAGGCTGTAAAAGAAATACATCGTGGCACAGACTTCGGTCTGTGATCGTGAATCGGGAGCTCCTCGATATTACTTCGCTCGTTCGATGTAACGGCCTTCGACAGGATCTACCCGAATGCGATCTCCTTCATTGATAAAGGGTGGAACCTGGATAGTAACACCATTTTCAAGCGTCGCCGGCTTGTTGACATTGGAAACCGTCGCGCCTTTGAGCGACGGCTCAGTCTGCGTGACGGACAACTCGAGCGCGGGCGGCAAGTCGATTCCGATTGGCGCGCCTTCGTAAAACTCGGCCTGAATCTTCAGGCCGGGCGCCAGCCATTGGGCTGAATCGCCCAACTCCTCATCGCTCAAAGCAATCTGTTCATAGTTCTCGGTGTTCATGAAATGGTGATGAGATCCATCCGAATAGAGATACTCCATCTGGTGCTGTTCAAGCATGGCCCGATCGACGGTGTCGGCCGAGCGGAAACGATGTTCGAACGATGATCCGGTGCGCAGGCTCCGCAATTTCGTTTGGATCATTGCCCGCAGATTTCCGGGGGTATGGTGACGGAATTCGACTACGCGACAGGGTTCGCCTTCGAAGACAATGACCATGCCTCTTCTAATTTGGGTTGCTGGAATTGCCATTATTTATTGAATCTTCCTGCTCTGAATTAATCTGATGTGGCTACTGACGGCAGCCGACCGGATTTTGCAACCGACGAGTCTAGCGGCACGCGCGTGTGAATGTCCAGCCGCGTAACGCCAGTCCTAGCTGAGGCCATGAACTGACCGTCCATTCAAAAATAGTGCGCCGTGAGCTGGTAACCGCCGTCGCAAGCTAATGGTTTTGGGCCATAAAACAGAACGAGCAAGCTTTGCTGGATCCAGAAGGACAGCTTAGCTTGCTCGCTCTCAGGAGGAGCCCACCTACCTGTTTAAATTAACGTTAGAGAAGGGAAAGAGTTCCAGTTTTGTTCCAATTCAGCTTAGGCTGCCCGAGCACGCAGTTCATGCCGTTTTCTAACCACGCGATCGAGCCATTCCTGAGCCTGCTCATATCCAGGGTATCGTTGCTCTTCGGCGCGAAAAGCGGCGGTATGGTAATACCTGCGGCCGTTGATGATCCGGGCCGGATGTTTGATGTGCAGCATTTCGTGAAAAAGAATATATTCGACGAACCATTCGGGAACATCCACCGAATCCAGCGTTTTGCTGATGGTGATGGTATCGTGCGCCGCGTCGTGATGGCCCAGAATGCTGCGAGCCCGTCGTCGTGACCAGGTCAAAACGGGCTTATCGATTTCCCCATCGAAATGCCGACGGTTGAGTCGTGAAAACAGCTTCTCCAGATCGTAAACGCGACCGTTTGACGATGAGATAACCTTCCGGCCCCGTCGTTTGCGCGCGAGATCCGACGCTCGCAAGATTTCCGGACTAAAAGCGTAACCGCGATAAACTCGCTCTTCGTAACGGGGCGCTTTGCGAGTCAGCAAACGAGCCACCAATAATAGCGCAAGAGCCCGAATGACTTCCGGAGGCGCTGCCTCCAAAAGATCGGAGATACGAACAAAAACACGTCCGGCACGGACGCGGATCGTGTGGTGGAGACCGGCATACGGATAGAACTTCACCTCGATTGCGGAAACGTTTGGGTGAAACCTCTTGCGTCCGCCGCCGAGCTTTCGAAACGCGTCAGCGAAGACTTTTCTGAGATGAAGATTGGATTGCGACATTGCTGGAAAGCCCGGTGCGGAGCAAATCTTATGGGCCACAGACTGGCGAGTCAAACCGGCCGGATCAACTGTCCTAAAACCCCGGAAACTGAGCCATTTCCCGTTCGCAGGAACAGTGATTAGAATGCAGCTCGTTGAGGCGCAAACCTAACTGCCAGTATTTCAACAGTTACGCTGAAAGCGAGACGCGGGTTGTTTTTTTGGCCACGAACCCCGGCCAATGAAGGAAGCCGAAACTCTCGATAATTGCTAGGAATTTGAAGAATTCGCTATACTGCGGGCGTCGGATTGCCTTGAGAATTCGTCAATTGCTCAATGACTCGACAAACCCACTTATCTAAATCCAGACGACCAGAGCCGGACTCTCGCCGCCAAGCCGTGTTGGCGTCTGTTATCGAGTCGTATTTGGTGACAGGGGAACCCGTTGGATCCCATGCTATTTCCGAGCGCTTCGAACGCGCTGCCGGATGGAGGTCGGCTACGATTCGCAACGTCATGTCGGAGTTGGAGGAAATCGGACTGCTCGAGCAGCCTCATACTTCGGCGGGGCGGATTCCGACCGATCGTGGGTACAGGTATTACGTCGACAATATGCTCGACTCGACTCAGCTCTCCGAGAACGATTTGAGCGCGATCGAAAGCATCAGTTCGGGGGCTGAAATCACTGCACGACCGGATCGATTGATGGAGAGAGCGTCGCATGTCCTCTCAGAGCTTTCGGAAAACGTGGGAATCGTAGTGTGGCCGTCGTTATCAGACAATCGCCTGAAGCAGATTCGCTTCATGAAGCTGCCCGACAGCCGAATTCTGGTGGTCGTGGTATCAACTACCAACATTGTTCATGACAAGGTCATTACGATCGACGAGGAGATCAACCAGGATGAGTTGAACCGCACCGCGCGGTATTTGAATGCGGAATTCGAAGGCAAGACTCTGGTCGCGATTCGCGCAGAAATAATCGCGATGATGAAGCAGGAAAAGGCGCTGTATGACTCGGTCGTCCGCAATGCGATTCTGTTATGCGAACGGAGCTTGCAGGATGAAGATGCAGAGACGGCCGAGGTTTTTCTCGACGGAGCGTCGAATATTCTCGCGAAGCCGGAGTTTTCGCGCGCTGAGAACATCCGCGATCTGTTTCGCACCTTTGAAGAGAAATCTCGTCTCGTGAAGATTCTTAACGAATGCGTGGCAGACGACTCCCGTGAAGGCGCCGTTAAGGTGCTAATTGGTCACGAGAACCTCGCATCCTCCCTGCAACACTGTGCGGTGATTACCACCTCGTACAGGCTCGGCTCTGATTTGACCGGAACATTGGGCGTGGTTGGTCCTACCAGGATCGAATACGGACGCATGATGGCTGTGGTAAACTACCTTGGGCGCTTTATTGAACGCGCGTTTATGAATGAAGCGTCCCTTCATTGAATTACCGCAAGTGAGCAATAGTTCCCCGAATCATTGATCGACTCCAAATGGCAGCAGACAAGAAGCAGAAGCAGTCTAACAGCATTCCTATTCACTTCGCCGATTCAGAAGAGACACCTCTGCTCGATGAAGAAATGACGCCTCAGGATCTGGAAGCTGAGTTAGCGGCTCTGGAAGCAGACGAATTTGAAGTGGCTTCTGACGATCCACCTGACGCAGCCTCAGAAACAGGCGAAGCGGGCCTGGGAGGGCCCGAGCTGGCGGAACTCATTGCCTCCAGAGCTGAATTAAAGCGGTTACAAACTGCGCTGGCTGAAGCCACCGATACGGCGGCAAGAAGACAAGCGGATTTTGAAAACTACCGTAAGCGAGTCGAGAGAGATCGGGGCGAAACA
>Ga0066388_100001765_pt1 | contig 12545 bp, 9 predicted proteins | sample PanSoiMetaGPlot6_FD_64539 | JGI IMG/M metagenome (GOLD analysis project Ga0066388, IMG submission 64539) | Tropical forest soil microbial communities from Panama analyzed to predict greenhouse gas emissions - Panama Soil - Plot 6 (Hybrid Assembly) | ecosystem: Environmental > Terrestrial > Soil... | reverse complement strand
CCCTCGCGCGCAAGTTCATCTGCGCGCTCGTTCATGGCGTGACCGGCATGGCCTTTTACCCAGTGCCAATGCACTTTGTGATGACTGAGCGCTTCGTCCAGCCGTTTCCATAGATCGACGTTCTTGACCGGCTTCTTGTCGGCCGTACGCCAGCCATTCTTCTTCCAGGCGTGGATCCATGTGCTGATGCCGTTCTTGAGGTATTCGCTGTCGGTATGAAGATCGACCGCACAGGGCCGCTTGAGTGCCTCAAGAGCCGAAATCGCCGCCATCAATTCCATACGGTTGTTGGTAGTGTGGAGTTCGCCACCCATGAGTTCCTTTTCGTGATCGCCGAAACTCAGAATCACGCCCCAGCCGCCCGGGCCGGGATTACCCGAGCACGCCCCGTCCGTGTGAATAGTGACACGCTGTTCCGTCATTACAGCCCGTACTCTTGCACGCTTTTTACCGACTGGTGAAAGCGCAGCTTGCGGTAATATTCCAGCGGATCTTTCGGCCGCACCAGCGCGCCATTCGGCACCGCCAGCCAGTCCACCAGTCTTGTCAGCAGGAAACGCATGGCTGCGCCGCGCGCTAGCATAGGCAGGACAGCACGTTCCGATAGGGAAAGTGCGCGTACTTTGCTGTAGCCATTGAGCAATGCTCGCCCTTTAGTGACGTTATATGAATGATCGGTTTCGAAACACCAAGCGTTGAGGCAGATCGCGATATCATAGGCGAGAGTATCGGTGCAGGCGAAATAGAAATCGATTAGTCCTGACACCTTGTCGCCGAGGAAGAACACGTTGTCGGGAAAGAGATCCGCGTGAATTACTCCTCGCGGCAGATCGCGCGGCCAGGATTTTTCCAGCGCGTCCAGCTCCGTCGCGATTTCAGCGCACAAACCCTGACGGACACTGTCGCCGCGTGCCTTCGCTTGTTCGTAAAGCGGTCGCCAGCTTTTCATTGATAAGGCGTTCAGGCGCTGCTGTTTGAAGTCACCCCCGGCCAGGTGGAGTCGCGACAATGTTTCGCCGACCGCTGCGCAGTGAGCGGGGCTCGGCCGCCGTATCCATAGCCCGTCAAGAAACGTGACGATTGCCGCCGGCCTTCCGGCGACCTTGCCAAGCATGCCGCCTTGCTTGTTCTTGACCGGCTGTGGACAGTTGATGCCGCGCGCCGCCAAATGTTCCATAAGCCCGAGGAAAAACGGCAGGTCAGCCTCCGCAACGCGCTTCTCATAGAGCGTGAGAATGAAATTGCCGGCGCCGGTATGCAGCAGGAAATTGGAGTTCTCTACGCCCTCCGCGATGCCTTTGTAGGAAAGCAGTTCGCCGATATCATACGTGAAGAGAAAGCGGGTGAGATCTTCCGCCGCAACGTCGGTGTAGACGGCCACGTGATCCTGATCCTCGTTCGTATCCTGCATGCAGCGCAGCATGACGTGATGCGCTGTAGACGCGGGACCTTAAACTGGTTCGGAAACTCACTCCACCGACTCGTGTTCCCGCAACGGGCGCGGCAGCGGGAAAAACATCCCTTCTTCTGCCGCCGAGATGGTTTCGATGTCGAGTTCGTAGCGGGCGGCAAAAACTCCCATGATTTCTTCGACCAGAACCTCCGGCGCGGAAGCGCCGGCCGTGATGCCCAGTCGATTCACGCCGGAGAAGAAATCCCAATCGATATCCTCGGCGCGCTGCATCAGCACTGCGCGCGGGCAACCGGCGCGCTCGGCGACTTCCTTGAGCCGCTGGGAGTTCGATGAGTTGGGCGAGCCGACTACGATCAGAGCGTCGACAATGGGTGCCACACGCTTGACTGCTTCTTGGCGGTTGGTGGTGGCGTAGCAAATATCTTCCTTGTGCGGTCCATGGATGTCGGGGAAGCGCCGTTTCAGCAGATCGACGATCGCCGCCGTGTCGTCGACTGACAGCGTTGTTTGCGTGACATAGGCGAGCTTGCTCGCATCGCGCGGCGTGAAAGTTTCCGCATCGTGCAGCGTTTCGAGCAAGTGGATACTGCCCGGCGGCAGTTGGCCCAGAGTACCGATAACTTCAGGATGGCCGGCATGCCCGATCAGCACGATCTCGCGCCCGCGCCTATAGTGAATATCGGCCTCACGATGCACCTTGGTCACCAGCGGACAAGTTGCGTCGAGCGTGATCATATTGCGCTTTGACGCTTCCTCAGGGATCGAGCGCGGTACGCCGTGAGCCGAAAAAATCACCGGCGCTTGGTTGTCAGGTATTTCGCTGAGTTCCTCGACGAAAATCGCGCCCTTGGCACGCAGGCTGTCGACCACATAACGGTTGTGAACAATCTCGTGGCGCACGTAAACCGGCGCCCCATAGATCGTCAGCGCTCGTTCCACCGATTCGATGGCTCGCACGACGCCCGCGCAAAAGCCACGCGGCGAGCAAAGGAGCACCTTGAGGGTAGGTTTTTGTGGGCCTGCAACCATTTACGTCCCCGAAAGCGCGCGGTTTCATGCACGATTTCAGCCTCGACATGGGCCGCGCCCTCGCGTCTGTCAAGACTGAACGGTTGCATGACCCCGCCCAAGCCCCTATATTCCGGGCACTTTCCGATCATCATCGATGATCTGAAGCTTCGCCCAGGGGCGGGCGAAGCAAAGAGGAGATTTTGCCATGGCGACCGCAGCACCGTTAATGCCGAAGGCTACCGCCGTTTGGCTTCTGGATAATACCGCGCTGTCGTTCGACCAGATCGCCGAATTCTGCAAGCTGCACCCGCTCGAAGTGAAAGCGATTGCGGATGGCGACGCAGCGCAGGGCATCAAGGGCCTCGACCCAATCTTGACCGGCCAATTGACACGCGAGCAGATCGCCGAAGCCGAGAAAAACCCAGATGCGCGGCTCAAGCTCACTGAATCAAAGGTTTCTATTCCGGCTCCCGAACGCAGCAAGAAAGGCCCGCGCTACACCCCGGTTTCGCGCCGTCAGGACCGACCGAACGCTATTTTGTGGCTGGTGCGCAATCATCCGGAACTCAAAGACAGCGCGATTATGCGGTTGGTGGGAACCACCAAGTCGACAATTGCCTCGATTCGTGAGCGCACGCATTGGAACTCGGCGAATCTGACGCCGATGGACCCCGTAACGCTCGGGCTAGCCTCGCAAGTCGACCTCGATCTGGAAGTCCAGCGCGCCAACAAAGAAAAACCGGCCCCGGTCGACACCGGCGCGACCTTGTTGCCGGCGGCCGAGACGACGGCGCGCAAGGAAGCCGAAGTGACGACCGCGGAACCCGAAAAAAAGCCTGCCGAGCTTGACGTCAATGCCGTATTCGCCAAGCTCAAGCAGCTCGGCGGCAAGGGCACCAAGGAAGGCGAGTGAGCGCGCCGTCACTCGCCGTAACTTTACGCAGTTTTCCGCACAGCGGTTGCGCGGGGATCGCGATAGTTAATCACGTGCGGGGTTTTGAGTTGTCGCGCATTTGGGGACTGATCAAATTTCAGTTCCACAATAGATGATTTTGCTAATTCGGTTTTAAGCTCGTCTTTACTGCCGACGCACACGCTGGCACTACGTTGGACACGTATTTGAGCGGCGATCGAAACACGCTGCTCGACACGTAGCTGTAACACTCCCCCACGCGCGCTATTCTCCCCCGGCCGCGCTGGGCCGCCATCCCCTCACCCGGTACCCGTGCGGCCGGCTTTATTTCGGCCTCAGTACCCCCGAGTCCCTTGGATCGCTGCGACATAGCGCGCAACCGATTTATCCAAAACCATCTTGGCATCCTTAGCAATAACGCGATCAAAATAATGTCCGTAAATCATGTCGAACTTGAGCGGCGCCAGAGCTGCACCGATGTGCTCGACTTCACGCGCCGAAAGCGGAATGAAATTCGGATAACTGCGCATGAATGAAAGCCACTTTCGGTCGGTGGCCACGGTAAGAATATCGCCGGCGCAGACAATGCCGCGTCCATCGGCGCCGCCCTCCCAATGCATCACAGTCCCACCAGGAAAATGTCCACCGCAACGGACCAGAGTAACGCCGTCCCAGAGCTTGAGGGTGTCACCGTTCCACGGCTTGATCGCGGCATCCTTACGCATGATCCAGTCGCGGTCAGCCACATGGAGATGGATCGAGCAATCGAAGGCGCGCGCCCATTCCACCATCGTCGTGTAGAAATGCGGATGCGAGATCGCGATCGCCTTGAGCCCGCCGAGACCCTTGATCATGCTCACCGTCGCCACGTCGAGCGTTGCGATGCAGTCCCATAACACGTTCCCGCCTTGCGTGCGCACCAGGAGCGCCCGCTGTCCTATGGCGAACGATGGTTGCGAGGCGATACCTATCAGGCCGGTGTCGTATTCATGGAAGGCGTTCATATGGCTGTGGGACAGCGCATCGAGCGTGGTCCAGGTCTGCCCGCGCGGTGGCACGTATTGCCGCTCTTCCTCGCAGATGAGGCATTGTGCGGGCGCGCTCGCACTTTCCGCATATTGCGTGCCGCAGGCGGTGCAGATGAAAAGAGCCATGAGCCTCCCCGCAACGTCGCTGGTGACGCATTGTCTCGGTTTCACGGCCTTTTGCAAAGTACGCGTCGTGTCCCTGACGCAGCGTAGCGCGAAGCAAAGCGCAGCCTGCAGATCCGGAATCGTCCCGAATTCCAATCTTGGTACGGTCAGTCAGTCTAGCTCAGGTGCGGTCCGGGTCCGCCCGCAGCCTCAAGTACAGCTGCGCGCCACTCGCGCTTGATGGGCAAAATCGGCGGCATCGGTGCTACGTCCGGTTCTGCAGTCGGCGCTGCGATTGATTCGATTTTCTCAGTCTGGGATCCCCTGCGCATGAAAAAGTTATAGACCAGCCACTGAGCGCGATGGCGCTTGCCGCGCAGTGGGAACCGGCTTGCGATTGAAGGTACCGCATAGAAATTCCGATAGGCCCTGTCGACGCCGATGCGAAGCTCATCGCCCGTCATCTGCAGCGGACGATAGACAACGTGACCCTGGTCATACATCGTCCAGTCGAAGGAAACGATGCGGTTTGCCTTCTTCATCTCATACCAGGTCAGCGTGCCAGGATAAGGCGTCAGAGTCGAATAGGCGCACGCGTCGTAGTTAGCGGTCAGATTGAAATTGACTGTTTCATCGAAGACCGAAAGATCGTCGCCGTCGAAACCGTACATGAACAATCCGAACACCATAATTCCGTACGAATGTACTTTTTCGACAAGCGCAGCAAAGGTCTCCGGTCTGTTGACGTGTTTGTGCACGCTGGTAAGCGTCGCACGCGATATCGATTCAAAGCCGATACTTAATAGCGTGCAGCCGCTTTCGGCGGCGAGCTCGAGCATGCGATCGTCTTGCGCAAGCTTAGACGTGACGCCGGCTTGCCACTGAATGTTGCGTCCTTTCAGCGCGCGCATAACTTCCTTCGGGCGCTCCGGTGTCCCAAAGAAATCCGCATCATTGATCGAAATGGTGCGCGCGCCACAGTTCTCCATCTCATGGACTACTTCGTCGACCGGGCGATAGCGAAACCTCAGCCCGTTCATCAACGGCTCGGCACAAAATGTGCAGCCTTGATGACACCCACGCGAGGTTTGGACGAACGTGCGGTTCACGTAACGGTGTTTTTTGAGGAGATCGTACCGGGGCATCGGCAGGCCCGTCATGGGATGCAGCGTGCTGGATTTGTAGGTTCCTCGCATGCTCCCCTGCTTGAGATCGTCCAGGAGCTTGTCGATTACGAGTTCGACCTCGCCAATGACAACGGCATCGCTATGCTTTAGGGCCTCCTGCGGCATGAAACTCGGATGCACCCCACCCATCACAACCGGAACACCTTTGGCGCGAAATTGGTCGGCGATTTCATAACCGCGGTTGACGTAACTCGTCATCGCCGAGATGCCGACTAGATCGGCCGCAAGATCAAAGTCGATATCTTCAATGTTCTCGTCTGTCAGCACGACCTCGTACTGGTCCCGCGGAATGCACGCGGCCACCGCAAGCAACCCCGCGAGGGGCGAATAAAGGGCGCGATTGAAATAGAGCGGGCGTGTTGTGAGTGAATCGGTTTTTGGGTTGATGAGATGAATAACGCGCGTACGCACGAAGACCTCCCTAGAAATATTTTCTACATGAAAGATCCAATTGACCTTCGAAGCAGGAAGTTCCCTCCGCGATTACAATAAAAGCATAACACCCTAGCGGGTGGTAATGCGGCACTCCAGAGCCGAATGGCGCCAATTCTAATGGACAACGTCGAGTTTGACCTTCGCCGTGCCCGACCCAACGATCCCCAACGTTTGCGCTGCTGAATACGAGACATCGACGACCCGTCCCGCCACGAAAGGACCACGATCATTGATGCGTACCGTGACCGAACGTCCGGTTGTCAAATTTGTGACGCGCAAACGGGTACCAAATGGCAATGTCGGATGAGCTGCAGTGAGTTCCTTTGGATCGAAGGTCTCTCCGTTTGCGGTCTTCTGTTCCTCCGAGTAGAAGCTTGCGACCCCATACGACGCAAATTGTGTGCTGGCAGCTTGCCGGTTGGCCGCAAGCGGGCTGTGTTTTCTGGGCTGCACAGCCACGCGCGTGCGAGTGCTCTCCGGTGAGGTCTGCGGCCTCGCGACATTGAAATTCGTTTTGTTCGTCACGGAAGACTGAGCACAAGCCGCAAGTGCCCCCGCCGTCGCAACGACGGCAGACAGTCGTGCAAAGTTCCAAAAAAGATCGGATGAGAACACGGCGTGTCCCCCCATAGGACGAAATCCGACAGCCAATCGGGGCGGCACGGTGGCTAGATCACGACCAACGGCGGTTTCGATTGATTTTGATTTCTTGTGTGATCGTTTTGTCACGCATTGGTATCAAAAAACCGCAGAATTACGCTCACGGAACCGTGCCAGCTGACTGGTCGCCGTGCCACACGCGAAAAAGCACACGCGTCGAGCCGCTGTCGTTTCTGTAAAAGGGATCGTACCGCCCGGGAATTGCGGTGACCGCGTCACTGACAAATAGGAATATTCTCCCCGTCCCTTGTAGCCCTGATTTTTTCGCTCATGGCATAGTGACTATCACCCGAGTCTGGATCAAGAAAGATTTCCAGTCGATCCTGCGACAGCGCGTGCCACCGCCCTGTCAGTGCGTGCCGCAGGGGCACCCCGACAAAAAAACAAAAATCTCTTCAGAGCGATGACACTTCGATTGTGAAAAGCCTTCGCCTGGTTTGATAGGGCTATCATAAAACGTATGCGTGTTTTCGAAGCGAATGAGATGAATCCGGCTGCGTTCCAGCTTGACGCCCGGACTCTGGCAGAGCCCGGCAGTTCCTTCACGTATTTGAATGGATTTTCCTTGTCGGCGTTCGAGAGTGCGGCACTCCGCATAAGTTATTTGAAGCGGCGACGGCCGCGCATCGGAAGAGCGTCCCCCGGCAAACAAAAAATCCGGACCTAGAACGTGCCGGTGCCCGTCAGCGTGATGGCGATTCTTTCCGAAGCCGACAATGGGCAGTCTTGCTGGGCCGCCTATTGGTGTTGCAATGGAACAAGCCGGTTGCCGGCGCATTGATCGCGGGAAACGCAATCCGAGTACAGGGCACGGCTGAGATGTTCTCTTCAACAGATATCGCCAATTCCCTTGGTTCAAGCCGGGAGCTTACGATGAAATCCCGTCACCATCCGCCAAAGCGCGTGCGCAACGCGAGTGAGCGTCCGTCCCGGGCGACGGCCGAAGATGCTGTTCGAACGCTGATCCGCTGGGCCGGTGACGATCCGCGGCGTGAAGGCCTGCGCGGAACGCCGGCGCGCGTGGTCCGCGCCTATGAGGAATGGTTTGCCGGGTACTTCGAGAATCCCCGCGAGTACCTCAAGCGTACTTTCGAGGAAGTTGCCGGCTATGACGAGATGGTATTGCTTCGCGATATCCGTTTCGAATCGCACTGCGAACATCACATTGCACCGATCATCGGCCGCGTCCACATCGGCTACCTGCCGCGTAGGCGGATTGTCGGCATCTCAAAGTTGGTGCGGCTGGTCGATGTCTACGCTAAACGGATGCAGGTGCAGGAGAAGATGACTGCCGAAATTGCTTCTTGCCTCAACGCGGTGCTCAAGCCCTCGGGCGTCGGGGTGGTCGTCGAAGGCGCCCATGAATGTATGACGACACGCGGTGTGCATCGCCCGGATGTCACGATGGTTACCAGCCAGATGCTCGGCGTATTTCGGACGAATTTCAAGACACGGCAAGAGTTTCTGGCGGCGATAAAGCTAAGACACTCCGCTGACGACGGTCAGATCTCCTGATTACCGGCCTCAAGCTTTTCGGTCATTCGTTTAATTTTTGATTCGGCAACTTCGCGCTCGCTCTTCAACAGAGCCTCGAGAACTTCGACGCGCTCGTTCAACCTGTTGCGGTCGTCACCGAGACCTTTTATTTGCCTCTCCTGATTTTCAGCGATGGCTTCGGCTCTTCTGATTTTGTTCTCCAAAATCGACGTCTTATCATTGAGCACGTTACGATGGTGCTTCCTTTCAGATTGCAGAGCTGCCACCAACTTGAACCTTTCGGCCGAAGCAAGCGTCAGCTCTGAATTCATCGCGTTGACTTGTTGCAAAGCCGAAACGGAATTTTTTTCCCCGACCTTGAAGGCGGCTTCCATTGCGAGCAATCGGCCGGTCAGGGCATTCGAATCTCGCAGCGCCTTGTCGAGTTGCGCCCGCAGATCCGATTTTTCGTTTTTCAGCAGCGCGATCTTGCCATGTGCGGCGGCAATGTCCGCCTTGTGGTTGACCGTCACCTGCTCAAGTGTCGCGACCGTTTCGTTGAGGCGATCAATTTCCCTGCGGGCGGCGTGCAGCTCGTTGGTCAGTCGTTGCTGGAAATTGTAGAGCTCGATGACTTCGGTAAGCCGTCGATTCAATTCCTCGGACTGCCGTGCGATCGTGTTTTCAAGGGCGAGGACATCCTCCTCAGACACGGCTTGCCAAGCTTGTTGGTCAACACCGAATAGAGGTTCAAGAAATTGCGGGTTTCCGGGCATTGGAATGCAACCGCTCATGCAGTGATCGAATCACTTCCACCAATGCGACCAGCATCCCGGCCAATGTCTTAATCAGTCCTTAATGGCCGGTTCGGTTAGCGAGTTGCCAACGGTGGAATGCAATTGCCGATTTTTATAACTGGCGTGTACGAAAAATCCATGATCTGAAATCAGCTAGCACAAACTGGTCGCGGGCGGCGCATCAGTCCGCGAAATGAGACCATCATATATTTTCGTTAGTCGGCGTTTGCCGCTCGGTCTAGCAAGAACGTGTTTCGATTTTTACCTGGCGTTGCCCGGATGACGAATAGACGCTTGCTAGACGATCGAAAAAACATTGAATCGAAACAGAAAGAGGTTCTGAAGGCACACTACGTCGGCGCTGCAATCCTGATCGCAGCGGCAGCCGCATTTCTCGTGGTGGTTTTTGGCCTCGATCGCGCTTTCGATTTCAGCCGCTTTGCTTACTGACTGCTACCGGCCAGCGGCATACCCCTGCATGCCGCGCGGATTGGCGGCCGCGCGCCGCCGTGGGCCCACGCGCGAAGCGGCGGTCAGCCGGCCCTCGGACCATGCCGGACCGATCTCGACTTCATGACCGCGCTTGCGCAGTTCACCAATCGTTTCGTCCGGCAAGCGCTTTTCAACCACAAGCACACCCGGCCGAGCGGTGCGTGGCCAGAACGAGATTGGGAAGTGCTCAGAGTGCCAGGCCGGCGCGTCGATCGCCTCCTGCAGGTTCATGCCGGCATGAACGTGGCGTAAAAAGAACTGGGTCGTCCATTGATCCTGCTGATCTCCGCCGGGCGAGCCCCAGGCAAGGTAAGGCACGCCGTCATGCAACGCCAAGGTTGGCGAAAGCGTGGTCCGTGGACGCCTGCCAGGCGCAAGCGCAGCCGGGTGGTTTTCGTCGAGCCAGAACATCTGCGCGCGTGTGCCGAGACCGAAGCCGAGGTCGGGGATGACCGGTGAAGACTGTAGCCAGCCGCCCGACGGTGTGGACGAAGCCATGTTGCCGGCACTGTCGATAATATCGAAATGCACAGTATCGCCGATTACCTCGCCAACGCGTCCGACCGTCGGCTCTCCCGCACCGAAGGCCCCCACCGCCGCACGCGCACCTTCGGCACGACGCAGCTCCACAACCGCGCCGAAACCTTCGACGGTGCCTGGACGCAGTTCGAGCGAAGCACGTTTGCCAATCAGCTTGCGGCGTTCGGCATTGTAGCGATCGGAAAGGAGTGTCTCGATCGGCACCTGCACGAAATCCGGATCGCCGTAGAAGCTTTCGCGATCGGCGTAGGCGAGCTTGGCGCATTCAACCTGCAAATGGATGAAATCGGGACCGGCCGGATCAAGGCCATCGAGGTCACAGCCTTTCAACAGCGCCAGTTGTTGCAGCAGCACGGGCCCTTGGCTCCAGACGCCAGGTTTGCATACCGTGTAACGGCCATAATCGTACGTGAGCGGCGGCTCGACGCGCGCCTGCCACACAGCCATGTCGGCACCGGTGATTAAGCCCGAGTGATACTCGCCGCTGACGTCCATCACCTTTTGCCTGCGGCAGAACTTGTCGATTGCCTCGGCGACGAAACCCTGCGACCACACTTTTCGCGCACGCTCGATCTGCGCGACGCGATCGCCACCCGCGCTTTCGGCTTCGCGGATCATGCGCGCGTAAGTGTCAGCGAGCGAATGATTGGTGAACAACACGCCCGGTTCGGGCACCTTGCCGCCGGGCAAATATACAGCCGCCGAGGTCGGCCAATGGTCGCGAAACAGATCCGCGACCATTGCAATGGTGGCGCTCGCGCGCTCGACCAGCGGATAGCCATTGCGCGCGTAGGAAATCGCCGGAGTGAGGACGTCGCTCACGCGCATGGTACCGTAGTCGCGCAGCAACAGCATCCAGGTGTCGAACATGCCGGGAACGCAGGCCGCCAGCAGGCCGGTGCCCGGAATCATGTCGAGGCCAAGCTTTCGGAAATGCGCGATTGTCGCCGCAGCCGGCGCGGGACCCTGCCCGCAGATCACCTCCGGCCGATTACGTTTCACATCGTAGAGGATGACCGGAACATCGCCGCCCGGTCCGTTGAGGTGCGGCTCCACGACTTGCAGCGTGAAGGCGGTTGCGGCCGCCGCATCGAAGGCGTTGCCGCCTTTTTCCAGCGTTGCCATACCAACCGCGGTTGCGATCCAGTGCGTGGATGCAACGACCCCGAAGGTGCCTTCAATCTCCGGGCGGGTCGTAAAGGTGTTGGGATTGATTTTGGATACACCAATTTTCATGCGCCGGGACTGTAGTTGAGATTGAGCTGGGTCGCCACCTTGTTTCGGCGCGCTATTCGCGGCAACCTCCGCCTCGCAAATTCGACTGAGGGGTAACTAATGTCAGTATCCGCCGTAACGGCCGCAGTGCCGCGTCAAGCAAGTACGTTCAAAATCCTGGCCGCCGCGTCGATCGGAAACGCCCTCGAATTCTATGACATTCTCATCTACGGCTATTTTGCCGTCACCATTTCCAAGTTGTTTTTCCCGACAGCCGATCCGACAACAGCTTTGCTGCTGACCTTCGGTACCTTCGGAATTTCGTATCTGGTTCGTCCGCTCGGCGCGCTTGTGCTTGGCGCCTATGCGGACCGCGCCGGCCGACGTGCCGCCATGCTGGTGTCGATTGTCATCATGAGCGCGGGAACGGGTCTGATGGCGATCATGCCAACCTACGCGTCGATTGGGATTCTCGCGCCAATCGCTGTGCTTATTGCGAGACTGTTGCAGGGCTTCGCCGTGGCAGGCGAGTTCGGCAGCGCCACTGCGTTCCTGGTCGAGCACTCAAAAGAACGCAAGGGGTTCTTCGCCAGCTTCCAATGGTTCGGCCAGGGAATCGCCGCGGTGCTCTCTTCATTTTTTGGCGTCATTTTGTACGGCTGGTTGACCACGGAGCAGCTTGAGGGCTGGGGTTGGCGTGTGCCGTTCTTTTTTGGTCTGTTGATCGGCCCCATCGGGCTTTACATCCGCAAGCACCTGGGGGAGACGCCGGAATTCCGCGACCAAGGTCCTGCGCACGCCCCCTTGCGCCAGATGTTCGCCAAGCACTGGGACCGGTTGCTGATGTGCATCGGCATCGTCGTCCTTTCAACCAGCTCGAACTACATCATCCTCTACATGCCGACTTATGCCATCAAGCAATTGCATCTGCCGCAATCACTTGCTTTCATCGCGACCTTGATCGGCGGACTCCTTCTCACATTCGGCGCGCCGCTTTTCGGGCATCTGTCGGACCGCATCGGCCGCGTGCGGATGATGGTGATCGTTTCAACACTGTTCGCAGTCTCGGCTTATCCGAGCTTCATGCTGCTCGTCGCTAATCCTTCGCTCGCTGGCATCGTCACCCTCGTATGCTGGCTCAGCCTGCTCAAGGCGGCATACAGCGGAACGCTTCCGGCCTTGATGGCGGAGCTGTTCCCGACCGCCACGCGAAGCACCGGAATCGCGGTGGCCTACAACACGAGCGTGCCGATCTTCGGGGGCACGGCACCC
>Ga0066388_100001764_pt1 | contig 12547 bp, 11 predicted proteins | sample PanSoiMetaGPlot6_FD_64539 | JGI IMG/M metagenome (GOLD analysis project Ga0066388, IMG submission 64539) | Tropical forest soil microbial communities from Panama analyzed to predict greenhouse gas emissions - Panama Soil - Plot 6 (Hybrid Assembly) | ecosystem: Environmental > Terrestrial >... | reverse complement strand
ACGCCTCCCGCGGGCGTCAAGGAGACGGTGCCGTGCGCACCTCTTGAGCACGAGAACCAGCGGTTGCCCGGCTTTGCGCCATCGCCTCGCTCCGCAGCCCTCGAAATCCTGGAGCTGACTCCACCAAGTCCGCCCCAGCCCAGCGTTCGAGGCAGTCCACGATCGCGGCTTCGGGGGCACGCTTCTTGCGGGTCGGCAGTCATATGGGTCTGGTGATCCCTCTCGGACGGGCGCTGGCCCACCTTGCTCTCCCACGCCCTTCGCTTGGCGGAGCCAAGCCTCCCGATCGCCTGAAAGGACAACTATGGAGCTCGATCTGATCGTCGAGGGCGGAACCGTCGTGACCGGCAACGATACGTACCGGGCGGATGTGGGCGTCGCTGGTGGCAAGGTGGTCGCGCTGGGCATAGCCCTGGGAACTGCGTCGCGAATCGTGCGTGCCGCGGGTAAGTACGTGCTGCCCGGCGCCATCGACGTGCACACGCACTTCGAAATGCCGTTCATGGGCACCTACACCGCCGACGATTTCCGTACCGGCACCGCCGCCGCCGCGGCCGGTGGCATCACCACCGTGGTCGACTGGGCCATCCAGGAGCCGGGCGAAAGTCTCTTCGCCACGTTGGAGAAGTGGGACAAGAAAGCGGCCGGCAAGACGATCGTCGACTACAGCTTCCACGTCGTGTTGACCGATCTCAGTCGCAACGCGCTCGACGAGATCAAGGACGTCGTGGCCAACGGCATCGGCAGCTTCAAGTGCTTCATGGCTTACAAGGGCACACCGTTGATGCAGACCGATTCGAACCTGTTCCGCATCATGCAGCGCGTGCGCGACGCCGGCGCACTCTTCTGCGTCCACGCCGAGAATGGCGACATCATCGACGTGCTGGTCCGGGAGTACGTGGCGCAAGGCAAGCTCGCGCCGGTCTTTCACGCCGACACGCGGCCCCCCGAGGTGGAGGCCGAGGCCACGGCGCGCGCCATCGCGCTGGCCGAGATCGCGCGGTGTCCCCTGCTCATGGTGCATCTCTCGGCGAAGGAGGCGCTGCAGAAGGTGCGCGAGGCCCGCGACCGCGGCCTGCCGATCCACGCCGAGACGTGCCCGCACTATCTCTCGCTCCACTACGAGGACCTGGAGCGACCGAGCTTCGAGGGCGCCAAGTTCGTCTGCTCGCCGCCGCTGCGGGCGCGTGACAACACGCCGCACCTGTGGAACGGGCTCCGCGAGGAGAATCTGCAGGAGATCTCGTCCGACCACTGCGCCTTCAACTGGAAGGTCCAGAAGGAGCTGGGCCGTGACAGCTTCGCGAACATCCCCAACGGGATCGCCGGGATCGAGACGATGATACCCGTGGTCTTCTCCGAGGGCGTGCGCGGCGGCCGGCTCACCTTGAATCACTTCGTGAGGCTGACGTCCACGAACTCGGCCTGGCTCTTCGGGCTCTATCCCGAGAAGGGTACCATCGCGGTCGGATCGGACGCCGATCTGGTCGTCTTCGACCCGGACCGCCAGGTCACGGTGACCCGCGAGCTCTTGCACCAGAACGTGGACCACACGCCGTACGAGGGATTCTCGGTGACGGGCTGGCCGGCGGTGACGATCTCGCGCGGCGAGGTCGTCTTCGAGAACGGTCAGGTCGTCGGCCGGCCCGGGCGCGGACGGTTCATCAAGCGCAAGGCCACGACGAGCGTCTAGCCGCGCGACGAGCCCGCGATGCGCTTGCGCAGCGGGTATGCGTAGCCGCCGAGCTTCGACGTCGCCAGGCCGAGACGGACCAGCGCCTCGACCATCACGACCGCGGCGGTGACGCCGTCCACCACGGGCAGCGCGTGGCGGGCCGTGAGCTCGGCGGCGAAGTCCACCATCCCGGCGCAGCCCAGCACGATCGCGTCGGCGCGATCGTCGCGCTTGGCCGCCTCGATCTCGGCGTCGATGCGCTTGCACGCGCTCGCCTCGCGGCGCTCCAGCGCCAGGACCGGCACCTCCGAGGCCCGCACGCGCGCGCACCTCGCGGCCAGACCGTACTTGACGAGGTTCTGCTCGATGGCCGGGATCGAGCGCGAGAGCGTCGTCACCACCGCGAAGCGTCCGGCAATGAGGCTCGCCACGTGAAACGCCGCCTCGCCGATGCCGACTACCGGCCCCCGGGCCAGCGCGCGCGCCGCGTCGAGGCCCGTATCGTCGAAGCACGCGAGCACGTGCCCGTCGACGCCGCGCGCCTCACCGCGGGCGACCTCGACGAGGAGACCGGGCACGGCGATCGCCTCGTCGTAGAAACCCTCGATCGATTCGGGGCCGGTCTCCGGATTCACCGCGGTGATGCGGGTGCCCGGTGCCGCGATACGCTCGGCGGCCCGGCCGATCGCGGCCGTCATCGCCGTGGTGGCGTTGGGGTTGACGACGAGGATCTCCATCGATCCCCTCCTCAGCGGCCGCGGGCCTGGCGGCGGCTCAGCGTCCGGAACAGAAGCAACGAGACGAGAATGACCGCGAACGAGACCGTCGTCGTCGCGGTGCCCAGCGCGTAGATCTCGGGGTTCGTGACGGTGGTGGTGAGACCGGTCAGCTCGAGCGGCAAGGTGTTCTGGTCGCTGCCGAGCGCCTGGCTCGAGCGCGCCGCTTCGTCCCACGACAGCGTGAACCCGAACAGCGCGATCCCCACCAGCGACGGGGCGATGAGCGGCAACACCACATGGCGAAAGGTCTGCCAGGGCGTGGCACCCAGGTCGCGCGCCGCCTCTTCGTAACGGCCGTCGATCCGGTTGAAGACCGCGAACATGATCAAGAGACCGAAGGGGAGCGTCCACGTCAGGTGCGCGCCGAGCCCGGAGGTGAACGTCCCGGCGCTCGTCGCGAAGCTCTCGGTGAACGCGGCGAGGCCCAGCGCCTCCGCCGCCGCCTTGATCGCGGCGTCGAGCAGGCGGAACTGCACGCCGATGCCGAGCGACACGATGATCGACGGCACGATCAGGCTCGCCACCGCCGTGTAGAAAACGAGGCTCGAGCCCCGGAAGCCGCGGCGGAACGCGTACCCCGCGAGCAGCGAGATCACCACCGTGAGTACCATGACCGCCAGGCCGAGCCGGAGCGACCGGCCGAAGGCCGCCCAGATGTCGACGACGCCGAGGCCGCCCCACAGGCTCACGAACCAGTGCGTGGACACCCCGTGCATGGGAAACGTGAGGCCGCCCGTCGGGCCCTGGAAGGACAGCACGACGATGGTGAGCATCGGCCCGTACAGGAACAGCACGAACAGGCCGAACACCGCGGCCAGCGCGTAGAACGCCGGCGGCCGTCGGTCGCCCATCGGCTCAGAGCTCCTTCCGTACGTCCACCAGCCGGGTCATGGCCGCGATGACCATCAGCACGGCGGCGAGCAGCACGACCGCGTTGGCGGCGGCCAGCGGGAACTGCAGATAGCTCAGCTGCACCTGGATGACCTTGCCGATCGAGGCGATCTGCTGGCCGCCCATGACGCCGATCGTCACGTAGTCGCCCATGACCATCGTCACGACGAAGATCGAGCCGATCACGATGCCCGGCTTCGACAGCGGCACCACCACGTTCCACAGGGCCTGCCATCCCGAGGCGCCCGCGTCGCGCGCCGCTTCCAGCAGCGCGCGATCGATCCGGCTCATCGAGTTGAAGATCGGCACGATCATGAACATCGTGTAGAGGTGCACGAACGCCAGCACCACGGAGAAGTCCGAGAAGAGCAGCCACGTCTGGGGCTCGCGCGTCAGGCCCGCCGTGATCAGGAAGCCGTTGACCAGTCCGTTGCGCCCGAGCAGCGGCACCCACGAGATCATCCGGATGACGTTCGACGTCCAGAACGGGATCGTGCACACGAGGAAGAGCGCCATCTGGGCCGTGAGCGAGCGGACGTGGAAGGCCAGGAAGTAGGCGACGGTGAACCCGAGCAGAAGTGTCAAGGCCCACGCCAGGACGCAGAACTTCAAGGTCGACAGATACGTCTTGAACGTCAGGCAGAGACTCGGCAGCTCGGCCACGCATCCGGAGAAAACGGAGACGTAGTTGTCACCCACGAGCGCCGGAGTGATCGAGTACTCGTTGTAGCGCCAGAAGCTCACGACCACCATCACCACGAGGGGCAGGACGAAGAAGAACGCAAACACGAGCGCGAGCGGCGCCGCCTGCCAGTACGGCGCCGCTGCACGCGACGTCAGCCGCCGGCGCCAGACGCCGGCCCGCGCCGTCGCGAGCGCCGACGCGGGCTCCAGGACGGCGGTCCTACCTGCTTCGCGGTCGCTCAGGCCGCGATGAACTCGTTCCACTTTCTGACCATGTAGTCGTTCTCGTCCATGACCGCGTTCCAGCACGCGACGGCGCCCATGCGGGCTTCGAAGGATCCGCCGTCGCGAACGGTGCCGGCTTTCTCGAGCAACGTCCCGTCGGGCGCCTTGATGTCCTTCTCGGCGGGCTTGCCCTCCATCCAGTACGCCCACTCGTAGGGCTCCATCTGGGCCTTGGCGGTATCGAGGACCGCCGAGTAGTAGCCCTGCCGATTGAGAAACGCACCGGCCCAGCCGGAGAGGAACCAGTTGATGAAGTCGTACGCGGCGTCGAGCTTCTTGCCGGAGAGGGTCTTGGGCAGCCCGAAGCCGGCCGCCCACGCGCGATAGCCTTCCTTGAGCGGCTGGTAGATGCACGGCACGCCCATCGAGCGCACCTTGGTGACCGCGGGCGACCACATCGACTGGATGACCACCTCGCCGGAGGCCATGAGGTTCACGCTCTCGTTGAAGTCCTTCCAGAACGCGCGGAACTGGCCCGATTTCTTGGCGTCGATCAGAGCCTTCGTCGTCAGATCGATCTCGGCCTTGGTCATGTTGCCCTTGTCCTGGTACTTGTGCAGGCCCAGAGACTCCACGACCATCGCCGCGTCCATGATGCCGATCGACGGAATGTTCAGGATGGACGACTTGCCCTTGAACTCGGCATTGAGCAGCTCCGACCACGAGCCGATCGGGCGCTTGATCAGGTCGGGGCGGATGCCGAGCGTGTCGGCGTTGTAGACCGTCGGGATGAGCGTGATCCACTGGGTCGGCGTCGCCGAGAACTTCGTGGAGCTCTTGCCCTCGAGGTAGAAGACCTTCTTCGGGGCGGTGCCCTGGTCACCGACCTTCTTGCCCGCGACCTCTCCGCGCGTGAAAACCGGCGTGATCCGGTCCGCGTACTTGATCCGGGAGGCGTCCATGCCGATCAGGTTTCCCGACGGGATCAGCTTGCGCAGCTGGAAGTACTCGACGTCGGCGATGTCGAACGATGCGGGCTGTGTGATGATGCGCTTGCTCACGTCGTCGGTGGTGACCGGCACGTACTCGATGACGATGCCGAGATCCGCCTTCACCTTCTGGGCGATCTCCTTCGACTGGTTCACCGCCGTGCCCAGGTAGCGCAGGGTCACGGGCTGTGCGGAGATGAACGCCGGCGCCCCCAGAATCGCGGTACCGGTCACGGCGGCCGCGCCCTTGAGCACGTCGCGCCGGGTGACGACCGTCGTCTTCCTTTTCGTGTCCGCCATGTCATGTCTCCTTGTCGGTATCGAAGACTGCGTGTCCTCGCTCACGACGCCAGCGCGTGCGCGGCGCCGGGATCCCAGTCGACGGCGACGCGTGTGCCGGGTACGAGGGGTTCACGGTCGAACACGTGCTCGGGCGTCACCGCCATCAGCTCGGTTCCGTCGTCGGCCGTCACGCTCGTCTGCACGACGGTGCCCTGGTACTCGACGTTCGTCACCGTTCCGATGGCCGGTGGCGCGCCGCCGTGCCCGTTGAGCCGGCGCAGCCGCAGGCGATCGGCCCGGACCGTCACGCGCGCGCCGTGCGCGGTGACCACGTTGTGACCCCCGATGAAGCGAGCCACGAATTCCGTACGCGGCCGGTTGAAGACCTCGCGCGGGCTGCCCTGCTGCTCGATGCGGCCTTCGTTCATGAGCACCACGAAGTCGGCCAGGGCCATGGCCTCGTCCTGGGAATGCGTGACGTGCACGAAGATGATGCCGAGCTCTCGCTGGAGCCGCTTGAGCTCCGCCCGCATCCGCACGCGCAGGAACGGATCGAGCGCGGACAGCGGCTCGTCGAGTAGCAGGATCTTCGGCTCGGTGATGAGCGCGCGCGCCAGGGCGACGCGCTGCTGCTGCCCGCCCGAGAGCTCGGCGGGGCGCCGGCTCGCATAGGCCGACATGGCCACCAGCGCCAACGCTTCCGCCGCGCGGGAGTGGCGGGCCCCCCGATCCACACCTCGCATCTTCAAGGCGAACGCCACGTTGTCGAGCGCCGTCAGGTGCGGGAATAGCGCGTAGCTCTGGAACATCATGGCGGTTCCGCGACGCGCCGGTGGCAAGTCGGTGATCTCGTGCCCGCCGAAGACCACCGAGCCGGCGCTGACGGTCTCGTGCCCGGCGATCATCCTCAGAGTGGACGTCTTGCCGCAGCCCGAGGGCCCGAGCAGGCAGCAGTAGGTCCCCCCGGGGATCCGGAGATCGATCGCGTCGACGGCGACGACCGCGCCGTAGCGCTTGGTCGTCCCGACGAGCTCGAGCATGGAGGCTCGGGCCACCGGCTCGCTCGTGGGCACAAGCGAAGCTCGGAGCAAGCCGCGTACCGGGCCCGGCGGAGCGGTCGCCGGGTCGCCGGAAGCATCGTGATGTGGGCGAATTGTCGGGGCTCACCGGCTCGCGCGGGTCCGGACGTACTCGGACCATCGCGCTGGCACCTGCCTAGCGATCGGGCAGGCTCGCGCCGTGTGCCGCTATCCACGGCAGCCGTCGCGGCGGTGCGCACAGGCACCCGGTGCCGTCAGCCTTGACAGGCTCTCCGCCGTCCCCCGCCGCTCCGCGAGCCGGCGCTCGTGAAGGGCGACGTGAAAGCGATCTCGGGCTTCTACTTCACCGGATTCCTCAACCTCACCCAAAATCTCAACATTCCGGATGCCGACATCGTGGCGTTCAAGTGCAGCGACTACGGCATCGATCTCTACGGCAACGCCGTGGTGGTGCGCGTCGACTGGCTCAAGGCCAACGAGGACACCGTGCCGGTTCATGAGCGCCCTCAACACGGGTTTCAAGGCCACGCTGAAGGATCCGACGGCGTCCATCGGCCCCGTGAAAGCCGCCGAGCCTCTCTCGAACGAGGGCACGGAACTCAAGCGGCTGCAGCTCGCCATCAGCGCCAACATGGTGAACGACGAAGTGCGCCGAAACGGCTTACTCGTGATCGACCCCGCGCGTATGCAGCGGGCGATCGAGCAGGTCGTCGCTGCGTTCGAGCTGGAGACGAAGCCCACGGTCGCGCAGGTCTTCACCGGCGCCTACCTGCCGCCGGCCACCGAGCCCGGCTCGACTGACCGGTCTCAGTATTTCATTCGGTGCGGCAGCGCGGCGTACTCTCGCGCGAGCCGCCGCGCCTCGGCGGCGAGAAGCTGCACGGCGGGAATGGTCCGGCCGCCGGCCGGCTTGGCGAGCTCGCGGTAGAAGACGCGATCGTCGAAGCCGATTCGGGCCGCGTCGGCGATCGTGAAGCCGTAGAAGATCCGATCGATCCCGTGTGCCGGCCGCGCGCTGCCCGCCGCGAGCAGACCGACCTCTCGACACCGTGGCTCGGAGATACAACAGGAGGGTGGCTCAGCGCAACGGCGTGGCCGGGGCACGCTCCCGAAGCCCGGCTGCCGCGCGCAACCTGCTCACGCGCTACGCAGTCTCGAGCGCGCGCGCAGGCACCTCGCCTACGCGCTCAGCACTCGGCGCCGAACTCCATTCGAGCGCGGCCGCCCCGCCGCGGGGTCAACCCACGGATCATCAACGATTTCGCCGGGGGCAAGGCGCTCGCCTTCCGTGAAGGCGCCAAGGCATCTCGCTTGCACTCCAGCACCGGCTATCGGTTTGTCGCTCGCCACGTTCTGCTCACGATGGAGGCAACGATGGATACCGGGCTCAGTCGCCGCCGCTTCCTCGCGCGCTCAGTCACCATCAGCGTCGCCGCCTGCTCGGCGTGCGGCATCGGCGGCTTTGTCGGCGCCGGGACCGCGCGGGCGCAGACCAAGCGCGAGATCAAGTTTTCGCACGGCACCGGCCTGTGCAACATGCCACTGTTCTATGCGGCGGAGAAGAAGCTCTTCGCGAAGTACGCGATCGAGGGGACCGTCGTGCTCTCGGGCTGGGCCGGCGACCAGGCCGTGCAGCTGGCGACCGGCAAGGTCGAGATGGGGGTGATCCCCTACACCAACGCGATCGCTGCCTACACGCGCTCGCCGTCGTTCTCGGTCGTGTCGGGCAGCGGTATCCAGGGCCTGATCATGGTGGGCCAGCCGGGCATCAAGAGCTTCGCCGACATGCGCGGCAAGCGTGTCGGGACGTTCCAGGCCGACACGCTCGACATCCTCGTCTACGACTACCTGAAGAAAGAGGGGATGACCTACAAGGACATCAAGATGCAGTACCTCGGCAACAGCGTTGAGCTCACGAACGCCTTCATCGCGGGCCAGCTCGACGTCATCAGCTCGATCGAGCCGTACGCCACGCGTGCCAAGACCGCGACGAAGGGCAACGTGCTGGGTGACGGCATCGACATCTACGGCAAGGGCTACCCGGATTGCGTGCTCGTCGTTCGCAAGGAACTCATCGAAAAGGACCCCAAGCTCGTCAAGGACGTCATCAAGGTGTTCTTCGAGTCCGAGGCGGAGATCGAGTCGAACTTCGAGGAGGCGGCCAAGACGACGATCGGGAAGTACTACAAGACCGACATGGCAAGCCTCCTGGCCGCCGCCCAGGCTCAGCCACCAGGCGTCGACATCCGCAACAAGCGTGAGTTCATGTTCGGCCGCGCGCAGAGCATGAAAGAGCTGAACTACATCAGCAAGGACCCCGACGCCAATTTCGTGAACTTCAAGCTGCTCGAGGAGGTGATCACCGAGAGCCCCGAGGTGTACCGCAAGGTCAAAGTGAAGTCGGTGTGAGCGTGGGACTGCCGGCTCAACCGACGGCGGCACCCGCCCTGCCGGCGACGCCCGTGCGCCGCGCGCGCATTCGCTCTGGCTCCCGCGTCCGCGCCGTGCTGGCCGCCGGCGTATGGTGGGTGCTGTCGATCGGGCTGGTGGTCGCGGCGTGGGAGGCAGCAGCGGCGCTTCAGTTGATCGATCCGGTAATCCTGCCCCCGCCGCACGAGTTCATCGGAGAGATCCGTAACCAGGCGCAGTTCCTGATGCCGGCCGTGGGCGTGGAGCGGACGGGGGCGAACTTCGTCGCGCTCACCGCGATCGTGGCGAGCGTCCAGCGGGTCATGATCGGCCTGTGCCTGGCGTTCGTGGCGGGCGTCCTGACCGGGAGCATCGCGTTCTCGTTCGCGATCGTCCGCAAGCTCACCTTGCCGACCGTCACCCTGCTGGCGCCGATCGCGCCGGTCGCCTGGATCCCGCTGGCTATCGTCGCGTTCGGCGTCGGCGACTGGTCGGCGATCTTCGTGGTCTTCGTCGGGATCTACTTCACCTTGACGCTGGCGACCGTGAAGGCCATGACGAACGTGGACCCCGTGTACGTCGACGCGGCCCGCGTGCTCGGCGCCCGCCGCTGGCAGATCATGCGATACGTGGTCCTGCCCGCCGCGATCCCGGCGCTCTTCGATCTGGTCCGGATGAATCTCTTTGGCGCGTGGATGGGCGTGCTGGCCGCCGAGATGGTCGGCGTCAACACCGGGCTCGGCGCGATCGTCATGGTGGGCCGATCGATGATGAACATGAATCTCACCTTCCTCGGCATGGCGATGATCGGCCTCGTCGGCTATCTGCTCGACGCGGCGTTCGGTCTCGTCCAGCGCCGGGTGCTCTGGTGGCGCCGGGCCACCGAGCTCTGACACCATAGCGGCCGTGACCGCGCTCGAGTGTCGCGAGTTGACGAAGGTGTGGGGGGAGTCGACCGACCGCGAGGTGGTGGCGCTCCAGGGCATCGACCTCGTCGTCGGGCGCGGAGAGTTCGTCGTCATCATCGGGCCGAGCGGCTGCGGCAAGAGCACGTTGCTCAAGCTCCTCGCCGGGCTCGAGACTCCGACGGCGGGCCATCTGCTGCACCGCGGACAGCCGATTGGGGGTCCCGACGTCGACCGCTCGCTCATCTTCCAGCAGCCGTCGCTCTATCCGTGGCTGTCCGCCCTCGACAACGTCGCATTCGGGCTGAAGCTGCGCGGGGTGCCGCGCGCTGAGCGGCATCGTGAGGCTGAGAAGTTCCTGCGGCTGGTCGGCCTGCGCGAGTTCGCCGGCAAGCACCCGCACGAGCTGTCGGGCGGCATGCAGCAGCGAGTCGCCATCGCGCGCGCCCTGTGCGTGGGGGCCGATGCGCTCCTGATGGACGAGCCCTTCGCCGCGCTTGACGTGCAGACTCGGTACCAGATGCAATCGTTCCTGCTCGATATCTGGCACGGCACGGGCAAGACCGTGGTCTTCGTCACCCACCACATCGACGAAGCGGTGTACCTCGCCGATCGCGTGGTCGTGCTCACCGCCCGGCCCGGCCGCGTCCTCGACAACGTTTCCATCGACATGCCCAGACCGCGCAGCGTGGTCGGCGAGGCGTTCGAGCGCTACCGCGCGATGCTGGTCGAGCGGCTGCGGGCCGAGGTGGCCCGCGCATTCCAGGAGCAAGAGCTGGTCGAGATGCTGGACACACGCATCAAATGACCCATCGGAGGACGGGGTCGCCATGGGCTCGACGCTCATCCGCGGCAAGTACGTCGTCGTCAAGGTGACCAGCCGGACCGAGGCAGTGGTCGTCGCCGACGGCGCCGTGTTCCAGCGCGACGGGATCGTCGTCGACGTCGGGCCCTACGTCGAGCTGGCGGCGCGGCACCGCGCGGACCAGATGCTCGGCTCGCCCGAGCACGTGATCGTTCCCGGCTTCGTCAACGCGCACCACCACGTCGGCCTCACGCCGTTCCAGCTCGGGTCGCCGGATCATCCGCTGGAGCTCTGGTTCGCGAGCCGCATGAGTGCGCGCGCCGTCGATCCGTACCTCGACACGCTGTATTCGGCGTTCGAGATGCTCGAATCCGGTATCACCAGGGTGCAGCATCTGCACGGCTGGCGCGTCGGCCCGGCGTCCCGAGTGATCGAGGTCGCCGAGCGGATCCTGAAGGCGTACGACGACATCGGGATGCGCGTCTCGTATTCGTTCGCGCTTCGCGATCAGAACCGCCTGGTCTACGAGGCGGACGAAGCGTTCGCCCGGCGTCTACCGGCGCCGGTGTCCGAGCAACTCCTCGCCTACCTCCGCGCGCAGGCGATCCCGGTCGAGGACCAACACGGCATCTTCACGCACCTCTGGGAGAAGTGCGGGCGCAACGCGAGCGAGCGCGCCCGCGTGCAGCTGGCGCCAGCGAATCTGCACTGGTGCTCCGACGGAGCGCTCGAGTCGCTCCGCGACTGGTCGTCCAAGTACCGGGTTCCGATGCACATGCACCTCGTGGAGACCGCGTACCAGAAGGAATATGCGCGCCGCCGAACCGGGGGTAGCGCGCTGGGTCACCTCGCCACGCTCGGGCTGACCGGGCCGAATCTCACGCTCGGTCACGGCGTCTGGCTCTCGGAAGAGGACATCGATCTCGTGGCGGAGTCCGGGACGCGCATCTGCCACAACGCCAGCTCGAATCTGAGACTGCGGAGCGGCGTGGGGCCGCTCAACCACTGGGCGGCTCGTGGCGTGCGGGTCGGCATCGGTCTCGACGAGGCGGGCATCAACGACGACCGCGACATGCTCCAGGAAATGCGTCTGGTCCTGCGGCTTCACCGCGTCGGGGGCATGGACGATGTCGTGCCTACCTGTCCGCAAGTCCTGCGAATGGCCACCGAGGACGGCGCCGCGACCACGCCATATGCCGGACAGATCGGAACACTGGAGCCGGGGAAAGCGGCCGACCTTGTCGTGATGTCATGGCCGCAGATCGCGGCGCCGTACCTGAGCTCGGACACGTCGATCGTGGACGCGATCGTGCACCGCGCGAAGACCAACGGCGTCGCGGCGGTCATGGTGGCGGGCGAGGTCGTGCTGCGTGATGGGCGCTTCACCCGTGTGGACAAGGCCGCCCTCCTGGAGGAGCTGGCCGCCTCGCTTCGTGGACCACTTACGTCGGAGGAGGAGGACCGGCGGGGACTCTCGCGCGCGGTCTTCCCCGTTGTAAAAGCTTTCTACGATAGCTGGCTCGACGAGAACGCGCGCGTGCCGTTCTACAAGCCTAGCTCGCGTATCTGAGTTCCTGCGCGATTTGCATGACACGCTAACCGGACGTCCGTGAGACAGCCCAGCTAGCCGGCCCGGCGACGCCGCTCGCGCGTCTCCTTTGTCTTCACGTCGTCCACGGCGGCGCCGTCCGGCGTCAGCACGACGCCGAACGCCTCGAGCGCCAGCTCCGGCGAGACTTTGCCGTCCAGCACGTCGGCGCACACGGCGGCGGGGTCGCGATCCAGCGGGTCGCCGTAGCCGGCGCCGCCGGCGATGTACTCCCACAGCTGGTCGCCGGGGTGGAGCACGATCATCTTCTTGGA
>Ga0066388_100001763_pt1 | contig 12554 bp, 8 predicted proteins | sample PanSoiMetaGPlot6_FD_64539 | JGI IMG/M metagenome (GOLD analysis project Ga0066388, IMG submission 64539) | Tropical forest soil microbial communities from Panama analyzed to predict greenhouse gas emissions - Panama Soil - Plot 6 (Hybrid Assembly) | ecosystem: Environmental > Terrestrial > Soil... | reverse complement strand
CGAGCCGCGGGATCGTCTCGCACCTCCGGCGGACCTCGCCCGCCAGGTCGACCTGCAGCACGTCCGGCGACGCGCGCAGCCAGGCCAGGACCGGCTCGCTCGCGCGCAGCGCCTCGTTCAGGAGGAGGACCTCGCCCCGGGACTCCATCTCGGCGATACCTTCGAGGATCTTCGCCTCCGTCTTCTCGCCGAAGCCCTTCACGCCGCGGACCCGGCCGGCCTCGGCGGCGGCCTTCAGCTCGGCGACGCTGCGGACGCCGAGGGCCCGGTGGAGCGCGGCGATGCGGTCGGCGCTGAGGTGGGGGACGCGGATGAGGTCGAGGATGCCGGGCGGCAGCTCCGAGCGCAGCTTCTCGAGCGTCGCGCTGCGGCCCGTGCGCTGCAGCTCCGTGATCTGGGCGGCCAGCGCGGCACCGATGCCGGGCACCGAAGTCAGGCGCCCTTCGGCGGCCAGCGCGCCCAGGTCTCCTTCGAGCGCCTCCACGGCCGCCGCTCCCCGCTGGTAGGCCCGGGCCCGGTAGGGGTTGCCGCCCTGGACCTCGAGCAGCAGGGCGATCTCCCGCAGCGCCGCCGCGACCGCGAACCGGTCCGCCGCGGGGGGCGATGTCACTGCGTCTTCGGCATCGCTCCCAGGCCGAGGCGGACGGATTCCTTCTCGACCGTCGCGACGAAGTCGTTGATGCGGGGCAGCCGCTTGCCGTTGATGAACAGCGTCGGCGTGGCCGTGACGCCCCCCTCCCGGGCTTCCTCGATCTGGGCGGCGAGGCGATCCTTCATCCGCCCCGAGGCGAGGCACGCCTGCATGGCGGCCCCGTCCAGGCCCGCGTCGGTGGCGAGCTGGATGACCTCCTTGGCCTCCGGCTTGTCGAGCTGAGCGGAGAACACCTTGTCGTGGTAGGCCCAGAACCCGTTCTGCTCCTCGGCACACAGTCCGCCCATCGCGAGCCAGCACGCGCCCTCGTGCACGGTCTGCTTCAGGTTGGGGTTGCACACCGAATCGAGCGGGTAGTTCTTGTAGTAGATCGTCACGCGGTTGGCCGTCTGGGGCAGGTAGCCGGCGAAGGCGCCCGCGACGTTGCGGCAGAACGGGCACAGGAAATCGGAGAACTCCACGACCTTGATCGGGCCGGCGGGCGCGCCCTTGGAGGGGACGCCGTCCAGCTTGAGGGGGAAGACCGGGCTGGTCGCGAACTCGCGGGCCGCCTTCTGGGCGAAGTACTGCTCGAGCTTCTGGGGATCGTCGAGGATCTCCTGCAGGCGGCGGGCCTGCTCGGTGGCCACCCGCGCCTCCTCCTGATAGCGCTGGGCCTCCGTCCCCGGCTCCGCCGGAGGCAGGGGCGTCGCCGAGGGTAGCGCGGGCGTCGCGGCGGGAGAGGCGCCGAGCACCGTCGCGGCGCGCGCCTTCTCCCGGCTGTCGAGCCCCTTCTCGGCAGCCCCGACCCCGGCCACGAGGGCGAGCGTCGTCAGCGCCCATCCCCCGAAGACGAGGCGTCCGTCCCTCTGCGTGACGGCCTCGCCCACCACCGCTCCGTCGCGCCGGGCGGGAACCAGGAGCACGAGGGCGAGCGCGTTCAGCGCGTAGGTCAGGAGGCACAGGCGGCAGTAGGCGTGGATGGCCACGACCTGGACCCCGAGCAGGACCACGTCGATCGCGAGGGCCAGCACGAAGGCCAGCAGGGCGAGCGCCGCCGCCGCGTCGTGGGACTCGGGACCCGCCAGCAGCGACAGCAGGAGCAGGGAGCCCATCGAAAGGGCGAAGAGCAGCCCCGCCGCGGCCAGGGGTATCCCGCCCACTTGCGAGTAGCGGCTCCGCGCCACGGCCTCGCACCCGCTCTGCGCGCCCTCCCCGCATACCTGGCTCATCGTCGCGACCGCCCGCGGCTCTCCGTGATGCTCGAGCAGGAGCAGGCCGGCGGTGGCGGCGTTGACCGCGCACAGGAGCGCCGCGAGGAGGATGCGCATCCGTCCCACGTGGGGCCGCGGGCGCTCCGGGGCGGGATCGGGCGCCGGCGCGACCGGCGCGGCCGGGGTGGTCATGGTCATTCCCCGAATCTATCCAGGCTCTCCGGGGCGCGCAAGCCGCCGGCTCGCCCGGAAGGGGAGGTCGAGCAGCCCGAAGAGCCCGGCGGCCAGGGCGTCCGCCGCGAGGATGTAGACCGGCCACGGTCCGAGCCAGTCGAGCAGCGTGGCCGCCGCGGGCTTGCGGCAGAGGAAGAGGTAGTTCGCGTGGAAGACGAGGTCGACCGCTCCGACCGCCGCGGCGTAGGCGTTCGTGATCAGGAAGACCCGCCGCGGCGCCCCCGGCCGCGGGCGGAGGCCGGCGCCCAGGACGAGCACGGCCGCCGAGACGATCACGAGCCCGTGGAGGGCGAAGAACGAGACGAACGCGGGGTCGGGGAAGCCCGCGCGGACGTCCGGAGCGACGAGGGCCAGCGCGGTTCCCGCCCCCGCCCAGAAGTACAGCAGCTCGCCGGCGAGGGGACGGCGCGTCACGAGGGCGTAGGCGGCGACGAAGATCAGGAGGTCGCAGAGGTGGAGGGGCAGGAGATCCTGCAGCTCGAGCGGGCCCTGCCGGGCCCAGCCGGCGATCGTCGCCCCGGTGGCGGCAAGGAGGGCGAGCGCCAGCGCGAGCCGTACCGCCGCGGCCGCCCGTCCCTCCGGGTCGCGGCGGACGAGGGCCACGAGGGCGGCCCCGGCCAGCGCGGTGAGGAGCAGCGCGCCGAGGTGGTCCGCTCCGAACAGCACGAACGCGCGCGCCTCGTCCGGTCGGGCTTCCACCGTGGGATGCTACCGCGGACATTAGAATCGGACCCATGAAAGGCACCCAACGGCCGAAGGTCGTGATCGTGGGCGGAGGCTTCGCCGGCCTGTGCGCCGCCCGGGCCCTGCGGGGGGCTCCCGCCCAGGTGACGCTGCTCGACCGGAGCAACCATCACGTCTTCCAGCCGCTGCTCTACCAGGTCGCCACCGCGGGCCTTTCCGCGCCGGAGATCGCCGCGCCGCTGCGTCGCATCCTGCGGCGGCAGTCGAACGCCACGGTGCTCATGGCGGAGGTGGTCTCCATAGACCTTCGCCGACGGGTGGTCGTGCTCGCCGACGGGGAAGTGGGCTACCACTACCTGGTCCTCGCGGCGGGGGCGACGCACTCCTACTTCGGCCACGACGCCTGGTCACGGTACGCTCCGGGTCTCAAGTCCATAGAGGATGCCCTGGAGATCCGCCGGCGGCTGCTCACGGCGTTCGAGCGGGCCGAGCGCGAGCCGGACCCGGCGGCGCGCGCCTCGTGGCAGACGTTCGTGATCGTCGGCGCGGGTCCGACCGGCGTGGAGCTGGCCGGAGCCATGGCCGAGATCGCGCGGCACACTCTCGCGCGTGAGTTCCGGTCGATCGACCCCGCCCGGTCGAGGGTGGTCCTGCTCGAGGGCACCGACCGCGTCCTGCCGCTGTACCCGCCGGAGCTGTCGGAGAAGGCGCGGCGGCAGCTCGAGAGGCTCGGCGTCGAGGTGCGCACGGGCGCCCTGGTCACCGATGTCGACGGGCACGGAGTGTGCATCGGAGGCGAAAGGATCGAGGCTCGCACCGTGCTGTGGGCCGCCGGAGTGGCGGCCTCGTCTTTCGGGCGATCGCTGGGCGCCCCCGTGGACCGGGCTGGCCGCGTGAAGGTCGAGAAGGACCTGACCCTGCCCGGATGGCGCGAGGTCTTCGTGGTCGGTGACCTCGTCGCCCTCGAGCAGGACGGGCGCCCCGTGCCCGGGGTCGCGCCGGCGGCGATGCAGATGGGCCGGCACGCCGCGCACAACATCCGGCGGGCGCTCGCGGGCCAGCCGCACGTTCCATTCCGATATGTCGACAAGGGCTCCCTGGCGACGATCGGGCGCAAGGCCGCGGTGGCCGACCTCGGCCGGCTCCGCTTCTCGGGCTTCCTCGCCTGGCTGGCCTGGCTCGGCATCCACATCTTCTTCCTCATCGGCTTCCGCAACCGCTTCGTCGTCCTCCTCGACTGGGCCTGGGCCTACGTCAGCTACCAGCGCAGCGCCCGGCTTATCCTTGAGCCGGGGGGGGCCATCCCGCCCCCCCCGCTCAAGGATGCGGCCGCTGATCAGGGTCGCCCAGGGCCTGGTCCTTCTCCTTCTCGTTCGTAACTTTTTCTATGTAACGACGGGACGGCTCTACCTGGATGGCCAGGGTGTCGAGGCGTCCTCGGCCACGGAGCGCTACGTCGTCGAGGGCGGTGACTCGCCGCCCGGCCGCGTGGTGCCCCAGATCCTGACGGGAGAGGACGGCCGGATGCGCTTCCCGGTTCATATCGGGCAACCCTCGACGGTCCGGTTCGAGGCCCGGCCGGCCGGCCGGGCGAGCTACGAGATCGCGCTCGTGGGCGGCGGGACGCGCACGGTGGTCGCGCGCGGCGCCGCCGAGAGGGCGGTCGCCGTCTCGCACTCCCTGCCTCCCTTCGAGGGCTCTCTCGAGCTGGCCAGCCACGGGGCGATGACCTGGGCCGACCCGAGGATCGTCCGCGATTTCCGATTCGCTCCCCACCTGGCGGCCCTCGCCGCCCTGGCCGCTCTCTCGCTGGTCGTTTCGCGACGCGTCATGGCGCTCGAGCTGGCGCTGCTCGTCGCGAGCACGGCCGCGGCCGTGGGTGCCGGCGAGGCGGCCCTGCGTACCCTGGCTCCGCGGCTGGGGGAAGGGCTCCTGGCCGAGCGACGCGCGCTGGGGGAGGCGTGGCCGAACCCACGCTGGCAGGAGACGGGCCGGTATGGCCCGCGCCTTCGCGCGAACGTCGAGACGTTCGCCGAGGTCGGGCCCGGAGACATCGTGCGCATGGGCTTCGTCCCGCCCCGCGTCGCGCCGTTCCAGCCCCGGCGCTTCCGGTTCCACACCGACGCCGAAGGCTTCCGCAACGAGTCGGTCCGCGATCCCATTGCCGTGGCGGCCCTCGGCGACTCGTTCACGGACGCGATGACGCTTCCCGTGGAGCGGGCCTGGCCGGCCCGGCTGGAAGCGCGGCTCGGCGTCGCCGTCCAGAACTACGGGACGGCCGGCTTCGGGCCGCAGCAGGAGGAACGCGTGCTGGAGGACTTCGCCCTCCGGCATCGTCCCCGGGTGGCGGTCGTCGCGTTCTTCGCGGGCAACGACCTGTTCAACGCCGAGAGCTTCGACGCGTTCGAGCGGTCCGCGGGCCGCCCGGCGCCCGCGCCGCCGGGATGGCGCGTCAAGGAGACGGTGGCCCGCTTCGACGAGCTGTACACCGTGAGCCTCGTGCGGGCGGCCGCGGGGAGGCTCGGCGCGCATTGGCGGGATGCCGGCGTCGCGCGAGCCGACGAGGGCGGCGGGGAGGAAGACCGGCCGGCCCCGGCGTCGGACGCGGCGAGCGCGTCCTTCGACCGCGGGGTGTTCACGATCGGCGTGGCCGGACGCGCGCTGCGCTTCGCCCTGATGCCGCCGTACCTCAACACGCTGCGCTTCTCGGCCGCCGACCTGCGCGCGCGCCGCGGCTGGGCACTGACGGAGCGGAGCCTCGAGCGGATGCAGCTCCGTTGCCGCGCCGCGGGCACGGAGCTGGTCGTCATGTTCGTGCCCTTCAAGAGCCAGGTCTACCTGCCGCTCCTCTCGCGGAGTCTCCCGCCGGGCGAGCTGGAGCGCGCGCTGCGCTTCTACTTCCCGGAGCCGGGCTCGGCGATCCCCCTCGAGACGCTGGCGCGCCACCGCCTCGCCCAGAACGAGCTCCTCGGCGACCTCTGCGCCCGGCGGGGCATCGCGTTCCTCGACCTGACGCCCGCGCTCGAGGCCCAGGTCGCCGCGGGACGCAACGTCTACATCCCCGACGACGCCCACTGGAGCGAGGCCGGCCACGACGTCGCGGCCGCCGCGCTCGCGGAGCTCCTCCGTCCCCTCGTCCGTTCCCCCCCGCGATCGTGATAGCTTGAGGGCTCATCCTTCGCTCGGAGGAGGAGCATGCGCCCATCCAAGCTTGCGGCAGGCCTGATCGCCGTCCTCGCCGCCCTGCCGGCGTTCGGCGACGAGAAGAGCCCGAAGGTGGTTCCGGGATTCGACCCCACCGCGCTCGACCGGAGCGTGGCGGCGTGCACCGATTTCTACCAGTTCGCCTGCGGCGGGTGGCTCGCCCGCAGCCCGATCCCCGCCGACCGCTCGCGCTGGGGCCGCTTCGACGAGCTGGCCGAGCGGAACCAGACCACCCTGAAGGGCATCCTGGAGAAGCTCTCGGCCCCCGACCCCAAGCGGAGCCCGGACGACCAGAAGATCGGCGACTACTACGCGTCGTGCATGGACGAGACGGCGATCGAGGGCAAGGGGACGGCTCCCCTGAAGCCGGAGCTGGACCGGATCGCCGGCCTGAAGTCCAAGGCGGACATCACGAGCGAGCTGGCCCACCTCCACGCGACCAACGTGAACGCCGGCTTCCGCTTCGGCTCCCAGCCCGACTTCAAGGACGCCAACACCGTGATCGCGGCGGTGGGCCAGGGCGGCCTCGGCCTGCCCGACCGCGATTACTACGTGAAGGACGATCCCAAATCGGTCGACCTGCGGGCCAAGTACGTGGCCCACGTCGAGAAGATGCTGGCGCTGGCGGGCACCGCTCCGGCGGCGGCCGCGGCGGACGCGAAGGCGATCCTGGAGCTGGAGACGGCGCTGGCCAAGGCTTCGCTCGACCGGGTCAAGCGGCGGGACCCCGTGAACGTCTACCACAAGATGACGGTGGCCGAGCTGCAGGCCCTCGCCCCTTCGCTCGACTGGAAGAGCTATTTCACATCGTGGAAGCTCCCCATCAACGACCTGAACGTGAGCGTGCCCGACTTCTTCAAGGAGCTCGGCGCGCAGGTCGGACAGGCGCCCCTCGACGCGTGGAAGGCCTACCTGCGCTGGCACGTCCTCCACGAGAACGCGGCCCTGCTGCCCGCGGCGTTCGTGAACGAGGACTTCGCCTTCTACGGCCAGGCGCTCACCGGGGCCAAGGAGCTGCGGCCGCGGTGGAAGCGCTGCGTGAGCCTCGTCGACAGCCATATCGGGGAGGCGCTCGGCCGGCGCTACGTCGAGGTGACCTTCGGGGCCGAAGGCAAGGCGCGGACGTCGAAGATGGTGGCGGCCCTGGAGTCCGCCCTCGAGCGCGACATCCAGACGCTGCCCTGGATGACCGAGCCCACCAAGGTCCAGGCCCAGGCCAAGCTCAAGGCCATCGCCAACAAGATCGGCTACCCCGACAAGTGGCGCGACTACTCGAGCCTGCGCGTCGTGCGCGGCGACGCCATCGGCAACGCCTGGCGGGCGGAGGACTTCGAGCAGAAGAGGGACCTCGCCAAGGTCGGCAAGCCCCTCGACCGGAGCGAGTGGGGGATGACACCGCCCACCGTCAACGCGTACTACAACGCGCTGCAGAACAACATCAACTTCCCGGCGGGGATCCTCCAGCCGCCCTTCTACGACAACGCCATGGACGACGCCGTCAACTTCGGGGGGATCGGCGCGGTGATCGGGCACGAGCTGACCCACGGCTTCGACGACCAGGGCCGGAAGTTCGCGGCCAACGGCGACCTCTCGGACTGGTGGACGGAGGCGGACGCGAAGGAGTTCGAGAAACGCGCCGCCTGCATCGCCGACGAGTACTCGGCCTTCACGCCGCTGCCGGACGTCCACCTGAACGGCAAGCTCACGCTCGGCGAGAACACCGCCGACAACGGCGGGCTGCGCATCGCCCACATGGCCCTGATGCAGACGCTCGCCGACGCCGGAGCGAAGCCGGAGCTTCGCGACGGTTTCACGGCCGAGCAGCGCTTGTTCCTGGGCTGGGGACAGGTCTGGTGCCAGAACGAGACCGAGGAGAGCGCACGTCTGCGGGCCACCGTGGACCCGCACTCCCCGGGGCGCTACCGCGTGAACGGCGTCCTCTCGAACATGCCGGAGTTCCAGCAGGCCTACGGCTGCAAGGCGGGCGACGCGATGGTGCGCGAGAACGCGTGCCGAGTCTGGTAGGGATTGGAGTATCGCGTCGTCTATCGCAAGGACGGGCGGGGGTGGCGGGGATCGGTCCGCGGCCATCGGCGCGCCCACGCCCGGGGACGGACCTTGCGGATCACGCGCGTGCGCCTGCGCCAGGCCCTCGCCCGTCTCGTCGAGAACCCGGGCACGATGGACTTCGTCGAGGACGTGAAGCTCCCGGGGGCGGCGCGGCGGATCCTGGGCCGCCACTGGGCCGCCCGCCGGCGGCTCTCGGAGGCGCAGGCTCGGGCCGACGTCGCCGCCCATGCCGCGCTGCAGTCCCTGAAGGAGCTCTCGCTCAGCGTCCGCGACGCCAGCGACCTCCTCGGTCTTCCCCCGATGAGGCTGGAGAAGCTCTGGCGGGGCCGCTCGCGCGCCTGACCCTCCCGTGCCCGAGCTGCCCGAGGTCGAGACCGCGCGCCGCCTCCTCCAGCGGATGCTCCGCGGCCGTCGCATCGAGGCCGTGGCGACCGTCGACGACCCCATCGTCTACACCGGCGTGACCCCGCAGCGGCTGGCCGCGGCGGTGCGCGGCCGGCGCGTGCAGGCGGTCGGCCGGAAGGGCAAGCACCTCTGGCTGGAGCTGGACCGACGCCCGTGGCCGGCCTTCCACTTCGGGATGAGCGGCTCGTTCCGTGCCTACATGGAGGACGGCGAGCGCCCACGCTACTGGAAGCTCGAGCTGCGGGCCGAGGACGGCGCGCGCCTGGCCCTGCGCGACCCCCGGCGGCTCGGCCGCATCCGCCTCCTGAGCGACCCGGTGGGGGAGCCGCCCATCAGCCTCCTGGGCTTCGACGTGCTCGACGAGATGCCCGCCTCCCGCGATCTGCGGACACTCCTCGCGCGGCGGAAGGCGCCGATCAAGGCCGTGCTGCTGGACCAGGGCCTCTTCGCCGGCGTCGGCAACTGGATCGCGGACGAGGCGCTCTTCCAGGCGCGGCTCAGCCCCCACCGATTGGCCTCGAGCCTCGATCCGCGGGAGGTCGGTCGGCTGCGGTCGCGGCTGGCAGCGATCGTCGCGCGGGCGGTGAGGGTCGGCGCGCGCTCGGAGGCCTTCCCGCGGGGCTGGCTGTTCCATCGGCGCTGGGGACGCGACCGCGCGGCCCGGACGCTCGCGGCCGAGCGCATCGTCCACGAGACGATCGGCGGCCGCACCGCCGCCTGGGTCCCGTCGCGCCAGCGATAGGCGCGAACGGATCAACGCAGAGGCCGCGGAGGAACGCAGAGGCCGCCGAGGACACAATAGGCCGGGGGGTGACGCGTGCGTGAGACCCGAAGGGCTGTGCGTCTGAGTCGGCGAGAATTCGGCGGACTGCTCGCGGGTGGGGCGGTGCTGCCGGTGCTCGCCGCGACCCAAACTCCTCCGACGAGCCCGCGACCCGACTACGTCCCGCCGCCGCGACCACTCGTCCCGGAGACGCCGCCGTTTGCCGAGACGCTGGAGTTCGCCGCCCGGCCGGTCGCCCCCCGCGCGGAGCCGTTTCCGATGCCGCAGGTCCGGCTGCTGCCGGACAGCATCTTCCACGACGCGCAGGAGTGGAACCGTGGATACATGGGACGGCTGGCCGCCGACCGGCTGCTCTATACCTTCCGCGCCAACGCGGGTCTTCCGACCGGGTCCGCGCCGCCGCTCGGAGGCTGGGAGCAGCCGGAGAACGGCCAGCGCTCCAGCGAGCTGCGCGGCCACTTCGGCGGCCACTTCCTGTCCGCGAGCGCGCTGCTCTTCGCCTCGACCGGCGACGCCGAGGCCAAGGCGAAGGCGGACTACCTGGTCGCCGAGATGGCCCGGTGCCAGGAGCGGCTCGGCGGCAAGTACCTCAGTGCATTCCCCACGACGTGGTGGGACCGCCTCGAGAAGGGGCAGCGGGTCTGGGCGCCGTTCTACACGATCCACAAGATCATGGCCGGCCTGTTCGACATGTACCGGCTGGCCGGCAACACGCAGGCCCGGCAGGTGCTCGAAGGGATGGCCGCGTGGGCCGACGAATGGACCGCCGCCAGGACCTACGAGCACATGCAGCAGATCCTGACGATCGAGTTCGGCGGGATCGCGGAGACGCTCTACGACCTCGCGGCGGCGACCGGCGAGGCTCGCTGGGCCGCCGCCGGCGACCGGTTCCAGAAGAGGAGCTTCATCTCTCCGCTGGCCCTCCGCCGCGACGAGCTGCGCGGGCTCCACGCCAACACCCACATCCCGCAGGCGGTCGCCGCCGCCCGCCGCTACGAGATCTCCGGGGACACCCGCTTCCGGGACGTGGCCGCCTTCTTCTTCGACGACGTGAGCGCGGGGAGGTCGTATGTGACCGGCGGCACGAGCAACGCCGAGGGCTGGCTGGCGCCCCCCGGCCGGCTCGCCGCGGAAGTGAAGGCGAGCGCGAACACGGCCGAGTGCTGCTGCGCCTACAACATGCTCAAGCTCTCGCGTCACCTGTACGCGGGGAACCCGGACCCGCGCTACTTCGACTACTACGAACGGCTGCTCCTCAACCACCGGATCGGCACCATCCGCCCGCACGTGGGCACCTCGATGTACTACCTGTCGCTCACGCCCGGCGTCTGGAAGACGTTCAACACGGAGGACCGGACGTTCTGGTGCTGCACGGGGACGGGCATCGAGGAGTACGCCAAGCTGACCGACAGCATCTATTGGAAGGACGGCCAGGGGCTGTTCGTGAACCTCTTCATCCCGTCGGCCCTGGACTGGACGGAGAAGGGTCTCCGGCTGCGCCAGCAGACGCGCTATCCCGAAGGCGAGCGCGTCACGATCACGATCGACGGCGCGCCGGCGGGGGAGATGGTCCTACGGCTCCGCGTCCCGGGCTGGCTCGAATCGGCGCCGGCGGTGACGCTGAACGGCAAGGCGCTGGACGCCTCCGTGGCCCCCGGCAGCTACCTCGCGCTCCGGCGCGCCTGGAAGGCCGGCGACCGGATAGAGATGGACCTCCCGATGCGCCTGCGCGCGGAGGCGATGCCCGACGACCCGCAGGTGCAGGCGTTCCTGTACGGCCCGCTGGTGCTGGCCGGCGACCTCGGCGGTGAGGGGCTGACCGAGGACCACATCGTCGGGCCGAACCTGAGGGTGGGCGCGCCGAACGTCGAGCAGCACGGGTCTCCGCTCGGGCCCCTCAACCGGACGCCGCCCGTGCCCGACATCGAGATCCCGACGTTCCGCGCCGCCGGGCCCGACCCGGCCTCGTGGATCCGGCCCACGGGCGAGCCCCACGTCTTCCGCACGAGCGGACAGAAGCGGGACGTCACGCTCGTCCCGCTCAACACGCTGTTCGACCGGCGCTACTCGGTCTACTGGCAGGTGACGTAGTCTGAGCTGGGGGGCGCTAGCGGCGCGCCCCCCAGACCCCCCGCTCGCTACGCGGGAGTGAATCCCGCTTCGCTCGCAGCCTTTCTATGCCCGTGCTCTCTGCGGCCTCTGCGCGTCCTCCGCGGCCTCTGCGTTGAAAGCTACTGATGAATCACGCCTCCCAGGGCAGGCCGGGGCGGCCGAAGTGGCCGTAGTTGGTCGTTCGCCGGTAGATCGGGCGGAGCAGGTCCAGGCGCTCGATGATGGCCGCGGGGCGGAAGTCGAAGCCGCGGACGAACTGCCCGGCCGCCCCCGGCTCGCCGGTCCCGAACGTGTCGACGAGGACGGCCACCGGCTCGGCGACCCCGATCGCATAAGCGACCTGGATCTCGATGCGCTCGGCGACCCCCGCATCGACGGCCTGGCGGGCCACGTAGCGGCAGAAATAGGCCCCGCTGCGGTCCACCTTGGAGGGGTCCTTGCCGCTGAAGGCGCCGCCGCCGTGGCGCGCCGCGCCCCCGTACGTGTCGACGATGATCTTGCGGCCGGTGACGCCGCAGTCGGCGGCGGGCCCGCCCTTCACGAAGCTGCCGCTGGGGTTCACGGTGAAGCGGACCGTCGGGTCGAACCAGCTCCCGAGCGCGCGGGGGGCGAGCACGGCCTCGACGTAATGGCGCACGACGGAGGTGTCCACCTCCGCCGCGTGCTGGGTGGAGACGAGGACCTCGGTGACCCGGACGGGCTTGCCGCCCTCGTAGGCCACCGAGACCTGTGTCTTGCCGTCGGGACGCAGCCAGGGGCAGGCGCCCGAGCGCCGGTCCTCGGCGAGGCCGCGCGCGAGCGCGTGGGCGAGCAGGATGGGCAGGGGCATCCGCGCCGGCGTTTCGGCGGTGGCGTAGCCGAAAACGATGCCCTGGTCGCCGGCTCCCTGCTCGCCGACGGTGTTGGTCGTGGGATCGACGCTGCGGCCGATCTCCCAGCTCTGGCCGGTCACGTGCTGCAGGACGTGGAGGCCGTCGGCGTTGAAGGGAGCGGAGGGATCGTCGTAGCCCAGCTCGCGCACCGCCTCGCGCACGATCGGCAGGTGGTCGAGGACGGCGATGGAGCTGATCTCGCCGGCCAGGACCGCGATTCCCGACTTGCACAGCACCTCGCAGGCCACCCGGCTGCGGCGGTCCAGCTCCAGGTAGGCGTCGAGGATGGAGTCCGCGATGTAGTCGCAGACCTTGTCGGGGTGGCCCTCCGCCACCGACTCGGA
>Ga0066388_100001762_pt1 | contig 12557 bp, 9 predicted proteins | sample PanSoiMetaGPlot6_FD_64539 | JGI IMG/M metagenome (GOLD analysis project Ga0066388, IMG submission 64539) | Tropical forest soil microbial communities from Panama analyzed to predict greenhouse gas emissions - Panama Soil - Plot 6 (Hybrid Assembly) | ecosystem: Environmental > Terrestrial > Soil... | reverse complement strand
TTGCCGCAGACTTCCGCTTATCTGCGGGAGGTGGTGGCGGCCTCGTCGGCGGACGGTTCGATTCCCCGCGTCGCGATCCTGGCCTCCTCGCGGTAACGCTCAAGCTCCGCCAGCTCTTGCTCGGCGGGCACGATCACCATCTCGGCGGCCACGGCCGCGACATGCTCTTTCATCGCCATGCTGACTTCGGCGTTCTCGCGATCCGCGGCGGAGAGGACCAGCTTCATGCAGATCGAGGCGGTGGCAGCGCCAACGACCAGTGCTCCGACGCCCAGGGCCGCGATCCACGGCAGTGCCCTGGTGTTGGTGAGCAGGGTCGGCAGCCCCGATGCCACGTGGAACTCGCCGAACACGATGATCAGCGCGATCCACGCGACGGCCACGGCGGCGGCACCGAGCAGGAGCCCCTGCCAGACGCCGGCCATACGCCACCACCAGACCACGCTGTCCTCGTCTGGCAGCGCCTCGCCGAGCGCGGCGCCGAGCGCGGCCGGGATCTGCTCGGCTTCGGACCGGACCGCAGCGCGAACAGTGTGTGACCACGGCTCAGGTAGCGGCTCAGCAAGCTCGTTGCCGAGATCGGTGAGCGCGTTATCGATCTCCGCCTGCTGGGCACCCGCCGGCCCGGCCGTGACCGAGCGCAGATCGTTCCACAGCAGGCCGAGCCGCACCTTGCGCAGCGGGTTGCGCCCCGACATCCGCTGAGCGAACCAGGCGACCGGCCAGCCGACGAAATCTGCCGCTCGCAACTCCCTCGCGCTGCGGAGGGCGTCGCCTACCGCGGTGATCCCCGCGGCGGACGCGAACCTTTCCGTAAGACGGGACTTGCTCGTTACCGGGACCCGGTCAACCCGGGCGTCCAGGTCCCCTGCGAACGGCTTGAATCTCGCGACGACGCCGTCCAGGTCAGCGGAGATCCTGGCGGCCGCAGCGCGTCTCGCCTCGACGCCGTCAACCAGCAAAGTGCGCAGGTCATCGAGGCCCGCTCCGGTGACCGCGGATGTGACAAGGATGGCCACGTCCTGCAGGTTCTCCGCGTCGAGCAGCCTGCGCAGGTCAGCCGCGCAGTCATCGACCTGCTCGGGATCGAGGAGGTCGATCTGGTTGAGTACGACAGCGATGACGGCCGCATGACCTGCCATCGGGACAAGGAACCGCCTGTGCACCGCTGCGTCGGCGTACTTCTGCGGGTCCAGCACCCAGATCATGACGTCGGCCATGCTGACCAGCTCATCGACCCGGGTCCCGGCAAGATTCATGACCGAGTCGTGGTCTGGCATGTCAAGCAGTACGAGCCCGGCAAGGTCATCCTCGCCGACGTCCAGTGCACTCGAACGCGAGTACCTGTACCTGGCCGGCACCTTCAGCCAGTCGAGGATCGCCCGTGCGCCGCCTTCACCCCAGACGCAGGCATGCGCTTCGGCGGTCACCGGGCGGGTCACGCCGACCGTAGAGAAATCAGCACCGGCGATCTTGTTGAACAGCGATGACTTCCCGCTGCCGGTGCCGCCGGCGAGCGCCACAACGGTATGGGTCGACGACAGGCGCATCCGGTCGCCTGCCCTGCCGAGGATGTCTTCGGCGTCCGCGAGCAGCTTCTGGCCGAATCCATCGCGGCCAGTCCGCCTTGAACCAATCTGAATCATTCGTGCCAGCGCCATCAACCGCGCGGACAGCCCGGAAAGTGACTCCTGCCGCGGGGCCGGCTCGGGCAACCTGACCGGGACCTCGAGCCGGATCTGAGGGCTGGCCGGCACCCGGATCGGCAAGCGCGCCGCGCCAGCGCCGCGCAGCGCAACCTCGGTCCGCCCTGGTGGTGCAGGCGGGGCGGTACGCGCCAGGTCCTGCGGCATTTCAATAACGTCGGTGACGGCCTCATCCCCCTTCGGCGCGGCCAGATCACCTAGCCCGCCGGGCCCAACATCACCTGACGCGTCTTTCTGGCCAGGCGCATCTGATGCCACGTCGGCCGCATCATCAACCGCGGCGGCAGCTACCGCGGCCTGCGTTGCGGATGCGCGAGCGCGACCGCGAGGTCGGCTGGCCGGCTTCGCCGCAGGTACCCGGGCACCCGCCGCGGGCTTGGCGGCAGCGGCAGGTTCAGCCGGAGCATCGGAGCGCGCGTCGGCACCCGGAGCAGCGTTGGCAGCATCGGGGGGCGCGTCGGTGTTCGGAGCGGCGGTGGCGCTAGCACCCTCCGCAGCATCCTGGGTCGCCTCGTCATCGCCGCCAGCGCCCGGCTTGCGAACCTTGACCTTGCGCTCTCTGTCTGCTGTTGCCTGCCGCCGTGGATTCATCGCGCAGACTCCAACGAGTAACTGGCCTGGTAAAGATCGGCAGGCGCGGTCTCATCAGCAGTGCCGATCGCGTCGATCAGCGCCGTGAACCTCAGCGCCTCTTCGGAGAACAGCAGCCCGACCCGCTCATGCAGATCCTGGCGTGCCTGGGCGCCGATGTCGCGGAGCAGCCCGGCTCCGAACAGCGAGGTAAGCAGGTGCTGAGGACCAGCGCTGCCGCCGCTGATGGCGAGATCGACATCTGCGGCACCGGCATCTGCTGCACCGTAGCCGAGTACGCCGATGGTCATGACCAGGGAGAGCGACTCAGGATCGAACGAGGCGAGCCTCGCGATCGATCGCCTGGTGACGTTCTCGGTCTGCACCAAGTGGTGCAGGTGTTCCTGCCAAGCGGACACCGCCTGCGCCACCCGGCGCGGCAGGTCCGCTGACGAGCGGGCGAGCGCGTCGACGCCTCCCTGCGGCAAACTAGCTGCTAGCTCGCTTTGCACGCCAGGAAAGCCCCACTGCAGCTCGCCTTCCCATTTCCGCAGGGACGCATAAGCCAGGTCCGACCCGAGCGGCAACTGCTGGGCCTGCCTCGCTTCGGTCAGCAGCCCGGCGCCGGCCGGGCTTGACTGCCAGCGCTCCATCGCGTCCTCAGCCGCCCGGTCGGCAAGAGAGGTGGTCAGCGCCTCGACCCCCTGCCGCAGCGCCGCCTTGAGCGCCTGCCCCCTGGCGGGGATCGCGCCATGGCGCTTCGACCGCTGAGCACGTTTGCCCCTGCGCATCTCCAGCGTCCGCATCAGGTCGCCAGTGCCCGCGAAGTCCTGCCACCGGGCGACGACCTCGCCGCGGAGCAGTGAGCCGCTCCTGATGGCCTCGTCGTGCTCGGCGAGAGCCGCCGCATACGCGGCGTCGGCGGCTGATCGCAGTTCGGTGCGCAATGCAAGCTGGGTCTGCGCCACCGCTGCCAGTGCCGGGACCCGCGTCTCAAACGAGTCGAGCACGCCCGACATCGTCTGGGTCAAGATGGCGATCCTGCGGTCGTCCCGCTTCGAGGTCTCCTCGAGCCAGGACCGGACCGGGGCGGAGACCTCGGACGGCAGCTGAGCATCGGTGACCGTGGTCTCCGGGACGACGAACCTGGGCATGTCGGTGAGCCCGTTGGCATCGAGCATCGCGCCGAAGTGCTCCGTCAGCTGCTGAACGGACGCCGACGGCACCCTGGACAGCACGATGCCCAGAGATGCGCCGCGGTCCCGCGCGTCCTTGAGCAGATCCCAGACGACCGCGTCGGCATACCGCCGCGCCGTAGTAACGAACAGCCAGAGGTCAGAGGCGTCGAGGAACTGGCGGGCGAACTGCCGGTGCGCGGCCACGACCGAGTCGATGTCAGGAGTGTCCAGCAGCGCGATCCCGCGCGGCATCCCGGCGCTGGTAGCCAGGACGAGCAGCCCGTCGCGGCCCGGCATGGCCAGCCCCTGCTGACGAACCCGCGGCAGCGTCGGCAGGAAGACGTTCTCGGCGAACCAGCCGACGTCATCAGCGTGGCAAGCGAGCACGGGGCTGTTAGTCGTCGGGCGCCGGATTCCGGTAGCGCTCACCTGACGCCCGGCGATGCTGTTCAGCAATGTCGACTTGCCGGCTCCGGTGGAGCCCACCATGGAGATCAGAACCGGCGCACCCGACTGGCGAAGCCTGGGCAGCAGATAGTCCTCGACCTGGCTGATCAGTTGCTGGCGCTCTGCCCTGGCCGTTCCGATGCCGGGGAAATCGAGCAGCAACTGCGTCCTTGTCACTGCGTCGCGCAGCTCAACGAGTGCGGTTTCGAGCTTGCGCGCCTCGACGCGGGTATGCGGCTCAGCCTCGCCACCGCCGTCGGCTGGCGGAGCAACGGTCCCGGCAGCAACGGGCCTGGCAGGACGAGCGGCGGCATCGGCGCCGCCCCACGGCACCGATGCAGGAGCCACGTCCTGTCCCTCAGTCATGCGTCCGGGCCTCCACGCCGCTCGTTGACGCACCTGTTCCAACCGGTCATCGTCTTCTCAGGCCACGGCATAACAGGTTCGGCCACGGCCCGCAAAGAACGCGCCATGGCGTAATTGTGCGCCGTCGGCGCGGGCTGCCGCCGAGATTGTGTCAAACGAGCCCTCGGGCGATTCGGGAGAGTTGTCGGTATCAGTAGCCTACCCTCGCCGGCGGCCCTGCTAGGGCGTCCTGGCTCGCCCAGCGACGCCGGCGATTGCCCCCGGTCGGCGCGCCGCGCGAACCGCGCTGGCGGACTCGGCATCGGCCTGCCTGCCAGCCCGCCATGCTGCGGCAAGCAGCACGCCGCACGCAGCCGCCGCGGCAACCGGGCCGCCCTTCTCCCCCTGGTTGGTCACGGCCGGCACGCCGCTCTCGCGCAGCACCCGCTTCGCCTGCACCGCTGCGACAAATCCGGCAGGCAGGCCGATCACCAGAGTCGGCTGGACATCCCTGGCGAGGATCTCGTATATCGCTACGGGTTCGGAACCCACAACCCAGATCGCGCCAGGTCCCGCCTCACCGAAGGCCAGCCTGACCGCCGCCGCGGCTTTCGCAATGCCGGCGGTGCGCGAAAGCCGCTCGGTGAGCGATTCGCCGGCCTTGCAGATCGTCATCTCGCTGGCGATCCCGGCAACGACCATCGGCCCGTCCGCCACGACCGGCGCTCCCGCGGCGAGCGCGCCTACCGCGGCCTCCAGCAACATTTCAGAGCAATCAAGGTCATTGGCATAACTGGGCTCGGCAGTGCTGGCGATCACTTGTTCGGTCACCGCCCTCGTGAGCGGAGGAAGACCAGCGAGGTCGACCCGCGACCGGAGCGCAGCAAGCTCCTGATCAGGACCGTCCATGCTGACCACCCCGTCTTCATCGAGTCCGCTTCGCCAGCTCACATTCGCCCCCGCCAAGCTGAGTCCCCGCCTGGAAATCGGCCGCACAGCGATAACGCCGGATCCCCCGCGGCCATCATCAGCATGGCACATCGAGGGCGTCGTGACCGGCATCCTGAGCATGCCGCCGGCCGCGCCAAGGGGGCGTAATCAGCCCGTTTAGCCTGGGTGCACCGATACACTGACCTGGCGCCTGTGCGCGTCAGTGTCCCGCCTTTCGGCGTGTTGACAGCGGCTGGGATCGCAGCTGCAGGCCACCGTCACCTAGGGCACGATCCTGCGCATTAGTTCGTTCACCCTCCGGTCGCGCACCGGAGGCAGTGAGTGCCGGCGCGCGGCAATGCGAATTCACGCGAGGAGCGTAAATGGCGGACCGCAGCCCGTCCCGGGTGCTCGTGACCGGTGGCGCCGGGTTCATCGGACGTCGCCTCGTGCGAGCGCTGCTCGATCAAGGTCATGACGTCACTTGCGCGGACCGGCACGCCTGCACGGACCAGCGGGCCAGCTCGGTGGTCGGTGACCTTCGGGATCCCGCCATTATCTCGGAGGCGGTCAGGGCGCGTACCGATCTCATCGTCCACCTCGCGGCAGTGACTTCGGTGCCTAGGTCGATGCAGGACCCGGTGGGTACCTACAAGCTGAACGTCGACGCCACCGCCGCCCTGCTGGAGCTTGCGCGTCAGCGCGATGTGGCCGCTTTCCTCCTCGCTTCCACCAACGCCGTGGTAGGCGATGTGGGCAGGATGACAATTTCCGAGCAGACGCCATATCGGCCGCTGACTCCGTATGCCGCGTCCAAGGCCGCGGCCGAGATGCTCCTCGCCGGATACGCGGCGAGTTACGGCATCAAAGGTGCCGCGCTGCGCTTCTCCAACGTCTACGGGCCTGGGATCGAGACGAAGGACACCTTCGTGCCGCGGCTGATGCGGGCTGCGCGCGACGGCAAAGGCGTTCAGATCTACGGTGACGGCACCCAGCTGCGTGACCTCGTCCACGTGGACGACATCGTCGGTGGCATCCTCGAGGCCTGGAAAACAGGCCATAATGGCCCGTTGATCCTGGGTTCGGGAGAGTCGGTGGCGGTGAACGATATCGTGGAGGCCGCGCGATCAGTTACAGGCGCGGAACTACCGGCCGAACATGTCCCGACCAAACCTGGGGACATACCAGCCGTGATCATCGATATCTCGGCCGCGAGAGCTCTGGGGTATGCTCCCCGATTCGATCTCAAGGCAGGCATCGCCACAGTGTGGCCAGAATTCTCGGAGACAACCAGGTGACATCCCGCCAGAGCCACGCCGCTGACAGCGAGGCGATCGACCACGAGGCCATCGATGCTGCCGCGATCGAGGCGTTCCGCAGCCAGTACGGCGCGCGCGCCGCGACGCTGCCGCCGCTTGCCATTGTGATCGCGGCATATAACGAGGAGGGCTCGATCGGCCCGGTTATCGAGGCTCTGCCACAAGAGGTGTCCGGCCTCAAGGCCGCGAAGATCGTCGTATCGGACGGGTCGGCCGACGAGACCGTCAAGGAGGCTGACGCGGCGGGAGCGCTCGTCTGCGACGTGCAGGTCAACCGTGGCCAGGGCGCGGGCCTGCGGCTCGGCTACCGGCTGGCACGCGAAGGCGGGGCGCAGTACATCGTCACGACCGACGCCGATGGCCAGTACAACCCGGCGGAGATCCCGGCTCTGCTTGCGCCGATCCTGGCTGGCAAGGCGGACTTCGTCTCAGGCTCGCGCACGCAGGGCAGCGAGGAGACCAAGGATCCGGTCCGCAAGCTTGGCGTACGGGTGTTCGCCCTCACCATCAGCATGCTGACCGGCCAGCGGATCACCGACCCGTCATTCGGGCTGCGGGCGATGCGGGCCGAGGTCACCGGGTCTGTCTTGCTCGAGCAGCCGCAGTACCAGGCATCCGAACTGCTGATCGGCGTTCTCGCGCACGGTTACCGCGTGAGGGAGGTTCCGGCGACGATCCACAAGCGAAAGGTGGGCCAGAGCAAAAAGGGCCACAACGCGTTGTACGGCCTCTACTTCGCCAGGGTCATCGCGGGCACCTGGTGGCGCGAGCGGCGCAGGAAGCGCTCAGCGACCTAGCGCTATTGGCGGCGCTGCTCGTTTTCGTCTGAGCTTGGCACCATTGCCGCGATCGGCGACAGCGCTTCGGCCTCGGGTGACTCCGCAGTCCCTGCCTTGGCGCCCCGGTCGGCGAAGAGAACGTAATGGAAGATCAGGAACCTGGTAATGAACGTCACGAAGTTGGCGACGAGATAAGCCAGGGCGACGATGACGACGGCCTCGTGCTTGGGCATGCCCTGCTGCCTCGCGTAACTGGACGCGAAGTGCGACGTGAGCGACAACACGGCGGCCGTGCCGATCGAGATGGCCCAGAAGGGCAGCGTCTCCTTCAGCAGGTGCGGCCGGCCCTTGCGCTGCCAGGCCCAGCGGCTGAGGACGTAACTCACTCCGGCGCCGACCAGCCATCCGCACAATCCGGCGATCCCACCTGTCGCGCCGGCCAGGTACGCGATGCTCAGCGCGAGTTCGCTGGCGCCCAGCGAGACGATCGCGACCAGCGCGAACCGGATGAATTGCCGAGCAAGACCTGACCTCAGCCGGGCTGCGAGCGCGCCAGGCAGCTTGTCCATGAGGTGTGGCATCGATGTCCTTGCTGAGCGAAGACATGCTGGTCAACGACGTGTATACAGTACGGGAACCAGCAACGCCGGGGCGGGCACGTGCCCAAAAAAGGGGCCGCTGACCTCGCAAAACCCGCTCGGCTTTGCTGGTTGCATGGCACTGGTTAGTACCCCGTGTGCGATCGTTGATGCAGGAAGACAGCAGGAGCAATTGTGAAGATCTTGATTCTCGGCGGCGACGGCTACCTCGGCTGGCCGACCGCGTTGCATCTGTCTGAGGTCGGACATTACGTCGGAGTGCTCGACAACTTCGCCCGCCGTGGCTACGACTTCGAAATGGGCGTCGACAGCCTGGTGCCGATCGAGTCACTCCAGACCAGGATCCGGGTCTGGCACGAGCTGACCGGACAGGAGATCGCGTGCTACGTCGGCGATCTGACCGACGCCGATTTCACTTACCAGGTCGTACGCGACTTCCGCCCTGACGCGATCGTGCACTTCGCGGAGCAGCGTGCCGCGCCGTACTCGATGGTTGATCGCAAGCACGCGGTGTACACCCAGGTCAACAACGTGGTTGGCACGCTGAACGTGCTGTACGCGATCGCCGAGATCGATCCGGACATCCACCTGGTCAAGCTCGGGACAATGGGTGCCTACGGAACTCCCAACATCGACATCGAGGAAGGCTGGATCGAGATCGAGCACAAGGGCCGCAAGGACCGGGTGCTCTACCCGAAGCGTCCAGGTTCCTACTATCACCTGTCGAAGGTGCACGACAGCCACAACATCGAGTTCGCCTGCAGGATCTGGGACCTGCGCGCGACGGACCTGAATCAGGGAGTGGTGTACGGGCAGCAGACACCGGAGACTGCCAGGGACGACCGCCTCGCGACGCGGTATGACTATGACGCGGTCTTCGGCACCGTGCTGAACAGGTTCGTCATCCAGTCGGTGATCGGCGAGCCGTTGACGGTTTACGGCAACGGCAGCCAGGTCCGCGGCATCATCGAAATCAGGGACACGGTCCGCTGCCTTCAGCTGGCCTGCGAGAATCCTGCCGAGCGCGGCGAGTTCCGGGTGTTCAACCAGATGACCCAGTCGCTGTCGATTACCCAGATGGCCGAAACGATCGCCAAGCTGAGCCCGGAGAAGGTCGCCGTCGAGCATCTGGCGAACCCGCGGGTCGAGGAGGAAGGCCACCACTACAACGTGGTGCACTCCGGCCTGGTCCAACTCGGCCTGGACCCGCACCTGCTCTCTGACACCCTGATCGAGTCGCTGTTCGAGATCACGAAGCGCTTCGCGCACCGGGTCAGGCCTGAGGCAATGATCCCGACCATCGACTGGCGCAGAACCGCGAGCCAGATCGGGCTCTAGCCGGTAGGGCTGCCTAGCCGCCATTCCTGGTGAGCAGCCACCGCCTGGTGCTCACGTCCTGGCAGAGCCGGTAGATATTCGCGGGCACATTCCGCCCTACCGAGGCGGTTACCTTCCAGCACCGCAACGCAGCCGGAGCCTCATCCTGCCCGGGCCGCTCCAGAATCGACAGCACCGTGTACAGCCTCTCCCGCCAGACGAACCTGGCGGGCCTTCCGTCCATCAGCCACACCTCGGCCGGCTCCGATCGGACCCCGCTCACGTTGCTCACCTGCCTGCGCGTCCGTGCGGTCCCCGGGCGAGCAGCGGTCCCCTGATCCGGACTGGTCAGGGCCGGACCAGGCGCCGGAAGGGCGTCCCTGGGACCCTCGCTCCGTCGGCTACCCAGGGGAAGACAGGCAGCTGCGCTTACTTCGAACGTATATTCGATCGCAAGGAATGGCAAGACCTAGGCAGGGAAATGGATTTCGTTAAAGGCCACGCTATCTAGGTGAGTTCACGCGGCGGCCAATGTCAGGGCTGCGGTGCGAATCCCGGCATCGGGAACCCAGCTAGCAGTTCTCTGACCTGTCCGGCAATCCGGTCGATCACGGTGTCGTCCTGCTTGCTGGCAGCCCTGATTGTCTCGTCCATCCACGCCGCGATCTGCGGCATGTGTTCTTCGGTGAGTCCTCGTGTCGTGATCGCGGACGCGCCGATCCGCAATCCGGACGGATCAAATGGCTTGCGCGTATCGAATGGCACGGTGTTGTAGTTCACCTCGATGCCGGCCCGGTCTAGCGCTCGCGCCGCTGGTTTGCCGCCGATCTCCTGAGGCGTGAGATCAATCAGGATCAGGTGATTGTCGGTGCCGCCGGACACGAGGCTGTAGCCACGCTCGGTTAGCGCGGCCGCGAGAGCCTTCGCGTTCGCGACGATCTGGTGCGCGTATCCGCGGAACGCTGGCGCCGACGCCTCCTTGAGCGCTACCGCGATGGCGGCGGTTGTGTGATCGTGCGGGCCGCCCTGCAAGCCGGGGAACACGGCCTTGTCGATCGCTGACGCGTGCTCGGCCACGGACATGATCATGGCCCCGCGCGGGCCGCGCAGTGTCTTGTGCGTCGTGGTCGTGATCACGCTCGCGTGCCCGACGGGTGACGGATGCGCCCCGCCCGCGATCAGCCCGGCGATGTGCGCGATGTCGGCGACCAGCACGGCGCCGACCTCGGCCGCGATCTCGGCGAAGGCCGGAAAGTCGATCGTCCGCGGGATCGCCGTGCCGCCGCAGAAGATGATCTTTGGCTGCTCCCTCTGGGCGAGGTCCCGCACCTCGTCAAAGTCGATCCGGCCGGTATCAGCGCGCACGTCGTACTGAACGGAGCGGAACCACTTGCCGGTCACCGAGACCGGCCAGCCATGCGTGAGATGTCCGCCCATTGGCAGCGACATGCCCATCACGGTGTCGCCAGGCCGGCAGAACGCCAGATAGACAGCAAGGTTCGCGGGCGAGCCAGAGTACGGCTGGACATTTGCGTGGTCGACGCCGAACAAGTCCCTGGCGCGCTGGACCGCGATGCTCTCGATCGGGTCGATGTTCTGCTGCCCCTCGTAGTAGCGCTTGCCGGGGTAGCCCTCGGAGTATTTGTTCGTCAGCACGGAGCCACTGGCCTCGAGCACTGCCAGCGAGACGTAGTTCTCAGATGCGATCATCCGCAGCTTCTCGAACTGGCGCCTCGCCTCGGCCTCGATAAGGTCAGCGATCTGCGGGTCGGTGCTCGCCACGTGCGGGACCGGCGGCTGGTGCATGAATACCTCCCTGATCACACCCTGGGCCGCGGCGACCACGCGATCAGCATGGCTGCCGGGGCGAGCAAAGCCGAGGCCCGCGCCCCCGCATGCTCCCGCCTTCATGATGCCGGAACACCGGCCGGACCGTGTACCCGGCCGCGCCCCGGGTCCCCGCCAGCACCGATGGGCCATCGGTGTTCTATCAAGACGCCCGGTGGCACCCTGGTGTTCCATTCGGGCCAGGATGTCGGCGCGGCGAGGATCCGCGTTGTCATACGTTGCCCGGTTTCTCCGCTCCTGGGAGTGACGGTTACCCTGGCTAACGAACCCGGGGCTCGGTCTGCTGCCGCCGGGACGCGGCACACGGACGGAGCGGGATGCGGATCGGCCAGATCGCGATCGACACCACACCGCTGCGCGAGGGCCGGGACTTCCGGTTGCTCTTCACCGGCCGGATGGCGTCGATGGCGGGCAACGCCGTCGCCACGACCGCCGCCAACTGGCAGGTCTATGCGCTGACCAAGTCCTCGCTCGCGGTCGGCGCGCTGACGCTCGCGGACAGCATAGGCATGTTCGCCGGGCTGATCGCCGGCGGAATGCTCGCCGACCGGCACGACCGGCGGATCCTGATGGTCTGGACGCGGGCCCCGCTCGCGGCCCTGGCCGCGTTGCTCATGGTCAACAGCCTGCTTCCGCGCCCGGGCCTGTGGCCGGTGTACGCGCTCGTGACCGCGATCGGAGCGCTCTCCGGGCTCGGTTCCCCGGCATCGACTGCGGCAATGCCCGCGCTGATCAGGCCGGACCAGCTTGCTGCCGCGGCGGCGCTCGGCGCGATGAGTGGCCAGCTCGGCAACCTCGGCGGGCCCGCCCTCGCCGGAGCGCTGATCGCCGGTCCTGGGCTGGCCGCGTGTTACGGGATCGACGCCGCATGCTTCGCGTTGTTCGGGCTGACCGCGTGGTTCATGAGGCCGCTGCCGCCGACGGTCAGGGCGGGCCGTCCGGGGTTGCGGTCGATGGCCGAGGGCCTCCGGCACGTCAGGCGGAACGCGGTAGTGGGCGGCATGCTCGCGGTCGATACCAGCGCGATGATCTTCGGAATGCCGTCGGCGCTGTTCCCGGCATTGGCGAAAGAGCATTTCCACGGCGGTGCAGCAACGTTCGGGCTCTTGGCCGCCGCGCCGGCGTTCGGCGCCTTGCTCGGCGCCGCCACCAGCGGCTGGACCGGCCGCCTCCGACGGCCCGGCATCGTTGTCATCGGCGCCGGCCTGTCCTGGGGTGCCGCCCTGGTCGGATTCGGCTTCAGCACGAGCCTGGTGGTCGCGCTCGGATTTCTCGCCATCGCCGGGATGTCCGATCTCATCTCCGAGGTGCTGCGGAACGCCCTGCTGCAGCACTACACGCCCGACGCTCTGCGCGGCCGGGTGTCCAGCCTTTACCTGGCTCAGGTGACGACCGCGCCGTCGCTCGGCAATTTCGAGGCAGGCCTCGTCGCCCAGCTCTTCTCGGCGACCGCGTCGGTTGTCAGCGGCGGGCTGGCGTGCGTGGCCGGTGCCCTGATCCTCGGCGCGGTCAACCCGGC
>Ga0066388_100001761_pt1 | contig 12559 bp, 10 predicted proteins | sample PanSoiMetaGPlot6_FD_64539 | JGI IMG/M metagenome (GOLD analysis project Ga0066388, IMG submission 64539) | Tropical forest soil microbial communities from Panama analyzed to predict greenhouse gas emissions - Panama Soil - Plot 6 (Hybrid Assembly) | ecosystem: Environmental > Terrestrial >... | reverse complement strand
ACACCACCAACCTGACGCTCGAGGACTTTGCCGCCGAGAACGCCATCCTGGCGCATCGCTGGCAGGGCGCGCCGCTCACCCGGGAGCATGGCGGCCCGGTGCGGCTCGTGCTCCCGCATCTCTATTTCTGGAAAAGCGCGAAAAGGCTGTCGCGCATCGAGCCGACGACGCAGGATCGCCCCGGCTTCTGGGAGGTCAACGGCTATCACAACCGCGGCGATCCCTGGACCGAGCAGCGCTACTCGGGCGACGAGTAGGAGCTTCCGCTTGCGCTGAACCATCCTCGTCACGGCCAGGCTTGTCCCGGTTATCCACGTCTTGCTTGCCGCAGGAAGACGTGGATGCCCGCGCGGGCAAGTTTACACAGCCTGCGCAAGCTTGCTGCGAGCGCGGGCATGACGGTGGATAGATTGGTGTAGTAGCGGGAAGATGCTCAGTTCGCGTTCCTGCGGGCGATCTCACGCGCGCGCTCGAGGAGCGCGGGCGGATAGTCCTTGGCGATGAATGCCTGCAGCTCTGCACCCGCCATCGGCTCGAGGTCGAAGTTCAGCTTGGCGATGTCGGCCAGAAAGTCGGCGTCCTGCACCATCGCCATGAAGGCGGCGCGCAGTTCATCAACCTGCTCCTTCGGCACTCCCGGTGGCGCCACGAACGAGCGACCGACGACCGAGGAAGTGGCGAAGATTTCCAGAACCTTGCGATTGTCCTCGTTGCGGGCGAGGTCGACCATGCGCGGCAGATCGGGCAGTGTCCGGTTCTTCTCGATGCCGGTCTGCAAGATGAGGTTGATCTTCTTGTCGCGCAGCCATTCGGGATTTTCCGCCTGCAGCACCGACCAGGGCAGGCTTAGCGCTTCGACTTCGCCGCGCTCCATCGCAATCTTGGCGCTGGCCGGCCCTTCGTAGCCGGTGAGGAGCTTGAGCTTGGTGCCGGCAAGCGCGTTGAGCGCAGTCCAGTTGAGGCGCGAAGAAGAACCCGGCGCCGCCACAATCAGTTCGTTGATGAGTGCGTCGGCTGCCGTCTTCACCTTGGCGGTGTGCCATGCGAACAGCACCGCACTGTTGCCGATCAATCGTCCGATCCAGTTGAATTTGCTCACGTCGCCGCGCAGCGTCGCGGCACCAAGGAGCTGGTCGAGAAACACGGCCTGGTCGAAAATGCCCATGACTGTGCCGTCCTTGGCGGCGACATTGTACAGGTGATTAGCGGAGCGAAGCCCGCCGGCGCCGGGCATGTTCTGCACCACGAAGCTCGGATGACCGCCGATGTGATTCCCCATATGTCGCGCGAGCAGCCGGCCGTAAGTATCGTAGCCGCCCGAGGTGTTCGAGCCGATGATCAGCGAGATCGTCTTGCCCTTGTAGAACGGTTCGGCGGCGGCGGCCGGCGAACAGGCGAGGGCGGCCGCCAGCAAGGCCAACGCCACGCGCGCCCCAATTCCCTTTCGATTTTTCATGCGGTGATTGTTGCCGTCATTGCACTGCGAACACGAACAGCATGGTGGCATTGGACTGGTTCTTCATCTCCGGTGAGCGCGCGAGCTTGGCGCGCGCGACGGGGTTGAGGCCCGATGCGATCGCGATGTACTGCTTACCGTTGACCGCATAGGTCATGGGCGGCGCCACGAAGCCCGTGCCCATGTTGACCTTCCAAAGTTCCTCGAGCGTCTGGTCGTCATAGGCGACAACGGTGCCGTCGAGCAACGCCGTTACGACGATGCCGCCGGCGGTGGTCAGCACGCCGCTATGGTTGGGATAGGGGTGCTCCTTGCGCATCTTCACTTCGCCGGCCGTCGGATCGACCACGACGAGCCCACTGGTAATGCGCGACTCGTTGACATAGCCGCCGCCGCCGAACTTTCCCTGCACGTGCGCGGTAGGATCCGGAATGATATTGGCGCAGCCCTCGTTGCCGGTGATGTAGAGGAGCCTGGTCTTCTGGCTATAGGAGGGTGGCCAGAAATTGGTGCCGCCGTGCACGTCCGGACAGGCATTCTTCATCTCGTCGGAGCCGCCCTTCCAGTCCAGCGCGAAGCTCTGCACGTCCTTGTTGCTGTCGTAGTCAACCGGCTTGCCGGTCTTCGGATCAACGCCTTTGGTCCAGCTCACCTTGCTGGCATATTGGACGGCGCTGAGGAACTGGCCGTTCTGCCGGTCGAGCGTGTAGTTGAAACCGTTGCGGTTGGCGTGGACCAGGAGCTTGCGGTCCTCGCCGTTGACCCTGCCGTCGATAATGATCTGCGGGCCGGCGGAGTCATAGTCGCGGTTGTCGTTCGCGGTGTGCTGGAAGTGCCACTGGATCTTGCCGGTCGCGGCATCGAAGGCGACCGTGCTGTCGGTGAAGAGGTTGTCGCCGGGCCGATAGGCGGAATCGTAGCGCGGCGCCGGGTTGCCGGTGCCCCAATAGGTCAGATTGGTCGCCGGATCGTAGGAACCGGTAACGTAGAGCGCGCCGCCGCCGGTCCGCCAGGCGTTGACCTTGTCCTTCCAGGTCTCGCTGCCGGGCTCCCCGGGCGCCGGGACCATGAACGTCTTCCACTGCTGTTCGCCGGTCTTGGGATCGAGACCGGCGAGCCAGGCACGCACGCCATTGTCGCCGCCGGAAGCGCCGATCACGATCGTGTCCTTAAGCGCAAGCGGCGCCGCGGTGAACTCGAGATCGGGCTGGTCGCCGTGCTTCTTGTCCCAGACCACCTGGCCGGTTTCCGCGTCGGTAGCGATGATGCGCCCGTCGTAGCCGGCGACCGAGATGACGAGATTGCCCCAGAGCGCTACGCCGCGGTTGCGGTCGGGCTTCTGCTGGCCGGGATCCATCTTCCAGACGACCTGGCCCTGCGTTCCGGAGCGCACATCGATCTTGTAGACCACGCCCCAGACGTCGGTGATGTACATAAAGCCGTTGTCGACCAGGGGTGTTGCCTCGACATATTCGTTGCCGGCCTTGCCGCCGAGCGGGAGCGCGAAGGCGAGCTTGAGGTTCTTGACGTTCGACTTGTTGATGAGGTCGAGCGGCGAATAGCGGTGCGAGCCGAAGTCGCGGTGGTTCATAAGCCAGTTCTGCGGCTCCGGATTGCGCAGCCGGTCATAGCTGACGTCGGCGGCGGTGACATGCGCGACGCTTGCCATCAGCGCTGCAACCGACACCGTCGCGATCCTACCTGCGGTGATCATCATGGTGGTCCTCCCTGTCGGGCGGATGATGCCACGACGCCCGCCGGCTGAAAACCGGCACATCCGCGCACCATCGGTGCGCTCGATCGGTGCGCTTGGCGACGAATGCTGCTAAGCTCTGCGCCAGAGCAAACAAACGAAGCAGCATGAGGTTCGCGGTGTAGCGACCAGGGGAGGGAACCATGCGCCATACGCGCCGTATTGATCGTGTGGCACGGATCGGGTTCTCGGAACGGAGGGCAGGAGGACACGCTCGGGCCCTCCTCAGGGGCTTGTTGGGCGCGCTGGGTCTCGCCGCCGTGGCCTCGCCTGTTGCGGCGGCCGACGAGCCGCTCATGATCGCCAAGCAGGGCAATTTCTACATCGGCGGCCGTTATGTAGAAAGTAACGGCGACGTGCCAATGGTGGGACAGGCGTTCGTCCAATTCCAGGTTCCGCACCCGCAGCGGCATCCTTATCCGATCGTCATGGTCCACGGCGGCAGCCAGACCGGCAGCGGCTGGATCAGCACGCCGGACGGACGCGAGGGCTGGGCGACGTATTTTCTGCGCCGTGGCTACGCTGTCTATGTGGTCGACCAGGTCGCGCGCGGTCGCTCGCCCTACATCGCCGACGTCTACGGTCGGACGCGATCGCAAAGCCGTGAATACGCGATGCAACGGTTCTCGACCGGCGAGAAATACAATCTGTGGCCGCAGGCGAAGCTGCACACGCAATGGCCCGGCAACGCACAGCCCGGCGATCCGGCCTTCGACAATTACTTCGCCTCCAATGTTCCCTCGATGGAGAACCGCGAGCTGCAATCGAAGATGAATGTCGACATGCTGGCGGCGCTGCTCGATCGCATCGGCCCTTCGATCGTGCTGGTTCACTCGCAGTCGGGACAGTATGGCTGGCCGCTCGCGCAAGCGCGCCCGGCCCTGGTCAGGGCGCTTGTCGCGGCCGAACCGTCCGGCCCGCCCGTCCACGACATGGTCGTGCCGGGGGAAGCGCGCCTCGGGATGGCGTTCGAAGATGCGACGCCGGTCGAAGGCAACGAGATCTTCCGCGATGATCCGCGGGTCCGACGTTATGGGCTCACCAGCATCCCGCTGGCCTACACGCCCGTGGTGACGCCCGACTCTCCGCTCGAATTTGTCCGGGAGGACAAGGCCGAGGGGCCGGACCTGGTGAAGTGCTGGCGGCAGAAGGAGCCGGCGCGCAAGCTGGTGGCGGTGGGCGAGCGGCCGATTCTCTATCTCGCCGCTGAGGCGTCCTTCTACGCCCCGTATAACCATTGCACGGTCAATTACCTGCGGCAGGCTGGCGTTCAGGTCTCGTTCGTCAAGCTTGCCGAGATCGGGCTGCGCGGCAACGGACACATGATGATGATGGAGAAGAACAGCGATGCCATCGCTGCGGTCATCCTGCAATGGCTCGACAAGAACGTCCCATCGACGGCGGACGCCCGGTAGGCCAAGTCCGTGCTTGCGCCGTCGGTGCGGCGGTCCTACGCTCAACGCAACAACGACAGGGTAAATCACACCCTGAGCACATAGGGAGAAGCCGCACATGACGATCCGACGTTTGCTGCTGACGACTGCGGCCGCTTTTGCGGTCGGTGCCGCATCATCCGCCTTCAACCCGGCGCAGGCCGCAGGCAAGCTTGCTGGCCAGATCGCCCCCACGGCCGAGGGCGCTCTGGAAGGCGTCATGGTCAGCGCCAAGAAGGCCGGCTCGACCATCACGGTCTCCGTGGTCAGCGACGCTCAAGGCAATTTCAGCTTCCCGACAGCGAAGCTCGACCCCGGCCAGTACACACTGCGCGTCCGCGCGATCGGCTATGAGCTTGACGGCCCCAAGACCGTAGACGTGAACGCCGACACCGCGCCGGTCACCGTCACGCTCAAGAAGGCACGCAACTTGTCTGCGCAGATGACGAGCGGCGAATGGTTTGCGAGCTTCCCCGGCACGCTCCAGCAGAAGACCTTCATGGATCGCTGCACCAGCTGCCACACTTACGAGCGGATTGCCAAGTCGACCTATGACACGGAAGGCTTCATCACCGTGCTGCAGCGCATGGGCACTTACGCCCCGGGCACGACGCCGCTCGAACCGCAGAAGCGCAAGGAGACGCGCGCCGAGATGAGCCCGGAGCGGCTGCGCCCGCGCGCCGAGTTCCTGGCCACCATCAATCTGAGCGAGGGACCGCAGTGGGAATATTCGCTCAAGACGTTGCCGCGTCTCAAGGGCCGCTCGACCAAGGTCGTGATCACCGAGTACGACCTGCCGCGCGCGACCGCGATGCCGCATGACGTGATCCTCGATGAGCAGGGCAACGCCTGGTACACCGATTTCGGCCATCAGTTCCTCGGCAAGCTCGAGCCCGCGACCGGCAAGGTCACCGAATATACGGTGCCGACGCTCAAGCCCGACTTCCCGCCAGGGATGCTCGACATCCACCTCAAGGACGGCGACATCTGGGTTGGGCTGATGTTACAGGCCGGCGTCGCCAAGTTCGATCGCAAGGCCGAAAAGTTCACGATGTTTCCGCTGCCGAAGGACATCAACAACCCGGCCGCGCAGCAGGCGATGGTGATGCCAACTTCCTACCAGGTCGACGGCAAGGTCTGGATGAACAGCGTCGGCATTCCGGGCGTGCACCGGATGGAACTGGCGACGCAGAAGTTCGAGACGTTTGCCCCGTTCGCCGACTTCCCGAAGGGCCAGGAGCATAGCGTCTACGGGATCAAGGCCGACTCCCAGAACAACCTCTACTTCATGGACTTCAGCGCCGATCTGATCGGACGGATTGACGCCAAGACCGGCAAGTATACCTTCTTCAAGACCCCGACGCCGAACTCGAACCCGCGGCGCGGCTACATGGACCCGCAAGACCGGCTCTGGTTCACGGAGTATCGTGCCAACAAGCTAGCCATGTTCGACACCAAGACCGAGAAGTTCACCGAGTGGGAACTGCCGACGGCCTATACGTTCCCCTACGATGTCATTCCGGACAAGAACGGCGAGTTGTGGACTGCCGGGATGTCGAACGACCGGGTGGTGCGGCTCGATCCCAAGACCGGTCAGGCGACCGAATATCAGCTGCCGAGGTTCACCAATGTCCGCCGCGTGTGGGTCGACAACTCGACGACGCCGGTGACTTTCTGGATCGGCAACAACCACGGGGCCTCGATCGTGAAGGTCGAGCCGCTGGATTGATCGACTGCTGAGCGCTGTATCAGCATCGGGTCCCGGCGACACCGCCGGGACCCGATGATTTTGGTGCATCGGCCTGCCAGCCGAATGTCAGGATCGTCGTTACACGCTCGGTATGACTTTGAACGCCGGAAAGTACGTGCCGAGCAAAGTTGGCGGCCATGGAATGGTGAGAAGCTGATCGAAGACAACGTAGATCAGCGTCACCATCACGACAGCCATGAGCGCTGCGTGCCGCCATTTCTCGGGGCCTTCCAGTCGCATATAAGCGATAACGAAAATCGGCACCGTTGGTATCAGGCCGATGACGGCCATGGAGCACAGGAAAGCCACCATCCACCCGAAGAAGATGAAACCGCGGAGCAAAATGATGTGCCCGGGCAGGTGAGCGGTCTTGGACGCGATATCCATGTGAATCTTTTGCGTGACCGCACCCTTGGCCTTCTCGTCCAGTCCGGCTGTCTCGACGTGCTGCTTGCGGAAGATGTCGTTCGCCAGGCTGAGGCAGAGAGCAATGACTGCCGTAACCCCGACGATAGTTGGTATGATCTTGGCCTCGAACGGCCAGGGGATCGACATCCAGAGCATCACCAGGAACAGGCACAGTATCGCGGCCGGGAACAGATTATCGGGCGACAGCCGCGGCGCACCAAAATCGGTGAGCATTCTCTTGATGCCATGATGTTCGCGGATGTCCTGGAGCACGGGCCGCAGAAGGGTCAGGGCCGAAAGGATGAACATCGCGACCACGACCGGGCGCAGCAGCCAAGCGGTGCCATAACGTTCGATCGAGATGAACATATAGCGCTCGAGAATCCCGCCGAGAATAAAACCAAGAACCAGGGGCGGCCGCGGCCAGTAGTAATGCTTCATCGCCCAGCCGAGCAGGCCGAAAAACAGCAGCGAATACAGGTCGCCCCAGTTCCGCGAATGCTCGAACGCCCCGATATAGATGAGGCTGAGCACGCACGGCATGATCAGCGTATAGCGCAGCGTCGCGAGCTTCGCGAGCTGGCCACTGAACGTGAAGCAAAGGCCGGAACCGACGATGTTGGCGATTGCGATGCTCCACACCATTGAATAGGTGACGTCGAGATTCTTGGTGAGCATGTCCGGTCCGGGAACCAGACCTTGAATGAGGAAGGCGCCGAGCAGGATGGCCATGCCGGCGCTGCTTGGCACGCCGAATGCCACCGTCGGGACAAGATGCCCTCCCTCGCGGGCGTTGGTCGAACTTTCAGCGGCTATGACGCCGCGCACATCACCCTTGCCAAAGGATTTCGTTGCCCCTTTCTCCGTTCGCAGCGCGTGGCCATAGGCGATCCAATCGATCACCGCGACCCCGATTCCCGGTACTGCGCCGAGCGCAGCGCCGATCCACGAGCAGCGAAGAATCAAGAACCAGTGCCGCATGCAATCCTTGATTCCGAGCCACATGCCGGTCTTGGTATCGATCGTCTGACCCGGCTCGACCACGGCCATCCGCCCGATTGCGAGGTCGCAGAGTTCCGGAAGCGCGAAAATTCCGAGCGTCACCGGCACGATCGGCAGACCGTCCCACAAATAGAGGCTGTCCATCGTCCACCGCAGCGTCCCCGACTGCGGGTCGGTCCCGATCATCGCCAACATGAGGCCGAAACACGCCCCGGCGAGACCGCGCAGCGGAGCGTTGCCCGACAGCGAGGACACCATCGAAATGCCGAACACCGCAATGGCCAGGAGTTCCGGCGAACCCATGAAGAGAATGATCGGGCGCAACAACGGCAACGAAACGCCCATCAGGGCGGCGCCGAACAGGCCGCCGATCATGGCCGACATGTAGGACGCCCCGAGCGCCCGGCCTGCCTCACCCCGCTTGGTCATCGGGTAGCCGTCGAGCGTGGTCGCGGCCGACGCCGCGTGGCCGGGTGCCCCGAATAGGATCGCCGAAATCGGGTCGGCCGTGGTGGTGGTCGAGCCCATCCCCAAGAGCAGCGCGAAAGCGGCCGGCGGGTCCATGTTGAAGGTGAACGGCAACAAGAGCGCCAAGCCGGCAATGCCGCCGATACCGGGCAGGATGCCCAGCGCGAGGCCCATGCAGACCCCGGCAACGAGGTACGCCATGCGCAGGGGGTTGAGTATGATCAGCAGGGCGTTGCCTGCGGCATGAAGCATGTCTGCTTCCATGGACGGTTCCCCATTTTATCCTTTGTTTATGGGCGCGCGCCGTGCGCGATACGTCCTCAGCAAGCGGAGCCTGCGATGGTCGGATCGGACTTTAAGAGCGCCGGGCGGCGGAGCTGTCTGCCGCTCCGGCCCCATTCAGATCATGACACCCTAAGCTCGGTGTCGCCCCACGTCGCCCTGCCTGAGGTTAGACCCCAGTTTTCGGCGCGACTCAAGGCCCTGCGCACATCGGCGTTCACGACCACGTCATTGGTTTTACCGGCACTAGTGCTGGGGGATGTCCCGCGGCTTGGCCGGGGTGCCGCAGCCCATCCGGGGCAGTAACTGCGATCACGGCAAGTTCGTTTCGTCTAAACCCGTTGGGCGGCCTACGCGCCAGCCGCTAGTTACGCGCGGCCGTGAGTCCGAGGATTTCGCGCGCCTCGGCCGGTGTGGCGACGGTGTCACCGAGGATCGCGATGATGTCGGCAGCCTTTTCGACCAGCGCGGCGTTGCTCGGCGCGAGCTTGCCCTTCGCAAGATAGAGGTTGTCCTCGAGCCCGACGCGCACGTGGCCGCCGAGCAGCACCGCCTGCGCGACCATCGGGAATTGATGGAGCGAGATACCGAAGGCGAACCACGGTGATGCGGGCGGCAGCAGGCTGCGCATATAGGTCATCGCCTCGGGGGTCGCCGGTTGGCCCCAGGCGATGCCGAGGCAGATCTGGAACATGCCGGGTCCCTTGATGTGCCCGGTCTCGATCATGCGTTTGGCGAGCAGCAGATGCCCGGTTTCGAATACTTCGAGCTCGGGCAGTACGTCGGTGTCGCGGATCGCGATCGCCATGGTCTGAAGATGAGCCGGCGTGTTGATGAACACACGGGAACCCATGTTGAGGCTGCCCATGTCGAGGCTACAGATGTCGGGTCGGAGTTCGAGGACGTGCTTCACGCGCTCCTCGGGTCCCCGCAGGGTGCTGGCGGGGCCGGCCTTGGTCGGGTCCTGGGGGTCGTGCTCGAAGCGCGCGCCCGGCCCGGTCGTCAGGTTGATCAGCACGTCGGTGCCGCTCGAGCGGATCCGTTCGACCACCTCGCGATAGAGCGCGCCGTCCATGCTCGGCTTGGTGGTGTGCGGGTCGCGCACGTGGATGTGGACGACGGCGGCGCCGGCCTTGGCTGCATCGATAGACGACTGGGCGATCTGTTCGGGCGTGACTGGGACGGCCGGATTCTTGCCCGGCGAATCGGCCGAACCGGTGACCGCACAGGAAATGATGACCTTGCGTTGCATGGATGCTGCCTCCCGAGCGGCGCGCCCTGGCCGCGTCTCTTCCAAAACTCTAAGCGAGGATGGTCCGCAAGCCCAGGGCCGCGGCGAGAACGAGCGTCGGGCGTGGGGGAATCTGTTGGATGACCTGAGCCCGGCTTGCCTCCCATTGTGCACTGCGCTAAGGCTGCGCCAATCCCGTCCTTGTGACGAATCCAAGGGAGTGACAAGGGCGATTCGAGGGCCTGCGGCGCCTGCCACGGCTGCCGGGGAGGGCGGGTATCCGGTCGGGGCTCAAGCGGGGTCGGAGGACAGGGTCCGATGAACGAGCTTTTACTGGATTATCTTCCTTTGGCGGTGTTCATCGCAGTCGCGCTGGCGATAGCGCTCGTCCTGTTGCTGACGCCGTTCGTGGTGGCCTACAAGCGGCCAGATTCCGAGAAACTGTCCGCCTACGAGTGTGGCTTCAACGCCTTCGACGACGCGCGCATGACGTTCGACGTGCGCTTCTACCTGGTCGCGATCCTGTTCATCATCTTCGATCTCGAGGTCAGTTTCCTGTTCCCATGGGCGGTTTCATTCGGCGATCTCGGCCTATTCGGCTTCTGGTCGATGATGGTGTTCCTTGGCGTTCTGACCGTCGGCTACATATATGAGTGGCGCAAGGGAGCACTCGAATGGGATTGACACCGCAGCGTTCCGCGGTCGTCGCCCCGGCCCCGAGCGGTATCCTTGACCCGCGCACCGGCAAGCCGGTCGGCTCCGACGACCCCTACTTCACCGGCCTCAACGACGAGCTCGCCGACAAGGGCTTTCTCGTCACCGCGACCGATGATCTCATCACCTGGGCGCGCACCGGCTCGCTGATGTGGATGACATTCGGCCTCGCCTGCTGTGCAGTCGAGATGATGCAGATGTCGATGCCGCGTTACGACGCCGAGCGGTTTGGCTTCGCGCCGCGCGCCTCGCCGCGTCAGTCGGACGTGATGGTCGTCGCCGGCACGCTCACCAACAAGATGGCGCCTGCGCTGCGCAAGGTCTACGACCAGATGCCGGAGCCGCGCTACGTCATCTCGATGGGCTCTTGCGCCAACGGAGGCGGCTACTACCACTACTCCTATTCGGTCGTGCGCGGCTGCGACCGCATCGTGCCGGTCGACATCTATGTGCCCGGCTGTCCGCCCACCGCGGAAGCGCTGCTCTACGGCGTGCTGCTCCTGCAATAGAAGATCCGCCGCACGGGCACGATCGAACGCTGAGGCCGTGCCGGACCGATGGATGATCTCGCAAAATTGGGAGAGACGATCGCGGGTGCACTCGGCGGAGCAGTCACCGACCAGCGGTTTGCTCACGGCGAGCTGACGATCGCCACGACGCCCGGCAATCTGCTGAAGGTGATAACATTCCTGCGCGATGACGATCGCTGCCAGTTCTTGAGTTTGATCGACGTGACCGCGGTCGACTGGCCGAGCCGTGAGCGGCGCTTCGACGTCGTCTATCATCTGCTTTCGCCGAAGCACAACCGCCGCATCCGAGTGAAGCTCGAGACCGACGAGGCCACGGCCGTGCCCTCGATCATAGAGGTCTTTCCCGGCACCAACTGGTTCGAGCGCGAGACCTACGATCTCTATGGCATCCTGTTCACCGGCCATCCCGACATGCGTCGACTCCTGACCGACTATGGGTTCGAGGGCCATCCACTGCGCAAGGACTTTCCTCTCACCGGCTTTGTCGAGGTGCGCTACGACGACGACGAGAAGCGGGTGGTCTACGAGCCGGTGCGGCTGACGCAGGAATTCCGCAACTTCGATTTCCTGTCGCCGTGGGAAGGGCCGGACTATCCGTTGCCTGGCGACGAGAAGGCCAAGCCATGAAGCCGACGCTCACGGCCGGCCTCACGCACCGCTACGCCTATCGGGTGCCGGACAACAAGACAGTGCCGCATCTCTATCCCGAGGTGGCGGACTTCCAGTCCATGCCGAAGGTGTTTGCCACGGGCTTCATGGTGGGCCTGTTCGAGTGGACGTGCACGCGGCTGATGGCGCCGCATCTCGATCCTGGCGAAGGCAGCCTCGGCGTGCACATCGACGTCAGTCATGAAGCGGCGACGCCGCCTGGGCTTACGATCACGGTCGATGCCGAATGCACCACCGTGCATGGCAACCGCGTCAGCTTTGAAATCAGAGCGCATGACGGCATCGATCTGATTGGCAGGGGCCGGCACCAGCGTTTCGTCGTGGCGTGGGACAAATTCAACGCCCGTGTGGCCGACAAAGCCAAACAGATGGCGAAGGCATAGAACAATGAACGAGGCCGCGCCGCGCAATTTCACCATTAATTTCGGGCCGCAGCATCCGTCGGCGCATGGCGTGCTGCGGCTGGTGCTGGAACTCGACGGCGAGGTGGTGGAGCGGGTCGATCCGCACATCGGGCTCCTGCACCGCGGCACGGAGAAGTTGATCGAGCACAAGACCTACCTGCAGGCGATCCCCTATTTCGACCGCCTCGACTATGTCGCGCCGATGAATCAGGAACACGCGTTCTGCCTGGCGGCGGAGAGGCTTCTTGGGCTCACGATCCCGCGCCGCGCCCAGCTTATTCGCGTGCTCTACTGCGAGATCGGGCGGCTCCTCTCGCATCTGCTCAACGTTACCACCCAGGCGTTGGACGTCGGAGCGCTCACCCCGCCCCTGTGGGGGTTCGAGGAGCGCGAAAAGCTGATGGTGTTTTATGAGCGCGCCTCGGGCAGCCGCATGCACGCGGCCTATTTCCGTATTGG
>Ga0066388_100001760_pt1 | contig 12559 bp, 5 predicted proteins | sample PanSoiMetaGPlot6_FD_64539 | JGI IMG/M metagenome (GOLD analysis project Ga0066388, IMG submission 64539) | Tropical forest soil microbial communities from Panama analyzed to predict greenhouse gas emissions - Panama Soil - Plot 6 (Hybrid Assembly) | ecosystem: Environmental > Terrestrial > Soil... | reverse complement strand
GTCGCGGAAGGCAAGCACCAGCACGTGAACTTCGGCGTGGGCTACGGCACCGAGGAAAAGGCGCGCGTGGACGCAGAGTATCGCCACGTGAACTTCCTGGGCGGCGCGCGAACCGCCCGCGCGCACGGCCGCTGGTCGTCCCTGGATCGCGGCATCCGCCTCGATTTCACGCAGCCGTACTTCCTTCGCCCGCACTTTTCGCTGAACGCCGAAGGGCAACATTGGTTGACATTCACGCCTGCGTACGACTCCACGGTCACCGGCGCCAGGTTGACGGTGACGCATCGAATGAGCGAGCGGACGTCGTGGTCGGTGTCCGGCACGGACGAGCGTACCGTCAGCTCGATCACGTCGTTGGCCATCAACGATCCCGCGCTTCGCAACGACCTGATCGCGCTCGGTCTCAATCCTCTGACGGGAGAGCAGGCCGGCACGCTGACGTCACTTGGGTTCGATCTGCAGCGCTCCACGGCCGACAATCTGTTGAACGCGCATCGCGGCTATCAGATCGCGGTTCATGCCGAGGAGGCGGGACGCTTCCTGCCCGGCACGTTTCACTACTACGCCACGACGCTCGACGGCCGCCACTACCTGCCGTTCGGCGAGAAAGTCGTGTTGGCCAGCCGCCTGCTGGTGGGCAACATCCGCCCGGTCGGCCTCGATCAGGTGAACGTCCCGTTTTCAAAGAAGTTCTTCCTCGGCGGCGCCACGACCATCCGCGGCTGGGGGCGCTTCGAGGTGAGCCCGCTCGCGGGCGGCGTGCCGATTGGCGGCGACAGCATGTTTCTCATCAGCGAGGAAGCTCGCGCGCCGCTGCACGGCAGGTTCGGTCTGGTGCTGTTCCTGGATGCGGGAAACGTCTGGGAAAATTCGGGCGGCATCATGCTCAACGATCTGCGCTACGCCGTGGGCCCCGGTCTTCGGTATCAGACGCCGATCGGGCCGATTCGCTTCGATTTCGGCTATCAGCTCAACCCGATCCCGGGTCTGCTCGTGAACGGCCAACCGCAGACACGCCGCTGGCGGATCCACTTCAGCATCGGCCAGGCGTTCTAGATGTCCGACGTGAGCGTGAAACGAAACGAAGGGGGCCGAGAAACATTGAGATCCTGGGGGTTGGGATATGCGACTCATGAAGCGTCTGGTTCACGTGCTTGTCATCGTCCTGACGCTCGTCGTCGGCGCAACCACTGCCGCGGTCATCGTGTCGCAGACCGCCTGGTTCAAGAACTGGATCCGCTCGTACATCGTCCGCGAAGCGAATCTGTATTTGAACGGTACGGTGTCCATCGAGCGCCTCGGCGGAAACCTGCTCTTCGGTCTGGAGATGGAAGGCATCGACGTGTCGATGGACGGCCAGCAGGTCGTGTCCGTCAAGGACGTCGGTCTCGACTACAACATTTGGGACTTCGTCACCAAGGGCCTTTCGGTTGACAACATCCGGCTCGACAAGCCGGTGATCTACCTGCGCCGTCAGGGTGACACGTGGACCCTGAGCCGTCTGATCAAGAAGCGAGCGTCGGAGGCCGACCGCCGCGGTCCGGCGCGCCCGGTTGCCATCGAGGACATCGGCATCAGCGACGGTTCCTTCGTGATCGAGGACCCAGTCGGCACCAGCGGCGTGGCCGTGCCCAAGCGAATCGATCATGTCGATGCGAAGCTGGCCTTCAAATACGAACCGGTCCACTATTCCATCGACCTCACGCACATCTCGTTCCGCGGGTCCGATCCGGCGATCTCGTTGAACGCCCTGTCGGGCACGGTCGCCGTCCGCGACGATACCGTCTACGTAAAAGACCTGGCTCTCCGGACGGCCGAGACCTCGCTGTCCGTGGATGGCGCCGTGCAGACCTACCTGACGCGCCCGGTGTTCAACCTGCGCATCAGCTCGGACAAGTTGTCGGTTCCGGAACTGGCCCGGCTCCTGCCGGCGCTGGCTGGCGTGCGGCTTCAACCGCAATTCGAGATGAAGATCGACGGCCCGGCCGATCGGCTCGGAGTCAAGCTGAACGTGGTGTCGTCCGCTGGCCGGCTGCAGTCGGCAATCGTCGCCAACATGGAAGCCCCCTCGCGCTCGATCACTGGAGATGTGTCGGTTCGTCATCTCGACCTCGGCCCGATCATGAACGACCCGCGCCAGTCGAGCGACATCACAGCGGACACGCGCGTCGACGTGCAGGGTCAGTCGTTGACGGACCTGCGCTCGGTGCGGGGATCCGTGACCGTCGATGCGCCGCGAATTGCCGCCGCGGGGTACGAGGCGACGCGGGTGCACGGCGTGGCGCGGCTCGACGGGTCGGACGTTGCGGTCGAGGCGCGGGGGGCCGCCTACGGAGCGACGGCAACAGTGAAGGGACGAGTGGCATTGCCTGAGGGCAAGCAGGCCATGGCATTCGACCTGCGAGGCCGCGCGCAGCACGTTGATTTCCGCCGGCTTCCACGCACGACGGATGTGCCCCGGGCCGCCACCGACATCAACGCCGATTACCACATCGTCGGCACGACCGAGAACCGCGCCCGGCTGGATGTCCGCTTCGACCCGTCCACGATCGCGGGCGCGCGTATCTCGAAGGACAGCACGGCGGCGGTCGTGCTCGGCGAGAAGCCGATTGGATACACGGCCGACCTGACCGTTTCCGATCTCGACGTACAGCGCGTCGGCGAGCAGTTCGAGATCCCGGCGCTTGGCGACGAACGGTTCAAGAGCTCGATCAACGGCCGCATTCAGGCCACCGGAAGCGTCGGCAAGGCCGAGGAGTTGGACATCGCGGCGACCGGCACCCTCACCGACAGCGCGATCCTTGGCGGACACGTCGCGAACATGACCTTCGACGCTTCGGTCGCCCACGATTCGGCGCGCATGAAGGCCGCCGGTGACTTTGCAGACGTCGATCCTGCGGTCGTGAGCGAACGACCGGAGTTGGGCGGCCGCGTCACGGGCGCGCTGAACATCGATGCCTCGGTCGCACACGTATCAGAGGGCATCACCCCCGGCACGATCGAAGCGAGCGGAACCGTGAACCTCCAGCCATCGACCATCGGCGGCCTCAACATCTCGAAGGCGACTCTCGATGCCGCGTATCGCGATTCCAGCGCTGACGTTCGATCGCTCGAGGTTCTGGGACCGGACCTCAAGGTGCAGGCAAAGGGTACGCTGGCGCTGAACGAGTCCGGCTCGTCGAGTCTGAGGGTCCAAGCGGATACTCCGAACCTGGACGCCATTGCCAAGCTCGTGAATGAGCCGCTCGCGGGCATCGCGACGGTTGAGGCGACGGTGACAGGCAACCGGCGTCAGCTCGAGGCTCGCGGCCGCCTCGCGGGCGATGGCGTGAAGTACCGCGACTACAGCGCGCTGACCGTGTCGAGCGACTTCACGGCCCGGGTCCCCGAGCTCGCGGTGGCCGACGCGGTCGTGACAGCTGCCACACACGCGACGTTCGTCACGCTCGGCAACCAGAACATCAACCAGGTCGATGGAACACTTGGTTATCGCCAGCAGCAACTCGAGTTCGATGTGACCGCCACACAACCCGAGCGGTCGCTCGGTGCGGCGGGGTCGCTGCTGCTCCATCCCGACCATCAGGAAGTGCACCTGCAGAAAGTGTCGCTCCAGACGGCCGGTCAAACCTGGCAGCTCGCCCCTGGCTCGTCGCCCGCGATCAACTACGCCGATGACGATGTCGCAGTTACTGGCGTGAAGCTGGTGAATGGCGACCAGTCGATCGCGGCCGAGGGTTCTTACGGGAAGCCGGGGGATGAGCTCAAAGTGACGGTCGCGAACGTCGATATGGCGGTCGTCGATGCGCTTCTCCTCCGCGAACCGCAGTTGTCGGGCCGGCTCAACGCGTCGGCGACGGTTCATGCTGCGGCCGCGGAAGACCCCGAAGACGGCTCGAGCCTCGCATCGAGCCTGACCGGGGTGCCGCAGGTGGATGCGGACTTTCAGATCACACAAGGCGGATTCCGGCAGTTTCGCTACGCCTCGTTCGGCGGCACGGTTCATTCCCGCGGAAAAGGCCTGACCGTCGATACGAAGTTGGAGCAGTCGCCCTCGGCGGTCATCACGGCGAAGGGGTACCTGCCGACAGCTGTGTTCAAGACCGTGTCACCCGCCGAGCGCGAGGCGGCACACGGCGCGGAGGTCGCGCCCGAGGATAGCGTCGATCTCCACATCGAAAGCACGCCCATCGACCTGGGACTGGTCCAGGGCCTCACGACCGAGTTGACGGACGTGACGGGAACGATCGAGGCGAACCTCAACGTCACCGGCCCGGCAGCCGATCCGCATCCCACCGGGCTGATCGGGGTCCAGAAGGGCGCTTTCACGGTGAAGGCGACGGGCGTCTCCTACAACAACGTGGAAGGCAAGATCGAGCTGCAGCCCGACCGCGTGCACATCGGCGCGATCTCTGTGCTCGACAATCACTTCAATCCGCTGACGATCAGCGGCGACGTCGCCGTGCACGAGCGCCAGATCGGCGACGTCCAGGTGTTCATCCATACGGACGACTTCAAGGTCATCGACAACGAGCTGGGCAACGTACGGGTGAACACCGACCTGCGGATCGCCGGCGAGCTGCGCGCGCCGCGGGTTGAAGGCGACCTGGGCGTGACGACCGGCATGGTCAACCTGGATCGCGTCCTGGCACAGACCGGTGAATCCGCCTATGCCACGGCGCCGACCGAGTATGCGCCCGGCGCGCCAGGCGCGGCGGCCCAGGTGCCGGGACCGTTCGACGCGATGAACACGCTGACCGCGCTGTCGATGGACGTGCACGTCACGGTGCCCAACGATCTGATCGTCAAGGCCTCGGACCTGCAGGCGCCGGGCTCGCCGGTTGGTCTCGGTGCGATGACCTTGACCCTCGGCGGCGACGTGCGCGCCGTCAAACCGAGCGACGGCGATCTGTCGCTGACGGGCCTCGTAAATACCGTGCGCGGTACCTACGAGTTCCGGGGGCGCCGATTCGAGATCCAGCGAGAGGGTTTCGTGCGCTTCACCGGGGAGCCTCTGCGCGAAATGGATCCGACGCTCAACATTGCCGCGACGAGACTGATCCGTGCCGTCGAAGCGCGCGTCAACGTGCGCGGCACGATGAGCAAGCCGGAGTTCGTGCTCTCGAGCACCCCGCCGCTCGAGGACGCCGACATTCTTGCCCTCATCCTGTTCAACCAGCCGGTGAATGAGCTCGGCGAGTCACAGCAGGTCGACTTGGTTCAACAGGCGCAGTACCTGGCGGGCAGTACTTTGACGAGCAGTTTGTCGAAGTCCGTCGCCGGCGCGCTCAATCTCGACGAGTTCGACATCAACCTGGCGCCCGAAAGCGGCGGCGGCCCGGAGGTTCGCGTCGGCCAGCAAGTCGGACAGAACCTGTTCGTGAGTGTCGAGCAAGGGATCGGGGACAAGAGCCACACCAATTTTGTGCTCGAGTACGAGCTGCTGAAATGGCTGCGCCTCAAGACGAATATCCTGCAGGGCTCCGGCGTGCAGCAGCAGGTGTTCCAGCGCCTGCAGGGAAGCGGTGTAGACCTGCTCCTCTTCTTCAGTTATTGAACGGTATAGCGACGAAGGACACAAAGGTAAACGAACCTTTGTGTCCTTGGTGTCCTTTTGTGGTGAAGTTTTTTACGCCGTCGGCAGCGATGCCACCTGCACCCGGGCATCGTTGAAGCACGCGCCGGCGCCGATGTCGGTGAGCGTGTCGGGCGCCAGGGCCGTGGCCGTCATGTTATTGCGAGTGCTGCGGCGCCACAGACCCTTCGGCAGGCTGACCGTGCCCGGACGGACGGCCGGGGCCACGCGCAGGGTGCAGTGCACTTCGCCGAGGTCGTTGAAGATGCGGACGAGATCGCCGTCCGCCAGCCCGCGCACCTCCGCATCCTCGGGATGCATCGTCAGCTTCACATCAGGACGCGAAAGCTCGCCGAGCGTCGAGCTGATCGTGCGATCGCTCGCGGGCGAGATGAGCGCGAGAGGGTAACGCTCGGTCGCGGGATCGGGCTGAAACCTGTACAACCCGATGGGAGTCGACGTTTCGAGCGCCTCGGGAAAGAGGTTCACTTTCGCGTCGTCGGTTCGCGGAAAGACGTCGACGAACTGGATCGGTGAAGCACCGAACGAAGGCACGGCCATTCGTCCGTCGCGCAGGTCTGCGCCGATACCCGACGGCAGGTGATCGAGGACGTGCACCATCAGATCGAGCTCGCCGCTCGGTTCGTCCTCGCCGAGGACCCCGAGGCGCGCCGCGAGATCGCCAAACACGTCCGCGTTCGATCGTGCTTCACCCGCGGCATCCACGACAGGGCGCCCGAGGTCGAGGCTGATCGGGCCGTAGCCCTTGGCAAAGTCGTACCCTTCGAGAAACGTTGTCGCCGGCAGCACGACGTCCGCGTAGAACGCCGTGTCTGTCATCACCTGCTCGAAGACGACCGTGAAGAGATCCTCGCGCTCGAGGCCCTGAAGCACGCGCCGTTGATCCGGGACGGTTGCCGCGGGGTTGCAGTTGTAGACGAACAGCACGTCAACCGGCGGATCGTCGTACTCGAGAAGGGCGCGTCCGAGGTGGTTCATGTTCACGAGACGTGTGTCAGGCTCGGACGCGGCGATCCACGGCCGATCGATATTCCACGACGCGGAGTTGCTCATCGAGTAGCCGCCGCCGCGGACGCCAAATTTGCCGCCGACCGCCGGCAGCGCCAGCACAGCCATCGCGGCGTTGCCGCCGTTCCGGTTCCGCTCGAGGCCCCAGCCGCAGCGCACCAGGGCGGGAGATGTCGTCGCATAGAGCTCCGCGACGCGCTGCAGCGCTGAAGCGTCCACGCCGGCCAGCGCAGCAGCCTCGTCGAACGTCCACGGCTCGGCGCGCTCGCGCAGGCGGTCGGCGCCCATGGTATGCGCGCGCAGGAAGTCGTCGTCTGCGCGGCCGGTGACGAACAGATGGCGATGGATCGCGAGCGCAACGGCAACGTCCGTCCCGGGTTTCACGGGGAGGTGAACGTCGGCCGAACGCGCCAGGGGCGTCGTCCGTGGATCGATGACGACGAGCGTGGCGCCGCGTTTCTGTGCCTCGCGCACGAACGGCACGAGATGGATGCCCGAAGCCGACGGGTTCACGCCCCACAAGATGATCAGCTTGGCTTCCGGATAGTCCTCATAAGTGACCGACGGCATCTTGCCGTAGAGCGCCATGTTGGCCGCGCCGGTCGGGGCGGCGCACAGCGTGCGCGCGAGCCGCGACGTGCCGAACCGCCGCCATACTTGGGCGTCGATGTTGTCCTGCGTGAGGAAGCCGTTCGACCCGCCGTACGAATACGGCAGAATCGACGCGCCGCCGTGCTCCGCTTTCGCTCGACGAAAGCGCGCCGCGATCAGCTCGAGCGCCTCGTCCCACGATACACGCTTGAACTTGCCTTCGCCTTTTCGGCCTTTGCGGACCGCCGGGTAGAGCAGGCGATCCGGGCCGTAGACGCGGTCGCCGAACTTGCGGACCTTGGCGCAGATGTATCCGCCGGTGACCGGATTCTTCTGCGAGCCGTCGATGTTGATGACCTTTCCTCGCTGAACGGTCACGGCGAGGCTGCAGGCGTCGGGGCAATCGAGAGGACAGGCCGTTTCTACGATCGTAGCGGGTCCGCCCAAAACCGGTTCAGCCATTGACCGTACGATAGCATTTCTCTGTGTCCGTCGGCACGCCGCACGTTGTCATCATCGGCGGAGGATTCGGAGGTCTCTTCGCGGCGCGCGAGTTTGAAGGCGCGACCGTTCGCGTCACGTTGATCGATCGTCACAACTACCACCTGTTTCAGCCGCTGTTGTATCAGGTAGCGACGGCGTCACTGTCGCCGGGCGACATCGCGTCGCCGATCCGCTGGGTGCTGCGCAAGCAGAAGAACGTGCAGGTGCTGCTCGCCGATGCCCGCGCGGTCGATCCCGCGAATCGACGGGTGATCATCGATTCCGGTCCATCCGACGAGCCGCTCGCGCCGATCGCCTACGACTATCTCATCGTCGCCGCGGGCGCGACGCACTCCTACTTCGGGCACGGCGAGTGGGAGGCGCGAGCGCCGGGACTCAAGACGCTCGACGATGCGCTCGAGATGCGACGACGCGTGCTGCTGGCGTTCGAAGCGGCTGAGCGCGAGCCCGATCCCGCCAGGCAGCGCCGCCTCCTCACGTTCGTCATCGTCGGCGGCGGACCGACGGGCGTCGAGCTGGCCGGCGCGCTCGCGGAGATTGCGCGGAATTCGCTCCCGCAGGACTTCCGCAGCATCCGTCCCGAGAGCGCTCGCATCGTCCTGCTCGAGGCCGGCCCTGATGTGCTGCCAACGTTTCCGGAGTCGTTGCGCGCCGCGGCGCGGAAGGCGCTCGAGAAGCTTGGCGTCGAAGTGCAGACGGGGTCGATGGTGACGAACATCGATAAAGACGGAGTCGCCTGCACGCGGCGGGGAGCGACCGAGCGCATTTCCGCGCAGACGATTCTCTGGGCGGCCGGCGTTGCGGCCTCGCCGCTGGCAAAATCGCTTGGCGAACCGCTCGATCGCGCGGGCCGCGTGACGCCCGCTCCGACGCTGGCGCTTCCGGACCATCCGGAGATTTTCGTGGCCGGTGACATGTGCGCGTTCACGCAGGACGGCAAGCTGCTGCCCGGAGTCGCGCAAGTCGCGATGCAGGAGGGGGCGCACGCGGCGAAAAACATCCTGCGCGCGATTGCCGGCAAGCCGCTCTTGCCCTTCCGCTACCGCAACTACGGCACCCTTGCGACGATTGGACGCGGGTCAGCGGTCGCCGACATCGGACCGATCAAGGCGTCGGGGTTCCTGGCCTGGCTGTTCTGGTTGTGCCTGCACATCTTCTGGCTGATCGGGTTTCGCAATCGGCTCGTCGTCATGGGGGAATGGGCCTATTCCTATTTGACCCTGCAGCGGCGCGTGCGACTGATCACCGGCGAGGTGCTATCGCCGCGCTAGCAGCCCGTCTCGACTCTCACCACGGGCTGCTAGAATGCGACGCCATGACCCACGAAACGGCTTTCGAGCTCGCCGCATCGAACATCCGCTTCGGTGCGGGCGTGACGCGCGAGGTCGGCCTGGACCTCGCGGACCTGGGCGTCCGCCGCGTCCTTCTGGTGACCGATCCGACGCTCGGGCGGCTGGCGCCCGTGCAGATCGCGCTCGACTCCATCGCGTCGGCAGGGCTCGAATGCGTCGCGTACGATCGCGCGCGCGTGGAGCCGACCGACGAGTCGTTTCTCGACGCGATCGCGTTCGCGCGGGCGAACCCGTTCGATGCGCTCGTCGCCGTCGGTGGTGGCTCGGCGATCGACACCGCGAAGGCCGTCAACCTCTACACGACGTATCCGCCCGAGGAGTTCCTGGATTACGTCAACCCGCCGATCGGCAAGGGCCTGCCCGTTCCGGGTCCGCTCAAGCCGCTGATCGCGATTCCGACAACTGCCGGTACGGGCAGCGAAACGACCGGCGTGAGCATCTTCGACTACCGGCCGCTTCACGCGAAGACCGGCATCGCGAATCGAAGGCTGAAGCCGACGCTTGGTCTGCTCGATCCGGACAACACGAAGACACTGCCTCCGGAGGTGGCCGCCTCCTCGGGGCTCGACATCCTGAGTCACGCGGTGGAGTCGTTCACCGCGATGCCGTATTCCGATCGATCGCGCCCCGATCGCCCGGCCCTGCGTCCTGCCTACCAGGGATCGAACCCGATCAGCGACGTCTGGTCGCTGCAGGCGATGCGGATGGTGGCGGCGTACATCACACGCGCGGTGGACGACCCGTCAGACGATGAGGCGCGCGCAAACATGCTGCTGGCGGCGTCGTATGCGGGCGTCGGGTTCGGAAACGCCGGCGTGCATCTGCCGCACGGCATGTCGTATCCCGTGTCCGGCCATGTGAAGACGTACCGCGCCCCGGGCTACGCCATCGATCATCCGCTCGTTCCGCACGGCATGTCGGTCATCCTGAACGCGCCGGCGGTGTTCCGGTTCACCGCGCCTGCGAGTCCCGATCGTCATCTCCAGGCGGCCGAGGCGCTGGGCGCCGATGTGTCCCGCGTACGGCGCGAAGACTCGGGCAAGGTCCTCGCGGATCGGATCACCTGGTTCATGCAGCGGCTGAACATGCCGAACGGTCTGCAGGCCATCGGCTACTCAGTGTCGGACATCCCCGCCCTCGTCGAGGGCACGCTGCCCCAGCATCGGGTCACGAAGCTGTCGCCGCGGCCGGCGCAGCCGCAGGAGCTCGCGGCGCTGTTCGAAGGTGCGATGGTTGCGTGGTGACATGACCGGAACGTTCGCACAGGAGGTAGAAGCGGCCATCGGACGCGCGAAGATTCTTCGCGATCCGAATGAGCTGATCGCGTTCGAGTCTGACGGGCTCGCGAAGCTTCGTTCTCGGCCGGCACTGGTCGTTCTGCCGGAGAGCGCAGCCGACGTGCAAGCCGTCGTGCGCCTCTGTCACGCGGCCGGCGTGCCGTTTGTCGCGCGCGGATCGGGCACCGGGTTGTCGGGCGGCGCACTGCCTCACCCCGAAGGCGTCCTCATCGTCCTCACCCGGCTGAACCGCATCCTCGACGTCGATATCTCGAACCAGCGCATCACCGTCGAGCCCGGCGTCATCAACCTGGAGGTCAGCCGCCGCGTCGCGCCGCTCGGGTTCTATTACGCGCCGGATCCGTCCAGTCAGCTGATTTGTTCGATCGGCGGCAACATCGCCGAGAACTCCGGCGGCGCGCATTGCCTCAAGTACGGGTTCACGGTCCATCACGTTCTGGCGATCGAAGTCGTACTGCCCAACGGGGACCTCGTGACGCTCGGCAGCGCCGCGGTCGATGCGCCTGGCCTGGATCTCGTCGGCGTCATCGTGGGATCCGAGGGCACGCTCGGCGTCGTGACCAAGGCGACGCTTCGGCTGCTGCGCATGCCCGAAGCCGTGCGAACCCTGCTCGCGGCGTTTCCGTCGACTGAGGCCGCCGGCAACGCCGTGTCGGACATCATCGGCGCGGGCATCATTCCGGCGGCGGTCGAGATGATGGACCGCCTCACCGTCGAAGCGGCGGAAGCGGCAGTGCACCCCGGCTTTCCGCGCGCCGAAGCAGTGCTGATCGTCGAGCTGGATGGATCGGCGGCAGAGGTGTCCGAGTTGTTTCAGCGCGTCGAGTCGGTATGCCGGCAGACTGGGGCGACCGACGTCCAGATTGCGCAGAGCGGAGACGAACGCGCGCGCTTCTGGAAAGGCCGCAAAGCAGCGTTCGCGGCGATGGGCCGCGTCTCGCCGAACTACTACGTGCAGGACGGCGTCATCCCGCGAACGAAACTGCCGGACGTTCTCCGCAGGATTCGCGACCTCGAGATCCGATCCGGGCTGCGCATCGGCAACGTGTTTCACGCGGGCGACGGCAACCTGCATCCACTCGTGTGCTACGACGAAGGCGTCCCCGGGCAGAGCAAGCTGGCGGAGGAGGTCGCGTCGGAGATTCTGACGTACTGCGTCGAGGCCGGCGGATCGATCACGGGCGAGCATGGCGTCGGCGTCGACAAGTCGCACCAGATGCCGAAGATGTTCGCGCCCGAGGATCTGGACACGATGCAGATGCTGCGCTGCGCGTTCGATCCGTCCGGCATCTGCAACCCCACGAAGGTGTTTCCCACGCCGCGCCTCTGCGGCGAGGTCCCGGGTCCGTACCGCCAGCATCCGGTCGAACGTGCAGGCCTCGCGGAACGATTCTGATGCTGGTCGAGCCGACATCGGCTGAACAAGTCGCCGATATCCTCGCGCGCGCCAACAGCGAGCGGCTGCGTGTGCAGACGCGTGGGGCCGGCACGAAAATGGCGTGGGGCGCGGATTCGCCTGCCGATATCGTGCTGTCGACCGCGAAGTTGAACGCCGTCCTGGCGCATCGGCATGGCGATCTCACCGCAACGGTCCAGGCCGGAGCGAGCCTCGCCGCCGTCAACCGCGCGCTGGCGGAACGCGGTCAGTGGATTCCGCTCGATCCACCGTGGGCCGATCGTGCGACGATCGGCGGCCTCGTCGCCACGAACGATTCGGGGCCGCGCCGCCACCGCTACGGCGCGCCGCGCGATCTGATCATCGGCATCGACTTCGTCCGCGCTGACGGCGTCGCCGCGAAGGCGGGCGGGATCGTCGTCAAGAACGTCGCCGGCTACGACATGGCGCGGCTGTTGACGGGGTCGTTCGGCAGCCTCGCGGTCATCGTGAGCGCGACCTTCAAGCTGTATCCCGTGCCGCCGGCCTCGCGCACCGTGGTCGTCGAGGTCCCGCCCGGATCGAGCGTGACGGCTTCGTCGAAGCGGTTGTACGCTGTCATCGCACAACTCCTCGCCAGCCAGCTCACACCCACCGCGATTGAGCTTCAGGATCCACCTCTGCGATTGCTCGTGCGGTTTGAAACGATCGAAGTGGCAGCCGGACAACAGGCAGCCGCCGTCGTCCAACTGGCGGAATCTGCGAGCGCGAACGCCACCGTCATTCGAGGAGACGAGGAAGCGAGTGTGTGGGAGGACCACTACCGACGGCCCTGGGA
>Ga0066388_100001758_pt1 | contig 12566 bp, 10 predicted proteins | sample PanSoiMetaGPlot6_FD_64539 | JGI IMG/M metagenome (GOLD analysis project Ga0066388, IMG submission 64539) | Tropical forest soil microbial communities from Panama analyzed to predict greenhouse gas emissions - Panama Soil - Plot 6 (Hybrid Assembly) | ecosystem: Environmental > Terrestrial >... | reverse complement strand
CTTTGAGTGGTGGCGACCTTCGCGCAGTTGGCGAGTTCTCGGTCGATCGCGGCGATTTCAATATTAAAGCAACGTCGGCGTTCCACGGATTGGTACGCGTTCGAGACAAGGTCAAATTCAATTTCGATATCGTCGGACACCAACTCTAGTTGGTCACAAGGAAGAAAATGGCGCAAGTCAGGACAGTATTTTTGAATGAAGGGAGAAGCACTTATGCAGGTAAAGGACATGATGACAGTCGATCCAGAGTGTTGTACGAGCGATACTCCTTTGCCGGATGTCGCGCGGATGATGGTTGAGAATGATTGCGGCGAGATTCCGGTCGTAGACAACAAATCGAGCAAGGTCCCGGTTGGCGTCATAACCGATCGGGATATTGTTTGCCGCACCGTCGCGACCGGCCTCAACCCTTTGGATCTGACTGCGGGAGATTGCATGAGCAGTCCTACAGTCACGGTAAAACCCGAGACGACGATGGAGGAATGCTGCCGGATTCTGGAGAAGAAACGGATCCGGCGCGTGCCGGTGGTGAACGATCGCGGCTCGTGCGTGGGAATCCTAGCGGTCGCAGACGTCGCGCTTCACACCGGGAGAAATGTGGCCGGGCACATTGTGACGCAAATATCGGAACCTACTGCGTCTTCCTCGGCCGCACGTCTATAGAGGTTTCGGTGTAACGGAAGGAGATAGTCCGAAAGGAAGGTTGCTATGGCTAAGAATAATCAAAGAAAGAAAAACAATGGGAACGGAAACGGGAAGCAAAAATCGGAATTGCCGGTGAAACGTGGCGCATCGAACGCCGAACGCGAAACGCCATGGTTGGGGACGCCATTTACTTTCATGCGGCGATTCAGCGAAGAAATGGATCGGCTGTTTGAGGATTTTGGTTTAGGTCACGGATGGTTGGCTCCGGGATTCGAACGCGGCCTTGATCAACTGGAATCACTGCGGACCGGAACCTGGGCACCACAGGTGGAAGTCATGGAACGCAACAATAAGTTGATCGTCCGTGCCGATCTCCCGGGCATGACGAAAGATGATATCGAGGTGGACGTGGACGATGACTCGCTGGTGATCCGTGGCGAGCGTAAGACGGAACGTGAAGAAGATGAGGAAGGTTATTACCGTTCCGAACGTTCGTACGGAAGTTTCTATCGCCGGATTCCGCTCCCGGCCGGAGTCAGGACTGAAGATGCGAGCGCCGATTTTCGCGATGGAGTGCTGGAAATTAGTATGCCGGTGCCGAAGCGTACCGACCAGAAGCGTCGCCAACTACAAATCGGTGAACGAGAAGAACAGCCGCGAACAAAAGCAAAGGGCGCAGGTCAAAGATAGGTGAGCCTGTGACCAGGAAGTCAGAGGGTCGCATGAATACTTCAAAATTGAAGAGGTCACAGTACCGGAGATTGCTCTAATCGCGGTCACTCGCGGCGCGATTGGGTTTGGCGCCGGCCTACTCTTGGCGAGTAAGTTCAAGTGTGAGCGCCGTAAGGTGTTGGGTTGGACTCTGTTCTTATCGGGCTTGGCCAGCACGATTCCGATCGCGATGCATCTGTTCGGGAAAAAGGAACCCGTAGGTGCTGAGCATTGAGGCCGTCCTGGCATGTGGAGAGAACGATTAACGATGACTATCCCGACCGTTCGGTTGCGGATTCAGCAATTAATGCTGACCGTGACGACGTTATTGTTCTCGCCTTGCCGCGCGGTTCAGAGTTACGCGCGTCGCGAGGATGCGCCGTTTACGAAAGGAGACCGAACTGATGCCACCATTACATCCTGCCTTTGTGCATTTTCCGATCGCGTTAGTCGTTTTCTCGTTCCTTGCTGATTTGTTAGGCCGGCTGTCACGGAAAGCTTCGTTGCGTGCGACAGGGGCGTGGTGTCTACTCGGAGCGTTGATTTTCGGCGCCATAACGGCGGCCACTGGTTACTACGACATGACTCGCACGCGGGCGGTTTTGGGAGAAACGTTCCGGTACGTCGATTTTCACATGGACGTAGGTTGGATCCTGGTTGGCGCAGTTGTAGTTCTTACCGCATGGCGACTGGTCTTGTATTACCGGCGGGATCGAAGTCCCGGCGTCCTGTACTTGATAGCTGCGCTTTTGGTGATGGGTCTCGCGCTGTTTCAGGGTTGGTACGGAGGTGAAATGGTTTATTCCCAGGGTGCCGGGGTTGCCGCAACTGGTAAGGGAACTGAACCTGCTGCTAACGGGAAACAGCGTTTGGATAAGATCACGAAGAGTGGCGATTAACGTTTAAGTGTGCACTCAGTCTGACCGTTCGTCTTGAACCAAGTGGAGTAAGGGGCAGGGCGATAGCCTCCAAGCTGGCAAGCGATGAGTTGCCAAACTCACGGTTTGTATCGTTTTAAACTCTGATTCAAAAGGCATAAAGAATAGCTAGCACATCGGCGTGAGTACGCGAGACTTTCCGTGCTGTTGGTGTTCGGAAATCCATGAACGGAGCGCGCCGCCGGCATGCTGGCTTTCATAGTGATTCCGCGGCTCATTTTTAGATTGCGTTCTTTCGAATGCGCTATATAATGTAGGCCGTTTGTTGGCCGCTTGTTTGGTGAGAGACACCATTCTCATTTCCTAAACCCATTTATCAAGGCGGGCTAGGAGATTTTGTCAGCCTATACGCCTGATCGGACCTACATGAAGAATAAATCTACATACATACGAGCAAGGCTGTCTGGAGCGGCGGCATCCGTTTTGGTCTTCGCAATTACTACGGTGAACGTGGGAATCAGCGCGCCATCAGGAAGTCTATTACCTGAGCCTCCTCCACCGCCGGTTAAGGCCATCTTGAGAACTGTGGACAACCGGCCCATCACGGTGAACGGAGCTAACGCGATCTCAGGCGCGACTGTTCTAACCGGGTCAATGATCGAAACGCCGGATCAGGTTAGCGCTGTGATCAGTTTGGGTTCCGCGGGTGATTTGGAAATTGAACCGAATACCGTGCTTAAGCTCGAATACGACGAGAACGGCAACATGAAGGTTACGCTGGTCAGAGGGTGCGTGACCGCGCGGACCAAGAAGAATATTGTTGCTGAGATATCCACTGAGCAAGGTGTAGCCGCGACAACTGAACCCAAAAAGAAAAAGAACGTAACGGTTTGCTATCCGCCGGGATCATCGGCTCCCATTGTTACCTTTCCCCTTGGAGCCGCGGCCGTCGGCGGTCACAGTTTCGTGCCGTTCCTGGTGGCCGCAATCATCACGGGCGGCACAATCCCGTTTGCTTTCCGAGGCGGCAATCCAAGTGCAGCGGCCCCGTCCCCGTAATCACGGGACCTTTCGCGTGGGACGACACCGCTGGTGAACGGTAAAGAATCTGCACGTGTGCGGCCTGCTGCTTTATTATTGAATCGGTCAGGGTATCTCCTACTACTAATCACTATCTGTCTTACCGCCATTCCCTACGGTACCGTCCAGCCCTGGTGGATATCGATTTTCGAGTGCGCCGTTTTTCTGATCGCAATCCTGGCGGTGGTGGAATTTTCAATCACCAAAAGGTGGCAATTGCAATGGTCGCTCGTGGCTCCGCTTATCGTTCTTATAGTCTTTGCGATAATTCAATCGATTCCGTTGTTTTCAGGACCGGGACCCATCAGCCCGCGAACCGCAATCAGTGCGGATCCATTCAGCACGCGATTATTTGCTCTTCAGTTGACCGCACTGGTGTCCGTCAGTCTCTTGTTGCTTCATTACACGTCGACTAAAGCGCGATTGACCAGGCTTATTTACGTGATCGTAGGCATCGGTGTCGCCAGTGCCTTGTTCGGCATTATCCGTCAGAGCCTCCAGACTTCACCCGGTTTTCTTCTGCCGGCGCTGCCAACCGGTGGCCGTAGTTTCGGCCAGTTCATTAATAAGAACCATTTCGCGCTGCTGGTGGAAATGAGTCTGGGACTTACTCTGGGATTGATCTTGACTGAATGGGGTCGGCACAATCGCGTAATTCTTCTGATTGCCGTCGCCGCGATATTGTGGGTTGCGATCATCTATTCGAGTTCGCGCGGGGGAATTATCGCATCGTTATGCCAATTGCTTTTCGTCGCAGCGTTCATCGGGTGGATGCGCGCGCCGGCCAAAGATGAAGAGGCAAGTGATGATGATGAGGAGGATGATGATCGCGAATCGAGGCGGCGACGAATCCGCAACCTTGCCGGCGGACTGGTGACGCGAACCTTCCTGCTTGTTTGTTTAGTAGGCCTGCTTATTTACGGGGTGAGCTGGATCGGCGGCGAGCCCGTGGTCAGCAATCTTGAATTGGCTGTCACTGACTTTAGTCAACAGCAAATGGGCAACAACGTGAATAGCAGCCGTAAGGAGATCTGGGCGGCAAGTTGGCAAATGTTCAAGGCCCACCCAATTGCCGGGGTTGGGTTTGGGGCGTACTGGATAGGTATCACGAGGTACCATCGAGCTTCCGGCGAGATTACTCCCCAACAGGCTCATAATGATTATTTAGAGCTGCTCACCAGCGGAGGATTGATCGCTTGCGCCCTGCTAATCTGGTTCGCAATTTTGTTTGTCAGGGCGGCCGGCCGGCGCGTCGGGCCGCCCGATGCCTATTGCCGGGCAGTTTACCTCGGCGCGCTCGCTGGCATATTTGCGGTCGCGATTCACAGTATCTTTGATTTTGGCTTGCATATTACGGTAAATGCCCTGGTTTTCTTTGTGCTGTTGGTCATCGTTTTGCAGTCTAATCGGTTGGTTTCAAAAGACATCGATGGCGCCGGCACCCTCACCAACGGCGTTTAAGCTATCGTCGCGCGGTCAGTTTGCCTGCGAGAATGTCCTTGACCTGCCAGAAAAAACGAGCGTATACTCCGCCAAACCTTCGGAGCCGGCGAAGTAAATCAAAGTACAAGATTCTTTCAATTAATTATTTAATTGAGAGAAAGGGAGAAAACTCAATGAAAGTCAGATTTCAGAAGATGTCTGCGGCAATCGCTGTCCTCGTTATTCTGGCGATTACTCAAACCTACATCGCGGTTTCTTACGCCGGTCCCGCGTCCAAGTCGGGCACGCCGTATTCCTCAGGGGTTCCGGCTCAACTGATGGGCGTGCTGACCACGGGTGGCAACAAGCCGATTACGGTTAACGGAGCGAGCGCTGTCAGTGGGGCCTCGATTCCATCCGGGGCAAGCATTGAAACACCGCCAGGAGTTGGCGCCACGATTAGACTGGGGCCTTTGGGCAGCATTTGTATCGCGCCGAACACGAAATTTACCCTCGAGTTCGACCAGCAGGGAAATATCGTGAATGTGACGTTGACGGAAGGCTGCATCATTCTGCGCACTCCGAAGAACGTGGCAGGCAACATTAACTCGCCGCAAGGCGCGATTGCAAAAATCGACGCCGCCAATGGTGGATCGCTCGACGTTTGTTTGAAGGCAGGCGCGCCGCCATCGGTTAACCAGGGTGAGGCAGCGAATGCGGGCGCCGGCGCATCAGCCCTGGATTGTGGGGCTGCAGGCGCGGCGGCGATTCCTCCGGGGGGACTTCCGCCGGCGGCGACAGCCGCGTTTATTGGCGGTGGCGTAGCCGCCCTCTACCTGCTGTTCAGGGGTGGGAATCCGAGCGGATCTGGTCTATAAAACGACCTCGCTGGCCTAAGCCATTCTCAAAGACATTTGTATTGGCCGGGCGGAGTCTGATCGACTCCGCCCGTAGGTGTGTCTGTTGGTTGCTCACGAAAAACAGCCGCGAAAAGGCCTAACTCTGTCCTCTTAATTATATTTCTAAACTGACTGCGGCACGGTCCTCGATAAGACGTCATTGCGAACCTGCGCGGAGTCCGAGATTCTGCGGTGAACTTGTGAAACTTGTTGAGGGCGCGATTTAATGTTTAGTATTCTTCCGGTCGGATCGAATACAACCGCTGGACACATCTTTGAAAGCGCTCACAAGACCTCCGGATCCAATTGCGGTGGCAAGCAAAGGCATCGCCTCGTTAATCGTGCTCGCCTTTCTGTGTTTTACTGCGGGACGATCGGCATTAAGCAGCTTGATGACGAGTTATGCGGCCATGACAAGTCAGCTGGCTCCAGCGGCCACGGCTGTTCTCTTCGATGCCGGTAATCCGGACGCGCATTACATTCGGGGAACAATTCTCGAGGCGACCGATCTACCTGCTGCGGTCCAGGAATATTATCAAGCTGCCCAGGCTCGCCCCGACGATTATGTCCTGTGGCTGTCTCTCGCCCGTGCTCGCGAACTCAACGGGCAGACGCAGGAAGCTATTTTGGCTGCGCGGCAAGCGATTCCGCTGGCTCCTTACTATGCCGAACCGCATTATCAACTTGGCAACATTCTTCTCAGAGCAGGCCAAAAAGATGAAGCGTTTAAGGAGTTACGTCTTGCGGGAGAGAGTAACCCCAAGTTGATGCCGGGAATCATAGATCTAGCGTGGCGTATTTCAAACCGGGATCTTAACCAGGTGCAGACTCTTTTCGGCCCTATGAGTCCGCAACTTTCCCTGGCGCTGGCCGAGTATTTTAGACAACGGCAAGAGTTCGAGGCAGCAACGGCTATGTATGCCGCTGCCGGCAGTGTTGGCGACAAGGGCAGGCGTACTTATATCGGAGATTTGGTTGGGGCAAAACACTTCGAGGAAGCCGCCCGATTAAGGGCGATCGATTGGCCTGACGGAGCCAGGCGTGGTGCCATCTTCGATCCTGGGTTCGAGCAGGAGAGCAATCTAAAAGAGAAAGGATTTGGTTGGAACCTGGGCGATCAGAAAGGAGGATTTCACCTCAGTCTGGATACCAACCAACCACGAGAGGGACGATCGAGCTTAAAGGTGGAATTCGAGGGTGATACCAACCTCAGTTCGCCGATAATTTTTCAACTCGTCATGATCGAGCCAAACGCGGATTATCAACTCAGCTTCGCAATTCGGACAGAGAATCTGGTTACCGGTGCCTTGCCTTTAGTTTCGGTTATTGATGCCAACACAGATCAGCCGCTCGCTTCGTCTGAGCCATTTCCGAAAGAAACGAACGGCTGGCGTGATTACACGGTTGGCTTTAAGACTGGAAAATCAACCGTCGCAGTTCAGATAACAGTTCGGCGCCAATTTTGCGCCGCAATGCCTTGTCCAATATTTGGCCGGATTTGGCTGGACAGTTTCTCGCTAAAGGAAACAAAGTAAGGCGCCCGCGCGTCTGCCTTCTGGATAAAGCTAATCAGGAATCGCACTCTGCGGCCTATGGTTTTGGAATAATTACAGGCGTGTCGTCATCGACGGGCTCTTCACCCTCATCGATTAAGTTCCGGTTAGGCGGTGAAGGCCGGACACGTATTTTCAATTCTTTGTAGGCTTCCTTGACCTGGGCAATGTCACACCGTGTCGGTCCATCGATCTCTTTGGGTTTGTTGACCACCTTGAATTGATTCATCACAGTGCTTTTCGTTTTGCAGGAATAACAATCAAGTAATCCAAGATTGTGCCCAAATTCATGCTCCAGTGCATCTTCGAGGGCGCGGGAATTGGTCAGCACAGGATCGACGCTTATCGTTGCATAGCTAATTATTTGATTACGTTGAGTACTGTAGGCCTTGAGTTCTGTGACATGCCTTCTCGTTTTGTCGAATACCGGTCCGCGCAGGATCGTGAGACAATTTTCGCAGGAAAGCTCGGCGACCGTGTTTCCCTGATATTCGAGTCTTACGCCTGATCCCGTTTCTTCCAACACGCTGTTCCACGTTTTGAGCGCTGAGAGGAGGTGCGGAAATTGTTCCGTCGTGAAATCGGCGGAGCGTATGTAAACCTTCACGTGTGAATTGGCGGCCCATGTCCAGAAGCCAATTGCCGGGGCATCCTGGCCGACTTGACAGGGGGCCAATTGTTTCAGCGATTGCGTATTTGTATTCCCGCCGGCAAAGTTTGCCAGCAGCGAGACCAAAACAATTGGAAGAATTCGACTGGGTTTCATCGGGAAACTAATGACTACTTCGAGACTGTCAGCCAGCTTCGGTAGTCAGGTGGAAGTTGCGCGTGCAACGGGGAGAAACTTCTCTTGTCCGTCCCATAGAGTGACAATTTGAAGACAGAAGTGGCGGGCGTCGTCTGCAGCTGTAGGGCGCCGGCAGGCTTCAACGCCGGTGCTCCTTCAAAACGGCGCGCGAAGTCAACATGAGAGACATTGGTTCTTTCGGCGACGTTCGGTCGTTGACCGGAAGTTTTAGAGGCGGACGCCTGTAATGAGGAGTCTGATTTGGGCATGGCCGGGAGATCCTGGCCTCGAGCATTGAATGCAGCCAGCTGGCGCTCTTCGGTGTAGACGTCCCTTACCGCGGCGACGTCGCAACTTGAAGGCGTAACCAATCCGTTATCTTTGTTTATTCCCGGAAACCCATTCATTATGGTTTGCTTTTTCCTGCAATCTGTACAGTCCCACAACCCAAGCCCATGTGCGAGTTCGTGGACCATAAAGCCCTTTAGTGCGGTTGGCTTGGTGATCCCAAAATCAAGATCTATCCAGGCAGAGAACAATAGCCTGCCTTGTTCCTGTTGCATCGGATAGAAGAAGGCGTAGTGATGTTTGTCTTGTTTATAGACGTCTCGTCTTCCCACTGTGAGACAGCCTCGGCAACTCATCTTGCGTTGAGTCTCGCCGGCGTCGGTAAACTTTACCCCTGAGCCATTTTGCTTGCCGACTTCAGTCCATGTTGCCATCGCATCAACTAAGGCCATGCGCTGTTCAGGAGTAAACGTCTCACGAACAAAGTAGACCTTTACCTCACTATCGTACGGCCAATGATAAGGGCCAATCGGCGGAGCGCTTCGATCCGCGGCGCAAGATGCGGTGGATCTGGGTGGCGCGATCGCAGATATCGCCGGCACTTTATTCGGGACAGCGTTGGTCTTCGCCGGTCGGCGGGTCTTTGGACTGTTGACCTTGGTCGGCTGCTCCTTGGAAGGGTCGCTCGCTTTCGGCTCGATTCGCGGTGAACTCGGATCGTCTACGGGTTCGTCCAGATCGGTGATGCTGACCTGACTGCCGAATAATTTGTAGTCGTAGTAAAGAACTTTTATGCGGTAATGCACATCAATGTTTTGAAAGTGGAGTACGTCGTCGGCTTCAGTTCGGGCGGGGAAGGCGAGTTCGTTCTTGGTTGGCTTCCGCCACGTTTCGAACATCGGGAAACGTTGTTTGCCCTGAGGCTCGACGATTCCTCTGATCTTAACGATTTGGAAAGTTTTCGGATCGAGCCAGACTCTGCCGATAAAGTAACGCTCCTTCATGTGGTTCGGATCCGGCTGAACGCTGGGCGAGATGTCGACGGCATGAAGTTGAATTGAATCCACGGTTTCAGTGCCGACATAGGTCAAGCGGTATTTTGCGACTTCAGTGATGTCGATGCCGAGCAGCTGTGCCTCAGCCAGGTCTTGAATATCTTCTTTTGTAATTCGCATCTCATGGATTGTGGACTTTGGATGGAAGAGAACGCGTTCGATCCGCTTGCCGTGATCGTCAAAGACGAACTGAGAATTGCGAATGTACTCTCCAGTAACTTCACCGTTCGGGCCAATTGTTTGCAGCACGACGTCACGCTTGAAGGCGTGTTGATTTAAGGCTTCGCGCACCTTGGCCTCGGCAGCTAAGAAGCCGGCGATGATTCTCGTGGACTCTTCAGTTGAAAGCCATCCCGAGAAAGAGATGGCGCGGGATTCCGCGGTCCTTCCTTTAATGGACGCAACATTGGAGGTTTGAGCGAGTGCCAAAGTGACCGATGCGATTAACAGGGAGACGACGGCTAAAGTCTTCTGGACGATTGGAAGTTGATACATGCTGAATTGTTTCCGGAATGGTGCGCGCAGAGTCTGACGAGCAAAGAAAGTTGAAGACTCTTTTGGATGGAATCCCTTGAGTGGGGATCGCCCTGAACCGGGTTAAATCTGGGGCTTTTTTGCTTGGTATTGCAGCGGTGATGTGCTGCGAACCGCCGAGGAACAGGCTCAAAAGGGAGAGCCATGGCGGCTAAACACACTTTAACAATCCGCGTCGATGTTGGTCAATAAGAAACCGAATGAGGCTTTTGGAAGATCGCGAGAATTCTTAGTTTGTTTCGAATGCAGTCATTTAGAAGAAGTCGGCCGGCGGCAAAGTTTTGAGATGTCGGCTAAATCGGCCTCTACCGGATTCGCTCGCTAGGAGAGTCGCGGTGGTAAGGCGCGCAAAATCTATTGACATAAGGACTTCGGTTGAAATAGAGTGACTGACCCTTTCAACTGGTTTCTGATTCGTCAAGTGCGAGTAGTATTGCGTTGGCCCCGCACTGTCGAATTTGATTATGCCGTTGCCTTCGTTTGGAAACGGCACCCAGAAACGTCAGATCTTTTCGCCACGCAGGAAGAGAGAATGTCGTGAGGAATGTAATCTGAGGCTTACCAAACTGCCGGTTTCCGGGGTGTTGGTCTCGAACAGGGTGGGGACAGTTCCTTTCAATCAAATCTTCGTAATGCCCCCACAAAATCCTATCTTATTAACCTCAACCCGGCGCCAAAAATAATTAGCCGCAAAAGCTAACTGCTCACACAAATCCAATCGAGGGATTTGCTGACAGCAAAAACGTGGATCGATCTTAAAGATCACGTGGCGGAGTATTTGTCGGCAGGCATGGAAACGAGTCGTCAGAAGGAAGATTGCTTAAGACAAATGCGCCCGGAAGAAACCGAAAATAGCACGGCGCGGAACTTCCCGGCAGCTCTTCTGAATGCTACCTCGCGAGAGAGGTTTCCCTTCTGGGTCCTGCATGATCCTCGGATACATGCAAGCGCAGAAGACCGTTACAAGAAAAGGGAATCGAAACAATGAAGTCAGCGGAACTCAAGAAAGGACACGTCATGCGTTGGGCTGGTAATCAGTTATTCAAGGTAGTCGCGTTAAGCCTGTTGTTATTGGGCTCTTTGACTTGCGCATACTCACAACAGGCAGCGGCAACGTCAACGAACAGCACCTTAAAAGGTGACGGTGCAAAGCAAGCGGAAGATGGACAATCGGACGCTCGTTATCGAATCGGACCTGGCGATGTGCTCGAGGTCAGAGTAGCCAGGGCGCCCGAACTCTCACGCGACATGGTGCGAGTGGACCAGAGCGGGATGATCCGGATGCCGATGCTCGACGTTGACATTCCGGCGGCATGCCTTACGGAACCGCAAGTGGCAGAGAACATCGCGAAGCTTTATCGAAAGTATAAGAAGGACCCTCACGTGGAAGTTTTCGTGAAGGAATTTCAGTCGCAGCCTGTCGCGGTGATGGGGGCAGTGCGGAATCCCGCGCAGTTTAAGCTGCAGCGCCCGGTAAGATTGCTCGAATTAATTACATTCGCTGGCGGCCAGGCGCCAAACGCCGGCCAGATAATTCAAATAGTGCACGCAGGCGGATCGGCGCGCTGTGAAAGACAAAGCGAATCGACTAGTGACAGCGTCGCCTCAGCGTTGGCTACGTACAATCTGGTTGACACGTTGCAAGGTTTGCCCGAAGCCAACCCATTTGTTCAGCCTGGTGACATCGTTCAAGTTCCGGAAGCCGCGCAGGTATTTGTGGTGGGTAACGTCTTAAAGCCGGTGGCCATTCCTTTGAAGGAACCGCTAACCGTATCAAAAGCCGTTGCAATGGCAGGTGGCACGGCTCCGAATACCAAGAGAGACAAGGTCAGAATCATTCGGCAGGTGACGGGCAAAACTGCCAAAGAGGAGATCGTTATTGATCTTACCGCGATCGAAAAGAATCGCGCCGAAGACGTGGCATTGGTACCGAACGATATCGTGGATGTGCCCGTTTCAGGAACGAAAAGATTTCTCAGCAGTCTTATCGGCGGCTTGGGCCCCTCGGTATCGAACCTGCCGATTCGCGTTATTCCATAGATACAAGTTTTGTCTTAGTTCAAGCCAGGAGATTTGAAATGGACGCCAAAAGAAATGAACCGGATGCTTCATCAGAGCTTGTGCAAGCGCTGGAACTGATTTCGAAGGTCTCGAGAGGCCTTCCAGCAAACCCTCCAGCAGAGGGAAACGGCTACGCGTACGGTCCTCCGAATCGAGTCGAAGAGGGTGTTCGTTTGCGCGACGTGTGGCAAGCGATCAGCAAGCGCCGTTGGATGATCATCCTTATTGTTGTGTTCATCACCTCAGCCACCGCCCTTATGTTGGCGCGCAAACCGGATATTTTTATGGCGGAAACAAACGTGCAAGTGGACACGGAGAGCCCCGCCGCAGGCATCACCTCGGCAAAGGGAAACATCATCGTCGACAACGGTACAGACCCCAGCTATTTCAACACGCAGTTGCAGATTATTACGAAACCCGGTCTGTTGCGTCGTGTCGTGCGAACTTTGGATCTTGAGCACAATCCTGACTTTCTGCGGGCACAAGCTAACGACACTACCTGGCGTCGTCTCATGCGCACTTTTGGACTTGGTGGTGGAATGTCGGCCACTCCGGCGACAGGCCAGAAAGCAGACAATGACAAATTATCGTTGGACAAACCTGTCGCTTCCGCCAGTGGCCCCGATGACTTGGAAGAGGCAGCGCGACTCGAG
>Ga0066388_100001757_pt1 | contig 12568 bp, 10 predicted proteins | sample PanSoiMetaGPlot6_FD_64539 | JGI IMG/M metagenome (GOLD analysis project Ga0066388, IMG submission 64539) | Tropical forest soil microbial communities from Panama analyzed to predict greenhouse gas emissions - Panama Soil - Plot 6 (Hybrid Assembly) | ecosystem: Environmental > Terrestrial >... | reverse complement strand
ACGAGCGCCACCAGCGTCGCCTGCCACGACACCAGCAGGCCGACCGCGACGTACACGGCCGCCTGAATGAACAGTGCCAAAAGCGTCGCCGCGCGCAGGTACGCCTCCGAAGCGCGCCGGGCTTCCGACGCGACCGCCGTTGCGTAGAACCCGATCGGCTGATGCACGTAATATTGCCAGCGGCTGCGCAGCAACGCGCGGATGAGCGCCAGGCGTAGGTCGGTGGCCATGTGCGCGACGGCGTAGCCGACCTGCCTGTCGGCCAGCAGCATCAAGCCGGCGCGCACGGCCATCGCGGCGGTGAGCAGCGCCAGCAGCACGCCGAGCGTCGGCTCGGCGCCGACGCTGTGCACGGCCGACGTGATCACGCGCCCGATGCCGGTCGCCGCCCCCGGTGCGCCACTTGCGCCGCCGGGCAGTGCGAGACTCAACAGGGGCAGCGCGGTGGTGACGCCGATGCCCTCCGCCACCCCCGCGAGCAGCAGGCAGACGAGCATGACTGCGGTGCGCCCCGGATAGGCGCGCGCGAAGACCAGGACGAGCCGCATACCACCGCCGCGCGGCGCGAGGGGGCGATCAGTCGCTCGCCTCGTCGTCCGAGAAGAAGCGCTCCCGGAACTGCTCTTCCCAGTCGAGGTAGTGGCGCACCGAGTCCTGCACGTAGGCGCTGCGCCGCATCAGGAAGAGGAGCGCGCGGCTGGTCAGCCGCCCGCGCAGGCGCATCGGGCGCTCGAAGTCGAACAGCAGCACGACGCGGTCTTCCTCGGTGGCGTTGCGCACCTCGTGCGTGTGCGTGTCGTCGAACAGGAGGACCCGTCCCTCCTGCCACGTGTGCGGCGTGCCATCGAGGTACAAGCGGCAGTCCTCGCCGCGCCTGGGCACCATCAGACCGAGGTGGCAGCGCAGCAGGCCCTTGGCGAGCCCCTTATGGGAGGGAATGTGCGCGCCGGGCGCGAGGATCGAGAAAAAGGCCGTCTCCAGCCCCGGTACCTTGTCGAGCAGGCGCGCGGTCTCGGGACACAGCGTGCAGTTGTGCGCGGAGCGGTAACCGAAGCCGTACAGCACGAAGCTCTTCCAATGGTCGTCGGCCGAGATCCGGGTGTTCTCCGGCGAGACGTCATAGAGGCGCGGCAGTTCGTCGCGATAGTGCAGAACGCGATCGAGCTCGCCGCGAATGGTCTGCCAGTTGGCCTCGAACTCGAGCGCCCAGGGAAAGAGGTCGCGGTCGAAGACGGCTTGTTCGGGAACCAGCGACTGCCCCGCCAGAAACGCGTTGATGCGCCGGATGGCGCGCTTGCCGTAGCGCTTCACCAGCTTGCGGCGGCGGCGGCGCAGGTCGTCGATGGTTTGCGTCAGGCCCACGCTCGAGCGTCCTCAACCATGTATGCTCCAAAGCACCCGCAGTGCGCGTGGCTCCGGTGACCGTCTGGAGCGGTCGTTCTCGACAGCGCAAACTGGTAAACAATGGGCTCGCCCGATGCAAGCCGCCGAGCTCACCCCGCTGCGCCGTCTCTACAAGCACTCGCGCCTGCGGAAATTCGTCCGCCGCCGCAGGAACGCGATGTTCTACCATCTAACCCGTCTGGCGCTGTTGCCGCCGCGGGCCGTCAGCCTGCCGCGCGCGCTGGCCATCGCCGATCGGGCCGGTAACCTGGCCTACTCGACGCTGCCCGGGCTCCGTCGGCTGGCGCTCCACCATGTCGCCATCGCCTTCGGCGACACCCTCTCGCCGAGCGCCCAGGACGACATCGCACGGGCCGCATACCGCAGCGCGGCGCGCTGCTTCATCGAGCTGGCCAAGCTCGACGAGATCCGCGCCCACTTCGACGACTACGTCTCGGTCGAAGGCTGGCAGCACGTCGACGAAGTGCTCGCGCTCGGGCGCGGCGGCATCGTCATTACTGGCCACATCGGCAACTGGGAATTGCTCGCGGCATACGTCGCCCGCCGCGGCATCTCGCTTGCGGCCAGCGCGCGGCGCCTCGAGGACGCGCGCCTGAACAAGCTGCTGACCGACTTCCGCACCGGCAACGGCATGCACGTCATCCATCGCAACACACCCGGATCGAGCACGGAGATCCTCAAGGTGTTGCGGCGACGCGGCGTCTTCGCGCTGCAGATCGACCAGGACATCCGCACCCCATCGGTCACCGTGCCGTTCTTCGGCCGGCCCGCACGCACGCCGGCGGCGGCGGCGCTCCTCGCCGTGCGGCGCGATCTTCCCGTCGTACCGGCCTTCGCACAGCGCCGCGCCGAAGGCGGCCACCATTTCGTCATCAAGCCGCCGATCTTCCCGCCGGGCAGCGGCGATCGGCAGCGCGACATCATCGAGATGACGCGCCAGTTCAGTCAGGCGCTCGAAGATCACATCCGTCAGCATCCCACCGAATGGAACTGGTGGCACCGGCGCTGGCGCCGCCCGCCGGTCCCCGGGCTCGATCTCGACGCCGACGGTAACAGCTCGCCGACTCCCGCGACGCGCTGAGTCGTCGGCTCGCATGGCGCCAGCATCGCGCACGGGCATGACGTTCCTCACCGGGGCGTCGTCCGGGATCGGACGGAGCCTGGCGCGGCGCCTGGCCGCCGACGGCGACCCCATCGTCGTGGTGGCGCGCCGCAAGGCGCTGCTGGATACGCTGGTCGACGAGATCGAATCGGCCGGCGGACAGGCGATGGCGATCGCCTGCGACGTGACCGCGGCGGCAGAGGTGCGCGATGCCGTTCGCGCCGGCGAAGCCCGCTTCGGGCCGACGGCTCGCCTGGTCGCCAACGCCGGCGGCGCACTGAAGGACCGCGCAACCGGGTTCAGCGCCGAGCATCTCGCCGCGGTGATCGACGTGAACCTGCTCGGCGTAGCCAACTGCGTCGAAGCGGTTCTGCCGGGAATGCTCGCGCGCCGCGCTGGACATCTCGTCGCCGTGAGCAGTCTGGCCGCCTACCGCGGCCTGCCCGGCTCGGCGGCGTACTCGGCAGCCAAGGCGGCGCTCACCAACATGATGGAGAGCCTGCGCATCGATCTGCGCTCGACGGGCGTCGACGTCACCATCATCGCGCCCGGCTTCGTGCGCACCAAGCCGGGCGTGGCGCGGAAGAAGAACCGCCCGCTGCGCCTCGAGCTCGAGCCGGCGACGCGCCTCATGCACCGCGCCATCGTCGCGCGGCGGACCTACTACGCCTTTCCAAAGGCGCTGGTCGCGCTCGTCTGGCTCGCCCGTTTGACACCGGACGCGATCTACGACCGCGTCCTCGCCGGCCGCGGACCGCGCAACAGAGCCTAACCACCAAGACACCAAGGGCACCGCTCGATGTATTGGTGGTAATCGCCGCCGCTGGGACGGCGGGCAGCCCGCCCGCTGGCACCGCGCCGGCGCACTACCCGGCCGGCGAGCCGCGGCAGTCTCAGGACTGCATGCTCGTTAGCAACCGCCGCCGCCGTCCGATTGCAAATTTTCACCACCGGGTGTTGCACAACTGCCTTGAAGATCTAATATCGATGCTCCGTCAGTGGGTTACACGACCTTCCTCCACACTCCCCTGAGACAATCGGCTGCTCCATGATTCTCTGGCGGCGATGGGTTGGATTGCAGAAAGCATTTGGGGCCAGCGATCGGCAATGCTAACAACCGGCACGACAAGAGCGCTGTATTGAAGGAGATCGCGTGCTCGAAAATAGGGAAAGGCTCGAGCGCGATGACGACACCGTGATGTCGCTGGACCGGAGCGGCACGGTGCTCTCGTGGAGTGTGGCCGCCGAGTCGATCTTCGGCTACACGGCCGCCGAGGCGATCGGCCGCACCGTCGACGCCTTGCACCTTGCCGACGACCTCTCCGCCGTCCTGCGCGACGAGTTCGCACACCGCCACGCCGAGCCCCGCGCCGTCCGGCTGCGCAGTCGGCGCCAAGACGGCCGCGAGATCATCGCCGAGTTGCACGTGTCCGTGCATTGCGGTGCGGACGGAGCGCCGATTGCGGTGATCGGCTGCTCGCCCGAATTCACCGAGCACGTGCGCATCGAGGCGGCACTGCATCGGCAGCGCGAGGAGCAGCAGATCATCCTCGACGCCATGCCCGCGATGGTCTGGTACAAGGACCGCGAGAATCGGATCCTGCGCGCCAACCGCGCCGCGGCGGAGTCGATCGGCAAGACGCCGGCCGAGCTCGTCGGCGCCTCCACATACGACCTCTACCCCGAGGACGCCGGCCACTATCACCAGGACGATCTGGAAGTGATCCGCTCCGGCCGACCGAAGCTGGGCATCATCGAACACATGCGCACCGGCACCGGCGACCTGCGCTGGGTACGCACCGATAAGATTCCGTATCGCGACGAGCACGGCGAGATCGTCGGCGTCATCGTGTTCGCGGTCGACATCACCGACTACAAGCGCGCCGAGGCGGCGCTCGAGCGGTCGCGGGACGAGCTCGATGTGCGCGTGCGCGAGCGTACGGCCGAGCTGGCGGACGCGGTGGAGTCCCTGCAGTCGGAAATCGCCGAGCGCGGCAAGGTGGAGGAACGCTTGGAGCTGGCGCTGTCGGCGGCCGAGCTCGGGCTGTGGGATTGGAATCCGACGACCAACTCGGTGGTGTTCGACCAGCGATGGGCGGAGCTCATCGGACTGCCGCTGGAGCAGGTCGAGCAACACCTGCACAGCTGGCGCGACCGCGTCCATCCCGAAGATCTGCCCCTCGCGATGGCCGCCCTCAACGAGCACGTCGTCGAGCAGCGGCGTCCGTACTACGAATCGGAGCACCGCGTGCGCACCGAGAGCGGCGAATACCGTTGGATCCGTGCGCGCGGCCGAGTGGTGCAGCGCGCGAAGGACGGCAGCGCACTGCGCGTGACCGGCACGTACCGAGATGTCACCGCCCGCAAGCGGGTCGAGGAGGAGATGCGCCGCCACCAAGCCGCGCTCGCCCATTTGCTGCGCCTGCAGACGGTCGAGGGGATGACGGCGGAGATCATGCACGAGATGAATCAGCCGCTCGGCGCAATCGCCAACTTTGCCAACGGCCTGGCGGAGCGCCTGCGGCGCGGAACGGTCGAGGCGCCGGCGATGCTCGATGCCGCCGAGCAGATCGGGGCCGAGGCGGTGCGCGCCGCGCGCGTGCTGCAACGCGTGCGCAATTTCAGCCGCAAGCATCCGCCGCAGCGCCTCCCGTGCGATCTCAATCGCCTCGTCCACGATGCGGCACAGCTGATCGAGCCCGACATGCGCCGCCACCGCATCTCGCTGCGCCTCTCCCTCGACACCCGGCTGCCGCTGGTCGACGCCGACGCCATCCAGGTCGAGCAGGTGATCCTGAATCTCTTGCGCAACGGCGTCGAGGCAATTGCCGACGTCCAGGGCGGCGAACGCGAGGTGGCCGTCGAGACGACGCGCGTGCCGTCGGGAGATGTCGAGGTCACCGTGCGCGACACCGGCGGCGGCGTGTCGCCGCTGGCCATGGAGCACCTGTTCGACCCGTTCTTCACCACCAAACCGCAGGGGCTCGGGATGGGTCTCTCGATCAGCCGCTCGATCATCGAAGCGCACGCCGGCCGCCTGCACGCGCCGACCAACTCTGCACGCGGCGCGGCGTTCCGCTTCACGCTCCCGCCCGCCACCCCTACAGCCTGGTGATCGGCCGAAACACGGGATCCGTCTCGCTCCGGGATGCCGGTGGTAGCCGCTTCTTCACCGCGAAGGACGCGGAGGACGAAGAGGGTCTGCAGAGGAGGCGTGAGATCGGCCGTGCCTCTCCGACGGTTTGCCAGTTGCTGGATTGTGATCGTCTCCGGCACGGCCGGTCTCACGCCTCCGCTCTGCGGACCTCTGCGACCCCCTGCGTCCGCTGCGGTGAAAAGGCCGTCATCACCACCATCCCGGGGCAAGACGAATTCCACTCCCCGGGCGCTGCGTCTCGACGCCGGCCGGATATTCCGCTAACCGACGGCGTCGGAGGGTGCGATGAAAACGCCGATCCTGAATCACGTGGCGCTGACGGTGCCGCGCGCGCTGGTGAGCGACACGCCGGCGCGCCGTAACATGCTCGACTTCTACGAGAACGTGTTCGGGTGGCGCGCCATCGACCTGATGGCCGTCGAGGGCGAGCGCGTGGTGATGCACCTCCACCAGCTGACCCACTTCCTGTACTTGGTCGGCGGCGAGCGCCCCACCGCGGCGCTGCCGGGTGATCATTTCGGCATCGAGGTGTACGAACGCGAGACGCTGGATGCGATCGTCGCGCGCGCCGAGGCCTTCAAGGCCGAGCGCGATCCGGCCGTGGAGCTGACGCCGACCGTGGTCGAGGACTTCGGCACGATTCGCCTGCACAACGTCTACGTACGTTACCTGCTGCCGATGATGATCGAGGTGCAGTACTACGACGGCGTCGAAGTGCGGTTCACGTGACGCCCGCGCACCGGCGCGGGGCGCGCGCTGACCGCGGCGGCTCGACGCTCGAGCGCGGCGCGCGGTACGAACGTCGGCCGGGAGCAGTATGATGTCGGAAGAGGTGGTCGACGTCCTGATCATCGGGGCCGGCGCGTCCGGCGCAGCCTTCGCCTGGAGCCTCGCCGAGACGCGCATGAACATCCTCTGCCTCGAGCAGGGCGACTGGATGGATCCGGCCAAGTACCCGGGCATGCAACGCGACTGGGAGGTCCATCAGTTCGGCGACTTCGGCTTGAGCCCAAACACGCGCGGGCGGCGCGAGGACTATCCGGTCAACGACGCCGGCTCACCGATCGCCGTGTCGATGTTCAGCGCCGTCGGCGGCAGCACCATCTTGTACGCCGCACATTTCCCGCGCTTCCATCCGTCGGACTTCCGGGTGAAGACGCTCGACGGCATCGCCGACGACTGGCCGCTCGACTACCAGCGCCTCGCACCGTACTACGACATCAACGCGCGCATGATGGGCGTCTCCGGCCTCGGCGGCGATCCGGCGTACCCACCGAAAGAGGTGCCGCTGCCGCCCGTGGCGCTCGGCAAGCTGGGCGAGACGTTGGCGCGCGGCTTCAACCGGCTCGGCTGGCACTGGTGGCCGTCGGACAGCGCGATCACCACCGCGGAATACGAGGGCCGCGCCCCGTGCATCAACGCCGGCACGTGCCTCACCGGCTGCGCGCAAGGCGCCAAGGCGAGCACCGACATCACCTACTGGCCGCCGGCGCTGCGCCAGGGCGTGCGGCTGCGGACGCGCTGCCGCGTGCGCGAAATCACAGTCGGCGACGACGGCATGGCCGATGGGGTCATCTACTACGATGCGAACGGCGCCGAGTGCCGCCAGCGCGCGCATGTCGTGGTGCTGGCGTGCAACGGCATCGGCACGCCGCGCCTGTTGCTGAACTCGCGCTCCAAGCACTTCCCCGATGGGCTCGCCAATCGCAGCGGCTTGGTCGGCAAGAATCTGATGTTCCATCCCTACGCGATGGTGACCGGCATCTTCGACGAGCCGCTGGAAGGCTACAAAGGGCCGACCGGCTGCTGCATCATGAGCCAGGAATTCTACGAGACCGATCCGGCGCGCGGCTTCGCGCGCGGCTACTCGTTCGAGATCCTGCGCGGCTTCGGGCCGGTGTCGACCGCGTTGTGGGGCATGTCGACCGGCCGCCTGCCGAGCGGCACCGATCACCACCGCGCCTATCGCGAGCTGTTCGATCGCACGGCGGGCATGGTGGTGATCTGCGAGGACCTGCCGGAGAGCAGCAACCGCGTCACGCTCGATCCCGATCTGGTCGATGCGGACGGCATTCCGGCACCCAAGGTGACGTACCGTCTGAGCGACAACAGCCAGAAAATGCTCGCGCACAGCGTGGCCCGGGCGAAGGAGGTGCTCGAGGCCTCGGGCGCGCACGACACCGTCGCGGACGCCCCGCTGCCGTTTGCCGGCTGGCACCTCATGGGCACGGCGCGCATGGGCACCGACCCAGAGACGTCGGTGGTCAACGAATGGGGCCGCTGCCACGACGTCCGCAACCTGTTCATCATCGACGGCAGCGTCTTCGTCACCGCCGCAGCGGTGAATCCGACCAACACCATTCAAGCCCTCGCCCTGCACAGCGCCGACACGGTGAAGAAGAACTTGGCCAATCTCTTCGACTGAAGGACGTACGCGATGAGCGATGAGACGACTCTCCTGACCTGGTCGGATGAGCAGCACCGCGCCCTGGCGCGCGTCATCGACGAGATCATTCCGCCGAGCGACGACGGACGCCTCCCCGGCGCCGGCGCGGTCGGGGTCACGCAGTACATCGAGCAGGTGTTGCGCCCAACGCCGGAGCTCTCCGCCATGGTGGTCGAGGGATTGACCGCGCTCGAGGAGCTGGCCACGCAGCGGCATGCGCAGGCTTTCGGGGCGCTGTCGCGCGCGCAGCAGTCCGAGCTGCTGCAGGCAGTGTCGATGAGCGCACAGGCGTTCCCGCCGGTGCTGATGATCCACACCTTTGCCGGTTACTACCAGAGCGACCGCATCCTGCACGCGCTCGGCCTCGAACCGCGCCCGCCACATCCCAAGGGCTACACCATGGGTCCGAACGATCTGACCCTGCTGGATCCCGTCCGCCAACGCCCAGCGCGCTACCGCGCGTGCTGAGCGCCAGCGATCCAACTCCTTGCCGGCCTAACGGAAGGCCGCGCGTCTGCGCGGCCGTCGCAGCGCGCTGCGTGAAGGATCAGTACAATGATGCGGCGCGCTGCGACGGCGCCGTTAGAAGCCGCCCTCCGAGCGATGCCGTGAGTCCCGACCATATGTGTGTTGACGTCCGTGGATTGCCAGTCCGCCGCACGACGCGATGATATAGTTGCGCAATCGAGAGGAAGCAGACATGACACAGTCGAACGCCGAGCGAGCCCGCACATTTCGCCGCCTGCATGCCGGACCGGACGTGCTGGTCCTCGCCAACGCGTGGGACGCCGCCAGTGCGCGGCTGATCGAGAACCTCGGCGCCAAGGCCATCGCCACCACCAGCGCCGGGGTGGCGTGGGTGCACGGGTACCCAGACGGCAGTGCGCTGCCGATCGAGCGACTCGTCGATACGGTCACGGCGATCGCACGCGTGATTTCCGTGCCGCTCACCGCCGACATCGAAGACGGTTATTCCGACGACCCCGACGAAGCGGCCGCGAACGTCGCGCGCGTCGTCAGGGCCGGTGCCGTCGGCATCAACATCGAGGACGGCACGCGCGAGCCCGAGCTGCTGGGCACGAAGATCGAGCGGGCGAAGCGCGCCGCCGCCGAGCTCGGCGTCGATCTGTTCGTGAACGCACGCACCGACGTGTATCTCCGCCAACTGGCGACCGGCGAGGCGGCACTGCGCGAATCGGTCACCCGCGGCCGTGCCTACCGTGCCGCCGGCTGCGACAGCCTCTTCGTCCCCGGCGTCATCGACCCGCGCGACATCCGCACGTTGGTCGAAGCAGTCGAGCTGCCGCTCAACGTGCTGGCGTGGCCCGGACTGCCCGCGCTTGGCGCGCTGCAAGGGCTCGGCGTGCGGCGGCTCAGCGCCGGCGCCAGCATCGCACTCGCCGGCTGGGCCCGCGTGCGCGCCGCCGCGACCGCGTTTCTCAGCGAAGGTCACGTGCCCGCACCATCCGAGCCCGCCATGACGTCGCGCGACCTGAACGGCATGTTCAGGGCGTAACGGCCGACGCCGCTGCCGCGACGCACTGGAGGGCGCCGCTCCGCGGCGCTACGGCCGCGCGGAGCGCCGCCCTCCAGGGCCATGACAGCGCCAGCGTTGCGAACCCGCTGGCACACTCAGCTCGAAGCGAAAACGCTCGGCGTGCGGACGTACGTATCCTGCAGCAGCCGGATGAAGCCGGGGTCGCGCGTCGGTTCGTCCGGAACGTCCACGGCGATGTCGCGTTGCTCGAGATCGCGCCGGAACCGGCTGATCACGCCGGCCAGGTCGATGTCATCGCGGTGCGAGTCGTAGCGTTCCCGGTCGCTGTCGCTCTCGAAGACCATCGCCTTCCACGAGACGCTGACGCGCATCCGCGGCTGCGCGAAGCTGGCCAGGCGGCGGCCGTCGGCGACGATCGCCCACTGACCCTCGCCGTATGTCAGCTCGCTGTCCAGGCTCAGCTGCACCATGCCGTCCTCGGGCCGGCCGGTGGGGCGGACGCGGTGCCACATGAAGTCGTTGTCGCCGACGATGGCGGTGTTGTCGATCGCGCCTTCGTGCACGATCGGCGCATGGTCGGGCCCTTCGGGCCAGTATTCGAACCCGCCATCGGTGCCGCGGTAGAGCCACGCGACGGCAGTCGCGATCAGCACGCGTACATCTTCGAAGAGGCCGGACTGTCCCATGATGGTCAGGAAGGTGATCGGGTAGCGGCTGCGATCGAAGCCGCGGAACGCCGGCACGTCGGTGTGCCCCATGCCCTGCGCGAACGGCAGCTGCCAGGTGAGGTTCACGTACACGTTGTGCGGCCGCACGATCTCCGCGTCGAACAGCTGCCGCGCCGCCTCGATGAAGCGCGCGTGATGCATCAGGCCTTCCAGATCGGGCGGCGCCGCGCCCTCGACCGCCCAGTTGCCGCGGAACACCGGCGCCACCACCATCGTCTCCACCGCATCGCCGCCGGCGAGCGCGGCGTACTCGGCGCTGTTGGCGAAGTAGCGCTGCACCGGCCAGTACGGCGCGTGCCGTTCGATCAGCCTCCACACCGCAGCGGGATCGTCGAAGGCATGGTCGATGGCTACGGGTCGGCGCGGGAGTCGGTTCATGCGCTGTTCGCTCTCCCCAACGCCACGCTAGCACTGCGCACCACGCCGCTGCCATAGCGAGCGCGCCTCGCAGCCCGATCGGTGCATCGCGGTTTGGACACGGTGGCCCCGGCGACGGGCCTCGGAGGGCCGCGCTTCTGCGCGGCCGTACCACCGCCGTCGGGCTTTGATGCGAATTGCCGCGAGGCGCGCTGCGACGGCGCCGCAGAAGCGGCGCCCTCCGGGCGCTCACAACAACGTCGCGGGCGAGCGGCCCCACCCTCAAAGTTGCCTGCTGCCCCGCTCGCGGCGCATAGTGCCGCGAGCGATGAGTGAACTGCCCGAGCACGTGCGCCGCAATCGCGCCCTGTGGGACGCCTGGGCGCCGAAGTTCGTCGCCAATGCGGAGAGCAACTGGGCGGACACGACGCCGACCTGGGGAATCTGGGATATCCCGGAGGCAGAAGTCGGCATGCTCCCGGAGGTCGGTGGGCGGGATGCGATCGAGCTCGGCTGCGGGACGGCATACGTCTCCGCGTGGCTGGCGCGCCGCGGCGCGCGCGTAGTGGGCATCGACAATTCGGCAGAACAGCTCGCGACCGCGCGCCGCATGCAACGCGTGCACGGTCTCGACTTCCCGCTCCTGCACGGCAACGCCGAAGCGGTGCCCTATCCCGATGCGAGTTTCGATTTCGCCATTTCGGAGTACGGCGCGTGTCTTTGGGCCGACCCGGAGCACTGGGTGGCGGAGGCGGCACGCCTGCTGCGCCCGGGCGGCCGACTGCACTTCCTGGTCAACTCGTGGCTCATGACGCTGTGCATGCCGCCCGAGGAGGACGTTGCCGCCACCGATCGCCTGCTGCGCCCGGCCTTCGGCATGTATCGCATCGAATGGCCTGGCGACCCCGGGGTCGAGTTTCATCTGTCGCACGGCGAGTGGATTCGGCTGCTGCGGCGCTGCGGATTCGAGGTCGAGGATCTGGTCGAGCTGCGTCCGCTGCCGGATGCGACGACTCGCTACCCGTTCGTGACGCTGGACTGGGCCCGACAGTGGCCGTGCGAGGAAGTGTGGAAGGCGCGCAAGCGCTGATCGCCGTAACCCCTCCGTAACACCGACCCAAGGTCGGTTGCCGCGCGAAGCGGGGCAGAGCGAGACGTCGGCACGTCACGCTGGCGGGCTACGCCCGCCACACGGCCCGGAGGCCGGGGCTACGGCTTATGGGTTGTGGCGTACGGCGTAGCGTACTGCTCAGACGTGTTGTGAGGCGATGGTCATGCGCTCGACCTCGCGGCCGACGGCGGGGCGGGCGATGACGCGTGCCGACCAGGTCGCCAGGTTGCCGAACGCCCCGTCGGCGGGCGCGCCGAGCGAGGTGGCGAACATCAGAGTGAGGAAGTAGGCGATGTCGGCGACGGTGAACAGCGAGCAGAGAAACTCGCGGCCGGCGAGTGCGCGGTCGAGCTGCTCCTGCTGGTCAGCGATCGCGGCCTTGGCCTTGGCGATGCGCCCTGCATCGCGGGTCGACGGATCGGGCTTGTAGAACGTTTCAGCGATCAGGTCCCAGATGAACGGGAAGAGAATCTCATCGGACGCCGCTTCGAGCTGGCGGCAGCGCACCCGTTCAGCGATCTGCCGCGGATAGAGCGGCGGTTCCGGATAGCGCTCTTCCAGGTACTCGAGGATCAACGTCGAGTCGTAGACGGATACGTCGTCGTCGATCAGCACCGGCACCTGTCCCTTCGGATTGATGGCCAGCATCTCCGGCAGCTTCGGCGAATACCCGGCCGCGCGGCTGAACGGAACGGAGATGAGCTCGTAGTCCAATCCCTTCTCGTCCAGTGCGATGCGCACCTTGGCGGTGAACAGACTGAGTGG
>Ga0066388_100001756_pt1 | contig 12571 bp, 10 predicted proteins | sample PanSoiMetaGPlot6_FD_64539 | JGI IMG/M metagenome (GOLD analysis project Ga0066388, IMG submission 64539) | Tropical forest soil microbial communities from Panama analyzed to predict greenhouse gas emissions - Panama Soil - Plot 6 (Hybrid Assembly) | ecosystem: Environmental > Terrestrial >... | reverse complement strand
CACCCACTGGAAGCCGACCGGGTGGGCCTCGGCCATGTTCGAGCCCTGGATGATGATGCAGTCGGCATTGGCGAGGTCCTGCTGCGTGTTGGTCGCGCCGCCGCGCCCGAACGAGGTCCCCAGACCGGGGACCGTGGCGGAGTGTCAAATACGGGCCTGGTTCTCGATCTGGATCGCGCCGAGCGCGGTGAACAGTTTCTTGATCAGGTAGTTTTCCTCGTTGTCCAGCGTGGCGCCGCCGAGGCTGGCCAGCCCGAGCGTGCGCCGGACCCGGTGCCCGTTGTGGTCGACGTCCTGCCAGCCCTTGCGGCGCGCGGAAAGGACCCGGTCGGTGACCATGTCCATCGCGGTGTCGAGGTCCAGTTCGGACCACTCGGCGGCGTAAGGCGCGCGGTAGCGCACCTTCTGCTCCCGGTGCGGACCGGTCACCAGCTGCCTGCTGGCGCTGCCCTTCGGGCAGAGCCGGCCGCGGCTGACCGGGCTGACCGGGCTGCCCTCGATCTGGGTCACCTGCCCGTCGCGGACGTAGACGTCCTGGGCGCAGCCGACCGCGCAGTACGGGCAGACCGAACTCACCACCCGGTCGGCGGTGGCCGTGCGCGGGACCAGCGCCGCCGACCGGGCCGACTGCGCGGCCCTGCCGCAGCCGAGCGGGTCGGTGCCGGTCAGCTGCCGGTATACCGGCCAGCTCTCGATCCAGGTCCGCACACCCATGCCGACGCCTCACACTCCCCAGTCCGGGCGCAGCGGGAAGTCCGCCTCGCCGTCCTCGGTCCGTACCCCGAGCACCTGGTGCAGCTCGAGGGTGCGGCGCTCGAAGCCGAGCCGGGAGCCGGTCATGTACAGCAGCCAGACCCTGGCCCGGCCCTCGCCGACCTCGCGCACGGCCTCGTCCCAGTGCCCGGCCAGGTTCGCGCACCAGCCGGCCAGCGTGCGCGCGTAGTGCTCGCGGAGGTTTTCCTCGTGCCGCACCTCGAAGCCGTGGTCCTGCATCGCCGAGACGATCGCGCCGACCCCCGCGAGCTCGCCGTCGGGGAAGACGTACCGGTCGATGAACGGGCCGATCCGGGTCGGCTCGGTCGTCGTCGGCCGGGTGATGCAGTGGTTGAGCAGCCGGCCCTGCGGGCGCAGCCGGGACCGCAGGAACCGGAAGTACTCCGGGAACTGGCGCAGTCCAATGTGCTCGGTGAGGCCGATCGAGGAGACGGCGTCGAACCCGGTCTCGGCGATGTCGCGGTAGTCGCCGTGCCGGATCTCGGCCACGCCGGTCAGCCCCGCGTCGGCGACCGCCTTCGTCCCCCACTCCGCCTGCTTGCGGGACAGCGTGATGCCGACCGCCTGCACGCCGTAGTGCTTGGCCGCGTGCAGCACCATGCCGCCCCAGCCGCAGCCCACGTCGAGCAGCCGCATCCCGGGCCGCAGGCCGAGCTTGCGGCAGGCCAGGTCGTGCTTGTGCTCCTGCGCCTGCTCCAGCGTCGCCTGCCCGTCCGGGTAGCAGGCACAGGTGTAGGCCATCGACGGCCCGAGGACCAGATCGTAGAAGCGGTTCGACACGTCGTAGTGGTGGCTGATGCTGGCCGCGTCGCGCGCCCTCGAGTGCCGCAGCCCGTACCGCAGCCGCCGGGCGCCCCACTCCTCGCTCGGCGGGTCGACCCAGCGCAGCGCCTTCGGGTCCATCCCGCGCAGCACACCCAGCCGGTCCTTCCAGGACAGCTTCGCGATCCGGTCGCCCCACAGCAGCGAGAGGACGGTGTACAGGTCGCCGTCGCGGCCGAGGTCGCCGACCAGGTCGAGCTCGCCGGCGATGTACGCGCGAGCCATGCCGAGCTCTCCTGGCGCGGTGACCAGATAGGACAGTGCCCTGGGCGAGCGGAGCACCAGCCGCACCCGCGCGTCGGCAGGGCCGTGCCGGCTGCCGTCGTAGCCGTGGACCGCGACCGGTGCCGAGCCGAGCACCGCGCCGAGGGTCTGCGCGACCGTGCTGCGGGTCATCTGTCCTCCCAGGAGTGTCTCGCTACGAGCGCCGCACCGTCTTGGCGAACAGGTCGAGCAGCCGGCCGGCCGGGTCGTAGGTCTTCTTCAGCACCTCGTACGCCGGGCCGCCGTAGCTGGCCCAGAACTCCTCGGCCGGGTAGAACGCCGTCGAGTAGAGCGACTTGCGGCCGCCCAGCTCGGCGACCTTCGTCTCGATCGCCCGGTTGTGCCAGCCGTCGCCGCGGCCGGGCGGCAGCGGCACGGTCGACCAGAACCCGACGTTGACGTAGGTGGCCGCCGGGTCCAGGGGGTACAGGTCCCAGGTCGCGCCCGGGTCGCGCTGCCGCAGCGGGCACAGCCAGACCGGCGCGATGCCGGTGCGGGCGTGCAGGAAGTCGAGGAACTCAGCCAGCCGGGAGACCGGCACCTCGATGTCCTGCACGACCTCCTCCCGCTCCGGCACGCCCCGGCGCCGGTCCAGCCACCGCTTGGCGCCGAACCGCCGCTCGGCCGCCACCAGCCGCCAGTAGATGTCCGAGCGCCGCCACCGGCGCGGCCACAGCCGGCGGAGGACCGGGTGCTGCGCCCCGAAGGCGCGCGAGCACCAGAACCAGTCGGTGTCCCACCGCCACAGGTAGTCGCGTGTGGTCAGCCAGTCCTCGCCGCGCTGCTGGATGGACCGGTAGTAGATCTGCTGGCCGGTGTAGTCGGAGGTCCGCGGCGCGGTCGCGGTGAACCGGCCGACGGTCAGGTAGCACTCGCCCCGGGCGAACCAGGTGCCGTCCAGGAAGTCGACCCGCTCACCGCCGTGCCCGCCGCAGGCGCAGATCCGCTCGATCTCGGCGGCACAGGCCTGCGCGCCGCCGAACCGCAGGTGTCGCAGGTGGACGAACGGCAGCACCGGCTCGAGCTCGATACGCAGCCGCAGCGCGTACCCGAGGGTGCCGTAGCTGTTCGGGAAGCCGCGGAACAGCGCCTGGTGCTCGCCGTCCGGGGTGGCGGTGAGCACCCGGCCGTCGCCGGTGAGCACGTCCATGTCCAGGACCGACTCGTGGCACAGGCCGTTGCGGAACGAGGCCGACTCGATGCCGAGCCCGGTGACGGCCCCGCCCAGGGTGATCGTCTTCAGCTGCGGGACGACCAGCGGCGCGAGCCCGTGCGGCAGGGTGGCCTCGACGAGGTCGCGGTAGGTGGTCATCCCGAGCACGTCGGCGGTGCGCGCCGCCGTGTCGACCGCGAGCACCCCGGTGAACGGGCCGGCGTCCAGCAGCTGGCCGGCGGCGGCGCGCGGGCGGAACAGGTTCGACGTGGCCTTCCGCAGCCGCACCGGCGCGCCGACGGGCAGGTCGGCGAACTGCTTTCGCAGGGCCGCCACCCGGGACTCGTACTCGGCTCGGCTCACCGGCACACCGCCCCCCGAGCCACGGGCCATGGTCGGACCTCCAGGTCGGGCGGCCGGCTGGGGCCGGGGACTCATACGCGGAAGTAACCTACGACACCGTAGCCTTCCCGGGCGGCCGGTCAACCCGGATGTGGCCTTCGGCACCGGCTGCCGGCCGGGCGCCAGCCGGGGCGGAGCCCGTGGGGCGCCGGCCCGGGCTCGTCCACCGCCCGGAGGACCGGGTCCGCCATGCCTTCGGCAGCGTCCACCACATGACCGCGGCGTCCAGGATGCGGATCGGCAGGAAGCCGAGCCCGTAGCCGAGCAGGCTCGGCCGGCGCATGAGTGCCGCGCTCAGGCAGGTGAGCAGGTAGTCCGGCAGCACGGCGAACAGCAGCACGTCCTTGACGTCCACCCAGGCCTCCAGCGCGCCGCCGAGCCCGCCGAGCCAGCGCCAGTGCAGCACCGCGGCGGCGATCGCGGCGAGCGGCGCCAGCACCAGCGCCACCGCGAGGGCCAGCAGCGCGGCGCTGGCCACCAGCACCTCGAGGAGGAACGCGCCGAGCGCGAGGCAGAACCAGCTCGGCCACAGGCCGTGCCGGCGCACGGTCTGCCACAGCCCGAGCTGCCAGCGGGTGATCTGCCGGAAGTAGTCCCGGAGGTTGTCCGGGTCCTGGGTGGTGGCCGAGACCTCCGGCCGGAACGCGACCCGCCCCAGCCGCTTGTGGTGCAGCTCGAAGGTCATGTTGAAGTCCTCGATGACCAGCCCGGGCGGGTCGAGGTCCATGCTGGGCAGCACCCGGGTCCGGTACATGCTGGCGAACCCCGGCACGATCGCGGTGACGTTGGTCCACCGCCACGTCTGGCCGTACTTCAGCCACTGCATCACCGCGTAGAGCCGGGTCCGGTAGGCGACCAGCAGCCGGCCGAGCAGGCTCAGCTCGTGCGGCCGCCAGCTCGTGCGCGCGTAGCCGGCGACCGCGACCACCGCCTCGTCGTCGAACAGCGGCAGGCCCCGCTCCAGGTAGTGCTCGTCCAGCTCGGTGTCCGCGTCGACCAGCAGCAGCACCTCGAACTGCCCGGGCAGGTCGAAGTGCCGGACCGCAGCCGCGATGCCGGCCGCCTTGCCGCCGGCCGGGTGCACCTCCAGCACGTTGAGCCCGTAGGACAGCGCGATCAGCGCGGTGTCGTCGTCACAGCCGTCGGCGACGACGTGGATGTTGCCGGGCCGCACCAGCCGCAGCGCCGAGCGGATCGTCGCCGAGATGACCAGCTCCTCGTTGCGGGCCGGGATGAGTACCGCCACGTCCTTCGGCGACAGTCGCGGTCCCCGCCCGGGTCGCAGCCGGTGCCGGCCCGGCCGGCTGAGCCGGTGCCGGCCCGACCGGCCGCTGCGGCCACCGCGGCGGCGAGCCTCCGGCAGCTCGGACACTCGGCGGAGCCCGCCGACGAGCGTCCAGAAGGCCAGGCTGACCCCGAACACTGCGGCCACCGCCAGCCACGGCATTGCCCCACCGCCCTCGGTCTCGAGCCGCCGGGTCTCGAGGGCCGCTAGCCGCCGGCGTCTACGCCGACGTCGGTGAACCGGCGGCGCTCGGCCAGGATCCGCGCGGTGTCCGGGCCGCGGCAGAACAGCATGTCCAGCGCCGCCAGGCCGGCGACGAACCCCGGCCAGGGCTGGTCGTACGTCGGGTGCTCGAACGCCTGGGAGCGCACCGCGATCCCGGCCGCCTGCACCCGCGACCAGTCGATGTACCGCCGGCCGGTGCCGTACGTGCTGGTCAGATGAACCGAGCCGGCGACGCTGCCGACCAGCTCGACGAGCCGGTCGGTGTTGTCGCCGGCGTGCGGCAGCATGCTGGCCCGCACGATCCGCACGGGGCTTGCCAGGTAGCGGCAGAACGCCTCGATCAGGTCCACGTTGAGGTCAACGAGCCGGGCGTGCCGCCGCGCGTACACCGCCTCGACGGTTCCGTACACCTCCTCGAAATAGGGCGCCCGCGCGTACCCCGCGCGCAGCGTCTTCAGGTGCCGGGCCTGGTAGGGCTGGCGGGTGTCGATCCGGGCCTGCTCGATCCGCTGCCGCTGGCCCGGGACGCTCAGCACCGGCACGGTCAGCCAGGCCGGGCCGGTGTAGGTCCGCACCCGCTGCCGGGCGTGGTACTCCGACTTGGTGAGCTGGACGGTGTCGTAGGCGACGTAGACGTCGCTGGCCAGGATCTTGTCCAGCAGCCGGAGCCAGGGCAGGAAGTTCGGCTGGTGCACCGACACCGTGACCCCCGCTGGGACCCCCACGGCCGTCCTCACAGGACACCGCGGAGCAGGGCGAACCCCTCCGCGGCCTCGACGCCGACTTCCCGCCCGCGCACCCGCGTCGCGAGCTCCAGGCTCTCCAGACTGCCGTGGTAGAGCCGCTCCCGGGCCTGCGAGGCGTGCAGCCGCAGCGCCTCGGTCTTCAGGTCCAGAAACCGGGAGATGTCGACGTACACGGTGGCGTGGAACCGCTCCTGCTCGGGCACCCAGAACAGCGCGGTGTTGTCGTAGGCGAGCACGAACGGCACGGTGTGCTTGCCGCCGGCGCCCGGGCGGGTGGCGGTGATCCCGGCCCGGTACACCGCCTCGTGGTCCTGGTTGTAACTGCTCGCCGGGATCATCACCATCGTCGGCCGGACCGCGTCGATCGACAGCCGCCCGTCCGACTCGAGCAGCCCGACGATCCTCCGGCGCGGCAGCACGTCCAGCGCCAGGTGCGTCTGCGCGTCGGTGAACAGCACGTCCCAGTCGTCGACGCCGAGCAGCTTCATCACCGACTCGAACTCCGCCAGCCGGGTCCGGCCGGTGACCATCCGCTTGCCGCCGCCGCTGCCGTCGGAGCCGTAGTGGGCCAGGTCGGCGACCGACACCAGCACCACGTACACCTCGCCGCCGAGCGACTTGACCCGGGCGATCGTGCCCGCGCAGCCGTAGGTCTCGTCGTCGGCGTGCGGGGAGACCACCAGCAGCCGTTGCCGGGCCAGGAACTCGTCACCCAGCATGCGGTCCCTCCGCCCGCCGGGCCGCCTGCAGTGCCCGGTGCTCGGCGATCACCCGGCGCAGCACGTCGTCGAGGCCGACCTGCGGCCGGAACCCGATCAGCTCGCGGGCCAGCGAGATGTCCGGGACCCGCCGCGGCACCTCCTCGAACCCCTCGCCGTACGCCGCCCGGTACGGGACGAACGTTATCGGGCTGGTCGAGCCCGCCAGCGCGACGACGCGGCGGGCCAGGTCGAGCACGGAGACCTCCTCGGGCCGGCCGATGTTCACCGCCCGGCCCCTGGCCGCCGGCTCCTGCACGAGCGCGACGAGCGCACCCACCGCCTCCCCCACATCGCAGAAGCACCGGGTCTGCGTCCCGTCCCCGTAGACCGTCAGCGGCACCCCGCGCACCGCCTGGTCGACGAACCGCGGCACCACCATGCCGTAGCGGCCGGTCTGGCCCGGCCCGACGACGTTGAACAGGCGGGCGGTGACCGTCCACAGGCCGTGCTGCCGCCAGTATGCGTGCGCCATCGCCTCACCGACAGCCTTCGCCTCCGAGTACGACCAGCGGCCGGCCAGCGGCGAGCCGAGGACGCGGTCGGCGTCCTCGGACAGCCCGGCGGCGGGGTTGCGGCCGTAGATCTCGCTGGTCGAGGCGAGCAGCACCCGGGTCCCGTGCCGGTGCGCCGCGGCGAGCACGTTCTCGGTGCCGTGGATGTTCGTCCGCAGGCCCTCCAGCGGGCGCTCCACCACCAGCCGGACCCCCACCGCCGCGGCGAGGTGGAACACCGTGTCCACTCTGGACACCAACGCGTCCACCAGGCTGGCGTCCAACACCGACCCGGGCACGAGCTCGACGCCGCCGGCCGCGACCAGCTCGTCCGCGCCGGCGCGCGACCCGGTGGACAGGTCGTCGAGGATGACGACCCCGTGGCCGTCCTCGACCAGCCGCCCGGCCAGGTGCCGGCCGAGGAAGCCTGCACCGCCGGTCACCAGCGCCCGCATCGGCTCAGACCACCTCCCGGTGCGGCGCGTCCAGGTACTGGTAGGTAGCGTCCACAATGGTCGGACACCGGCGCACCCAGTCGTGCGAGCCGGCCTCGGCTGGCTGCAGGGTGTGCACGAGGACCAGGTCGTAGTCCTCGCCGCGCGGGTCGGGCTCGCTGGCCAGGACCCGGTCGGGCAGCGGCAGCACCGGCACCAGCGGATCCCAGTACCGCACGTCGGCGCCCTTCCCCAGCAGGTAGCCGATGATCTCGATGGCCGGCGAGCCGCGCAGGTCGGCCACGCCGGACTTGTAGGACACCCCGACGACGACGACACGCGCGCCGGCCACGCCGCGGCCGGCGACGGCGAGGGCCTCCACCACCCGGGCGGCCACCTTCCCCGGCCGGGCGGCGATCGCGGCCATCGCCTGCTCCGTCACCGGGGCGAAGACCCTGCGCTCGCGCAGCTGCCAGAGCAGGTAGTGCGGGTCGCACGGGATGCAGTGCCCGCCGACGCCCGGCCCGGGCAGATGCCTGAGATAGCCGTACGGCTTGGTGGCCGCCGCCTCGACCACCTCCACCGGGTCGAGCCGGAACGCCCGGCACGCCTCGGCCAGCTCGTTGGCCAGCGCGAGGTTCACCGCCCGGAACGCGTTCTCGTGCAGCTTCACCATCTCGGCGGCCTCGAGCGAACGCATGGGGTGCACGCCGGCCTCGGTGAGCCGGGACAGCAGCCGACCCGCCCGGCGCAGGCACGCCTCGGTGGCGCCGCCGACCACCCTCGGCGTGTGCTCCGGCGGGTGCTCCGGCCGGCCCGGGTCGAATCGCTCCGGGCTGAACGCCACGTTCACGTTGCCGCCCGCGGCGAGACCGCGGGCCTGCAGCGGCGCCACCAGCAGCTCCCGGGTCGCCCCGACGGCCGTCGTGGAGGCCAGCAGGACCAGCTGCCCGGGCCGCGCCTGCGCGACAGCGGTCTGGCAGGCGCGGCGCAGCGCCGCCAGGTCTGGGGTGAGGTGCTCGTCGACCGGGGTCGGCACGCAGATCACGACCGCGTCGGCCGCGGGCAGCGCCCGCGCGTCCGAGGTCAGCACGAGCTCGGCGTCGAGCAGCGCCCGGGACAGCCGCCACTGGTCGCCCGTCACCAGGTCCGCCTCGCCCCGGCGGATCGCCTGCAGCCGCCGCGGGTCGACGTCCAGGCCGATCACCCGGCTGCCGGCCGCGCGCAGGCGCAGTGCCGTCGGCAGGCCGACGTAGCCGAGACCCATGACCGCGACCGTCCGCTCGGTCACCTCCGCGGGCTCGACGGCCGGCGCGGATGCAGGCTCAGACGAAGACACCACAGGATGCTATTTGAGGATAACGGCTGTTCGGTACCATTTCCGCCCGAACAGGTGAAGTGCCCACCCATACCGCCCGATCTCGAGGTTGCGCAGGCGCTCGTCGGCGTGTCGACCGGCACAACCTCGAGACCGGTGAGGTAAGCGGCCCCCGCTGTTCAGCAGTGCCGGCCGGAGTTGAGGCAGTCGACCAGCCGGGCCATCATCGAGTCCGGCATGACGTTGATGAAGTCAGCGTGGTCGGTCAGCGGGCTGCGCCGCTGCTCGGGGAGCGTGTCGACGGCGAAGCTGCGACCCGGCGGGACGGAGTAGCTCAGCTCGACCCGCAGCCGCGGGATCGGGAACGTGGCCGCGGGACACGCGCCGTCGCCGACGGGGAAGACGACGTGCGCCCGGTGCGTGGGGCTGTCCAGCCGCGCGCCGTCCCAGCAGCTCGGGAAGTCGAAGATGCGCACGACCCGCTCGCCGGGCGGGCACAGCGGGTAACGCGGAGTGCGGCGGTCGGTGGCGCCGCTGCAGGTCCACTGCGGTCCGGGCAGACCGGGCACCGGCTGGGTCAGGGCTTTGAGGTTACCGGTGACGACCCGCAGGAAGCGGGGCATCGCGAAGACCTTCGCGTGCGGGTTGCCGCCGAACCGCACCAGCACCGACGCCGGGAGCAGCGGAGCCGACCGCTCGGCGTGGGCCGACAGGTGGGGACCGGCGTGCTCCGGGGCAAGCAGCTGGAGCACCGGCCAGTAGTACGTCGATGTGTCATCATTGCTGCACGTGGTCGCCGCCCGCGCCAGGTTCTTCTCGGTCGAGAACGCGTTGGTCGAGACGTTGCCCACGTAGTCGTGGATGTGATGGGCCATCCCCGGCTGGCCGGGGGAAACGATCACGTTGTCGCGGTTGTAGTGGCCGTTCTCGTTGCGACCGCACGGGGAGACCCAGGACCCGGTCGAGGCGCCGGGACCGGCCGCCGGGTCCGGTGCCCGCACCGGCACCCGCTCGATGGCGACGAAGTCGCTGGCGGACGGGTAGTCCAGGGCCTGCTCGCCGGCGAGCACGACCCCGCCGTCACCGGCGACGGCGACACCGACCAGCACGACGGCCAGGGCGACCAGGACCAGGGCCCGCCGCGGCAGCAACCCGCTGAACACCGACTTCTCACCCTCCGCAGACCAACCCCCGCCCCAGAAGATGAACTCTAGTCGGCCAGCGGCCAAACGAGCCGACTAATGACAACTCGACTTATGACAAGTCCAGTTACCATTGCCAGCGTGGAGGTACCCAAGCCCGCAGCCCTGCACGGCCGGGTGGCCGAGTGGGCCGCCCTCGCCGACTTCGCCACGTCCGGCGAGGCAGGGACGCGGCTGGCAGTCGTGTACGGCCGGCGCCGCCAGGGCAAGACCCTGATGCTCGACCTGCTGGCCAGAGCCACCGGGGGCCTCGTCTTCACCGGCCTCCCGCAGGCCGGGCCGCTGAACCTGCGGCGGCTGGCCAGGGCCTACGCACAGCACGTCGACGGGCCGGTCCCGGCGTTCGACGACTGGGAGCAGGCGGTCGACGCCCTGCTGCGGCTGGGCGAGCGGGACGCCGGGCCGGCGCTGGTCGTGCTGGACGAGTTCTCCTACCTGCTCGACTCCGAGCCGGCTCTCCCCTCGCTCCTGCAGATCGCCCTCGAGCCGCTGAGCCGGGCGCGCACCCGCGGTCGCACTCGCCTGGTCCTGTGCGGGAGCGCCCTGCACGTCATGCGGGGCCTGCTCGCCGGCCCGGCGCCGCTGCGCGGCCGGGCGGACTACGAGATCGTGGTGCGGCCCTTCGGGTTCCGCGACTCCGCCGCGTTCTGGGGGGCTGCGGACGACCCGGAGCTGGCATTCCGGATCCACGCGCTGGTCGGCGGCACGCCGGCCTACCGAGCCATGTGCGGCGGCGCGCCGGGCAGCCGGGCCGACTTCGACGACTGGGTAGTCGACGGCCCGCTAAACCCGACTCGCGCCGTGTACCGGGAGGGCGCGGTCCTCCTGCACGAGGAGCCGGGCCTCACCGACCTCGGGCTCTACTACTCGGTGTTGAGCGCGATCGCGCAGGGAGCCTGCCGGCGCAGCGAGATCGCCGGGATCCTCGGCCGGACCGACAATGCCCTTGCTCACCCCCTCGCCACGCTCGAACAGACCCAGCTGGTCGAGCGTGTCCAGGACGCCTTCCGCCAGCGCCGGCCCGTCTACCGCATCGCGGAGCCGATCCTGCGACTGCACCAGCTGCTGATCGCCCCCAACGAGGCCGACCTCGTCGGCGGTGCCGGACACCGGGTCTGGCAGGACAGCCGCGACACGGTCAGCGCCAAGATCTACGGACCGCACCTGGAGGAACTCGCCCGCCAGTGGTGCCTGCGGCATGCCCGGCCGCAGACCCTCGGGGACCGGCCGAGCGCGGTACAGCAGGCCACCCTCGCCTGCGCGCAGCACCGTCGCAACCATGAACTCGACGTCGTGGTGAGCCGCAACCACCCCGGCACGAGCAGCGCCGTGCTCGCGATCGGCGAGGTGAAGTGCACGGCGACCCCGGTCGGCGACGCCGACCTGGGCCGGCTCGAGCACCTCCGCGCACTGCTGCCCGACGACCGAACCGAGTCCCCGCCCCGCCTACTCCTCTTCTCCCGCACCGGCTTCACCGCCGAGCTGCTACGCACCGCATCCCGCCGCACCGACCTAGAACTCGTCGACCTCGACCGCCTCTACCGCGGCGCCTGACCCAGCCCGCCCCCGGCGCATGGGCCGAACGGCCGGTGGGGTCAGGTCGGCTCACCGAACGGTGACAAGTCTCCCGCACGCAGGGCCGGGAGCACTGTGGACACATCCCGGCCCGAGGCGACCGCGTCCACGATGGACGTCGTCTCCGTCCAGTCGCCCAGGAGCACAGCGCCGACCAGGATGCCGTCCCGGATGACGAGCCGCAGGTACCGCACCTCGTCCGGGGGCGGCTCGTGGACGAGGATCTCGTCACCGGTGCGGCCGTCCGCCTCGCCGGCCGCGAGTGCGGACAGCCCTACTCCTTTGAGGATGGTCACCTGCGGCCGGGGCGCATAGGTCTTCTTGTCGCCTGCGGCGTTCGCGGCCGCGACCTCGGCCTGCTCGACGGCGACCGGCCATAGGCCTGGGGTCTGGCTTCGGTACCGGACGTTGTCGCCGGCCGCGTAGATGGTGGGGTCGCTGGTCCGCATGCCGTCGTCGACCAGGACGCCGCGGTCCACGTCCAGCCCGGCGGCGACGGCCAGGTCGACGTTGGGGCGGATGCCCGTACAGAGAACGACCATGTCGGTGGCCATCGCACTGCCGTCGCTGAGCGACAGCGCGAGGCCGGCCTCCTGCTCGGTGACGGCAACCGGGGTGACGCCGAGGGCGAGGTGGATGCCCAGACCGGTCAGGTAGCGCTCGATGAGGCCGGCGGCGCGCTCGTCGAACTGCCCGGCCAGCAGGCGGGTGGAGCGCTGCACGACCGTCGGCCGGACGCCGAACGTGTGCACCGCGTAGGCCGCTTCCAGGCCGAGCAGCCCACCTCCGACGACGATGGCCCGGCGGCAGCGGCGTTGTTGGGCGTAGGCCCGGATGCCGGCGGCGTCGTCCACGCTGCGCAGGACGAACACGCCCGGCCGTTGGAGGCCGTCGATGGGGGGTACGGACGCGGCGGCCCCGGTCGTGAGGATGAGGCGGTCGTACGGCAGGCGCTCCCCGGTGCCGAGGACGACCTCGCGCTGCGGTCTGTCGATGTCACTCACCAGCGTGTTCAGCCAGAGCGTGACCCCGTTGCGCTCGTACCAGTCGTCGGTGAACAATTGCAGCCCGGACATGGCCGACCGCCCGTACACCACGCGCGCGATGCCCATCCGGTTG
>Ga0066388_100001755_pt1 | contig 12573 bp, 9 predicted proteins | sample PanSoiMetaGPlot6_FD_64539 | JGI IMG/M metagenome (GOLD analysis project Ga0066388, IMG submission 64539) | Tropical forest soil microbial communities from Panama analyzed to predict greenhouse gas emissions - Panama Soil - Plot 6 (Hybrid Assembly) | ecosystem: Environmental > Terrestrial > Soil... | reverse complement strand
ACCCCGACGCCGGGCCCGACCCCGACGCCGGCCGCCACGCCGACGCCGGACGCGGGGAGCATCGACTCGATCCGGGTCGGCTTCTTCGGCTTCAAGTGCACCGACGGGCAGGCCAAGCCCAACAACGGCGCGCGACAGCTCCCCAAGGGGTGCACCGGGTACCTGACGGCCACGCCCAAGAAGAAGGACAACACCGACGTGCCGGCCAAGGAGCACGGCTCCGTCATCACCTGGCGCCTGCGCGCGGGAGACGGGATCGTGGACGTCCTGCCCCCGACATTCGAGAACGACTTCAACAAGGACCTGCTGGGGCTGCGCCAGGGCGAGTTCAGCCTGTGCGCGACCGTCAAGGGCGTCGAAGGCTGCCTCAACGGGACGGTGACGCCGGGCCACTGAGGCCGTGGCACGCGGGTCGGCGCGGTATGATCGCTCCGTCCCGTGACGGAGAAGCCGGCCGACAAGACGCCCCGGGGACCGCTGCGCGCCCTGACCGACTGGTTGAAGGGGACGCCACCCCCGCCGCGCGACCCCGCCCCATCCGCGATCGCGGTGCGGGACGGCGTGCCCGACCGTATCGGCCACTACACGATCACCGGCAAGCTGGGCCAGGGCGGAATGGGGGTCGTGTACTCGGCGCGCGACGAGCGGCTGGAGCGCACGGTGGCCCTCAAGACGATGTCGTCGCTCGCCAACGACGACACCGCGCGCAAGCGCTTCTGGCGCGAGGCGCGGGCGGCGGCCAGCGTCAACCATCCCCACATCTGCCAGCTCTACGAGATCGGAGAGGAGGGCGGCGAGCTGTTCATCGCCATGGAGCTGCTCGAGGGGGAAACGCTCGCCCAGCGCCTGCAGCGGGGCGCCCTCAGCGTGGCCGAGATGCTGCCGATCGGGCTGGAGATCCTGGCCGCCCTGTCGGAGCTGCACGGCCGCGGCATCATCCATCGTGACCTGAAGCCGACCAACGTCTTCCTGACTCGGCACGGCGTGAAGCTGCTCGACTTCGGCCTCGCGCGGCCGAGCGCTCCGGAGTTCGGGAGCTCCGCCGACTCCGACGGCAACCTGACGCGCAGCGGGACGGTGCTGGGCACGCCGCGCTACATGGCGCCCGAGCAGGTGACGGGGGAGGCCGTGGTCGACGCCCGCGTCGATCTCTTCGCGGCGGGCGCCATCCTCTTCGAGATGCTCGCGGGCCGGCCGGCCTTCGCCGGCCGCAACGTGCTCGAGGTCCTGCACGCGACGCTCTACGAGCAGCCGCCGGCGCTGACCGGCTCTCCGGCGGCGGCCGCGGCGGACCGGGTGATCCGGCGGGCGCTCGCCAAGCGTCCCGCGGACCGGCCGGAGTCGGCGGAGGCGATGGCCGAGGAGCTGCGGGCGGTCCGCGGCGTCGAGGGGGAGAGTGCTCCCGCCCTCGCCCGGCCGCTGACCCGCCTCGTCGTCCTTCCCTTCCGAGTGCTGCGGGCCGATCCGGAGACGGACTTCCTGGCCTTCAGCCTGCCCGATGCGATCGCGACGTCGCTGTCGGCGATCCGCTCCCTCGTCGTGCGGTCGGGCGCCACCGCGGCCCGCTTCGGCGGGGAAGCGCCCGACCTCAAGGCGCTCGCCACCGAGGCCGACGTCGACCGCGTGGTCATGGGCACGCTGCTGCGCGCGGGCGACCAGCTGCGAGCCACCACCCAGCTCGTCGAGGCCCCGGGAGGGACGCTGCTGACGTCCCACACCGTCCAGTCGTCGCTGGGGGACCTGTTCCGGCTGCAGGACGACATCGCCCGGCGGGTGGTCGAAGCGCTCGCCCTGCCGCTGACCGGCGGGGGAGACACGCCGACCCCGCAGGCGCCGCACAACGCGCGCGCCTACGGCCTCTACCTCCGGGCCAACGACCTCGCCCAGCGCTACGACCAGCTCCCGCAGGCGCGCACGCTGTACGAGCAGTGCCTGGAGCTGGACCCGGAGTTCGCCCCCGCCTGGGCCCGGCTCGGCCGCTCCCATCGGGTGATCGGAAAGTACATCGGCGACTCGGGAGACAGCGCCCAGCGGGCCGAGCAGGCGTTGCGCCGCGCCCTCGAGATCGACCCGCGGCTCTCGGTGGCCCACAAGTTCTATGCCCAGCTCGAGGCCGACACCGGCCAGACCCTGGGGGCCCTCGTGCGGCTGCTCGGCCAGGCGAGCCGGCACGGCAACGATCCCGAGCTGTTCGCGGGGCTCGTCCACGTCGGCCGCTACTGCGGGCTCTTCGAGCAGTCGGTCGCCGCGCACGAGGAAGCGCGGCGCCTCGACCCCAACGTCCACACCGGCGTCGAACAGACGCTGATGATGATGGGCGAGATCGAGCGGGTCATGGCCCTGCCGGGGACGCCCCAGCGCTTGCGCAGTGATGACGTGATCCGCGTCATCGGCCTCGGGCTGGCCGGCCGCCGCGACGAGGCGCGCGACGTCCTGCGCAGCCTGCGGGAGGCCTCGCTCGTCCCGGCGTTCCAGACCTACGGCGACTTCCTCATGGCCTGGCTCGATCGACGCCCCGCGGACATGCTGGGCCGCGATACCGCTCTCGGCGGCCTCACGATCATGGAGGACCCGGAAGCGATCTTCCAGGAAGGCTGGCTGCTCTGCGACATCGGGGAGTTCGGGCTGGGGCTGGGATTCCTGCGGCAGGCCGTCGCGAAGGGCTATTTCGTCGCGCCGACGCTGGCGAACGGCCGGCAGTTCGACGGGCTGCGGAACGACCCCGCCTTCCAGCAGCTGCTCGCGGAAGCGGAAGCGGGGCGCCAGAAGGCTCTGGCCGCGTTCCGCGAGGCGGGCGGCGAGCGGCTGCTCGGCCGCTGAGGAGCTACGCGCCGAACTGGCGCAGGTGGTGGTCCAGGTGCAGGTAGCCCCACCGCCGCCAGTCGGTGTCGGACATCCGGCCGAACGTGGGATGCGTGATGTGGGCGAGGTCCCTCTGCGCCGCGGTGAGCTCGAGGAGGGCCTCGAGCTGGGCGAGGTCCGCGGCGAAGTCGAGGGGCGTCGTGCCGCCGCCCTCCTGGTCGATCTCCGGCCGCGTGAGGATGCCCGGCGGCCACCTCATCGGCAGGTAGAGCGCGACCCATTTGACGATCGTCTGCTGCGCTAGGCTCGTCGCGGGGCTGACGGCCTTCTGACCCAGGGCCATGCGATAGGCGTCGCTCGCGTGGCACACCATCTGGTGCACGGACATCCTTCCCCAGCGGCGGGCGCTGTCCGGCCGGACGCCGTGCAAGCGTTGAACGAGCTCGTCCTTGTCCTGCCGCCGGGCCAGGGTCTTCATGGGGCCTCCGGGAGCCGTCCCGCCATTGTCCTCCATGTGGCCAAGGCCGATATCGACGCCGAGCCCGCCTCCGCCCGGGTCGCCAACGGATAATGTCCGTAGGGCCGAACCATGGCAGAGCGACTGCGAGAGGGAGAACCGCCGGCCAGGGGCGTTCGGCGCATCGTGCGGCGCGAAGCGGCGAAGGCCCTGAAGCGCGTGGACGTCGATAGGGCTCCCGCGGACGTGGCGATCCACGACGCGCGCAAGCGGCTGAAGAGAGCGCGGGCGGCGCTACGCCTCATCCGAAAGCCTCTCGGGGCCCGCCAGTTCCGGCGCGAGAACGAGGCGTTCCGGGACGCGGCCCGGCCCCTCAGCGAGATTCGAGACGCCAAGATCCTGGTCGAAGCCTTCGACGCCCTCGTCAAGGACGACGCGCCGCACGACCGGCCGGCGTTCCGGAGCGTGCGCGACGTCCTCGTCGCGCATCAGCTCCGCGTCCGGGGACGGGCGTTCCGGAACGGCAACGCCATGGAGCCGGTCCTCCGAGCCCTGCGCTCCGCGCGCCGGCGGGCCGGCGGATGGTCGTTCGAGCGCGACGGCTGGTCGGCCCTGAGGCCGGGCGTCCGGCGTGTGTACCGGTCGGGACGCAAGGTACTGGCGGTGGCCCGCGCGGAGCCGAGGGACGAGAACCTGCACGAGCTGAGGAAGCAGGCCAAGTACCTCTGGCAGGAGCTGGAGATCCTCGCCTCCATCGCGCCGGGCATGCTGCGGGCGCGGGCCGCGCGGGCGCGCCGGCTCTCGGACGCTCTCGGCGACGACCACGACCTCGCGGTGCTGCGACAGCGGCTCAGCCATGCGCCCGCTCGAGTGCCCAGGACCACGATCGCCGCCGTCTCGCGGCTGATCGACGTCCGCCGGGCGAGCCTGCAAGCGAGGGCATTGGCCCTCGGGGCGCGCGTCTACCGCGACCGGCCGCGCCGGTTCGTGAAACTCGTCGAAAACCGCCGGGACCGTTGAGCCCCCCCCCGCCGGGGCCTAGAATGACCCCAGTTCGAACAGGTGGATCCGAGCATGAAGTCGTTCCCACCCTTCCGGCTGGATCCCGTGAACCAATGCCTGTGGCGCGGGGACACGCGCATCCCGCTGATGCCGAAGCCCTTCGCCGTGCTCACCTACCTGGTCGAGCACTCCGAGCGGCTCGTCACGCACGACGAGCTGGTGGCCGCCATCTGGCCCGATACCTACGTGCAGCCGGAGGTCCTCCGCCGCTACATCCTGGAGATCCGGCGGGTGCTCGGAGACAGCGCGGAGGCCCCCCGGTACATCCAGACGTTCCCGAAGCGCGGCTACCAGTTCATCGCGCCCGTGGAGGACGCCTCGGCCGCGGCCCCCGGGGAAGCCCCGGCCACGCCGGCCACGCCCGCACGGGCGCGGCGACCCCGCACGATGGTCGCGGGCCTGCTCGGCGCGGCGGCCATGATCGCGGCGGGCATCGCCGGCCTGTTCGCGAAGCGGACGGAGGCGCTGCGCGACCGCGACTCGATCATCCTCGGGGGGTTCGAGAACAGGTCGGGCGACGCGGTCTTCGACCTGACCCTCCGGCAGGGGCTGGCCGCCCACCTCAGCCAGTCGCCGTTCCTCAACATCGTGCCCGAGGAGCGCGTCCGGGAAACGCTCCGGCTCATGGAACGACCGCCGGACGATCGCCTCAGCCACGAGCTGGCGCTGGAGGTGTGCCGCCGGCAGGGCGTGAAGGCGATGCTGGAGGGCTCGATCGCGACGCTCGGCCGGGTCTACGTGCTGGGCCTGGACGCCACCAACTGCAAGACCGGGGAGTCCATCGCCCGCGAGCAGGAGGAGGTCGAGCGGAAGGAGGACGTCCTGCGGGGGGTCGGCCGGATGGCGTCCCGCCTTCGCGGCACCCTCGGTGAATCGCTGGCTTCGATCCAGCGCTTCGACGCGCCCATCGAGCAGATCACGACCCCGTCGCTGGAAGCCCTTCAGGCTTTCACGATGGGCCAGCGGGCGCGGGCGCGGGGCGGCGAAGTCGACTCCCTGGCCTTCTTCCAGCGCGCGGTCGAGCTCGACCCGCACTTCGCCTCCGCCTACGCGGCCCTGTCGACCGTGTACAGCAACCTCGGCGAGGCGGAGCCGGCCCGGCGCTATGCGGAGCTCGCCTACGAGCGGCGCGACCAGGTCAGCGAGCGCGAACGCCTGTCCCTCACCTACCAGTACCACTACCAGGTGACGGGCGACCAGACGCGCGCCACCGAGGCGCTCGAGGTGTGGAAGCAGTCGTTCCCCCGGGAGTTCCAGCCGGTGAACAGCCTGGCCGTCATCCACAACCAGCTCGGACGCTACGAGCGGGCGGTGGAGGAGGCAACGGAAGCGATCCGCAGGAACCCTTCTCACGGCTTCCCCTACTCGAACTTGGCCCACGCCTATCGCGGTCTGGGCCGGTTCGATGAGGCGCGCCAGACCGCGGAGAGGGCGGTCGCCCTGGGGATCGAGACGCTGGTCACGCGCCGGCTGCTCTACCAGCTCGCGACGATGGCCGGTGACGAACCCGCGGCCGCGCGCCAGGTCGAGTGGGCGCGCAACAACTCGCGCGAGTTCGACATGATGGGGGCGCGCGCCCAGGTCGCCGCGTATTCGGGAAGGCTCCGCGAGGCGCGCCGCCTCTACGAGGAGACGGCGCGGATGGCCGAGCGGGCCAACCTCCCCGACGTCGCCACCGGGTATCTGGCCTTGGCGGCGACGATGGACCTCGTCTATGGGGACGCCCGCGCGGCCGCCCAGGAGGCGCGCCGCGTCCTGGCCCGCAAGCCCAGCTACGACCCGCGGCTGCGCGCGGCCCTGACCCTCGCCGCGACGGGCTCGACCGAGGAGGCGGAAGGCATCGCCGACGAGCTCTCCCGCGCCAATCCCGACCACACGATCATCACCACCGTGCTCGTGCCCATGGTGCGGGCGGGGATCGAGCTGCGACGCCGGCGCCCGGAGCGCGCGACCGAGGAGCTTCGCGTCGCCGAGCCCCCCGAGCTGGGCTTCGTGGCCGCCTTCGGGCCCCTCTACCTTCGGGGCCAGGCCTACCTGGCGCAGGGCTCCGGTGCCCAGGCCGCGGAGCAATTCCAGCGGATCCTGGATCACCGCGGCACGGATCCGTTCTCGCCCTTCTACGCGTTCGCTCCCCTCGGGTTGGCCCGGGCGCGCGCGATGGCGGGAGACGCCCCCGGCAGCCGGCAAGCCTACGAGCAGTTCCTCGCCCAGTGGGTGGACGCGGATCCCGAAGTGCCCCTGCTCGTCGAGGCCCACCGCGAATACGCTCGCCTGAAGGGCCGAGCCGCCTCGTCGGGAGCCCCCGTTCAACGGCGCTTGAACGGGAATTGAACGCGGCCTTCACGGCGGGCCGCCCGCGGCCTCCGTACACTCCAGCGGATGTGCCGGTGGCGGGAGGGCTTCCCGGGCCGGCTGAGGTCATGCCGATGAGGGATGTCACGCGCGGACCGGTCACCGGGATCACGGTCGGCCGGGCTCACTTCCAGGATGGATGGTGGGTCCTTTCGCTGCGAGGGAGCCTGACCACGCCGGTGGGCCCCGAGCTCGGGGAGCAGGTGGAAGCGCTTCTCCGGCGCGGCGCGAGGCGGGTCCTGCTGGACCTCGCGCGGGTGGCCGGCATCGACGCCGCCGGCATGGGGGAGCTGACCCGCGTGTATGGGCTGGCGGCCGCCGTCGACGGCGTGCTCCAGGTGGCGGGCGCCCGCCGGAAGGTGCGGTGGCTGCTCGAGCTGGCCGGGCTCTACGGCCTCTTGACCGCGGCCTGCCGGACGGACCGGCGGCCGGCGGGCTCGAGCGGGGGGCGTCGCCGGGCCCGCGCGGGACGCGGATCGGTTGACATGTCAGATGTAGATACATATTCTTGGAGGCATGAGACACGGCGATCCTCGGGAGCACGCCCTGCCCGCCCTGCCTTGCGCATGCGCGAACTTGAGGCGGGCCGCCCGCGCCGTCACCCAGCTCTACGACCGGGAGCTTCAGGGTACCGGGCTGAACACGGCCCAGTTCACGCTTCTGCAAACCCTCGCTCGCGTCGCGCCGGTGACCCAGGGGCGCCTCGGACGGCTCCTCGCCCTCGACAGCACCACCCTCAGCCGGACCCTGCGCCCGCTGGAGGCGAAGCGGTGGATTCGCCGCGAGGCCGGGAAGGACCGGCGCGAGCGCCAGATGGCCCTGACCGGCGAGGGGCGCTCGCGACTCGGGCGGGCGCAGCCGCCGTGGGAGCGCGCCCAGCGCCGGCTCCAGACCCGGCTCGGCAAGGAGCGCCTGGCGGCGCTGGTCGCCGAGCTGTCGACGCTGGCCGGGGTGGCCCAGGAGGTGTGAGAAGCGCGCCTCGGAACAAAAGGTGTATCTACACGTAGTACGCTTTGGACGCCGAGGTCGCAAATGAGCTTCGTAGCCCTCCGGATGCTGACCGGCGATCGGGCCAAGTACTTCGGCCTCGTGTTCGCCATCGCCTTCTGCACGTTCCTCCTCGAGAACCAGACCTCCATCTTCGCCAACATCCTCAAGCGGACCGCGAGCCAGATCCTCGACGTGACCGACGCCGAGGTCTGGGTCATGGACCCCCAGACCGAGTACTGGGAGCAGACCAAGGCGCTCAAGGACACCGACCTGACGCGCGTGCGCGGGGTCCCCGGCGTGGAGTGGGCGGTGCGCCTGTTCAAGGGCAGCCCCGTCGCCAAGACTCCGGCCGGGAAGTTCGCGGTCTCGTTCCTGATCGGGCTCGACGACGCGACGCTGGCCGGCGCCCCGCGGAAGATGCTGATGGGCTCGTGGGAACGGCTCCGGGAGCCCGACTCCGTGGTCATCGACAAGGCGGGCTACGTCCTGCTCTTCCCGGACGAGCCGCTGGAGCTGGGCCGGACGCTGGAGATGAACGACCACCGCGTCACCATCGTCGGGATCTCCGACGCCTCCGCCCCCTTCGTCAGCCTGCCCGTCACCCACGCCCGCTACAGCGAAGCCGTCAACTTCCTGGGGCGCGAGCGGACCGAGCTGTCCTTCATCATCGCGCGGCCCGCTCCCGGCGTGCCCGTCCCGGAGCTGACGCGGCGCATCGGCGAGCTGACCGGCCTCCGGGCCCGCACGACCCAGGAGTTCGAGTGGGACTGCATCCGGTACTACCTGAAGCACACCGGCATCCCCGTCAACTTCGGCATCACGATCGCGGTCGCCCTCGTGGTGGGGACGGTCGTCGCGGGCCAGACCTTCTACCTCTTCACGGTCGAGAACCTGAAGCAGTTCGGCGCGCTCAAGGCCATGGGCGTGAACAACGCGAGGCTGATGGGGATGATCCTGCTCCAGGCGATCAGCGTGGCCGGCCTCGGCTTCGCGATCGGCACCGGGATGGCGGCCACGTTCTTCGAGATCACGCTCAACGTGCTGGCCACCCGCGGGATCGTCCTCATGTGGCAGTGCGTCGCCCTCACGGGATGCTGCATCCTGTTCGTGGTGGTCGTGGCGAGCGTCCTCAGCATCCGCCGGGTCCTCGTCCTCGAGCCGGCCGAGGTCTTCCGGGGGTGACGCGGTGAGCGCCGACGGCCTCGCCGTGTCGTGCCGGCAGGTGCGCAAGCACTTCGGGGAAGGGGAGACGAGGATCGAGGCCCTCCGGGGCATCGACTTCGACGCGCGCTTCGGCGAGCTCACGTTCCTGGTCGGGCCCAGCGGCTGCGGCAAGACGACGCTCATCTCGGTGATCGCCGGCCTCCTCGACCGCTCGGCGGGCGACCTGGCGGTTCTCGGCACGCGGATGGACGACCTGTCGGGCGGCGCCCGGGTGCTCTTCCGCCGGCAGAACGTCGGCTTCGTCTTCCAGCAGTACAACCTGCTCCCCGCCCTCACCGCGGCGGAGAACGTCGCGGTGCCGCTGCTCGCGGCGGGAGTCCCCCGGAAGGGCGCCGTGGAGCGGGGGATGGCGCTGCTGTCGCGGCTCGGCCTGGCGAACCGCGTCGACTCGCTGCCCTCGAAGCTCTCGGGGGGCCAGCAGCAGCGGGTGGCCATCGCGCGCGCGCTCATCCACGAGCCGCGGCTCGTGGTGTGCGACGAGCCGACGGCCGCCCTCGACTCCACCAGCGGCGAGGCCGTCATGGGCCTGCTCGCGACGAGCGCCGTCCAACCCGACCGGGCCGTCATCGTCGTGACCCACGACACGCGCGTCTTCCACCACGCCGACAGCATCGCCCGCATGGACGACGGGCGGATCGTGGAGGTCACTCGCCCGAACGGCCACTCCGGCCCCGGGCCCGCCCATTCGTCCCTGCAGGAGGTTTCCCCATGAAGCGGCTCGTCTTCCCGCTGCTCGGCCTGCTCGCGGCGACCTGGGCCACCTACTCCGTTGCCCGCACCCAGCCGCACCGTGCGCGCACCGAACCGCCGGCGCCTCCCCCCGTCTCGGACTTCCCGAGCACGGTCGCGGCGGTCGGCCTCGTCGAGGCGAGCACCGAGAACATCTCGGTGGGAACCCCGCTCGGCGGCGTCGTGGTGAAGGTCTTCGTCACCGCCGGCCAGGCCGTGAAGGCCGGCGATCCGCTGTTCGAGCTCGACCTGCGCCAGCTCCGCGCGGACCTCGCGGTGCGCGAGCAGGCCGTCGCCGTGGCGCGGGCGCGGTCGGCGGTGGCGGGGGCCCACCTCGAAGACCTGCGGCGGCAGCTCGAGTTCGCGGAGCAGGTCAAGGACCGGCGCGCGATCAGCGCCGACGAGCTGAGCCGCCGGCGGTCGGCGGTGGAGACGGCGGCCGCCGAGCTCGACGAGGCCCGGGCCGAGCTGCAGGCGGCCGAGGCGCAGGCGAGGGCCACCGCGGTCGAGATGGAGCGCAGCACCGTCCGGGCGCCCATCGACGCGGAGGTGCTGCAGGTCAAGCTGCGCGTGGGCGAGTTCGCTCCCGCCGCCCCCACGTCCACGCCGCTCGTCCTGCTCGGCCGCTCGAAGCCGCTGCACGTACGGGTCGACGTCGACGAGCACGAGGGCTGGCGCGTGCGGGCGGGGGCGGCGGCGACGGGGCACGTGCGGGGCAACGCGGAGCTGAAGACGCCGCTCCGCTTCGTCCGCTTCGAGCCGTTCGTCGTCCCGAAGAAGTCGCTGACGGGGGACAGCACCGAGCGGGTCGACACCCGCGTGCTGCAGGTCATCTACCGCGTCGAGCGCGACGACCTTCCGCTGTTCGTGGGCCAGCAGCTCGACGTGTTCATCGACGACGCCCCGGCGGCCGGCGGCCGCGGGCGATGAGGCCGCGCGCGCCGTACTTCGCGTGGCTGCTGCCGGCCACCGTGGCCTGTGCGGTCGGGCCGCGCTACAAGCCCCCCGAGCCGTCCCTCCCCCGGGCCTGGCAGGAGGCGCCGGCGCGGGAGGCCGCCGCGGGCGCGCTCCCGCTCGAGCGATGGTGGACCGCCTTCCACGACCCGATCCTGGACAGCCTCGTCACCCGCGCCGTCGAGGGAAACCTGGACCTCAAGATCGCGGCCGCGCGGATCCGCGAAGCGAGGGCGGCGCGGGGGATCGCCGCCGCGGCGGCGCTGCCGCAGGTCGACGTGGAGGCCGCCTACGCCCGCGCGCAACGCAGCGACGCGGTGCCGCCCTTCAAGGACGCCGCACCCGGCAGCCCCACGCCGTTCGGCCCCCGCGTGCAGAACGCCTTCGAGGCGGGATTCGACGCCGCCTGGGAGCTCGACGTCTTCGGGGGCGTGAGGCGGGACAAGGAGGCGGCGCTCGCCCAGGTCCAGGCCGCCGAGGAGGCCCGCCGGGACGTCCTGGTCACGCTGCTGGCCGACGTCGCCCGCAACTACACGGAGCTGAGGGCCGCCCAGCGCCAGCTCGAGATCCTGGAGGAGACGCTGCGGTCCGAGCAGGATTCGTGGGACCTGGCGAAGGCCCGACTGGAGGGAGGCCTGGGGACGGAGCTGGACTCCGCGCGCGCGGAGGGGCTGCTGGAGGCGACGAGCGCTCGGCGTCCGACCCTGGAGAGACAGGCGCGGCAGGCGATCTACCGGCTGGGCGTGCTGGTCGGGAAGGAGCCCGGCGCGCTCCTGCCGGAACTGGAGACGGCGGGAACGATCCCTCCCGAGCCCCCCGAGGTCCCGCCCACCCTTCCCTCCGAGCTCCTGTCGCGGCGGCCCGACCTGCGGCGCGCCGAGCGCGAGCTCGCCGCCGCCACCGCCCGCGTGGGCGTCGCCCGGGCCGACCTCTTCCCCCGCTTCTTCATCCTGGGCAGCGTCGGTCGCCGGAGCGAGGACGCGGGCGACCTGGGCTCGGGAAGCAGCCAGTTCTGGTCGATCGTGCCCCGCGTGAGCTGGCCGATCTTCTCGGGGGGGCGCATCCGGGCCAACATCCGCGTCCAGGACGCGCGCCAGGAGCAGGCGCTGCGGCAGTACGAGAAGTCGATCCTCACCGCCCTCGAGGACGTCGAGAACGCGCTCTCGGCCCACACGCGGGAGCGGCGGCGCCAGGAGTCCTTGCGGGCCTCGGTGGCCGCGAACAGCCGGGCCCTCGACCTCGCCACCGACCGCTACACGAGCGGCCTCGAGAGCTTCCTCGCCGTGCTCGACGCGCAGCGGTCGCTCTACGCGGCGGAGGACCTGCTGGTCCAGAGCGAGGGGAACGCGGTCGTCAGCCTCATCGCGGTCTACAAGTCGCTCGGCGGGGGCTGGTCGCCGGCCGAGCCGTCCTCGCCGCAGGCGGGCAGCTCCAGCTCGACGCGGAACGAGTCCCCGTCGGGGTGGAGACGCAGCTCCGCGTCGCGGCCGTAGAGCGTCTCCAGCCGCCGTCGGACGTTCTCGATGCCGATCCCCGGGCCGCCGCGGGCGGGCGCTCCGGCGTCGCGCGGGTTCTCGATCGAGAGCAGGAGCCGCTCCGCCCCGCGCCGCGCCTCCAGCCGCACGGTCCCGCCCTCCAGGCACTGGGCGATGCCGTGGGTGACCGCGTTCTCGACGAGCGGCTGCAGGAGCAGGGGCGGCACGAGGCACGCCAGGGCGCCCTCCTCGACGCGAGGCGCGAAGTGCAGCCGCGCCCCGAAGCGCACCTTCTCGATCGCGAGAAGGTCCTCGGCGAGGGCCAGCTCGTCGGCGAGGGGGACGCGCTCGCGGGCGCCGAGGGCCAGGCTGCGGCGGAGGAAGTCGGCCAGGAGCACGCACATCCTCCGCGCCTCGTCCGGCCGGCTCCCGATGAGCGCGTTGATGGAGTTCAGGCTGTTGAAGAGGAAGTGGGGGTGGATCTGGGCGCGCAGGGCGCGCAGCTCGGCCTCGCGCGAGAGGATCTGG
>Ga0066388_100001754_pt1 | contig 12573 bp, 10 predicted proteins | sample PanSoiMetaGPlot6_FD_64539 | JGI IMG/M metagenome (GOLD analysis project Ga0066388, IMG submission 64539) | Tropical forest soil microbial communities from Panama analyzed to predict greenhouse gas emissions - Panama Soil - Plot 6 (Hybrid Assembly) | ecosystem: Environmental > Terrestrial >... | reverse complement strand
CCGGCCAGCCCGTACCCGCGGTCCTCCAGGCTGCCCTCGGCGTGCTCGGTGAAGTCGGGCCGGTCCCCGTCGCCGGCGTCCCCGTCGCCGACCCGGGCGAAGTGCTCGACGGTGGAGATGGCCTCGGACCCGAAGATCAGCGCCACCTCGCTGCCGCCGCCGGCGATCACCGCGGCGAACTCGTTGACCAGGTGCTGCGGGGCCTGGCCGCCGCTGACCTCGAGGACCGCGCGGGCCGGGCTCGCGGAGATCCGGCCGGCCACCGATCGGGGGTAATTATCCGAACGACCAAGAGGTGCCCGCGCACCCGGCACGGAATTCTCGAACTGGCGGATTCCCACCACCGTGTCGATCGCCGCAGCGACCGCGGCTGGGTCGGTTCCGGTGTCGGCCAGGGCCTCCCGGGCCGCGTCGGCGGCGAGATCGACGGGCGAGCGCTGCCGGTAGCCGGGATCGCCGAGGCGCTCGGAGGCCTGCCCGACCCCCACGATGACCGGGGTGCGGGGATCCAGGTCCGGCTGGCTCACGAGCTCTCCCCCAGCTTGGCCAGGTCCCTGATCGTCTGCTCGCATTCGGCGACGATCTGGCGGGTGATCTCGCCGGCCGGGCGGATCTGCCCGAACGAGCCGACGACCTGGCCGACGAAGAACGACTCGAGCCGCAGCGCGCCCTCGTGACCCGCCCGGGCGGCCGCGTCGATCCGCTGCCAGGCCTCGTTGACCAGCATCGGCTGCAACGGCATGGGCAGCGGCGCGGGACTGCCCGGTCGTTCCCACTCCTCGTGCCAGGCGCTGCGCAGCTGGCGGGCGGGCTTGCCCGTCCTGGTCGGCGAGCGGACCGTGTCCGAGCTCGTGGCCTGCAGGAACTTGGCCTTGATGGCCTGGTTGGCCACGTCTTCCTCGCTCGACAGCCAGACCGAGCCGCACCAGACCCCGGCCGCGCCCAGGGCCAGCGCGGCGGCCATCTGGCGGCCGGACGCGATGCCGCCCGCGGCCAGGACGGGACGCCCGGCGGCGATGTCGACGATCTCCGGGGTCAGGACCATGGTGGCGATGGTGCCGGTGTGCCCGCCGGCCTCGGTGCCCTGCGCGATCAGCAGGTCCACGCCGGCCTCGATCTGCCTGAGCGCGTGCTTCGGCTGCCCGACCAGCGCGGCGACGGCCACGCCCTGCTGCCTGGCCCGGTCCACCAGGCCGGGCGGCGGCGGGCCCAGGGCGTTGGCGATCAGCGCGATGGGGTGGCGGAACGCCACGTCGAGCAGGGGCGCCGCGCCGTCGGGGTTGAGGCTGGCCGCGATCTCGTCGTACTCGGGATGTCCCGGGACATCGGGAATGCCGTACCGGTCGAGCAGGTCACGGACGAAGGCCAGGTGCCCGTCCGGGATCTGGGCGCGCAGGCTGGCCACGAGGTTGCCCGGGGCCCTGCTTGTCTCCCCCGATCCCGCCCCTGTCGCGAACTTCTCGGGGACGAGCAGGTCGACGCCGTACGGCTGGCCTCCGGTCTGCTCGTCGATCCAGGTCAGCTGGGCGTCGAGCTCGGCCGGGGTGTAGGCCGACGCGCCCAGCACGCCGAAACCGCCGGCGTTGGTGACCGCCGCGACCACGCCGGGCGAGCGGTTGAATCCGACGATCGGGTACCTGACGCCGACCAGGTCGGTGAAGGCGGTTCGCATCAGCCGTGCTCCTTCCAGGTGACGACGGCGTCCAGCGCCTCGATCCGGGCGCCGTCCACCAGCAGCGGGTTGACCTCCAGGGATTGGAGATCATCGCCCAGGGCCAGAGCCAGGTCGCCGATCCGGGCGATGACCGTGGTCAGGGCCTCGCGATCGGCGGGCGGCGCGCCGCGGACGCCGTCGAGCACGGCCCGGCCGCGCAGCCGGTCCAGCAGCCGGCCGGCCTGTCCCGGCGTGACCGGGAGCGGCGCCAGCGCCGAATCCCGCAGCACCTCGACGAACAGCCCGCCGATGGCCACGGCCAGGATCGGGCCCCAGTGGGCGTCGCGGACGACGCCGACCAGGAGTTCGGTGCCGCCGCGGCGCATGGGGCTGATCAGCACGCCGTCGACGCGGGCGCCGGCCGGGGCGGCCTTCGTGACGGTGTGGTAGGCCGCGCGTACGGCGTCCTCGTCCGGCGGGACGTCCAGCCGGACGCCGCCGATGTCGCTCTTGTGCAGGATGTCGGCGGAGACGAGCTTGACCGCCAGCGGCCCGCCCAGGTCGGCGGCGGCCTTGACCGCCTCGTCGGCCGAGTCGGCCAGCCGGGCCGGGACGACCGGGATGCCCGCGACGGCGAGCAGGGTCCGGGCGGCGTGTTCTGACCAGTTGCCCAGGCGCTGGTCCGGTGCGGGTACCGGCATGGGCCGGGCCGGTGTCTCACGGGTGTCCCGGGTTCGGGTGGCCTGAGTTCGGGTGGCCTCGGACCACCAGGCGACGTGGCGCAGGGCGACCACGGCCTGTCGCAACCCCGGGATGACGTACGGCACCCGGCCGTGCTCCATCGAGGCCCGGGTGACGTCGGTGACCGGCTGCATGACCTGGTTGATGTAGGCGGTGGGGCAGGCCGCGGACTGCATTCCGGCGCCGATCGCGTCCACGAACCCCTGCCCGAAGTAGGGGCGGCCGGTATCGATCCAGGGCACGGCGTTGACGATGCCGACGACGCCGACCGACGGGTCGTCGGCCATGGCCTGGATCGCGCGGGTGAAGATCGTGGGGTCGATGATGGCCGCGCCGGTAACGTCGAGCGGATTCTGCACGGTCCCGTACGCGGGCATGATCTCGGCCAGCGCGTCCCGGGTAGCCGGGGCCAGTTCCGGCAGGGCGGCACCGAGGTCCTCGGCCCGGTCGGCAACGATGTCGCAGGCGCCGCCGGAGATCGACACGATCCCGATGCCCGGCCGCTCGAGCCGACCGAGCGCGGCGGCCGCCCCGGCGGTGATGAGCATGTCCTCGATCGAGTCGACCCGGATCACCCCGAGGTCGGCGAAGACCGCGTCGATGACCCGGTCGTCCCCGACCAGCGCGCCGGTATGCGCGGCCGCGGTCCGCGCGGACAGCGCGCTGCTGCCCGCCTTGAGCACCACGATGGCCTTGCCCGCCGCGGCGGCCCGGCGCGCGGCGCGGCGGAACGTCTCCGGATCGCGCACCGTCTCCATGAACACGGCCACGGCCCGGGTGGCCGGGTCGTCGACCAGGTAGTCCAGCACATGCCCGGCGGTGATCATCGCCTCGTTGCCGAGCGTCACCAGGTAGGACAGGCCGACGTTGACCATGGTGGCGAACTCCACCATGGCCGAGGAACTGGCGCCGCTCTGCGAGAGCAGGGCCACCGGGCCGCCGTGCCTGGGCAGGCCGGGGATGGAGCAGACCGGAACGCCGTCGGTCAGGTTGGCGAAGCCGAGGTGGTTCGGGCCGAGCAGGACGATGCCGAGCCCGGCCGCGTGGCGGGCCAGCTTATCCTGGGCCGCCCGGCCGGCCTCGCCCGCCTCGCCGTACCCCGCCGACAGCACGCACGCGTTGCGGATCCCCGCGGCCGCGGCGTCGTCCAGCGCGTCCAGCATGGCCGCCTGGGGCACCATCAGGTAGGCCACATCGACCGGCTCGCCGATCTGCGCGCACGAGGTCACACTGGGCCGGCCGTGCGTCTCGGCGCCGCGCCGGGTGACCAGGTAAGTGCGCTCCCCGAACCCGAACTCGACCAGGTTGCGGTAGGCCAGCAGGGAGAACGTCGACTTGTCCGAGGCGCCGACCAGCGCGACACTGCGCGGGCGGAACAGGCTAGTCAGCCGCTCGCCGGTGATCTGATCAGCCATAGCTGTATCCTAGACGGTAGACGTTCAGTAATCGACCCCGGGGGGAGGCGAGCAGTGAGCACGACGCACGCGACGCCCGGCCGGCCGCGCGACCCCGGGGTGGACCGGCGCATCGCCCAGGCCGCGCTCGACCTGTTCGCCGACGCCGGCTGGGCCGCGTTCTCCATGGAGGCGGTGGCGCGCCGGGCGGGCGTCGGGAAGGCCTCGCTGTACCTGCGGTGGAGCAGCAAGGAGGCGCTGCTGACCGACGCGGTGACGTGGCGGCTGGCCCGGGTGGCCGACGTGGACACCGGCACGCTGCGCGGCGACCTGGTCGAGCTGGCCACCCAGATGCTGGACATCTACGCGGGCGACGCCGGCCGGGTCGCGTTCCGGCTCGGGCTCGAGGCCGCCGCCATCCCGGGCGTGGCCGAGCACTACGCGCAGATGCGGCAGGCACAGGTCCTGGCGGCCCGGGCCATCGTGCGCCGTGGCATCGGCCGTGGCGAGATCGCGCCGGACACTTCGGTCACGCTGCTGCTCGACACGCTCACCGGCGGGGCGATGATGCACGCGATGGTGACCCCCGAGGACCGCCGGGCCGACCTGGCCCGCCATACCGGGGCCTACGCCGCCCAGCTGGTTAGCTTCCTGATGCGCGCGGTGAGCGCCGTCTGACCGGGCTCTGCCGCCTCCGGGGCCTCCACGAACCCCCGGTGGCTGCCTCCGGGGACGACTCCCCCGAGCTCCGGCCGATTGATCCCGGACAGCCCGGGACATCTGTCCCGTGACACCGGGACGGAAAAGCACCATCGTATGTATGTGGGTCTGGACCTTCCGGTGGTCGTGAGGCCGGCCCGGTGGCTGACGCCTGCCGGCCTGGCCTGGGTGGCGGCTGCCCTCACGGCGATCCTGACCCTCAGCGGGGCGGCCCTGGCCGCGCTCGGCCGCGACGTGTCCATCCTCCTGCTGCCGGCCCCGCTCGCCTACGCCTGGATGGGGTGCGTGCTGCTGGCCCGGCGGCCCGGCCATCCGATGGGCCCGCTGCTGTGCCTGATCGGGCTGGCCGACGCGTTCGCCACGGTGCCCTACACGTACGCGCGGTACACCCTGGTGCACTCGCCGGGTTCGCTGCCGTTCTCGGCGGCGGCGGTGTGGGTCAACACGTGGGCCTACGCGCCCGCCACCAGCCTGGGCGGCATGGTCCTGCTGCTGGTCTTCCCGGAGGGCAGGCTCCTGTCGCGGCGGTTCCGGCCCGCGTTGTGGGCCGCGCTGGCGTTCATCCCGCTGTCCATAGCCGCGTTCTCCTTCTACCCGCAGAACCTGGGCCCGCTGTTCCACAATCGGCACAACCCGTACGCCTTCCCGCAGCTCGACGTGCTGTTCGAGGTGTGCGGGGCGCTGGCCATCGTGTGCGGTGTCATCGCCGGGGCGGGCGCGGTGGCGAGCGTGACGCTGCGCTGGCGCCGGGCCGACCGGGTCGGACGCCAGCAGCTCAAGTGGCTGCTGGCCGTGCTGCCGTTCACCATCGCCTCGCTGATCGCGACCCTGGTCTTCCCGGGCGTGTGGAGCCTGGTCCTGGCGCTGCCGGCCGGCATCTTGACGCCCATCGCCATCGGGATCGCGGTCCTGCGGTACAAGCTCTACGAGATCGACATCCTGCTGAACCGGGCGGCGCTGTACGGCACGCTGACCGCGGGAATGGCCGTGGTCTACCTGGCTGTGGTCGTGATCGCCCAGTCTTTCCGCGGGGTCTTCGGCCTGAAGGGCAGCAGCGTGACCGTGCAGGTCATCGCGACCGTGCTGGCCGCCAGCGCGCTGTGGCCGCTGCACGACCGGGTGCAGCGCCGGGTGGACCGGCTGTTCTACGGCGACCGGGGCGTCCCCTACGAGGCCCTGGCCCGGCTCGGCCGCCGGGTGGAGGAAGCCGCCGACACCGAGACCGCGCTCCACTCCGTGGTCAAGACGATCGCGGACAGCCTGCGCTTGCCGTATGCGGCCCTCGAACTGCGGCTCGGCGACGGGTGGAGCCCGGCCGCCACCTACGGCGAGGCCCCGTCCCAGCTGGTCGCGTTCCCGCTCACCTTCCAGCGCGAGACCGTCGGGCGGCTCCTTGTCGGCACCCGGTCCCGCGGCGAGCAGCTCGGCCCCGACGACGAGCGGCTGCTGGCCGACCTGGCCCGCCAGGCCGGCCCGGCGGCCCACGCGGTGGCGCTGCGTCGGGCCCTGGACGTGTCCCGGGCGGGCCTGGTCACCGCGCGGGAAGAGGAGCGGCGGCGGCTGCGCCGTGACCTGCACGACGGGCTCGGCCCGACGCTGGCCGGGCTGACCCTCGGGCTGGATACGGCCCGGGCCCGCTCGGCCGGGCAGCCCGCGCTGCAGGACCTGCTGGGCAAGCTCAAGGCGGAGACGCAGCGGGCGGTAGGCGATGTCCGCCGCATCGTCTACGGGCTGCGGCCGCCCGCGCTGGACGAGTTCGGCCTGGTCGGCTCGCTGCGGGAGGAGGTCGGGCGGCTGAAGTACGAGGCCCCCGCGCTCACCGTTACGCTGGACGTCCCGGACGAGGGCCTGGCCGACCTGCCCGCCGCGGTCGAGGTGGCCTGCTACCGGATCGTGACCGAGGCGCTGACCAACGTCACCAGGCACGCGCACGCCACGCGGTGCTCGGTGCGGATACACCTGGATAAGGACCTTGACGTGCAGATACGTGACGACGGAGTGGGCCTGCCGGAAGGCTGGCGGGCCGGCGTCGGCATCGCATCGATGCGCGAGCGCGTCACCGAACTCGGCGGAGACCTGGTGATCGAGCCCTGCCTGCCGCACGGCACCAGGATCAATGCCCGACTGCCCGCTCGGGAGCTGCCATGACCGAATCGATCCGGGTGCTGATCGCCGACGATCACCCGCTGTTCCGCGACGGCCTGACCGCGCTGCTGACCGACGGCCCGGACACGGAGCTGGCCGGGGCCGCCACCAGCGGGACCGAGGCCGTCGAGATGGCCAGGGAAACCCAGCCGGACGTGGTCATCATGGACCTGCACATGCCGGGCCTGAACGGCATCGAGGCCACCCGCCGCATCGTGGCCGACAGCCCGCACATCACGGTGCTGGTGCTGACCATGTTCGACGACGACGACTCGATCTTCTCGGCGCTGCGGGCCGGCGCCCGCGGCTACCTGCTCAAGGGCGCGGACCAGGAGCAGATCCGCGCCGCCGTCCGGGCCGCCGCCAACGGCGAGATCATCTTCGGGACGCAGCTGGCCGCCCGCATGCTGGCCTACTTCACCACCCCGGCTGCGGCCCCGCCCCAGGTGTTCCCGCAGCTGACCGACCGGGAGCGCGAGGTGCTCGACCTGGTCGCGCAGGGCCGGGCCAACACGGCCATCGCGAACAAGCTCGGGCTGAGCCAGAAGACGGTGCGCAATCACGTCTCCAACATCTTGACCAAGCTGCAGGTCGCCGACCGGGCCCAGGCCATCGTCCAGGCCAGGGACGCCGGCCTGGGACATCAGTCCCGGGTCTGAGGGACATCCGGTCCCGGGCACCGCCGTTGGCCCGGCCGGTCCCGCGCGTATTTCCCGGGCAAATCGTGACGGGTACCCCATGACGGCGGGACGCGGGTTCGCTGAATCTGTGATCGACGGTTCGGCACGTATGAGGAGAACCCGATCATGAGCGCTGAGGCAACGTGCACCCTGATGGCGGACGAGACGGCGGAAGCGCCGGCCGGACCGACGGTTGGCGACCTGGTGGCCCGGGCCAAGGACGGCGACCGGCAGGCCTGGGACGCGCTGATCGAGCGGTACGCCCCGCTGATCTGGTCCATCTGCCGCAAGCACCGCCTCGGCCGTGACGACACCGACGACGTGGGCCAGAGCGTCTGGATGCGGCTGGTGGACCAGCTGGACCGGGTCCGCGATCCGGCCGCGCTGCCCGGCTGGCTGGCCACCACCGCCCGGCGGGAGTGCCTGCGGGTGCTGTGCACGACGCGCGGCCCGCAGATGTCCATGTTTGCGCGGGACATGGAGAGCCTCCCCGACGAGCGCGCCGGTCTGGCCGACAAGGGACTGCTGGCCGCCGAGCGCCACGCGGCCCTGCGCGAGGCATTCGCCCAGCTGCCGCCCAACGGCCAGCAGCTGATGTCCCTGCTCATCGCGGACCCGCCGCTGCCGTACGCCGACATCAGCGCCCGTCTCGGCATCCCGGTCGGCAGCATCGGCCCGAACCGGAGCCGCTACCTGGACAAGATGCGCCGTCACCCGGCCATCGCCGCCCTCATCAACGCCTAGGGTCCCGCCCGGCCCGGCTGGCCTGCCTGGACATCACCCGGGCCGGGCGATGCGCAGGCGCGCCTGATGACAGTAGACCGGTAGTCAGGTGCCAGGTGTACCCGTGGCGGCCCGGAGGCGCCGGATGACGACAAGCCACGCCAGGTGAGGGGCCCTCGTGGAGCTTATCCAGGGGTTGAATGACCTGGTGGCCGTGGCGCTGGTGGCCGCGCTAGCGCCGCTTGTCGTGGCCGTGCTGCCGGGTCCGCGCATTCCGCAGGTTGTCATCCTCCTGCTCGGCGGTGTCCTGATCGGCCCGCATGTGCTCGGCCTGGCCGAGACGTCCAGCATCCGGCTGCTGGCCAACATAGGCCTCGGCTTCCTGTTCCTGCTGGCTGGTTACGAGCTGGATCCGCAGTTGCTGCGGCAGCGGCCGGGCGAGCTGGCGATCCTCGGCTGGGTGATCTCCGCCGTGGTCGCGGTGGGGGTGGCGGGAGCGCTGACCGCGGCGGGCTACATCAGGGATTACGTACCGGTCGGGCTGGCGCTGACCACCACGGCCCTGGGTACCCTGCTGCCCATCCTGAGGGACAACGACATGCTCGGCGGCCAGTTCGGCCGGTGCGTACTGGCCGCCGGCGCGGTCGGGGAGCTCTTTCCCATCCTGATCATCGCGGTCTTCCTCACCAAGCGGGGCCATTTCATCGCGCTCGCCTCGGTCGCCCTGGTCGGGGTGCTCGCCATCGCCTTGTCCGCCGCACCGTGGCTGGCCAGGAGCAGCGCGGTCCAGCGGATCATCCGGGAGGGCCAGGACTCGACCGGGCAGACCATGCTGCGGTGGGCCGTGGTGCTCCTGTTCATCCTGCTGGCCTTCGCCAGCCGGTTCGGCCTGGATGTCGTGCTCGGTGCCCTGCTCGCCGGGATCGTGCTGCGCGTCTGGACCCGCCGGCTCAACATGGACATCGTCAGCCTTGAGCACAAATTCGACGCGGTCGGCTACGGGATATTCATCCCGATCTTCTTCGTCTCGTCCGGCATGAGCCTGGACCTGAAGGCGATCAGCCGTGACCCGCTGCGGCTGCTCGTCTTCTTCCTGATGCTGCTGATCGTCCGCGGCCTGCCTTCGCTGCTGGTGTACCGGCGTGCCCTTCCGGCCCGGCAACGGGTGGAGATGACGTTTATCACGGCAACCACGTTGCCGTTGCTGATCGCCCTGGCCGACATCGGCCAGCAGGACGGGGTCATGCTCCCCGCCACGGCCGCCGCCCTGGTCGGCGCGGGCGTGCTCTCCGTCCTGGTCTACCCTCTCATCGCGGTCCGTCTGCACCGGTCGGCGGCGCTCACGCCGGCAGACGTCGGGATCGCGGCGGCCGGATCGGCCGCCGCGACCGGCGCGTCAGCGGACGTTCAGGGACCGCATGACCAAGGCGGCTAGCTCACCCGGGCCGACCAGATCCAGGCCGGCAGGTCAGCTGACGCCGAGCTTCTCGGCGGCTAGCCTCGTCCCCTGCACCCGGTTCCTGATCTTCTGCCAGGCGGTCTCGCGGGCGAAGTCGGGCGAGCCGTGGTTGGGTTTCTCGTCGATGCTGAACGGCGAGAAGCCGCAGTCGTCGGTGGCGCCCAGCTGTTCCTTCGGGATGAAGCTGGCCGCCCGGATCAGCGCGTCCCTGACCTCCTCCGGGCTTTCCACCCGCGGGTTCAGCGGGTTGATCACCCCGACGTAGGCCATCTGGGTGACGCCGTTGGCGTCGCCCCGCAGGTTCTCCCCGATGAGCTGGTAGACCCGGTCCTTGTCCCGCTCGCTGGCCAGCTGGATCAGGAAGTAACCCGCGTTGATGCCGAACATGGACGGCAGCAGGTCGCTGTAGGGGACGTCGGCGCTGTGCACCGAGTCCCGGTCGCCGCCCGGGCAGGTGTGCAGGCCGATCCGGGTGCGCTCCTCGGCGCTGAACCGGTCCATCACCCGGTTGTTCAGCTCGATGAAGTGCGGCAGCATGTTCCGGCCGGTCCACGGGTTGCGCGGGTCGTTCCTCGTGGCCAGGCGGCCCTCGGTGAAGTCGACGGAAACCCGGGCCGCCCCGGCCGCGAAGGCCTGCCTGATGTCCTTCTCGCACTCGTTGACCAGGTCTTCCTCGAACTGCTCGCGCGAGTAGCCGGGGATCTCGCTGTCCAGCGGGTAGAGCAGGGCGAGCATGGACGGCGCGATCACGGCCTGCTTCATCGGCGTGTGGGCCAGCCCGATGGACTTCTTCAGCGTGTCCGCGGCGTAGGTCTTGTACCGGAACGGCCCGCCGGTCAGCCTGGGCAGCTGGCGGTTGTGGCCGTCGGCGAAGATCGCGAAATACTGGCCGCCGTCGCCGGCCAGGTGGTCGGCCAGCCCGGTGCCTGCCAGCGTGTCGGTGATCGCGTAGGTCGCGAAGCTCGACCAGCGCTGCTCGCCGTCGGAGATGATCGGCGTGCCGGTCGCCTCCTGGTGCTCGATCGAGTCCTTGACGGCCTTGTCCTGCTCGGCCTCGAGCTGGTCGCGGGTGATCTCCCCCGCGTCATACTTGGCGAACGCCTGCTGCAGCGCGCTGGGGCGGGGCAGCGAGCCCACGGGCTCGGTCGGGATTCCGGTGGCCGTCCTCGGGTCGTAATCGGTCATGGCGTCGATCTCCCCTCGGTCGAAGTGCGTCACTGCACGTGGGGGGACGCTAACTCGCATCGGGCGGACGGTCAACGGGCCGGCCGCACTCAGGCGTCGTGGAAGACCAGGCCGAGGGCGCGCCTGCGGCCGGAACGCACGGTGCTCACGCCGTGCCTGACCGGGGCGGCGGACCAGCCGCGCGCGCTGCGGACCGGCCGGTCCCGGGTGGTGAAGATCAGGCCGTGGCCCTGTTCCAGGGCGACGCAGGTGCCCCGGGACTGCGCCCGCGGCCGCTGCTCGACCAGCAGGAACTCGCCGCCCGTGTAGTCCGTGCCGTACTCGTCCAGGCCGACCACGACCTGCAGCGGGAAGACCATCTCGCCGAACACGTCGCGGTGCAGCGCGTTCCAGTCGCCCGCCTCGTAACGCAGCAGGATCTGCGCGCTCCTGTCCTGCCCGGCCCGGTGGCACATGTCCAGCCACTCCCACAGAGTGTCCGGCCACGGGGCCGGCCGCCCGAGGCGGCCGGCCCAGTCGCGCGCGATCACCAGCAGGTGCGGGTAGAGGGCCTCGCGCAGATCGCGGACCGGTTCGGGGAGGTCGTGGCTGAAGTACCGGTACTGGCCGGAGCCGAACCGGTGCCTGGCCATGTCGACCGTGCTCCGGAACAGCTCCGGCTTGTCGTACAGCGCGGCCAGCTCGCGGCATCCGGCCGGGTCGAGCAGCCGGGGCGTGCGGGCGCAGCCCTGGCCGTCGAGCTCGGCGGCGATGGCCGGCCAGTCGGCGGTGATCACCAGGCCACCCCGAGCAGGGCGCCCTCGTGGGTGAGCAGCTGCTGCTTGCGCTCCACGCCCCCGGCGTAGCCGCGCATGCTGCCGTCCGAGCCGATGACCCGGTGGCACGGGCGGATGATGGCCAGCGGGTTGGCGCCGATGGCGGCGCCCAGCGCCTGGATCCGGTCGCGCGGGACGCCGAGTTGTTCGGCCAGCTGGCCGTAGGTGGTCGTCGTGCCGTACGGGATCGAGTCCAGGGCGCGCCAGATGCGCTGCTGGAACTCGGTACCGCGCGGGGCCAGGTCGAGGCTGAACACCGTCAGCTCGCCGGTGAAGTACGCGGTGAGCTGGCGGATCACCTCGGCGAAGGGCGCCGGGTCGCGGCGCCATCCGTCCCGTACCGCGGGCGTGTTACGCTGTCCGGCCATCGTCACCGAGATCAGGGTCACGCCGCCGTCGCGCTCCCGGCCGGCCAGGAGCAGCTCGCCGACCGGGCTTTCCATGGTCGTGTATATGTTCATGCCATAAGGCTAGGAACCGGCACCGACGCAAGCTGGCGGATTTCGGACATCGCGATGGCGGCGCATAGCCGGTTGCGGGGCTGTGACCAGGCCCGTTCCGTATAAATAGCCGGCTCTGACGGTCAGTCGGGCGGCGGTGAGTCGGGGAGCCGGTCCCGGTCCCGGCGGACGGTGACCCGCAGGTTCTCGGCCAGGTTCTCCAGCGCAGGCAGCGCCGCGAGCAGCGCGGCCTGCTGCCCGCCGGGCAGGCCGGTCACCGCCTCGGAGATGACCGCGCTGCGCTGCGCGGCGATCCGGTCGTAGACGTCTCGCCCCTTTGGGGTCACCTCGACCCGGGCCGCGCGGAAGTCGTCGGGGTCGCGCAGCCGCTTGATCAGGCCGTACTCATCGAGCTTGCCGATGACGCGGGAGAGCATCGTCGGGTTGATGCCCTCGAGCTCGGTGAGTTCGGCCAGGCTGAGCGGACCGCGGATGGTCGTGATGCCGAGCACCGAGGCCTGGGTCGGGGTCAGCCCCTCCTCCCGGGAGGCGGCGTGGAGCTGCCGTGCCAGCCTCAGGACGACACGCCTCAGGCGGATGACCGTGTCGTTGTCCAT
>Ga0066388_100001753_pt1 | contig 12574 bp, 10 predicted proteins | sample PanSoiMetaGPlot6_FD_64539 | JGI IMG/M metagenome (GOLD analysis project Ga0066388, IMG submission 64539) | Tropical forest soil microbial communities from Panama analyzed to predict greenhouse gas emissions - Panama Soil - Plot 6 (Hybrid Assembly) | ecosystem: Environmental > Terrestrial >... | reverse complement strand
GTCAGCCGGTAGTACTTGGCGCGGCGGTTGTTGTCCGACGTGCCGTGATCGAACGCGATCCAGCCGCGCCGGATCAGACGATGCAGCGCCGGGTAGAGCGAGCCCTGCTCGACCTGCAGCACCTCGTCGGAGCGCAGCCGGATCGCCTCCATGATCTCGTGGCCGTGCGCCGCGCCGCGACGGAGCGTCTGGAGGATCAGCAGATCGAGCGTGCCCTGGAGCAGCTCGACCCGATCGCGATCTTCAGTAGACATCCTAGGTGAACGGAGGATAGCCGCCGCTCACCTAGACTGTCAAGGTGATGAAACCGCTACTGCACGCGGGCCGGCGCCAGCGTGTTGTCCGGCAGATAGTCGAAGGTCACCGACGCGGTCGGCGTCACCGCGACATAGGCGTGCAGCTGGAAGGCGATGCGGCCGCTCGAGGTGTTGATCGCGCTCAACGGCACGACCACCTGCATCCCGTCGGTCTGGATCGTCAGCGACGCCGGTCCGACGTCGACGTAGCAGGCCTGACCCGCGAGGCAGGCGGCTTCGTCCGCGCGGCTGACGGTTGACCGTCCGGCGGCTGGAAACAGATCGACGGCGAAGTCCGCGCCAAGTCCATCCGGCAGACGGATGCCCGTCGCCGGACTCTGATCCGCGTCGATCAGCGCCACGACCCTGGTGGTCTGCCGATCGAACGTGCCGGGCGCGAACGAGACGACCAGCGTCAGGTTGCCGTTCTCGACGGTCGCCGTGGCGCGCGTCAGGTCCGGCGCGACCGGGACGCGCGGGTCGGACACCGTGTCGCCGATTGGATCCGTGACATCAGCACGGAGCGTCGACGCGATCGGCGCCGGCGCGGAGGGCGCCGGGGAGTTTCCGCACGCGCTGGCGCCCACGACCGCCGCGGCGACGCACGTGGCGCGGCCGACTCTCGCAATGATTTCCTTATAGTTCATCACACCGTCCTCGTTCGGATTCAGGGAAGCTGCACATGTCGGTCTGAAACGATCGACCGGCGCGTGCCGAACGGATGGTGGCACGGTGGTGTGAAAACGGCGGCGCCAGCACGGCCGTGCGCATCGCTCAGCTGCACGGCACAGGCCGACGAGTCAGACCAGCTCGATTGGCGCTCATCCACGGGGACGAGCCGCAGGATCGGCGCAGCGGTCGCTGCGCGGTTGCTCGGTCTCGTCAACAACGCGGCGCCTACGCCGACGGCTTCGGCTTCACCGCATTCGGCAGCGCCAGCCGATTGTCGTGCGTCACGTAGCTGATTTGCAGGTTGTAGCCGTTCGGCGTGGCGGTGTGATAGCTCTTGAACGCCGCAGTGTGGATCTCGTCGGGCACCCACGTGCCGTCGGGCGCCTTGTGCCGGCTCGACGTGTCCACCTGCGCGCGGAGGCCGCGCTTCTCGAGCTCGGCCTTTACGCCGTCCGTGTCCCACGGCTCGATGCCGAGCGAGATGTGATCGATTCCGCGGCGTGACCGGCCGCCGCCGTTGGCGAAGTTCGGATCGAGCGGATTGCCGCCGCGGATGATGATGTCGCCGATCTCGCCGATCAGGCACTCGTTCTGGCTGCCTTCGTCGTAGGTGCCTTTCCAGCCGAGCAGGTTGCAATAGAACGACGCGCTCTTTTTGTAGTCGCTCGCACCGAACGACAGATGATCGAGCCACCCGGTTTTCCAGCCGGTCGACTGGAACGGCGCGGGCTCTGACAGTTTGGCCGTTGGCGGCGTCGCTTTCCGGTGTTTCGCGAAGGCGCCGTTGCTGATCTGCAGATCGAATCCGTCCGGGTCCTTGACGTGAAAGCTCTCGAACCCGTTCGGGCCTTGCTCGGCGATCGGCGCGAGCCCGCGCTTCTTCAGCTCTGCTTCGACCGCGGCCGCGCTCCACGGCTCGATGCCAAAACAAAACGATTCGACGGAGGCGTGAACCACTCCACCGCGTCCCGAGCCTGACGTCTCGAACGAATCGGCCGGCGCCGGCCTGAAGATCACCGATCCCCACGAGCCAACATCCAGCACCGCCTGCTTGCCGTCGTCGCTGCGCAGCGACCATCCCATCAGCGCGATGTAGAACGCCGCTTCCTTCTTGTAGTCGGCGACGCGGAAGGTGAGGTGCTCGAGCGAAGTCGTCTTCCACCCGGTCGGTGCGAAGACGGGAGGAATGTCGCTCGTGTTGCAGGCGGGGCTCCCGAACGTCAGCATGCAGCGGCCCTGCGCGAGCGCCGACAGCGGCGCGCCGACCGTCGCGGCGCCGACCGCCTGCAACAGCTGACGACGGGACCATCTCGTGTGCGTCATGCGCGTAGTCTACGCGATGTCGGCCTTGACCGTGTCGTGTCGCGCGAGCACTCACGCGAACGAATCGACGGCTGGACCGAAGCGAGAAGGTCGAAAGGTTGGTCCCGTTCGAACACATCTGCTGGACAATCATGTCGTCCTCGGCGATCCTCCGTACGCCGAACGGCAACGTATGAAGCGCATATCGACCGGGGTCACCTTCGACACCGTCAAGGCGATCGGGCTGACGATGCGGGACGTCGAAGCCACGACGCGCTACGACGGTTCGGCGGTCCTGAAGGTACGCGGCGCGTTTCTCGCCGGCATCGCGACGCATCCATCCGCGGAACCTGATTCGCTCGTCGTGAGAATGAACGTGGACGAGCGCGAGTCGCTGCTCGAAGATGCACCCGACACCTATTACGTGACCGACTTCTATCGACCGTATCCGATCGTGCTGGTGCGGCTCGCCCGCATCGACCGCGATGCGCTGCACGATCTGCTGTCGGTGTCGTTTCGACTGACCGAGCCGAAAGCGCGGCCGCGCCGCCGCGCACGAGGTCGCGACGGCGGCACGATGAGGCGGGCACGAAATGGCGAACGACGCCGTTAAGCGCGACTACGTCACCGTCGCGCAGATCAACGCGCGGCCCGATGCGGTCTGGCGGATTCTGACCGACGGCGCCGGCTACGCCGCATGGAATCCCGAGATCCTCGGCATCCGCGGATCGATGGCGGCACACGCGCGCATCAAGGCGCGGGTCAGGATCGGCAGCGGCGCGATTCGCACGGTCACGATGCGGGTGACGACGTTCGAGCCGCCGTCGCGGATGGTGTGGACCGGCGGTCTGCCGCTGGGACTCTTCGTCGGGACACGGACGTTCGAGGTGATTCCCGCCGGCGGCGCCACCGAGTTCCGCATGCATCTGACGATGACCGGGCCGCTGTCGTCGTTGATCATTCGATCGGTCGGCGACCGTCAGGCCGACATCGACAGCTTCTCAGCGGCACTCCGGCAACGCGTGGAAGAGCACGACACGGCGTAGCGGCCGGCCATCAACCGGCCCTGCGACCAGCTCGCCGTTCATGCGGCGTGTTCGACGGTCACCACACACGATCTTCTGTGCGAAAAGGCGGGGCGGCACGTTAGCCAGAATAGCGGGTCGCACGCCGCGCCGACAGCGGCGAGGAGGGCCGATCGATGAACGAGTTCATTGAGGTGCGCTTTCAGAAGAACGGGCGGCGGCTCCGCATCAAGCGGCAGCTGCCGGGCGGGATCGAGTTCGATGAATCGGATGCGATCGAGCGGACCATCGGCGTCGGGTTCATGGCCCGCTCGGATGCAACCCGCGAGCGAATGCGCAACATCGCGCGGGTGCAGGGCTGGGACCTCGGGCAATTCAAACTGAACGTCTCGGTCGAGGACGGTGCCCTGATTCTGCGCGGGGTGAACGCGGATGCGCTGCCTGAAGGAGTGTACAAGCTCCGCTTCGAGATCGAGGAAGCAACGACGAGCGGCTTTCAACCGGTCGATGTCGATCACGATTCGGGCGCGACCGTGCAGGTCGAGGTCGAGATGGACGATCGCACGATCGACGTCGACCTGACCGGCTGCGATCCGCAGATCGCGGCGCTGCTCGAACGCTCGACCATCGACGGCGCCACCGCAGTCGACTGGGTTCGAGACGACGATCACCGGGCCACTCGCCGCGCCTGCCTTCTCAATCTTCTGGCCAGTCTGCGCAGCCGGCCGACGCTCAGCACGTCGCTGATCAACCTGGTGCACGACGTGTTCCTGGCGGCGAACGATCGCATCTATGCACGGGTCGACCGCACGCTGCTCGACGTCGTGAACGGACTGGTGGCCGATCCGGAGAAGCCGTTCTTCGCCGAAGGCAAACCGCACGCGCCAATCCACGGCCGGCTGCTCAGCGCGATTCCCGAGGCGATCGACGTGCGCGCGCGCTACAAGGAGCTCCTGAGCTTTCGCGGCGAGGGAAAGCCATCGATGCAGATCGTGAGCGCGGTGCCGCCGCCCGATCTGCCGCACACGTTCGTCGACTTCGATCTCGATCTGGGCAATCCGCTGCAGGACGTGCTCGGCTTCGTCGTCCACATGGGTGAGCTGCTCAGCGGCAAGCCGACCAATCACCTCGATCTGCGGCGCACCCTGGGCAAGACCCGTGCTGCGCCGTTTCTCTGCTACAAGGTGGTGTCGGCGTAGCGTGAAGGGTTCAGCCGAGCGTTCGGCGTGACGATCCGGCCGCGTGTAATCGTAGCGCGTGCAGTCGTAGGGGACGACCGTCAGGTCGTCCCTCCACGTTCGCTGATCGCTATCGCAGGTGCCGGATCAGATAGAGCAACAGCATCGCACCGACGGTAGCGACAACGAGCTGGCCGACGAGCCCCGCCGAATAAAGGCCGAGGACGCCGAACAGGAACCCGCCCAGGATCGAACCGACGATCCCGAGCAGCAAATCGATCAGGATCCCGAAGCCGCGACCGCGCATGATCTTGCCGGCGAGGAAGCCGGCGAGGATCCCGATGACGATCTGCCAGACGAGATACATCGCGCTACGTCCCCTTGTACATCACGCGCCAGATGCGGCCCTTCATGTCCTCGGTGACGTAGAGCGAACCATCGGGCCCGGTCGCAAGCCCGCCCGGGCGCGCGACCGCGTCACTTGGATTGGCGAGCGGAGTCTTCCCCGCGAAGCCGTCCGCGAACACCGCATACTTGCCCGCCTTGCCGCCGGTGAACGGCACGAAGGTCACGTTGTATCCCGCCTGCGGGAGCGGCGCTCGGTTCCACGATCCGTGGAACGCGACGAACGCGCCGTTGCGATACGGCGCGGGAAACTGTGATGCCTCGTAGAACATCACGTCGTTCGGCGCCCAGTGTCCGGGAAACGCGACCGCCGGTGCGGTAAACGCCTTGCACCGATCGTCTTTCTTCCCGTCGCCGCCGTACTCGGGATTGTTCACGAGTCGTCCTTCGGCGTTGTTGTAGAAGCAGTACGGCCAGCCGAAGTTGGCCCCTTCAGTCCCCTTGCCGAGATACTCCGCCGGCCACTCGGCATTCTGCTCTGCGGTGAATTTGCCCGGCCACATCGTGTCGAGGCCGTCGCGATTGTGCATCACGAACCAGAGCGAGTTGTCGTGCCACGTGAGCCCGATTTCCTGCCGCAGACCGGTGACGTACCGCTTGCCGTCCGATGCCTTCTGTCCCAGCTTGTTCTCGTCGAATCGAAAGATGCCGGCATAGGTGTCGAGCAGCGGGCACGGATCCTGACCGACCACGTTCGGCTGGCGATCGGGCTGCTGACACGCATTCGACGGCGACCCGAAGTTCACATAGACGCCGCCCCTGCCGTCGAACGCGAGCCCCTTGTCCGCGTGCTGGCGGCGCTCGGGCAGATCGGTCGCGACGATCTCGGCTTCGCCGGCCGGCTTGAGCTGTCCCGCCGGGAGCTTGTAGCGGATGATCTGCGTCGGCGTCGCGTAATAGAGGTAGCCGTTGCGCATGCCGATCCCGGTCGCGCTGCCCTGCCCGAACGCTTCCTTCGTCTCGAGTTTGCCGTCGCCGTCAGCGTCGCGCAGCGCGACGATGCCGCCGCCCGATCCGCCGCGTCCGGTCTGCGTGGTCACGAACACGTCGCCGTTCTGGGCCACGAGGATGTGCCGGGCGTGCCCGACGTTGTCGGCGACGACCGCGGCGCAGAACCCTTGCGGCAGTTTGATGCCGCCGTTATCCGGATCGCAGGCGGGCGGACCCGCCGCGTGGCCCGCGCTCGACACGACGACTGCCGCGAGAGCCGCGGCGGCTGCGAAGCCGATGACCCTATTCATAGAGGCCGCTCCAAACGCGCCGCCTGGATGAGTCGCCGGCGGCATCCTGCTCATGGCGTCGACGCCCTGTGCGCCGCGTCGCCCACTACGATTGTCGCCCAATCCCACCCTTCGAGACCGCGCGCGTTGACCGCCTTCACCGACACGACTGTTCCCGCCGCAAGAGGCGGCAACGCGGCATGCGGCCGCGTCACCGTCATACGATGGCGCCGCGGATCCGCCGCCGGTCCGTAGGCCACGACGTAGGAAACGACGCCCTTCTCGCTGCTCGGCGTCCACGCGGCCGATGTGCCTGCGGCGCTGCGATCGATGGAGAGACGGGTCAGCCGCGACGGGCTGGACGCCATCATCATGATCGTCGCGATCGTCGTTTTGCTCGTTTCCGCGATGAGCTGATGATTCTCGAACTCGAGCCGGTCGCTCGATTGATGATAGTGCGGGCTGCCGAGCACCGGGTACGAGCCGATGCCGCCGATGACGTCCCCGTACGCGTCGTAGAGCGACGCCGCGTCGGTTCCCTTGAAGTACTCCGCGTCGTAGGTGATCAACCCAGTGAAGAGGATCGCAGCGGCGTGCTGGATGTCGCGGATGCCGGCGTTGGAGTAGCGGATGGTGTTGTCGAGCCGCCCGTCGTTCGCCCACCCGATCATGTCGTTGTTCAGCGCGCCGGCGACGTGCGTGTGCGCCGCGACCGCACGCCGGACGAACTCGCGGCTGCCGAGCAGTCCCGATTCCTCCCCCGTGAACGACGCGAAAACGATCGTCGCGGGCTGCGGATGCCCGGCGAGGACGCGCGCCGCTTCCAACAGCGCCGCAGTCCCCGAACTGTCATCGTCGGCGCCCGGTCCGGCTTCGACCGAGTCGTAATGGCTGCTGACGACGTAGACGATCTCGGGATTCACCGTACCGCGCAGCGTGGCGACGACGTTCGCGGTCCGGTTGTCGGCGGGGGCGGGCGGGGCATCGGTCGCCTCGCGCGCGTTCGTCCTGCGGCGTACCGCTGGTTCGAACCACTGGTACTCCGGCTCATAGCCGAACGACGCGTAGGTCTTGAAGAGAAATTCCGCCGCGCGCCGGTTGCCGGGCTTCGAGACGTGCTTCGACTCGAAGTCGAACAGCGCTTTCTCGTAGTCGAAGATGCGCGGGGTCGATACCCGCGCGAGCACGGCGCGAACGTCGGCGGCAATCGGCGCAAAAGCGTGCGTGCCTGCAGCGCGAAGCGCGACTTCACTCTTCAAATCTGCACGAAGTCGATCAACGAGTGCGGGTCTGGTGATCGTGCGCCGCAGGTCCACGAGGTAAACCCCGCGCTCTGGGGAGACCGTGTTGCCGTCGCGTTCCGCCGTGATCAGAATCTGCCGACCATCAGGACTGGGCGCCCACTGATATTCAGGCGCGATGGTCCGGATCGAATTATTGTGAAACAGCCGGGTACGCGGCACCGGCAGAATCTGCGATAGCTGATCTGAACCTGATCGCAACCGGGTCGGCTCCTGGTCCTCACCTGGTCGAGATCTGGTTGCAACCTGATCCCGACCTGATTCAGGCCTGATCCCGACCTGATCGCCATCGGATCGGGATCGGTTCCCCTCCGGTAGCTGGTAGAGATACGACCGCCGGTGGCGCGGTTCGCCGACCAGGGCGAGGATCCGATCGTCGCCGATGAACCGCGGCAGGACGTCGTGCTGAATTTCGTTCGTGACCCGCCGCTCCCCGCTGCCGTCACGATTGGCGACGAAAATCTCCCAGTCGTCCTGCGGCATCTGCTGATACGCAACGCGGCTGCCGTCGGCCGACAACGCCGGCGCGTCGAGCCGGACCGTCGTCCGCTTGATGCTCGCCTGCGCGCCGACAGTCGGTCCAAGCATCAGGTCGTAGCCGCTCTCGTCGTGAGCGATATACGCGAGCGTCTTTCCGTCGCCCGACAACGCAGGCGCCGTGCCGATGACGGTCGAGACGCGATGCGACGCGAGATCGACGATCGCAAACGACGGCAGAGGGGCCGCGCGCGACCCGCCGGCCGAGGCCGACTCGTCTGGCTCGCCCGGCCTGGCCGCCCCAGCCGACCTGCCCGACGCGGCGGGCTCAGCCGGCCGCCGCAGCGGACTCTGCCCGGGAATCGTATAGATCAACACGCGACCCGCAGGGTCGACAACGGGCGCGCTCTTGAGACCGCCGGCGTTGGCGACGATCACCGGTTTCGGCGCAAGCTCGCTGATCTCGTAGATGTCGGTACGATCGGCGTCGGTCTCGGCGGCGCCGAGAAAAAACAAGACGCGGCCGTCCGCGCTGAACGTCAGGCCCGTCTTCAGCAAGCCCGGCGTCGGCAGCTCCATCTCACGACCCGTGGCGAAATCGCGAACGACGATGGCGGCGTGTTTCGCGATCAGCCACGTCAGCGTCTGAACGAGCTGCGTGCGGTTCTGCGCCGTGAGCGACGCCGCGGCGAGCGCGTCGGAGGCGCGGGCGATCTCGTCGTTATCGGGGATCTTGAGATAGGCGACCTGTGCCAGCGTCGACGAAAAGGTGGCCGAGACGCCCGGCAGGTCGACGACTTCCGTTCGCGACGCGTCGTTCTTCAGAATTCGGGTTCGGCGTGACGTCTCGAGGCCGGTCTCGTAGGCGATCAGGCTGCCGTCTGGGCTGAAGCGGGGCGCGCGGCCATCGGCCGTCAGCTCGCGCGTCTCGAACCACTCGCCCGTCGTGAGCGCGATCGACCGCAGCCAGCGGTCGCCGCGGGGAGACGCGAGCAGCTGCAGATAGCCGTTCACGGCCGCGATGTAGTCGCCGCGATCCCAGGCGGCGTTCGCCGCGGCCAGCGTGGGCGCCGGGGCGGCCGGACGTGCGGCGGGCTGAGCGACCAGCGATACACCGGCGGACGCGACGACCAGCGTCAGCGTCAGCGTCGCCGCCGCCGCTGGTGTCAGACTGGTGTCAGACACCAGTCTGACACCAGTCTGACACCAGCCTTCAGCGGCACGCAAAACTCTCGGCCTCGTCGATACTGCCCGATCCTTTGTAGACCGCCTTCTGCGGATAGGCGCACAGCGGACGCGTCCGCGTGACCGCGCCGGCCGACACCTTCTTCGCGACGATGCGCTCGGGCGCTTTGCCGTTCTCGACCCAGTCCACGATCGCCGACGTCCAGTCGGCGGTATCCGGCCCGGGACCGCCGGCGCAGTGCAGCACCCCCGGCATCATGAACATCCGGAAGTAGTCGCCGGTCTTCGCATCGTGCGCCTGCACGCCCTCGTAGTACCGGACGCTGCCCAGCGCCGTCAGCGCCGGATCCGACCAGCCGTGCCACAGAATCAGCTTGCCCCCGCGCGCCTTGAATGCATCGAGGTCGGTGTTGGTCGCGTTGAGCGCGCTCGCCGCGAGCGCCGTGTCCTTCTTGAAATTGGAGAGCTCGTAGCGAGTGTAGTCCCACGCCGGATCGTTGAAGATCATGTACTTGAACATCTCGGTGCCGAACGCGAAGCGCGCGCTCGGCGCGGTCTGACCGGGCAGCGCCTGCGCGCCGCCCACGATCCACTGCGGCCATCCGTTGATCGCTTCACCTTCTCCACCGACCGGCTGCGCCGGGTAAATCGCTCCGTCCTTGTTTCGCGTTTCCGCGTACACCGTCTTGAGCGCCGTCTTCTGCGCCTCGCTCAGCCCAGTCAGCGATCCGACGTCGACCGTGCACGCGCGCGGATCCTCGATCAGCCCGTCCTTCACCCCATCGAGCGCGTCGCACTTCGCGATCACCTGCGCCTCGACCGACTTCATCGTCTCAATCGTGAACAGACGCGCCGACAGATTCCGCGGATCGGGAAACACGGCCTGCATGTCCTTGATGAACTGCGCGCCGATCGCGGTGAAGTCGTACGCGGGCGCCCCGGCGATGATGCCGTCGAAATCGTCGGGAAAGCGCTGCGCTTCCATCAGCGCCTGGCGTCCGCCGTTCGAGCAGCCGGAGAAGTAGGACTTCGCTTCGGTCGCGCCGTAATAGCTGCGCACGATCGCCTTTGCGACCTCCGCAGTACGGTGCACGGCGAGATAGCCGAAATTCACCAGCCGCTCGGGATTGTTGAGCGCCCACTTCCCGTCGGTGATCCCGCCCTGGTGCCCGGTGTCGGTGCCGACGGTCGCGTAGCCGTCGTTGATCGACCCGCCAGCCTGGTTCTGGATCTGTCCAACGAATCCACCGCCGCCGCCCATCATGAACTTCTTGTTCCACTCATCGGGCATCAGCAGCGTGAAGTGGATCTCCGACCCGATCTGGCCGTTCACGCGGCAATGCGCCACGCGGACGGCGCCCGTGGTCGCTGCCGGTACAGCGGCGGCCTCGGTGATCTTGACGTCGGGCAGCTTCAGCATCGCGAGGTGCGAGCACTCGGCGTGATCGGTGGCCGCCGACGCGGAGCCGGCAGCCAGGATGACGGCGGCGACGAAGAACGGTGTCCTCATGACGCGCCATCATACGGGAAACGGCCGACCTGCGACATCGCGTGATCGATGACCTGACGCGCCGTCCACCCCTTGCGCCGCAGCTCCCGGATCCCGCTGTCCCCGTCGGACTTACTGAGTTTCTGATCGGCGGACTTCATGATCAGCGCGTGATGCAGAAACTGCGGCGGCTGGGCGCGTCCGAGCAGGCGCGCGAGCTGAATCTGCCGGCCCGTGGATGCCAGCAGGTCGTCGCCGCGAACCACGAGCGTCACATGCTGGACGTAGTCGTCCACGGTCGCCGCGAACTGATAGGTCCAGTTTCCTTCACGATCTTTGACAAGAAGATCGCCGCACTGCGACCACGGTCGCTGCTCCTGCAGACCGTGACGAAGATCGACGAAGCGTTCGACGGTTGGCTCGAGCCGAACGCGCAGACCTCGACCCGAGCCCTCACCCAGTCCACGATCGCGGCACGTGCCCGGATAGCGGAGCTCTTCAGGTTGGCCACCCTGCCGCCTTCGCGCCTCCGGCGCTTCGGGGCGCCTCGCTGCAGCTCCCTCGGATTCCGTGCGAGCGGAGGCGGGAAAGGGTGCCCCTACATCGAGTGCCGCCACAATCTCCGCGCGCGAGCAGATACATGCGTAGACAAGTCCCTGTCGCCGAAGGGCGTCGAGAGCCCGCTCGTAGATATCGTCGCGCTCGCTTTGTCGGACCAGCGGTTCATCCGCCTCGAACCCGAGCCAGGCGAGGTCGTCGAGGATTTCCGCCTCGTATTCGCGCCGGCTTCGCTGCCGATCGTGATCCTCGACGCGCAGCAGGACGCGGCCGCCGCGCGCGCGCGTCTCGGCCCACACATACCACGCGTTGACGACGTGACCGAGATGGAGGAAGCCGGTTGGCGCCGGCGCGAACCGCGATATCATGTCGCGCATTATGCGAAGACTGCCTCTCGTTCTCCTCGTCTCCGCGTGTCTGTCGACCACGGTCGCCCTGAGCGGCCAGCAGTCGGCGAAGCCGAAGGGCGCCGAGTGGCCGACGTACGGCGGCGATCTGGCCAGCACGCGGTACTCGCCGCTCGACCAGATCACCAAAGATAACTTCAACAAGCTCGAAGTGGCGTGGCGGTTCAAGACCGACGCGCTCGGACCGCGGCCCGAGTTCAATTTCGAGGGCACGCCGCTGATGGTCGACGGCGTCGTCTACTCGACCGCCGGCACCCGCCGGGCCGTCGTCGCGCTCGACGCGGGCACCGGCGAGATGTTGTGGATGCACAGTGAGAATGAAGGCAAGCGCGGCGAGGCGGCGCCGCGCCAGCTCTCCGGACGCGGGCTGTCGTACTGGCCCGGCAGCAACGGCGAACGGCCGCGGATCGTCTACGTGACGCCGGGCTATCAGATGGTCGCGCTCGACGCCAAGACCGGCGCCCTCGCCGCCGGGTTCGGCAAGAACGGGATCGTCGATCTGAAGGAAGAAGACGATCAGCCGATCGATCTCGAGAAGGGCGAGATGGGGCTGCACGCGACGCCGATCATCGCCAAGGACGTGATCGTGGTCGGCGCCGCTCATCTGCCGGGCGGCGCGCCGAAGAGCCGCATCCACGAAAAAGGATTCATCCGCGGCTACGACGCGAAGACCGGGAAGCGTCTGTGGATCTTCCACACCATTCCGCTCGCCGGTGAATTCGGCAACAACACGTGGGAGAAAGACTCCTGGTCGTACACCGGCAACGCCGGCGTGTGGGCGCAGATGACGGTCGACGAGGAGACCAACACCGTCTTCCTCCCGGTCGAGTTGCCCACCGGCGACTACTACGGGGGGCATCGTCCAGGCGCGGGCCTGTTCGGCGAAAGCCTCGTCGCGCTCGATCTGAAAACCGGTCAGCGCAAGTGGCACTTCCAGCTGGTGCACCACGGCATTTGGGACATGGACATTCCGTGCGCCCCGATTCTGATGGACCTCGTCGTCGACGGCCGTCCGATCAAGGCGATCGGACAACCCACCAAGCAAGGATGGATCTACAC
>Ga0066388_100001752_pt1 | contig 12575 bp, 9 predicted proteins | sample PanSoiMetaGPlot6_FD_64539 | JGI IMG/M metagenome (GOLD analysis project Ga0066388, IMG submission 64539) | Tropical forest soil microbial communities from Panama analyzed to predict greenhouse gas emissions - Panama Soil - Plot 6 (Hybrid Assembly) | ecosystem: Environmental > Terrestrial > Soil... | reverse complement strand
AGCACGTCCTTCTTGTGCTCGACGAGGCGCTTGGCTTTTTCGATCACCATCTCGGCGACCTGCACGTGGCGCTGCGCCGGCTCGTCGAATGTCGACGAGATCACTTCCCCGTCGACCGAACGCTGCATGTCGGTGACTTCTTCAGGCCGCTCGTCGATCAGCAGGACAATGAGGACAACTTCGGGATGATTGGTGGTAATAGAGTTGGCGATATTTTGCAGGATCATCGTCTTGCCGGCGCGCGGCGGCGAGACGATCAGCCCGCGCTGGCCTTTGCCCAGCGGAGTGAGAAGATCCATCACACGCGCCCCGACGTTTTCGCGGGCGGTCTCCAGCTTGAGGCGTTCCTGCGGGTATAGCGGCGTCAGGTTATCGAAAAGAATCTTGTTGCGCGCTTCTTCTGGGCTCTCGAAGTTGACCGCTTCGATCTTGACCAGAGCGAAATACTTCTCACCCTCGTGCGGTGGACGGACCTGTCCGCTGATGGTGTCGCCGGTCTTGAGATCGAACTTGCGGATCTGCGAGGGAGAGACGTAAATATCGTCCGGGCCGGGAAGGTAGTTGTAATCGGGAGAGCGCAGGAAGCCATAGCCGTCGGGGAGGATTTCCAATACGCCCTCCGCAAAGATGTGGCCTTCCTTTTCGCTCTGCGCCTGCAGGATCTTGAAAATTAAGTCCTGTTTGCGCAAACCGCTGGCCCCGGGAAGATCAAGCGTACGCGCAATCTTGGTTAGTTCAGTAATGTTCTTTTCTTTGAGTTCCGCTATGGTCATGTTCACCTACAAGGGAATCCTTCAACAGGGGGGCGCTCGGGAAGAATCACGCCGCGCGGGCACGCGGCGGGGATGGTTCAGGCCGCCCGCCGCTGTGCCTCAGACACGTTCTCCGGTTCAGACAGAACCGCCTGCCGCTCCGAGTCCGCGATCCGATCCAATACTTCGTTCATGGTTTCCTGGATTCGGGTGTTGGGCTTGTGAAACTTCCGCGTTGCCTTGGAAGCCAACTGGCAAAGCATGTAGCGGTTCCGCAGAGTGTGCAGTGCATCAAAAACACGATCAGAGCGCATGATTTAAGCTTCTCCTAATTATTCAACTTGGCCGGACTCACCCGATCGCCTATCGGTCGACTTATCGCTTAACCTCGCGATTGGCGTCCCTAAATTATTAGATGGGTTGCGAAAGGGATAGTTTCTTCACCCGTAATGATGCTCCGCTAAACCCGAAAGTTGCTCAATTTTCTGGATTTGGCCCGAAAGAGCGGAGGTCTACCGGGGACCGAACCATTGAAGTGGCTAGAATGTCCCCTAAACTGTGTAGCTTAGCGAAACCGTCGGTTGGGGTCAAGAAATAATTTGCGGCGTCGATCCAGAGGTTAAATGGTGAGATTAGGTTCGCAACAGGGAATGTCCAGTTCAAGGCGGCGAAGACAAAATTCTGCCATCCACGACTCCACTAAGTCGCCTGGAAGGACCTTCGGAACGACGACGGCAGAAGTCTCAGTTTTGACACATCGTTATGTTCGACGGCAGAATCGGAGCCATCCATGATTTCCCGTCGCTGGATTGCCGACGAGGTTTCGGGCAGGCGAGCAGTGCTGACTGGCGCGCATGCAGAACACCTGGTGCGGGTGTTACGGGCTCAGATTGGGCAGGAATATGACATATCCAACGGAGAAAGGATCTGGCGGGGTCGAGTTACGACGATCACTCCAGAGCGGGTCGAATTTGATCTGGGCCAAGAGATCAACGCCAAAAAATCCGCGAACATCACCCTTGTCCTGGCCATTTTCAAATTTGATCGAATGGAGTGGGCAATCGAAAAATGCACTGAGCTGGGCGTAACGACGATCGTCCCGGTTATTGCAAAACGAACAGACAGTCATCTCGCGCAGGCGTCCGCGAATCGACTCGAGCGCTGGCGGCGGCTCGCGCTGCAGGCGTCGGAGCAGTCACGGCGACTGGACACTCCAGAGATTAAAGCCCCGGCGAAGTTGAAAGAGGTTGTGACCCTGAAGAAGATGACTCGCATCCTACTGGCCGAATCGGAAGATCAGACGTCGATAAAAGACGTGCTGGCGCATCATCCGGCCGTTGATGATCTAGCGCTTGCTATTGGTCCCGAAGGCGGCTGGACAGACTCAGAAGTTGGGCTTTTCACGGAAACGGGATGGATCGCCGCATCACTAGGGACCAATATCCTTCGGACTGAGACTGCAACCATCGCCGCTGTCGCCATCGTAACGGCATTCGCCCGGTGATCCCTGGCACATATTTCCTCAGGGCCCTCTGCTATTCTCCTTTGTAATGTCGTCGAAGAGCAGTTCTGGAAGTTCTTTCGTTGCCGACGAGCACCAGCGCAGGGCGATCGAGCACGTTCATGGTCCCATGCTGGTAGTGGCTGGCGCAGGAACGGGAAAAACGACCGTTCTGACCCGGCGGATCGCTCGGCTCATCCGCGAAGGTGAGGCACGCGCTGACGAGATCCTGGCTCTCACTTACACCGACAATGCGGCTGCCGAGATGCGCGAGCGGGTGAGAAGCGAATTAGGACGGGCAAGGGCAGCACGGGCGAATACATTTCATGCTTACTGTTTCGCGTTGCTGGAGCGCTGCGGGAAGAAGTTCGGGGTGCTCGACGAGAAAGATCTCTGGGTGTTTCTCCGCAAACGTATCCGCGAACTGCACCTCAATTACTTCGTGCGCGCGGCGAACCTGACCAAGTTTCTCGATGACCTGCTGGAGTTCATGCGCCGCTGCGGAGACGAACTAGTGGGACCGAAGGCGTATGGCGACTATGTCGAGCGCGTAAAACGATGCGAACTGGCGGTACCGCGGGTCAGCAGGTCTAAACTGGAACAACTCTCAGATGAGGAGATCGTCGGTCGCTGCTCGGAGATCGCGTCCGTGTTCACCACCGTGGAAGCAATGCTCGCCGCCGAGAACCTCGGCACATTCGGCCATATGATCACCCGGGCTTACGAACAACTGCGCGATAATCCCGAGTTTCTTGCAGTTGAGCGCAAGCGGGCCCGATTCATCCTGGTGGACGAATTTCAGGATGTGAACCTGGCCCAGGTCAAAATATTCGAACTCTTGGCTGGCGAGGAACGCAACATCTTTGTGGTCGGCGATCCGGACCAGGCGATTTATCGGTTTCGCGGCGCATCCAGCGCGGCTTTCGGCCTGTTCCTCAACTATTTTCCAGGCGCAAAAATCGAGTCGCTCGAGAAGAACCAGCGATCCATGTCACCCATTCTCAAGTGCGCATACTCAACGATTTCCGGGAACCCCTCAAGCTTCGGCGGCAGGGAAGATAAGAAGCCCGGATACAAGCGTGCGCCGCTGACGTCTGCCCGCGAAGAAGCTGCTGCGAAAGATGGCAAGACGCTTTCCAGCGAGCCGGTCAAGGTGGTTTCCTGGCGCGAGCGGGAGCTTGAGGCCGGCGATCTCGTCGGCCGTATTCGCCATCTGCAAAGGAAGCTGCGCTGTTCGTGGAACAGTTTCGCTATCCTGTATCGCAACCACAGTCATCGCGACGAGGTTGTCGAGGAGCTTTCGCGCTGGCGTATCCCATTCTCGATCGAGAGCATGGACGTGCTTGACACTGCCGAAGTTCGGGACTTGTTGGCCTGTGCGGGCGCGGTCGTGTCACCGGGGGACAGCGCCAGCCTGTTCCGCGTTAGTGCTCTGCCCCAATTCGCTCTACAGCCGGAGAAATTAAGGTCGGCAATGAAGACCGCGGGGCGTGACGCCAGGCTCTCGGATGTGCTGAGCAATCTCGAAGGAGGAACGCAGATCCTCGGAGAAATCGAAGCAGCACGCGCAGAAATCTTGAGCTCGGCGTCCAAGAGCCGGTCGGCACTCGACATTCTGATTCGCCGATTTCAGTTGAACGCTGGTTCCCCTGCCATTCAGGCGGCGCTTAAATTCGTGTTGGGCTGGGAGAAGAAAGCGATCACGCGCACCGGCGAGGTTGGCGAGCTAATCGAGTATCTCGAATATTTCCGTGAGGCGCGCGGCACAATCAACCTGGTTTCCCAGGAGGAAGACGCAGTCAAGTTGATGACCACCCACGCCACCAAGGGACTGGAGTTCGATCACGTCTTCGTCATACGGGCCTACGCCGGGTGCTTTCCCGCTGGATACCGGGAGCCGCTGTTCGAATTCCCTCGGGAACTGCGTGATCCCTGGTCCATCATCATCGATGACGAGAAGACGCTGAACGAACAAGAGGAGCGCCGCCTGTTCTATGTGGCGATGACGCGCGCCCGCAATTCGCTGACGCTGTACGGAAAGCGGGGAACCGGGAAGAAGGATCCGACGCCGGCAGGGTTCCTGCGTGACCTGCTGAAGGATTCGACTCTCAACCGCGTACTGCAAAAGGCTGACGCCAATCCGATGCAGGTGGATTTGTTCGCCAGCGAGGAACCTGCGGTCGCTTCTGTCTCGCAGACGAGCCAATGGTTATCCATGGAGCCCGGCGTGAGAATCGCCAGCAGCCTGAGCGCAACCGCAGTTGAGATCTACGAGGCGTGTCCGCTGAAGTTCAAACTCGAACGCGAGTGGAGGATTCCCGGCGAGGTGCCAGCAGCAATGCAGTTCGGCGCGTCGATGCATCGAGTGTTGCACGCCTACTATGACGCCTTGCGGTTCGGGCGGCCAATGCCCGACAGCGCGATCCTTGAGTTTTTTCGCGCCGATCTCATGGCGGCCAACATTGAGGACCGGTACCAGCACGATCTCTACCAGCAGCACGGCGAGCAGCAGTTGCGTGACTTCATGGAGTTGTCTCGCAAGAGCGCGCAACCCGAGATTCTCCACACCGAGCAGAATTTCAGCATTCGCATCGAAGACATCACGGTCAGCGGTCGCATCGACCGCGTCGATCGGGTTGCGGGAAACCATATTGTCATTGTTGATTACAAGACCGGAAAACCGCGTTCTCAGGAAGACGCCGATGAGAGTCTGCAGCTTTCAATCTACGCGATCGCTGCTAAAGAGATGTGGGGATACGACGCCGACCGTCTCGTCTTTTACAACCTCGAAGACAACACGGCGGTGAGTTCCGCGCGCTCGAATCTTCAGTTGCAGGAAGCACGTGCCAGGGTCATCGAGGTCGCCAGACAAATGGCTGACGGCGAATTCGATGCCAACCCCGGATTCCAGTGCAACTTCTGCTCCTACCGAAACTTGTGTCCGGCCACCGAAAAGCCTGTGTTCGCACCACCGGCCGCCAAGAAAAACGCCGCCACGAAAATTCAATAATGCTTCAGATCCTTTGCGGGACAGGGCTTTCGGAGAGGTGCACGCCACTCCGCGCAAACCTGTGGTCGAGGAACTCGGCGAAATGAAGAAGGGTGTGCCGACAGGGTGGCGCTCGCCTCCACAGTCAACAAACAAACTGCGAGTCGGAACGCGAAGGCGAACTCTCAAACAAAAAACTTAGGGGACGCTTTGCCGGCGTCCCCTTGGTTTCTTACAAAACGTTACTTATCTAGTGTTTCTTCTTTTTCTTCGCTGCTTTCTTCTTGGTTGCCATTGATCTATTCTCCCTTCCATTGTTCATGGACTATGCAACGATCTTCAGTTGCGACTGTTTGAATGTATAGAGTCATTGAAAAACGATGTCAAGAGAAAAATGACGTTGAAAGTCGCGTGACTAAAGTCATTCGACCACATCCAACGTACTACGGCGCTCAAAATTCAAGTCCATCTCATGCGAGATCTAAAATCTTTGTTCCACCCGGAGTGTTGATGACCAGGATCGCGAATCCGGAACCGCGCCTCGTCGCGCCAGCCCCATTGCACGACGCCCCAAATGCCTCGTCTAGAGCTGGTTTCCGACGGTTGACGTGAGGACGTCGCATAGTTGACTCTTCCCTGATCTATTTTCGACGACCGACCGTCTGCCTCCGCATCTATAATTGAGTCTTCGAAAAACGCGACGAGGGTACTCTTATGGCAACAATGGACGATGTCGTCATCATCTCGGGAGTTCGCACACCGGTCGGAAAATTTCAGGGAAGCCTGACTGATTTCACGGCGCCTCAGCTCGGAGCGATCGTCGTTCGCGAGGCCGTGAAGCGTGCCGACCTCGATCCGGCGCGCGTAGACGAGTGCATCATGGGCAATGTGGTCTCGGCGGGTCTGGGACAGAACCCGGCGCGGCAAGCTGCCATCTTTGGAGGGCTGCCCCCGGAAGTTGGCGCGATGACCATTAACAAGGTCTGCGGCTCGGGATTGAAGGCTGTGGCGCTGGGCGCGCAGGCAATTCAAACCGGCAACAGCTCGATCGTGGTAGCGGGTGGCATGGAGTCAATGACCAACGCGCCTTACCTCCTGCCTCAGGCGCGCAAAGGATATCGCCTCGGAAATGGGCAGTTGATCGATTCCATGGTGCATGACGGACTTTGGGATATTTACAACGATTACCACATGGGCATCACTGGCGAGAACGTCGCGGAGAAATACGGCATCGCTCGCGAGGAACAGGACGAGTTTGCAGTCAATTCGCATCGCAAGGCTGTTTCGGCGATCAAAGAGTGCCGCTTCAAGTCTCAGATTGTTCCCGTAGAACTCCCTGCCAAGAAGAAGGGCGCGGCGCCGATTCTGTTCGAGAAAGATGAAAGCCCGCGTGAGGACACTACCATCGACGTCCTGCGAGCGCTGAAGCCAGCTTTCAAGAAGGACGGAACTGTCACCGCAGGAAATGCGCCGGGAGTCAATGACGGCGCGGCGGCTGTGGTCGTGACCAGCACAACTACCGCGAAAGAGCTGGGTGCCAAACCGATGGTCCGAATTGTGGCCCAAGCCACGAGCGGCATCGATCCCAAATGGGTGATGATGGCGCCGGTGGGAGCGGTGAGAAAAATCTGGGAGAAGACCGGCTGGAAGAATGAAGACGTTGATCTCTACGAACTCAATGAAGCGTTTTCCGTGCAGGCTCTGGGCGTGATGCGCGAACTTGGACTCGATCCGAACAAGGTGAATGTGAATGGCGGTGCGGTGGCGATCGGCCACCCGATCGGTGCCAGCGGTGCCAGAGTCCTGGTGACTCTTATTTACGAGATGATCCGGCGGGACGTGCACCGGGGAATCGCGGCGCTGTGCCTCGGGGGCGGAAACGCGGTCGCGATGGCGGTAGAGCGATAACTTCGGTCGTTAGGTCAACATCCCCCGGGGCTAGAGCCTAATTAATAAAGCCTCGTTGATAATGAGTCAAAACGGCACGACTTAGAATTGCACCGTCCGCATACAATCCCAATACCGCGATAGTGTGCGAACGCGGCACAGGAAATCGTTTAAGCAAATGATCGTCAGACCGGAGGAGCAGTCTCCGAGGTAGGCGGAGTTTCGACTGGCAAGGTCACGGTGAAGATGGCACCACCTTCGGGCGATGAAGAGGCCTCCACATTGCCACCATGTTCCTTCATCACCGCCTTGCAGATACTCAGTCCCAATCCTGTGCCCCGGCCGGGGCGTTTCGTCGTGTAAAACGGGTCGAAGATGTTGGGCAGGTTTTCGGCAGAGATTCCCGGGCCGTCGTCTATAAAACTGACCCAGGCCATGTCATCGCTACAACCCAGACGAATTTTGAGCGTGCCTTTATCCCTTACCTCTCTAATGGCCTGTTCAGCATTGAGGATGAGATTGAGAAAGACTTGCATCAACCGGTTTGGGTCGCCCGTTACCAACGGCAAAGTCGCTTCCGCGACGAAGTCCACGGTGATGTTGCTTTTTCGCAAGGGGTAAGCTTGCAGGTGTAGAGTTCGCTGCACAAGTTCGTTCAGGTTGACGCTGGTTTTCCCGGGTGCCGGTGGCCGGGAAAAATACATCAGGTTCTGAACGATATCGGCCGCCCGGCGCGCCTGACCATGCATCATGACCAATTGTTTGCGCATCGGCTCCGACATCTCCGCGTCCTGCAGCATCTCACTGACGCCCAAAATGCTCGTCAGCGGATTATTCAGTTCGTGGGCAAAACCGGCAATCATCTGCCCCATGGCGGCGAGGCGCTCGCTCTGAATGATTTGTTGCTCCAGCTTCTTTTCGACCGTAATGTCGCGCACAGAGACTACAACTCCCCGCACGCGGTTCTCGGCGTCGAACAGCGGGCTGGCGGAAGCCCGCATGGTGCGCCAACTCCCATCGCGGTGCTTGGCGCCATATTCGCAGAATCCGAACTTGCGCTTGCCGGAGGCGACGTCGCGATACAGTTCCAGGAACTCCGCTGACTGCTCCCCGGGGCTCACCTTTTTGCCGCGTAACGTTTCAGAGTCATAGCCTAGTACGTCGCGGATGCGTGAACTGACAAATGTGTAGCGCTCCTCAGGATCCACGACCAGGATGAGATCAGGAAAGCTCTCGAGCAGATTACGCTGGAATTCTTCCTGCTGGCGGAGCTGTTTCTCCATCTCACGCTGCTCGGTGACATCAACGAGAGTGCCCTGGTATCGGACGATCTGACCAGCCGGGTCCCAAACGGCGCGCGAGGTATCCAGGCAGATTACAGGCTTGCCGTCTTTGCGACGCAAGTTGATCTCGCGAGTACGCACATTACCGAGATCGCCGGGACTGCGTCCGAGCAACGGATCTTGGGCGGAATCGAAGTTTAGGCTGCCCGCCTCGCTGCGCAGCAGCTCATCCTTGTTGTTGTAGCCGAGCATCTGGACCAGGGCAGGATTGGCGTCAAGCAGCTTGCCCTCGGGCGTGCTGAAGTAAACGCCCTCATGCAGGGTCTCAAAAAGTTCGGTAAATCGGGTTTCCTTCTGGCGTTCTTCGGTCACGTCGCGCGCCAGGGCACTGACGCCGACAACTTCGTCGTCCTTGAGGATGGCGTTGAGTACGCAATCGAAGTAGAAGATACGTCCGCCGTTCTTGACACGCACGCGAAGGAGGCCCGACCAGCGACGCTTGTCGAGAAATCGCGGAATCCCTCTTTCTGCGTCGTCCCGTGGCGGCTCGTCGATAAATTCATCCAGGCGGTGACCGACCAGGTGGTTATAGGGGATTCCGATCGTTTCGGCCATGCGCCGGTTTACGGTGCGCAAGGTGCCGTCCAAAGACATGGCAAAAGCAACGTCGTCAAAGCTGTCGATCAGCTCCTTGAAGCTGCGTTGAGAACGTTTGATGACCTGGCTCAACTGGTCGAGTTGATCTTCGGAGGGCACAGTCCCGACGCGGTCTTGGAGCCCGCGCAGCAGTACCTTCAGCTCGGAGACTTCGCGTTTGCGTCCATATGCATATGCGGCGAAGAGGATGACCAGCACCAGCAAGCCGATTGGAACAGCTGTAAGACGGTAGGGGAGATTCTCCAGGCGTTCCCAGCTGAGGGCAGCGACCGCAGCCGCCAGGAGCACCATGAACAGGAGAACCCAGCGCCAGAGCCTGGTTTCTTCTTTCTCCAGCAGATCTTTCTCGCGCGCGGCGGGACCGATCGCCGGAGGCTCCGGAGGCTTTGGATCGTCAGCCATGGGAGAGGTATCGCCGCCCGTAGCCACGCTCGTTTGCGAAGCAGAGGTGGGCTAAGTGGCGATGGCAGAATCCTAGAAGATTGCCGAATTGCACACAATAAAAAGCTCATCCATGTCCTGATTTTGCTACTGCCGATCCGGTTATGACCCCGCATGGTGATTCCAGTCACCGTCGGGGCGGGCGTTGCCCGGCTATCTTGTGTCTGGGCTGGCCCATCTCCCGGCCGGCAGTTTCTGCCCGCATCTGACCTCAGCGACCGTTCCATATCTATCTGTGCTCTACAAGACTCTTAGCGCCGCGGTCGACGCAAACCTCATCGAGGTTGAGGTGGATGTGTCGGGTATCAAAACCGCTGAAGACCATTTTCATACCGTCGGTCTGCCCGACGCTGCCGTGCGTGAGAGTCGGGAGCGGGGTCTGCGCTGAAACCGCGGTTACGACATTCCTCCCACGAACATCACCATCAATCTGGCCCCGGCCGACATCCGCAAGGAAGGCTGGGGTTTCGACCTGCCCATGGCGCTCGGGATTCTCGGCGCTTACGGCCTGAACTAGAAGGAGATGGCGGATTGCCTTTTCGTGGGCGAGCTTTCGCTTGACGGCGGATTGCGAGGTGTGCGAGGCGCATTACCGATAGCGGTGGAGGCGCGGGAGGGCGCAAGATCGCATGCATGGTAGTGCGGAAAATCAACTCGCGCGAGGCTGCAATGGTTGGCGGCGTGGATATTTATCGGGTGCGCTCCTTGACGTTATCAATTTCATTAATACCGGAAATTCCGTTGAGCCCTTGAAGGTAGATGGCAACATGCTGCTCAGTTCGGCACAGCATTCGCTCGTCGACTTCAAGGATGCGCGGGCAATTCACGCCGAAGCGCGCGCACTCGAGGTGGCGTGCGCGGGAGGTCACAATATCCTGATGATCCGGACCTCCAGGGCCGGGAAAAACGATGCTGGCGAAGCGCATTCCCACTATTCTGCCCCCACTCACGTTTGAGGAAGCGCTGGAGACGACGAAGATTCACAGCGTCGCTGGGGTGCTCGATTCTGGCGCTGGGTTGGTGGTGTGCGGCCCTATCGGTCGCCGCACCACACGATCTCCGATGCGGGAATGATCGGGGGTGGGATCATTCCGCGACCGGGTCTCCCTGGCACACACCGGCGTGCTGTTCCTGGATGAACTGCCGGAATCTACCGGCAACGTGCTGGAAGTGATGCGCCAACCGTTGGAGGACGGCACAGTATGCATCGCGCGGGCGGCCATGTCTTTGACCCCCTCGGCGCGCTTCATACTGGCCGCAGCAATGAACCCATGCCCCTGCGGGTATTACAACGACCGCAGCCGGGAGTGCAACTGCACGCCGCCGATCATTCAGCTACATCTCGAAGATCTCCGGACCGGATTGACATCCACATCGATGTTCCCGCGGTTCAATACAAAGAGCTGCGGTCCGCATCATCGCCCGGGAACTCGCCGCAGATTCGAGACCGGGTGTCGGGCGCGGACAACGCAATTGGGAAGATTCAAGACCGACAGAATTTATTGCAACGCGCAGATGGCACCACGCCAGATTCGGGCCTACTGCAAGTTATCCGGCGACTGCGAACGCTGGCTGGAGAGAGCGATGACCCAGCAAGGTCTTACGGCCCGAGCACATGACAGAATCCTGAGAGTGGCGCGGACGGTTGCAGACCTCGGGGGTGCGGCGGCGATCGATCCCAAGCACATTGCGGAAGCAATCCAGTATCGAACACTGGATCGCACTTACTGGGCCTGAGGGCAGAGGAAGAGAGAGCGGAGTCCAGAAAGGGAGTCCGGCAATGCGGGGAGACACGATTGTGGTACGCGTCGGAGCGCCCGTGCCATACCTAAAGACCAGACTTGGCCTATCCGAAGATGTCCTTCACCTTTCCTAGCAGTGTTCGCCGCTGAGGACGGTTTTCGATGCGCATCGAGCCATCAAGCTCTAGCAGCAGCTCCCGCTGACGCTTGTTCAGCTTAGTCGGTATTTGGACACGGACCTCGACGAAGAGATCCCCCTTCCCGTGACCGTTCAGTACCGGCACACCCTGATTCTTGATGCGGAAAGTGGTTCCGGACTGAGTTCCGTCGGGGACTTTCAGCGTATGCTCGCCTTCCAGAGTCGGCACGCGAATCTCGGTCCCCAAGGCTGCCTGTGTCACAGAGATGGGAATCACGCAATGTAGGTCGTTCCCTTCCCGCTCGAAGAAGGGATGTTCTTTCACATGAAGGACGATGTAGAGATCCCCGGCGGGCCCGCCGAAGTGCCCTGCTTCACCGAGACCCGCATATCGAATGCGAGTACCGTCTTCAACCCCAGCAGGAACTTTTACCTCGACGGTCCGCTGGCGCAGAACGCGCCCCTCACCCTTGCACTTGAGGCAAGGGTCGGTAATAACGGACCCCGCACCCTGACAGGTTGAGCAGGTGCGCGCGATGCTGAAGAAGCCCTGCTGATAGCGGACCTGGCCGCGTCCAGCACAAGTTCTGCAGGTGACAGGCGACTTGCCCGGAGCGACGCCAGCGCCACGGCATTCTTCGCAAGCCTCGTGCCGGCGAACGTTCACGGTCGTTTCAGTTCCAAAGACTGCTTCGTGGAACTCAAGGTTAAGATCTTCGCGCAGATCGGCTCCGCGTTGAGCACGGGTGCGCCGGCGCCCACCACCCTGTCCACTGAACAGATCACCGAAGCCGAAAAAGTCGCCAAAGATTTCACTGAAATCCTGAAAGACGCTGGGATCAAAACCAGCGGCACCGCCCGCGCCCGTTATCCCGGCGTGGCCAAAGCGGTCGTAGCGGGCACGCTTCTCCTGGTCCGCCAGAATGGCATAGGCTTCGCTGCATTCCTTGAACTTCTCTTCCGAGTCCGGGTTATTGGGGTTACGGTCGGGATGGTACTGCAACGCCAGCTTGCGGTATGCGCTTTTGATCTCGACTTCCGTGGCCGTGCGCGTCACCCCGAGAACTTCGTAGTAGTCGCGTTTCGCGTTAGTGGTCAGAATGGCCTTTCTTATCCTTCCTACAGTTTTTGGAGGTTAAATTCAGGTCAGGAGTTTCGCGCTACCTTGACCATGGCGGGGCGAA
>Ga0066388_100001751_pt1 | contig 12577 bp, 9 predicted proteins | sample PanSoiMetaGPlot6_FD_64539 | JGI IMG/M metagenome (GOLD analysis project Ga0066388, IMG submission 64539) | Tropical forest soil microbial communities from Panama analyzed to predict greenhouse gas emissions - Panama Soil - Plot 6 (Hybrid Assembly) | ecosystem: Environmental > Terrestrial > Soil... | reverse complement strand
CTCGACTTCCTCGACGCGCCGCGCCGGCTCACGCGCCTGCTCGACAACCGGATCTTCCGGCTCCTCATGATGCCGACGCGGGCCTACCTCCGGGTGGCGAGCGCGGCGGTGCAGCGGTTCCTGCGCACCGTGTCGAGAGTCGTGGGCACCGAGGTCGTCGACGACGTCGTCGCCTTCTTCCGCGCGTTCGAGGGGATGGAGGAGGGGTTCCGCAACCGGGCCGCGAGCGTGCTCGCCTTGCTCGCAGAGCCGTCGAGCAGCTTCGTGGTGGTCAGCTCGCCGAGGCGGGACGCGGTCGAGGAGGCGGCCTTCTTCGCCGAGCGCCTCGCCGAGAGCGACATCCCCGTCGAGGGGCTCATCGTCAACCGAGTGCACCCCGCGTTCGGCGACGAGGGAGTCGAGGGACTGCGCGCCCGGGCCGAGACCCTCGGCGAGAAGCGGCCCGACGCGGCGTCGGCCTCCGGCGACGGCGCCGCTTCGGCGCGCCGGTTGGCCGAGCTGTACACGAACCTGGCCGACTTCCGGCAGGTCGCCGAACGGGAGCGGCACCACATGGCGGGCGTGAAGGCGCGCGCCGGGCGTGCCGCGGTCGCGTACGTCCCGTTCCTGTCACGGGACGTGTACGACTTCGACGCCCTGGCGGAGGTCGGAGGTCACGTGTTCACGGTCACGCCGATCGCGCCGGCGCGCCCGGGTTAGCCCTCCCGGTCGGGCACCTGGCTGGTAGCGGCCTTCGGCGGAGGCGCCAGCTGAGCGGCGGTCCCCTGCGGCAGCGCACCGAAGGCGTGGACGAAGCCGTCCTGGGCACCGACGTACATGCGCCCGTTCTGCACCGTGGGGGTGTTGAACTTCGTCCCCTGGCCCACCGGCCACCGGCCGCGCAGGGTCAGGACACCGTTCACCGGGACCGGGTCGTAGGCGCGCAGTTCGGCACCCACGCCGTCACCGCCGGGCAGGCGGACGAGCCACACCAGCGCCGAGCCCGACGTCGTCCCGGTCGAGGTGACGATCGCCGAGCTCGATCCGAAGCCGTAGGCGTCGTCGTTCGACTTGCCTGCGATCCCCACCGTGGGCGTCCCACCCGGGGACGTGACGTTGTACGCGGTGAACTTCGGGTCGCTCAGGAACGGCTGGTACGGCAGATAGATCAACCCGCCGTTGCCGGGCCACACCGCCGGCGTCGCCCACGCCCCGAAACCACCGCCGGGATCGAACCGGCTCACGATGTCATCACCCGGTTGCCCGGACCCGTCGGGGCACGAGCCGGCCCCGCCCTGTTTGTAGCCACCGAGGTCGGTCTTGTTCAGGAGGTACAGCGGCGCCGCCTTGCCGATGACGAGCAAGAGGTTCGAGCCGAAGACGTTCGGCAGCAACAGCGGCGCGCCCGACCCGAGGTCGAGGTCGTCGTTGCTGAGCTGCTCCGCGTTGCACGGCGTCCAGAAGTCCGTGGCCTGCAGGTCGCCGGTGGGCAGCACATGCAGCCGGACGACCGACTCGCCCAGCCCTCCGTTGGTGGCGGCCGCCGTCCCCGGCGTGGGCACCGGCGGGACGTCGCCGTTGCCGCTGGCGAGGAGGATGTCGCCGTTGTCGACGACGAGATGTCCGCCGGCTTGCCAGATGCCGCCACCCGGTCGGCCGGTTACCGGCGGGTTGGGCTCGGGGAAGGTGGTGACGTCGGTCCAGCGCGTCGTGATCGCGCCCGAGCTGCCGTTGACGCCGACGACCCAGCCCCGGTAGGGCGGCGTGTCGCACAGGCCTCCGAAGGCGGCGTACAGGACGCCGTTCATCAGCAGCAGGCCGGGACGCTGCAGCTCGTTCGCGGCGTCGAAGCCCACGAGGGGCGCGTTCGACGCCGACCCCTGGACCTTCACGGGGAAGTTCGGCTTCTCCTGCCCCGTCCCGATGTCGACCGCGTGCACGCGGTAGATGGCTCCCGTGTTGTCGTACGTCTTGGACGTCATGTACGCGGTGTGCGTCGCGGTGTCGATCGCCGGCGTGGACGTGACGCCGACCGTCTGGCCCACGTCCGTGCAGCCGATGTCGCTCGAGTTCCACGGCGTGTCGAGCACCCGTGACCAGAGCTGCGCGCCGGTGGCGGCGTCCATGCCGTAGATGACGTTCGACTCCGTGCCGATCACGAGGGTGCCGTTCGAGCCGGCGCCGGGATCGACGACCGGTCGCGCGTACACCTGTCCGACGACCGGCGATGACCACTGCTCACCGAACGTGCACTGACCCCCGGCGCTGGGGTTCAGCCCCGGCTGGTTGGGGTACCAGCCCGTCCGCAGCGGGTCGTTCCCCGCCTGCGGGGAGTTCTGCGTCCCGTCGCACGGGACCGGGATCGGCGGGATCGCCGGCGGCGGCGGCGGCTCCTTCGGCGGCACGCACGCGGCCGCGACCGCGGCCACGCCGAGGACGGCTAACACGGCACGCTTCGAGATCACCAGTCCACCCGCTCAACGCTGTGCCGCATCATCCCCCCGGCTTCCGGGCAGTATGAAGGCCCGAGCCCGCGACGTGAAGCACCGAGCGGGGGAGCCTAGGGGGAAGCCGGCGGCGAGGCCAGAGGGTGAGCGGGTCGCCTTCCGCCCGGTAGGTTGCGGCCCGATGAAGATCCTCGTCGCCGCCGACGCGCGTTGGGTACGGGAGCAGGTGCGAGTAGCCCTCGTCGGTCGGGGCCAAGAGGTCATCGAGGTGACGCGCGGCCAGGACGTGCGCGACACCGTCGCCGAGCACGAGCCCGATCTCGTGGTGCTCGACCTGCAGATCGGCAACATGGGAGGGATCGCGGTCGCGATCGACCTGCACCTCGAGGAGGCGGCCGGGCGGCTGCCGCACGTTCCGATCCTCTTGCTGCTCGACCGCGAGGCGGACCGGTTCCTCGCCCGCCGCGCGGCAGCCGAGGCCGAGCTCGTGAAACCGGCCGAGCCGGGCACGCTGCGCCGCACGGTGAAGCGCCTCGTCGGCGACGACCGTCAGCCGGCCGGACCGGTGGCCTCGGAACGCGCCGACGTACAATGACCGCCCTTCGGGATGTGGCGCAGTTTGGTTAGCGCGCAGCGTTCGGGACGCTGAGGCCGCGGGTTCAAATCCCGCCATCCCGACCACGATCAACGCGGGTCAGCCGGGCGAGTGATTCGCTATCCGACACCAAGCGTGGCGAGAAGCGCGCGGGCCTGCTGTTCGATCGTGGCTGACCCGAGCTCGGTGGCGGTTGTGAGTGCGGCGTCGAGGAGCTCGCGGGCACGCTCAAGATCGCCTGCTCGACCTCGGTCGGAAAGCATGCGCGCCCAGTCGACCTGAGTGCGGGCGAGCTCAATGGGAGCGTCGAGGAGCTCGTGAACTGCTGCGGCTTGCGTGTAGGCGTCATCTGCTTCTTCGAAGCGGCGCGTAGTGGCAAGTGCGAGGCCGAGCGGTCGTGCGACACTGCCCTCACAGGTCATGCCCGTGTAGGCAAGCTGGTCGCGCCACGGCGCGAGCAGTTCGGCCAGGACCGCGGCGGCGGTTCGGTGTCCGAGGTGGCCGGCTACCTCCGCGCACAAGGTCATGGCGGTCAGCCATGTGGTGTGGAACGGAATATGGCTGAAGCCATTGCTAGCAAGCGGCTCGAAGACCTCTCTGGCATCGTCGAAGCGTTCAACTTCGCAGAGGGCGTAAGCGAACGCAGCTCGAAACGCGGGGAGCCCGGGGTTTTCGACGGTTGCCTGGTCGAGGACATCGATGATCTCGTCGAGTCGTCCCTGGGCACGGCGAATCGCGTAGATCTGGGCCGCGAAGTACGCGAACGCGTCGGGCTGGCCGCTCTGGGTCGCGATCTCGAATGCTTCGGTTGTCGCTTGCTCGGCCTCGGCGATGTGCCCTGCAAGCAATCGGCGCCACGCCAAATGACTCGCGACCGACCAGCGCGCTGATATCAGTCCCGTCTCTGCGGCGATCCGAGCCATCAGCCCGAGGTTCTCGTCGACCTCGACGATGTTGCAACGACAGGTCGCGCTGAACACCGCGCTGTTTGCGGTACGCCAGCGGAAGTCAGGGTTCTTCAGGCGCCTTCCGACTTCGCGCTGCTCGTAAGCCATGGTGGTGCGCTCGTCGAGCGTCGCCGGCGACCAGATCGTCGTGCGCCGCTGCTCGAGGACCTCGAAGAGGACCACACCATCTTCGACTTCACGGGCCATGACGAGTGCCTGGTCGCTGAACGCACGCGCCCGCTCCAAGTCGCCGTAGGTCATCTCGGCCGCCAAGGTCGAGAGGAGCATCGCCCGTTCCGGGGTCTCGGTACCGGCCGTTGCCGAGAGTGCCGCCTCGAGGGCATCGACGCGCTCTTCATCGACAGTGCCGGCGGCGCTGGGCCGCCCTCGATTGTTCGCCAGGGCGGCGCGTACGAGTAGGGATTCACTACCGACACGTCGCGCGAGATCACTCGCGCTGAGCAACGTCTCGCGGTGTCTCGGATCGCCGGCGTGGCGTTGTGCAGTGCCGAGGCGCACCAGCGTCTCGCAGCGCGCGAGCGCATCCGCATCAAATTCGCGGTCGATGAGGTCGAGAGCCTGGCCGTACCAGGACACGGCGTCGTCGGGAGCGAGTTTGGCGAGCGCGTGATCCCCGGCGTGCAGGGCGTACTGGATCGCCTTGCCGGTGTCGACCGGTCGGCTGGCTTGGGCCCAGTGGTACGCGAGCTCGCCGAGGCGGTCCCCGGGATCGTCGCCGTAGAGAGCCTCGAGGGCCGCGGCGACGCGAAGGTGCAGTCGCTGGCGGCGCGTGGGACCGAGATCCTCATACAGCGTGTGCTCGATGAGCGCGTGCGAGAACGAGAGTCGTCCGGGCCGCTGCGGCTCCTCGCGGATCAAGACGGCACGGATTGCGGCGCCGAGCAGATCAAGAAGGCGGTCTTCGCTCTTGTCGGTGACGCCCGCGAGGAGGTCGAGCTCGAAGTCGCGACCGATGACGGCAGCAGCCTGCAGTGCTTGAACGGTCTCCTCGCCGAGCCGGGCGACACGACGACCGATGACCTCCCGCACGCTGGTCGGCAGGCTGCCGTGGCCGCGGAAGTCCACCTCTGCGACCCAGCGGCCGTCGGCGCGCTGGGAGATGGCGCCGGTCTCGGCGAGGTGCCGAAGGATCTCTCGGGTGAAGAACGGGTTTCCGTCGGTTTCCCGATACAACGCGTGGGCGAGCGTCACCCCCTGATCGTCCAGGGCGTGGCCCGCGGCCGCTTCGAGCAACGCCACAAGCTCGCCGTCATTGAGCCCATGCAAGTCGACGCGCCGTACTTGCTCCTCACGGCGGAGGTTCGCGAGCACATCAGCGAGTGGATGCTCTGCACCGAGGTCGGTCGAACGATACGTGCCGAGAACCAAGAGACGGCTCGAGTCGGTCGCCGTGATCAGGTGGCGCAACAGGAGCAGCGTCGGCTTGTCTGCCCAGTGCAAGTCTTCCAGCACCAAGAGCACGGGGTTGTCGCTGCAGAGTCGTGCAACAAACCCGGTCACTGCACTGAACAGCAGATACCGCTCCGCATCGGGATCGCCCTGCGATGCTGCAGAGAGGTCCCCAACGCGTTGTGCAAGGTCGGGAACAAGGTGGCAGAGCTCGCGACCGTGTCGAGCCATGTGCTCGACGAGGAACTCACGCGATTCGTGTGCGATCACATGGCGGACCACCTCGACCCATGGTTGGTATGGAATACCGAGGTCCTCGTCACACCGCCCGTACAGCACGGTCGCGTCTTCTGAGGCAGCAATGCTCGCGATCTCGGCGGCGATACGAGTCTTGCCGACGCCCGGTTCACCTCCGATCAGCACCACGCGGCGTTCGCCGAAGCTTGCGTCCTTCCACTCATGCGTCAGCGCCTCGAGCTCTGGCCCCCGACCGACGAAGAGCTCGCCCGCGGCGTCGCGAAGCACGCCCGGGACCGGGATGGCCACTCGGGCCGAGCCTTCGGGCGGCTCAGCGACCAGAGCTATGGACTCGAGCAGGCCCGGAGCCGCGACGCCTGAGACCTGCTCCGTCCGGGCGAGATCCGACAGAACGTGTGAGCCCAGATCAATCAACGTTGCCTGCTCAGGCAGGTCGTCACGAACGAGCTCACCCGTCGAGTGCGACAAGAGGATCTGACCTCCAGCAGACAGGCTCCGAAGACGCGCCGCACGGTTGACCGTCGGACCGAAATAGTCGCCGTCTCGTTCGAACGCTTCGCCGGTGTGGAGCGCCATGCGCACCGACAGCGGTGTGGACTGCGGCCACTGCTCGCTCACCATTGCCTGCTGGGCCGACAACGCGGCGCTGAGGGCGTCGGTCGCGCGCGCAAAGACGGAAAAGACGCTGTCTCCTTCACCGCGCGCCTTCAGCACCGTGCCTCCGTGCGCGGTAACTGCCGCGTGCATCAACTCGTCATGGCGGGCCACGGCGTCCGCCATCGCCTTCGGATGCTGTTCCCACATCGAAGTCGAGCCGACGATGTCGGTCAGCAGGAAGGTCACGACCCCGCTCGGCAGCTCGACCGGGCTTCGGCTCGTCTCGTCCGGCCTCCGGTCGAGCTCGGGCTCCTGCAGGAGGATCGCTTCCTCGAGCCGGGTGAGCTCCTTGCTGGGCTCGATTCCGAGCTCTTCTCCGAGCCGGCGACGCAGCCGCCCGAAGGTGCGTAACGCATCCGCTTGGCGATCCGACCGGTACAGCGCCAGCATCAGCTGGGCCCACAGGCCTTCCCGCAATGGATGCTCGCCGACCAGCCTCTCGAGGTCTGGCACCAACGTTGCATGTTCACCGAGCGCCAGGCGCGCTTCGATGAGCATCTCGACGGCGCCCAGCCTGAGTTCCTCCAACCGCGCCGCTTCCGGCTGCGCCCAGGCCATGTCATCGAAGTCGGCCAGCGGTGGGCCACGCCACCATGCCAGTGCCTCGCCCAGTCGAGTCGCGACCCAATCGGGCGGCGCGTCGTCGCGTTGTCGCACGTCGCCGAGCGCATGCTCGAAGCGCAACGCGTCGACGTCCCCCGGCGGCACTTCGAGGACATATCCGGCAGGACGCGTCAGCAGCATGTCGGGCGGCAGCGACTTGCGCAGCTGGTACACGTAGGTCTGGAGGGTCGCAACCGCGGACTCCGGTGGAGATCCGTCCCACAAGTACTCGACGAGCTGATCCGAGGGCACGACGTGATTGGCGCGTGCGAGCAGCAGCGCGAGCAGGGCTCGGCACTTGGGCCCCCGCACTTCGACCGAGCCGTCGTCGGTGGCCACCTCCAACGGCCCGAGAATTCGGAACTCCACGGCGCTCCCACCCTGTCGACGACACCGAAATTCGCGCCGACGCCAGGGTAAGAGCCGGGGCCGACGAATGCATCAGGCATCCGGTCGCCCTCCAGCAGACCTCCAGTGAGTCTCGAGCGACGCGGCGGATCCTCAGAACGTCAGAGTCCGCCGACCGTCCAACGGAGTGGTGAAGAGGGAGGTCGAGCTCATGGCCGAAACGTCCATGCATCCCACGCGTACGCAGCGCTCCTGGCTGTTGTCGGCGATCGTCGCGTCGGCTGTCGTCGTCGTTGCCGCAATCGTCGCCGCGTGGGCGTTCTTTCTGCGCTCCGATGATGCTCCCGCCCGTCCCGTTCCCGCCGCCACATCGCCGACCGCCACGGCGCAGGGGGCGAGTACCGATCCGTTCGCCGTCAACGAGTGGGCGGCCGCCACCGGCGCAATGCTCCGGTACTACGAGCAACATCCCGAGTGCTCCACGCCGTCACGCCCCTGGACGCCCAGCTGCTGATCGTCCGAAGTAGGCCGCGACAAAGTCGGGACAGGGCCTGAGGTTCTCGCCCGTGCGGCTGCGGCGTCGGCGTGCCAGAGTTCCTGGGGATGGCCGGGGTCGTGCTGCTCTGCACGGACGGATCGGACGTGGCAGGCCGCGCCCTGGAAGCCGGATGCGCGGTGCTGGGTGCGATCGATCGAGCGATCGTCGTCACGGTCATCGAGGACCTCGACCCGATGCTCGTCACCGATGCCGGTGGGCACGCGGGACCGACGCTGTCACACGAGGACCTCGTGGCGATGCAGGAGAAGGCGCGCGCGGACGGCGAGGCCTGCGTGCGCGCCGCGGTTGACGCGCTCGAGCTCGGGAACGTCGAGACGCGCGTCCTCGAGGGCCGTCCGGGGCCGGCCCTGTGCTCGTTGGCGGACGAGACCACGGCGGACACGATCGTCCTCGGAACCCGGGGGCGGGGGCGGCTGAAGCGCGCCCTGCTCGGGTCGGTGGCGGACTACGTCGTCCGCAACGCCCCGTGTCCGGTGCTCGTCACGCGCGAGAAGGCATCGCCGCCGGCTCGGTGAGACGGCTTCGGAAGCGTGCACGAACACGACGGCTTCGGCTGGTGCTCGGCGCGGTGGCCCTGATCGCCGTCACCGCGTGCGCCGACGACTCGTCGTCCGGCCCACGCGAGCGCTCCCCGCGCCCGACCACCGTCCTGACACCGCCACGTCAGCGCCGCCAACGACGTCAACCCAACATCTTCAACTACGCCCCGAGCACGCACGCCGCGTCAACGCGTCCGTGATATACCGCACGCGATGCCGTTCGTCCGCTCGTTCGTCGGCTTCGCCAACGGCACTCTCCTCTTCCTGACCTTCGCGATCGTCGGCGTCACCTTCAACCTCGTCCTCGACGCGGTGATGCGGCGGTTCGTGAGCGACGACGTTCGCCATCGCGCCGGGCCGACGGCGGCCGTGACCGTCCAGGTGCTGGCGACGATCTATGCGGTGCTCGTCGCGTTCGTCATCGTGAACGAGTACAGCCAGCTGAGATCAGCGAACGAGCAGGTGGCTCTCAAGGCCGCGGACCTGAGCGCCATGTACGAGAACAGTCGCATCTTCCCGACCGCCGAGGGCAACGAGCTGCGCCGGTCGATCACGGACTACACGATCGTCGTCGTCGACCGCAGCTTCCCGATGCTCGAGGAGTCGCCGAAGCCCGACCGGCTCGCGGACAAACGACTGGAGAGCATGTTCGCGACGCTGCGCGCGATCCACCCGGACACGCCGGACACGAGTGCCGCGTACTCCAAGACGCTCGACCAGCTCGACGGGGTGGTCCAGACGCGGGCTCGTCTCGTGAACGCCGCGCGCGAGACGGTGCCCTGGCCGCTCGTGTTCATGCTGGCGATCATGGGCTTCGCCGTCCTCGTCGTCAGCACGCTCCTCGATACTCAACACCGCAAGTCGCACGTGGCGATCCTGACCGCGCTCGCGCTCTTGGTGTCGCTGACGCTCGCGCTCGTCGTGAGCTTGAACTTCCCGTTCGACGGGATCCTGCCCATCAGCGACGCTCCGCTGCGGAACTTCCTGGTGTTTCGCGGGGCGCGGTGAACCGCGCGAGCGCTACCGCCGGCGCAGGGCGCGGATGAGCTCGGCTTTGTTCATCCGGGAGCGGCCCGGGATCTCGAAGTAGCGCGCCTCCGCGTAGAGCTCGTCGACCGTCCGCTCCTCGTACGGTCGGATCTCGCCCAGCTGGCCTTCCGCTGCTCCGTTGGGGCCGCGTTCGCGATACGGCAGCTGCGGTCGGGAAGGGAGGGTCGGGCCCCGGTTGCGCCACGACGACACGTGGTACGAGAGCTGGTTCGCGATCCCGGCGATGGCCGTGACCACCGCAACCAGGATCGCGATCGCGACGATGCCCACCACGAAGACGGCCACCCAGTCGCCGATGCTGTCGATCGTGAAGTCCGAGAACCCGATGCGGCGCATGACCGCCTGGACCGCCGCGGTCAGTGCCCCCTCCAGCAGCCACGGGAGGAAGGCGAGCAGGAAGAGGATGACGAAGACGCCGGTGAGGATGGAGCCGACGAGGAAGGCAAGCGCCTCGAGGTCGAACGCGCTCCGCTCGTCCATGATCGTGGGACGGACCCGCTCGCTCGGGGCGCTTCTCTGCTCCCCCGGCCTGCCGCGTGGTTCCGGTCTCAACACCACGGTGCACCTGCTTGTCGGTTCGCGACGAGCGTAGGCGACGCCGGTTCACGTACCGCGGTTCACCCGCGGGCGAGCAGCTCCGCGATCTGCACCGCGTTGAGGGCCGCGCCCTTGCGGAGGTTGTCGCCGGCGACCCACAGGTTGAGGCTTCCCGGCTCCGACGGGTCCGCGCGCACGCGCCCGACGAGCACGGGATCGACGCCGGCCGACTCGAGGGGCGTGGGATGGCCGTCGCCACCGTCGACGAGTTGCACACCGGCGGCCGCCGCGAGCAACTCGACCGCTTCGGCCTTCGTCATGGGGCGCGCGAAGCGAAGATTCGCGGACACCGCGTGGCCGACGTAGACGGGCACGCGCACGCAGGTGACAGTGACGAGCAGGTCGTCGGCGTGGAGGATCTTGCGGCTCTCGTGGAGCATCTTCCATTCCTCCGACGTGTACCCCTCCTCCCGGAGCGATCCGGCGAGCGGGATCACGTTGCCGGCGATCGGCCGGTCCCAGACCTCGCCCGCGACGACGGCGCCGTCGATGGCGCCGGCGCGCCGCAGGACGTCCGAGCGGCCGTCGCCCTTCGTCCACTGCTCGTCCAGCTCGCTCAGGCCCGACTGCCCCGCGCCCGACACCGACTGGTAGGTCGAGACGACCATGCGTTCGAGGCCCGCAGCGCGGTGCAGCGGCGCGATCGCGGTCAGCGGGACCGCCGTCGTGCAGTTCGGGCAGGACGCGATGCCCTTCGGCATGTGATCCAGGTCGCCGGGATTGATCTCGGTGATGACCAGGGGGACGTCGGAGTCCATGCGGAAGGCGGCGGAGTTGTCGACGACTCTGGCGCCGGCCGCCGCGGCCACCGGGGCCCACTCGGCGGCGATCGGGTCGTCGACGTCCACAATGACGAGGTCGAGCCCTTCGAAGCCGTCGGCGCGCAGCGTCTCGCACGTGACCTCGCGACCCGCGAACTCGAGCTTGCGCCCTTCCGACCTGGGCGACGCGTACACGCGCAGCTCGTCGACAGGAAAACTGCGCTCCTCGAGCACGCGCAGCATCTCCCGGCCGACGACACCGGTCGCGCCGACGACGCCGACTCTCACGCCGTCTCCCGGCCGAGGTCGAACGCGGTGTGCAGTGCGCGCACGGCCCGTTCGACGTCATGTTCGCCCACCGCACAGGAGATTCGAATCGACGACGTCGAGATCATCTCGATGTTGACATCCTCCCGGGCGAGGGTCTCGAACATCTTCGCCGCCACGCCCGGGTTCGACCTCATCCCCGCGCCGACGAGCGAGACGCGTCCGATCCCGGGATCGTGACTGACGCCGCTGGCGTCCGTCTCCTTGACGATCTTGTCCATCACCGACAACGCCCGCGCCAACTCCTCGTTCGGGACGGTGAACGAAATGTCGGTGTGACCGGCGGTCGACACGTTCTGCACGATCATGTCGACGTTCACGTCCTCGTCGGCCAGGGAGCGGAACACGGTGGCCGCGATGCCGGGGCGGTCCGGCACCTGCTCGATCGTGACCTTGGCCTCCGACGTGTCGTGCGTGACGCCGGAGATGATCGCCTGTTCCATCGTGAGATCTTCCTCTCGCACCCACGTCCCCGGCTCCCAGCTGAAGCTGGAGCGGACGTGGACGGGCACCCCATAGTTGCGCGCGAACTCGACCGAGCGCAGCGCGAGCACCCCGCTGCCCGTGGCGGCCATCTCGAGCGCCTCGTCGAACGACAGGCGCGGCAGCCGGCGCGCGTCCGGCACCACCCGGGGATCGGCGCTGTAGACGCCGGCGACGTCGGTGTAGATCTCGCACGCGGAGGCCCCGAGGACGGCGGCGAGCGCCACGGCCGTGGTGTCCGAGCCGCCCCGGCCGAGGGTCGTGATGTCGCGGGTGGTGGAGACGCCCTGGAAGCCGGCGACGATGGCGACCACCCCGCCCTCGATCGCCTCGCGGATGCGGTCGGCCCGGACTTCGACGATCTTGGCCTTGCGGTGAGTGGTGTCGGTGACGATCCCGGCCTGGGAGCCCGTGAACGAGACCGCGGGCTGGCCGTGGTCGAGGATGGCCATGCACAGCAGCGACATCGAGATGCGCTCACCCGCGGTCAGCAGCATGTCCATCTCGCGGGCGGCGGGCACGTGCGAGACCCCGTGCGCCAGGCGCTCGAGGTCGTCGGTGGTCTTGCCCATCGCCGAGACCACGACGACGACCTCGTCGCCCTCACGGCGGGTGCGGACGATGTGCTCGGCGACGGCCTTGATCCGGTCCGCGTCGACCACCGACGTGCCGCCGTACTTCTGGACGACCAGGTTGCCCACGCCGCGCACGGTACAGGGGTGATGGCGGCGCCCGGGTGCCAATTGGCGCGGAGGCGCTCCTAGACTCCCCGGCCGTGTCGAAGAAGGCCAAGCGCGACCGACAGCGCCTGAATCGGGAGGCGCGCCGCGAGGCCGAGCTCGCCGCTACCCGCCGGCGCAAGCAGTGGCGAACCGCCCGCACGATCGGCATCTTCGCGGTCCCCCTCATCGTGCTGTTCGTCGTCCTGCAGCTTCGGAACAGCGGCGGGAGCGAGCCGGACCGCAACCTGTCGAAACCGCCGGCGCCCGCGTTCAAGCCCGACACGACGTACACGGC
>Ga0066388_100001750_pt1 | contig 12578 bp, 9 predicted proteins | sample PanSoiMetaGPlot6_FD_64539 | JGI IMG/M metagenome (GOLD analysis project Ga0066388, IMG submission 64539) | Tropical forest soil microbial communities from Panama analyzed to predict greenhouse gas emissions - Panama Soil - Plot 6 (Hybrid Assembly) | ecosystem: Environmental > Terrestrial > Soil... | reverse complement strand
GCGGTGCAGTTGTGCGCGAATACCGTCGAATTTGTCTTCTAAATAAACGGTGCCAGGCGCGTAAGAACGCATTTCCCGATTAGTCCCTGCAGCTTCAGCAAACCGTTCCCATACGGCTTCGGCCGTCGGTTCCGGAGTCGCAAGCATGCATTTAATCGGACGAAAGAGCGACAGCTCCGCTTGCGCGAGCTCATTTCGTGAAGCCAGTAAGGCGGTTTGACCAATATCCCCTAACAACATATTGGCTTCCTTTACCTGCTCGAGCGAAACGCCAAATGCTTTTGCGATCGCCTCCTCGACCAAACCTTCCCGCAATCCGATGCGCAGATCGCCAGTTAGAATTTTGACGACGTACTGACCTTCGCGGGCAGACAATTTCGAGAATCGACTTCGCAACAGCTCGGTTTTGGCATTCGGCCCGCGTGCACGGTGGAGATTCTCAAACAGCTCGCCAGATTCACGGATGCTGAACGACTGGGGTGTCGTTCTTCGATCGAGAACTTCGAATGCGGCCTTGCCCGCGTCGCCGTGGGTGCTTGCGATGCGATGAAATTCCGCGTCGGGGACTTTGGTGGCCGCTTGCAGGGCCCGAAAAACTACGGCCCAGCCAACCTGCAAGGTCCGCAGATCGCTCTGAGCAAACGCCTTGCCGGTGAGGTAGCGTGTCACAATCGGAAGCTGCTCACTCGTTAGGCCGAGCAGATAATCGGCAAGCAGTCGAATTTTTTCAAGTTTCGCCCGAGTTGCAGCGATCGCTTCACCAACGTTTGCAAACGCGAGGAATTCGGATGCTGTGGTGGCGTCTGAGTCAGCCGCAATCTCAGCAGATGCAGGCGACATGCTCGCCGCTACAGATTTCGGCAGCGAAAACTCCAGTTGGTTTTCTTCGCTTAACGCCCATGCTTCGAAGCGACGTTCGCGCAAGTCGCGCGCAAAGGAAGCAGCGAAGCCGTGCAGTGTAAGCACTCGTCGCGGCTGAACGAGTTCGACATAGCGAAGGAGATCGTCGTAGTCGGCGTGATCGGAAAGCGCAAACGCCGCGTCAACCTGATAGCGATAGATTGCGTTTGGATCGACAGCCCAGCCACTGATCATCGCGACACGTTTGCGCGTAATTTTTTCCAGCATGTGCGAATGATTCGCGCTGGGTGGGCAGATGAGAACTTTTCCAGCAACACTGTTTGGGTTGTAGCGAAGATATCTGCAAAACGATTGGCCAAACTGTTCGTAGATGCGGGTCATTTGATAAACCGAACCGTGAAGCATCGGCGTCAAGCCAGCTCCATCGAGTGAACAGAGGATCTCCTGTGCCTTACCTAACGAATACCCAAGGAGCACGGGTACTCCGCCGTCATCAATTGTTTCCTGGCAGAAAACAACTATTTGGTTGATGACCGTGTCCGTCGGCGGGAATCGATACCGTGGCAGACCAAATGTCGTCTCCATGATAAGTGTGTCCGCCGGGCGCCACTGCGCTGGCTCTGCGGATTTTCCGGGACGAAGCTTAAAATCTCCCGTGTAAAGCAACGTATCGTTGCCGGCAAAAACGAAACATTGGGCAGATCCAAAGATGTGTCCGGCGGGCAATAGCATAAGGTCGACCCCGTGCACCGTTCGTTTTTCTGCGAATGGCAGAATGTGCTCTATGCGGGCGCCCGGTAGTCGATTTTGCATCAACCGTGCTGTGCGCTCGGAAACGATAATTTCTTCGTGTGGCGCAATGTGGTCGCTATGCGCGTGCGAAACGAACGCGAATCGCTTTGCGTCCCATGGGTCGAGCCATAGATTCTGCTCGGGCAAATACACCCCGCGCGCATAACGAACTTCAATCATAAAACGGAAGTTTACTTTCAGATCGAGGTGAGTTCCATATGATCGAAGAAATGGGTGTGCGGTTGCTCGTTGACACCGTATTCAAAACCCGGCTTTATTAAGCCCATGAGGTTTGTTGCTGCGCTCTTTGCTTTGAGCTCGCTGACTATCGTCGCCTCCAGTCACGCGGCGCGTGAGCGCGTAGAACCGAGTATCGTGGAAAAAGTCTCACCCCTGCCAATGGCGTTAAGCAACGATTTCGAATTTCGAAAGACGAAACTTTTCTATTTGAGTGAGAAAGCACAACTCCCTGGGGCGGGTGGACGGCAGGACAAGGGCGCGCTTAATAAAAGCAAGTCAAGCTCGCAAGGCCAGAAAACATCGACGGCTCAAGATGTGCCCATTGTCTTTGAGCGCCAATATCGGATGTTTGGGGCCGTGACCGGGCTCGACCAACGTCAGCGCTTCGGTAATTACTTTGATTTCTTTTGGCGGGCCAAGCGCCCTTCCGATGTCACAGTGCGTTTGGAATATCGCCAGGAAAAACTGCACGAGCACGTCCAGGCGCAGGAGATTACATATCGAAATGTGCGCGGAACTCATAAAACCGAATTCAAGGTTATCGGAGACGACTATTTTGACGACGGTCGGGTAATCGCATGGCGGTGTCTGTTAATCGAAAATGGGCGCATAGTGGCGGAGAACCGCTCCTATATGTGGGAGTGAGATCCAACCAAGGACTCCATCCTCTCCGCTAATGTTGCCTGATGCGGCCTCTCTTGCTCCGGATTCCGAATCAATCTCCAGTGCGGCGAGCATTGACAGGATGGCTGCCGGGCTGATATCTTTTAGGTAGTAACTGTGGACTCATCTATTCAAGTAGGGGTGAGCGGCCCAACCGTGTGGGTGAAAGTGGAGGGGAAAGGTAGTTTCCTCAACAGCGGCAATCTCAAAGAATTCGCGCGTGAGATGTTGGATCGCGGTTACCGCGAATTTGTGGTGGATCTGGCGGATTGCGCCATGATGGATTCCACGTTCATGGGAACGATGGCCAGTGTGGCACTTCGATTGAAGGAGCTTGGACACGGACATCTTCACATTGTTCACTGTGGGAACCGCAGCCAGGAGCTTCTCTCCGGCCTGGGTTTGGATCAGATATTCGATATTCGGGGTAATGGTGCCAGTCCCCCTGAATGCGGAGCCCTCGAGCGAGCCCCAGCGGTCCGGTCGCCTGCGGACAGAAAAAAAGAACAAACGGAGACGATGCTGGAAGCGCACGAGGCGCTTTGCGAGGCCTCGCCGGAAAATATTCTTCGCTTTAAAGACGTTCTCGATTTCTTAAGACAAGACCTTCATCACGAGACGCCTTCGAAGTAAGCTGGCCCTTGCATGACGTGGCCGACTCTTCTTCTCGGACTGCTTGTCGCGTCCGTCGCCGGTTGGATTATTACCGCTTGGTTTCAGATAGGGCGGATTCGCCGGTTGGAGCGTTCTCATGAAGAAATTCAGGTCGAGGAAACGCTCGTCTTCGATTTTTTGCACGGCTTGGGCGAGGCTTTCCGGGAGACCATTCGGCCTCAGGAACTGCACCGGCTCATTGTCGAAGGCGCTACGCGTGTTTTAGATGCGCACGGCGGCGCGCTTTATGTGACCGATCGAACGGGCGGGAAACTTACTCCGGCATTTATTTCCAAAGACTGTCCGCCTCTGGTCGATGTGCCGCAAAACATCCTGCAACAAGCGGCAGCTGCTCCCATCGCGCTAGATAGCTTCCTACGGCTGCACGCGGTCGGCCAGGCCGAGGGTCTCATTGGACGGGTCTGGCAAACAGGTCAGTCTGTTTGCTTGACTGACTTGTCCGAGGCGCCGGAGTTGGCGAAGTTGCGTGGAAGCGCCTTTGGCAGCGCGTCGGTCATGGCCGCCTCATTGCGGTATGGAAACCAAGATCTGGGTGTACTTGCGCTTGCCCAAGGCCCGAGCGGGCCGCCTTTTTCGCAGGGGGACTTTGTCGTTTTCAAATCGATCGCCGAGCAATCCGCTTTTGCGCTTTACAACGCCATCATTTATTCCATGGCGAACGAAAAGAAGCGGCTCGATCACGATCTTGAGATCGCGCGAGACATTCAACGCATTTTGCTTCCGTCGGAAGCGCCTGCGATTAACGGATTTCAGATCAGCGGCATCAACGCGCCTGCGAGACAGGTGAGCGGCGATTATTTCGATTACATCCGGGTTGATGAAGAACGGCTGGGTGTGGCGATTGCGGACGTGTCAGGTAAAGGTGTACCCGCATCACTTATCATGGCGATCTGCCGCAGCGTCCTACGGGCTGAGGCGGTGCGAAACCCCTCGCCAGCCGATGTTTTGCGAAAGGTGAACCGCCAGCTTTACCCTGATATCAAGGAAGACATGTTCATCAGCATGGCCTACCTCATTCTAAACCACCTGCGCGACGGGGTTACCCTCGCGCGCGCTGGACACGATGCGCCATTACTTTTCAAGCGCCAATCGCAAATGGTTACGCCAATAAAACCTCCGGGAATGGTCGTAGGCATTGACAGTGGAAACGTGTTCGATAGGCTTACCATCGACTTCGCCGTCCCACTCGAACGTGATGATTGCCTCGTTCTCTATACTGACGGCGTGACCGAAACGCTTAATGGCGAGGGAGACGAGTTCGGACTCGATCGCATGATGCACTCGGTACGCGCCAGCGCGAAGGATGGGGCCCAGGCAATTGTAAGGAAAATCATCGAGGACGTTCGCGAGTTTACGGGTTCGGTTCCTCAGAACGACGACATCACTTTGATTGCCATTCGTAAAACATGAAAAAAATTCCTGTGACTGAACAAGACAAACAAATGAAACAATCGGCGACGCCAGGTTCCACTCCTTCATCGGTTGCTCCCGGGGCAGATACTACGCAAGGCGAAGCAGAAGATGCGACGGCCGGCTTGCAGGCCGATCTCGACCGGTTCCGCGACCTCGCCTTGCGAAGTCAGGCGGATTTCGAGAATTACAAGAAACGTTCTGCTCGCGAAAAGGAAGAGGCGATCAAGTATGCCAACAGCTCTCTACTCCAGCGTTTGGTGGGAATTATTGACAATTTTGAGCTCGGCCTCGCAGCAGCTAAAGGGCAGGGCACAGACTCTCCCATTTATTCCGGAATGGTTCTCGTCCAAAAGCAACTCAACGATTTGCTCGCTGAGAATGGACTGCAACCGATCGAGGCTGAAGGGAAAGCATTCGACCCGAACCTGCACGAAGCAATTGCTCGTGAGCCCAGCAATAAATTTCCAGAAGGGGTTGTGGTGCGCCAGGCCCGTCGCGGTTATCGATTCAAGGACCGGTTGTTACGACCTGCGAAAGTGGTTGTTTCCAGCGGGCCTGCAAAGTAGCGGGTCGGTCTCTTGCTCGCACTCATATTTTCAATCGAGATTGCGCTTGCGGTTTGAGCAAGAGCAGGAGCACGAGCAAGAGCAAGAGTAAGATTGGTTCACATGGCTACTGAAAAACGCGATTACTATGAGGTGCTGGGCGTTGAACGAAACGCGACCGATGAAGAGGTCAAACGCGCGTATCGCAAGCTCGCGGTCAAGTTTCACCCCGATAAAAACCCGGACGACCCCCACGCCGAGGAAAAGTTCAAGGAATTAGGCGAAGCGTACGACGTCTTAATCGATCCCGACAAGCGCGCCGCCTACGATCGCTTCGGCCACGCTGCGTTCGCGCAGGGCGGCGCTGGTTTTGGCGGCGGCGCCTTTCACGATCCTTTCGAGATTTTCCGGGAGGTTTTTGGCGGCGGTGGCTTCGGCGGCGGAATTTTCGAGACATTCTTCGGCGGTGGCGAGCGAGGAGAAGATCGTCGGCGCGGATCCGATTTGCGCTACGACATGCAGATCAAGCTCGAGGAGGCTGCGTTCGGCGCCGAAAAAGAGATTGAGATCGCGAAACTCGCCACGTGCGATAAATGCAACGGCGGCGGCGCAGAACCAGGCTCGCGCACGATCACTTGTTCTACGTGTGGTGGCCGTGGGCAGGTGGTCAGTTCTCGCGGATTTTTTCACGTTTCGCAAACATGTCCCCGGTGCCGCGGTGCTGGTGAAGTCATTGAGAAACCGTGTCAGAAATGCCGCGGCGAAGGGCGCGTGGAAAAATTAACCCGAGTTAAACTGAAAGTACCTGCCGGAATCAGGGAGGGGTCGCGATTGCGCTCGTTAGGCAACGGCGAGGCTGGCACTCGGGGCGGTCCTCCGGGAGACCTTTATGTCGTCATACACGTTAAGGAACATAAGATCTTTCAGCGAGAGGGCGACAACTTGTACTGCGAGGTGCCAATTCCTTTCTCCGTTGCGACCCTGAGCGGCGAGATTGACGTCCCCACGCTTGAAGGCAGGGCGCATCTGAAGGTGCCGGCCGGCACTCAAAGCGGCCAGATGTTCAAACTGCGCGGCAAAGGAATTACAAACGTCAACGGACGCGGGCATGGCGATTTGTTCGCGCGTTTAATTGTCGAAGTGCCATCGCGTCTGAACGCGGAACAACGTCGCAAGTTGGAGGAATTCGCAGCGCTTTGCGGCGACGAAAACACGCCGCTTCGGAAGAGCTTTTTCGAACGCGCGAAGGAATTTTTCAAATAGAACTCTTCGGCTTTTGTGTTTCAGGATGCTGTCAAACTGATTGAATGCCCGCGCGATGCCTGGCAGGGACTCAAGCGACAGATCCCAACAGAATTCAAAACGCGTTATCTCCGTGCGTTAATCGTGGCAGGGTTCAAGCACATCGATGCTGTCAGCTTTGTTTCTCCCAAAGCCGTTCCACAGATGGCCGATAGCGAAAAGGTGCTGGAACAACTCGACGTACCGGATGATGTCGAAATTATTGGCATTGTGGTAAACGAGAAGGGAGCCGACCGCGCCATCACGAGCAGAGCTGTGACGACTGTGGGCTATCCTTGTTCCGTTTCGGAGACGTTCCTGCGCAAGAACCAAAACCAGACACTCGAAGACTCTTACAAAAGGTTGGAATCAATTAAGACAAGAGCTGATCTAGCCGGGCTGGGCATGATCGTTTATATCTCGATGGCGTTCGGAAATCCGTACGGCGATCCGTGGGACGAGAACGAACTGCGTCGGTCGATAATAAAACTTACGGCGCTCGGTATCCAATCGATCTCACTGGCTGATACCGTCGGAGTTGCTAGCCCTGATCTGATTGGCCATGTGGTGCGATCAATAACGAACGAGTTCGCCGGATACGATATTGGCGTGCATCTCCACAGCGTCTCTGGCGAAGCCGAAACTAAAGTGCTCGCTGCTTACGATGCAGGGTGTCGGCGTTTTGATTCCGCTCTCGGCGGTCTTGGTGGGTGTCCCTTCGCGCAGGACGCACTGGTTGGAAACATTCCTACCGAAAGCGTAATCGCCGCGCTGCAACAGCGCGGGATAGAGCTGTCGATAAGAAAGTCGTTGGCAGATGTGCTGGCAATAAATTCGCTCATCGCTTCGGACTACCAATAAGAAATCAAGGTTGCTTGTCCCATCGGTCTTATTAGTCCTACAGGTCGCATGCATCGCTTCTATATCTCGCCGCAGATTTGGAACCGTGGCGCGCTCAGCTTGATGGGGTCTGAGGCACACCACGCGCGAGACGTTTTGCGTATGAGAGCAGGAGAGAAACTTGTTCTGTTTAACGGGCGCGGACGGGAAATCACCGCGGAAATCGTCGATCTTGGCGGCGACGAAATTCGATTGCGAAAATTACACGAAGCGGAAACACCACCGTTGCAATGCCGGATCGTTCTCGGTCAGGCGATCCCGAAGGGAAAAAACATGGACCTAATTGTGCAAAAAGCGGTCGAGATTGGCGCCGCCGAAATTGCGCCGATCATTTCCGATCGCACGATTGTGCGGATTGATTCCGAAAGCGCGGCGCAAAAACAGACGAAATGGCAGCAAATCGCAGTTGAGGCGGCAAAACAATGCGGCCAGAACTGGATCCCACATGTGCATGCGGCTAGAACACTTTCAGAATTGTTTTCTGTAGCGGCGGAGGGATCATTCGATCTACAGCTGATTGGATCGCTGCAGCCGGGTGCGCAGCACTTAAAGCAAGTTCTCGCGGACTATTCGAGTGAACGTCAACATCGACCTCGCAGTGTTTTGATGCTTGTTGGGCCGGAAGGCGATTTCACGCCTGCGGAACTTGCGCTCGCGCACCGTCACGGTTGTCAGCCGATTACCCTCGGGCCGATCATCCTGCGAGTGGAAACCGCGGCAATTTATTGCCTGAGTATTCTCTCGCACGAATTATTGATTTAGTGGCCCCCGGTAGGCACAGCTCTCTTTGAGTCTCGCCAGGGATGACTCGAGGGTAGCCAAGCGTTTCAACGCTGGGTTTCGATGTTTCCTAACACCTAAAGTCCCGTCAGGGACGGTAGAAGGCCGTTTCTTTCGTCCCAGACGGAACTCATTTTGTTTTGGGTGCGAACGCCCAGCGCTAAAGCACTGGGTTATTTTTTTCTCGTCCCTAAGCGGGACTGAATACCGTCTGCGCTTTTGTCAGGCTGCTTTTCCTCGCACAGTTCTCGGAAAGCCGGATCGTCGCGCACGGAGTCCCAGAGCGGATCAAGCCTTAGAAATGACGCCGTAACAGGCGCTGGTCCGTAAAGCTGGCTTTGAAATGGTGTTTGTAACAGCCGCTTGAGAGTTGCGATCGCGCGGCTATTCTCGCCGAAGTACGTCTGAATTAACGCTAGGTTCTCTTCGGCACCAGGCCCGTCCACTGCATCCTTGGCACTCGGCAGAAGCATGATAGCACGTTCGGCTTCCTTGAGAGCCAGGTCCTTTTCGTCTACAGCGGCATAAGCCCGACCCAGCCACTCCGCAAAGTTGGGGTTATTTGGTTGATGTTGAGCCAGCCGCTCCAGCGTGTTGCGGGCGTCTTCGGCGGTCACTTTTGCTCCGGTAAAGTCGCCAAGAAGGCGCTGCGCAAAAGCTAGGTGAACCTCAGCGGCGCCCTTGTAGTATTCAGAAGTAAATTGGGATTTGGCTAGTCGAGCTTGGAGGAAGCGAACAGCTTCAGTGTAATTCCGTTCAAGTCTCAATTGAAGCGCCTTGATGAAGAAGGCACCCTCGAATGGCGTGTCCGCGGTTACATCTGATAAGAGTTTAGCGGCCTGTTCCAAGTTACCCTCGGCCTGAGACACGCTGGCCTCTGCCGACAACAGATCCGGATCAGACGCGACAATGTCCAGTGCTCGCTCGTAAAGCTTGAGTGCCGTGGGAAATTGTCGCAGCATTTCATAGGTCCATGCTGCGCTCGTTATCAACTCTCCGTTGCGCGGATCCAGGGCGAGGGCTTGCTCTATCCAAGCAAGACTTTCATTCCAATGTCCAAGACGCCGGTTCACTGCGCTAAGGGCCCATGCAACGTCACTGTTACCTGGCGTTAGTTTGTTAACGAGGCCGAAGGTAGCTTTGGCGAGGGCGTAATCACCGAGCACATAATATTGATAATAACCCAAGGCGAGCAGGGTTTCGGGCGAGTTCGGCTGGAGTTTCTGCGCATGCTCCAACCCATCTTTGGCCACATCGGGACGAGCCGTTTCAACGTGTTGAAAATAAAGATATGAGTGTGCGCGAGAAAGTCGCGCCCAGGCGGCCGCGAAGTTGGGGTCAAGCTGCACCGCCTTCTCAAAATAACCGATTGCTTTCAATACGAGGAGGTCTGAGGCGTGGGCGCGTCCTTGAAATGCTACGCCGCGCAAATACGCGTCGTAAGCGTCCGAGTTGTTCGTTGGTTTAGCTGTCAACGCTTGCTCTTCGCGACTGGTAAGCTTTGCTTGCAACGACTCGGCTATTCCTTTGGCGATCTCGCTTTCGACGCTAAAGATGTCGGTCAGCTGTCGGTCATAGCTCTCGGCCCAGAGATGGGAATCGGTTCGCGCGTTAATCAACTGCGCATTGACTCGCACCTGATTGGCAACCTTTTGGACGCTACCCTCTACGATGTTCGCAACGCCGAGCTGCCTGGCGATCTCTGAAAGGTTGCCAGGCTTGCTGCGGTATCGCTGGGTGGAAGTGCGCGAAATGACTCTTAAGTCGGTGATCTTCGCCAGGTGCGTCAGGATCTCTTCCTGAATCCCTTCGGCGAAATAGGCGTCTTCTGGGCTGGGGCTCAAATTCTCAAATGGCAAGACAGCGATACTCTTTTCGGCAGCTGGGCTTGTTCCCAAACTTCTGAGCCAGTAAAATGCTAAAGCAACAGCCAAAACGCTCAGTACCGCCGCTGACAGGACGGTAAACGGCCGAAGAAAATTTCTCCCAGCCTTTTGGACAGGGGTACCCAAACCTAGTTTCGTTAGGTCATCGCTGATTTCAGTTGCAGTTTGATAGCGTTTGCGAACATCGTTATCGCAAGCCTTGAGAATAATGGCATTCAGCTTAAGAAAGGCTTCGCGCTCGATCATTGCGTCGAAGTCTATTGGCAGGGCCGGATAGTCGAGTCGATCCGTGCCGGTAGTCGCTTCGTAGAGTACCATGCCCAGGCTATAGAGGTCAGCTTGAGGTTTTCCAGCACCCTCCGGCGGAATGTATCCCTCTGTGCCCAGGCGAGTTTTCTCCCCTGCCTGTGCAACTAGCCCGATGTCCGCCAGTTTTGCGTGGCCCTTAACGACGATGATGTTTGATGGCTTTATGTCGCGGTGTACTAACCCGCGTCGATGCAATTCCGCCAGCGCATGACTCAGCGACAACCCTAATTGCGCAGCTCGTTCTACCGATAGTCGTCCGCAGCTTGATAGCTCGTTGCTTAATGTTTTCGGCACGTATGTGTCAGGTTCGATCCCCCGAATGCTTTTGGGGTTTGAATCATCGTCGGCCAGTTCCATGACATAGTAGAAGAAGCCTTCTGCACGGCCAACATGCAGAATCGCCACAAAACCGTCATGCTCGCGCGACACAGGTTCGAACCGCTGCAAACCCGAAAATTCTCTGTCAAAGGCCTCCTCGTCTCGAAACGCTTTTCGCTCAACAATCTTGACCGCCCGGTAAGTGCCTAGAATGTTTCGGGCTAGCCATACCTCGCCATAACTGCCATACCCAATGCGACGCAGTAGTTCAAAGTCTGGAACATGGGGAGTGTTCAGAACGGGCTGCGCGTCCGCCAACTCTGCTGGCTGCTCGCGAATGCTTTCGGCGTAGCTCTGATGAAAGCGAGCCGTCCACGCCATTGTAGCTTTCCGAAGGCGGGCGATCATCCCGCTTGCTCGGCCTACTGAGCCATCGCTCTCGCCAAGCCCCATCGCTTCTCCCCCTCCCTTTCAAGACGAGCAACTTCCCGGCGCATTAACGTGGTAATTCTGTGTTTCGCCAGACGCACCTGAGCGGCGCTCACGCCGAGGGTTTGTGCAACCTTGTCCACAGACCAATGTTTCACAGCATACAGATCAAACATCTGATAATGCCGCGCGTTGGCCTGACGTTTTACGCGCGACAATGCCGCAGTGAACAGTGTGTGTTGCCATTCCTCCTCCCACAAGGCGTCAAGATTGATCCCCGCCGGATCAGCAATGCGGTCGAGCGTCGCGGTATTCGCTGCTTTTGTCGCCCGGCGTGCGCCAGGCAGCTGGATCTGTTGCTGGCGTTTACGAAATTGATCGCCAATGCGCCAGCGAACAATCGTCAACAGCCAGCCCTTAAATGAGCCGACCGCGGGATCGTAGCGGAAAGACTTAATCTTTTTGAATACGGTGAGGACTGTTTCCTGCACCACCTCTTGTGCTTCCCAATCAGTCAACCCGGCATTGAGCGCCGTGGTGTAGATCAACCGCCAGTAGGTATCGAAGAACTCATGCCAGCTCTCCTGAGCGTTCGATTGCTTGAGGCGACTAAGGAGACTACGCCGTGTCGCCAAAGACGATTGAGTACGCCGTTCTATCGGATTCATCTTGACACCATCATCATACGCGCCGTGCCAGAGCCAGGTCACGAAAATAAAGTGAGGCAAGCTAATCCTGCTTGTGGCCGCTTGGCGCCAACGGCGCTGTTTCATCCCAGCCTGGGGCGACGCTCCAGGATCACGAATTTTTTTCTATTCTTTGAAACAACTGGCGGTCTCGATCCGTATTCAGCTTATGAATAATCGAAACCCCATCTTCACAATCATTATCTTTGCGCTTTGCTCCGTCGTGCTTTTGGCTATGGTGCCGGCAGTGCGCGGGCAATCCCCGCTCGATGGGTTCGATCCCAACCCCAACGGCTTGGTTTACGCCACCGCCATTCAACCAGACGGCAAGATTCTCATCGGCGGCAGCTTCACCAGCGTTCTGGGAGTGACGCGCCTCAACATCGCCCGGCTCAATCCGGATGGCACGCTCGACAGCACTTTCCACCCGATCGCGGGCAGTGAGGTCCTTTCCATCGCGATGCAGGCGGACGGCAAGATTTTAATGGGCGGCGTTTTCAACGCGATCGACGGACAGCCGCGCAACCACATCGCCCGGCTTAACCCCGATGGCACGCTCGACAGCACTTTCGACCCGGACGCGGACAGTTATGTCTATTCCATCGCGGTGCAGGCGGATGGCAAGATTTTAGCAGGCGGCGATTTCACGACGATCGGCGTACAGCCGCGCAACCGCATTGCCCGGCTCAATCCGAATGGCACGCTCGACGGCACTTTCCACCCGGACCCGATTTTCGAGCCGAGCCCGAACGGTACTACTGTCCGTTCTATCGCGGTGCAGTCGGACGGCAAGATTTTAG
>Ga0066388_100001749_pt1 | contig 12584 bp, 8 predicted proteins | sample PanSoiMetaGPlot6_FD_64539 | JGI IMG/M metagenome (GOLD analysis project Ga0066388, IMG submission 64539) | Tropical forest soil microbial communities from Panama analyzed to predict greenhouse gas emissions - Panama Soil - Plot 6 (Hybrid Assembly) | ecosystem: Environmental > Terrestrial > Soil... | reverse complement strand
TGACCGTTTTCATCCCGCTTCCTCCTCGTGGTACTTGGCAATGAAGACACTATATTTTTCCGTGGCTGCTGGATCGGGCTTGCCAACCACTGGTCCGTCCGGCCTCTTGCTTGCCACCATCTTCCCGTCCTGATCCATGAGAACCCAGCCGATGGACGCCAGCGGCGCCTTGGCCGGCGAGTCAGGGTTGGGTTTTCCGGTGTGAATATCGAAGTAAGATATGTGGCATGGGCAGAGGATCTTTCCCTCTGAGTTCACATCGGAGCCTACCGTACAGCCGAGGTGCGTGCACTTGGCCGAACGCAGAAGCGGCAACCCGTCGGCATCTCGGAATGCCAGAGCTGGGTACATCTTGTAGTCGATAAAGTAGTGGCCCTGGTTAGAGCTCAGCTCAGACAGCTTGGCTACAAAGATATACTCGCTTTGCTGGCGCTCCAGCTCCAGCTTTTTTTGCGCTACGGTAGCCTCCAGGCGTTTCAGCCGCTCAGCCATTACCTCCGATTCCTGCCGCTCACTCAGCCTGGGCCCAAAAAAGAAGCGGAACAGCTTGTCCACGGCGCCCACGGAAAGAAGGGCGCCGCCAGCCAGGACACCAATAAATCCGTGCAGGAAGTAGCGCCGGGCTTCCTCTTGCTTGATCGCCGCTACTGCACCCTCCTGATGGCGCGGATTGGCCCACACCACCTTTTGCGGCGCACGCACCAGATACTCCAGCGGCAGGGAAAACATGTGGATCAGCCTGGAAAAGGGGATCAAGAGAACAATCAGCCAGGCACCAACTATGTGCCCCTTCACCACCAGCGGAAGGTTCGCTACATAAGCGATATCGGGATGGAGGGTAAATAAGCTCCAGACATAGGGCACCGCCGTTGCTGTGGACCACAGCGCCCCCCAGCGGTAGGCAATGGCTGTGATCAATCCCAGCAACACCTGCAAAAGCAGGAGGAACAGAACCACCAGGTCCATTACCGTGGTAACGGCTTGAATGCGAGCCGAGGTGATGCGGCGAATCAAAAGGACGATAAGCCCGATGGTGGCCAGCGCTGCCAGGGCAATGCCTGCCCCCTCTACCAGATAGAGCAGCGTCGGGTTGAGGAGAGCGCTATGCCAGAGCCCTGGGCAGAACAAGGCGATGAAGTGCGCAAGCAGGATCAGGCCGATGCCGATGTGCCAGGGCGTCGAGCCCCAGACAAGCTGATTGCTTTCCAGAAACTGCGACGACAGGGCCGACTGGCTGAACTGCTCGGAACGCATGCGATAGATCGTGCCCAGAACACAGGCGACAATCGCGATATACGGAAGGCCAATAAACAGAAAGGAATCAACCATGCTGCTTCTCTTCAGGGAAGTCACTGTTGAGAACGAGTCGGATAGCTCGGATGATCAAGGCAAAGGGATTATCCGATCCTTCCAGGCAGGTCACCATATCTCCCAGCGGACGCCTTAGACAATAGTCAACAAGCTCCTCCAGCTCCCCCGCATCCAGATGCGCTGCAAACTTCAGGAGGACCCCAAGATGATCCGGCAGCTCGCCTCCGGTGTCAAACTGATAGCGCTGGTAGATCTCCGCCAGTTTCGACATCAGGTCGCCTCGCTCGAAGCTCTCCCCGCCATAAATATATGCCGTGACATAGGGAATGCATAGGGGAGCAACGTCAAAAGTTCTCGTGTACAGCTCCTCCAACATCTCCACCGGCATATCGGCTATCTGAACGAGGAACTGAGAAATGGCCTGGGTAGCTTCAGGATAATTCTTGGCCAGTTCGTCACGGCAAGCCACCACCTTCTTGCCATACTCCGCTGATGGATAATCGAGCAAGGCACCAAGGCTGGTGTAGGTTGCGGTTGCATAGCTAAGATCTTGCATGATTACAACCCCCTCTCGGCAGCCTGTGTGAAGCCCAGCCCACACGAGCCTTTACAGATTTCCGGATTGCAGGTCGGGGAGATTGCCTCCTCGCGTTGGATGGGCGGTATAGCATATCGTTCGTAAGGACCGGGCAAGGCAGTCATCCGGTAGATCCGCTCTGCCTCATCGGGTGTGGTGTTCGCCTCCCTCATCACCTGGCTCAAGGTCTTGAAGTCAAAGTCGCCAAAATCTATTGAGCGCTTGTAATAGCGTACTGCCATTAGCTTCTTGAGCGCCGCTTCGAGCACCGTGGTGTTGCCTGCGCTGAACAGTGCTGCCAGGTACTTAATCGGCAATCGGGCTTTCTCGAGGCTAGAGAAGAATGTATCTCCGCTGTTCTCATATCTGCCATTGTCAGACTTGCCCATAACAGGCAAAAGTGGGGGCACGTAGAAGAGCATGGGCATGGTGCGGTACTCGACATGAAGCGGCAACGCCAGCTTCCACTCCATGACGTACTGCCACACCGGCGATCTCTGTGCAGCCTCGATAAACTGGTCGCTTATGCCATTCTTCCTGGCAGCGGAAATTATTCTTGGATCATAGGGATCGCAGAGCACGCTTCGCTGCGACTCGACAAGAGCATCGTCAGGCACTTTCATGGCATCGGCAATGCGATCGGCATCATAGAGGAGCACACCCAGATAACGGATCCGTCCGACACAGGACTGGAAGCAAGCCGGCGGCTGACCGGTCTCCAGGCGGGGATAACAAAGAATGCATTTCTCTGACTTGCCGGTCTTCCAGTTGTAATAGATCTTCTTGTACGGGCAAGCGGTAACGCAGGCCCTCCATCCCCGACAAACCTCCTGGTTAATCAACACAATCCCGTCTTCGCCGCGCTTGTAGATGGCGCCTGATGGGCATGAGGCAACACAGCTCGGGTTGGCACAGTGGTTACAAATACGCGGAAGGTAGAACATGGAAATACGCTCAATCTCAAATAGCTGCTCCCTCTCCTCTTCGGTAAGACCCTCCAGGTTCAGATCATTCTCTGCGTAGACCGGCGAGCCGGAAAGATCATCATCCCAGTTGGGGCCGGCTTTGATCTCAATCGGCTCGCCGGTAATCTGCGACACAGGTATTGCGGTCGGCTGATCATCGCCCTCCGGCGCATCAAACAGATCCTGATACTTGTAGGTCCAGGGTTCGTAGTAATCTTCCAGGCCCGGCTGGTTGGGATTGTAGAAGAGCTTGATGAAAGCATCCAGCCTCCCCTGGCTGCGCAGCTCCAGCTCCTTGTTGCCGTTGTTGCCGCTGACCTTCCAGCCGCCCTTGTAGTATTTCTGATCTTCCCACAGGGTCGGGTAACCGACTCCCGGCTTTGTCTCGACGTTGTTCCACCACATGTATTCAGCACCCGGGCGGTCCGTCCACACATTCTTGCAAGCGACGCTGCAGGTGTGGCAGCCTATGCACTTGTCCAGGTGAAAGACCATTGATACTTGAGCTCTGATGTCCATAATCGTTTCCTCTCAACGGTCCTAGAAAGTGGGCTTTTCAAGCCTCCTGACTATGACGTACGTATCCCGGTTTACTCCCGGTGGACCCCAGTAGTTGAAGCTGTAGCAGAATTGGGCATAACCTCCAATCATGAAAAGCGGCTTCAGGCGCACGCGTGTCAGGCTGTTGTGCCCGCCGGCTCGACGCATACCTCGCTCCTTGGACTTCGGAACAGAAAGAGTGCGCTCAGGCGAGTGGTAAATCAGGCTGATCCCACGTGGTATCCTGGCGCTGACAATGGCCCGCGTGCAGACGACACCATGATCGTTGAAGATCTCGACCCAGTCATTATCATCGACACCAATCAGGGCCGCATCGTCGTCGTTAATCCAGATCGGATAGATACCGCGCGACAGCGTCTTCATTCTCAGGGTGTCACCAAAGGTCGAATGTATGTGCCACTTACCGTGCGGGGTCAAATAGTTGAGAACAATTGAGGCGCTGCCTCCATCCGATTTCTCGAGATCCCTTGTGGCCCGGGCATCTGGGCGCGGCTTAAAGGTGGGCAGGTTCTCGCCAAAGGCTATGTATGCCTCGTGGTCCAAGTACAGGTGCTGGCGGCCGGTCAGCGTCCGCCAGGGAATCTCCTCCTCCACATTCTGGCAGTAGGCAGAGTAGGTTCTGCCCTCGTTTGTGATACCGGTCCAATAGGGCGTGGTCAGAACGCGCCGGGGCTGCGTGATTAAATCGGCAAAGCAATAGCGCACAGCCCGGGTGTCCTCAGCAAGATGTGTATGGTCGATGCCGGTTTTCACCGACTCCGATGCAAAGGCCCGATAGGCCATCTCACCGTTGGTCTCCGCGGCAAAGGCGAGAATCGCCTCGCAGACGGACAGATCCTCCTTGAGCGACGGATATTGAGCACCACCCCAGCTCTCAGTCGGATTATCCCGCATGTACTGGTCGTAAGCGTCATCGACATCGTAATGAGTCCCGTGAACGGCCAGCCCGGCGTCGCGAAAATTGCGCCCCAGTGAAATGAAGCGGTTGTACAGGTTCACGAAATCCCTGACCACGATCTTCATATTCGGCATGGTCCTGCCCGGCACCGGCTCGCATTCGCCCTTTGACCAGTCCTCGACGACTGGCTGGGCTATCTCTCCGGGAGTGTCGTGCGTCAGTGGCGTGAGCACTATCTCCTTCATCGGCTCAGGCAGATAAGTCCTGGCCAGGCGTGCGGTATGAAAGGCAATTCCTTTGAAGATATCCCAGTCGTTGCGCGCCTCCCAGCAGGGGGGAACAGCAGCCTGGAGCGGATGGATGAATGTATGCATGTCAGTGCTGCTGAGATCGTTCTTCTCGTAATAGGTGGCAGCCGGCAAGACAATGTCCGAATAGAGCGCTGAGGTGTCCATTCTGAAGTTGAGGTCGACGATCAGATCCATCTTGCCCAGAGGTACTTTGTCATGCCAGGTAACCTCATGCACTGCCTCCTTGGCGACCTGGTCGGCAATGGCGTTGTTGTGCGTTCCCAGGTAGTGCTTGAGGAAGTACTCGTGGCCCTTGGCCGATGCCATCAGGGCGTTGCCGCGCCAGATATACCAGATGCGCGGAAAGCATTCTGGAGCGTCAGGATCTTCCATGGAGAACTTAAGCTTCCTGTCCTTAAGGCGCTTGGTCACGTGGGAAATGATCTCCTCGGGCGACTTTGCGCCATCGGCTTCAGCCTCCCGCACCACGGCGAAGTTGTTCTGGTTGAACTGTGGATAGCACGGTAGCCAGCCATTTCTAATAGCCATAATCTGTTTGTCTATGGTGTGGCCGCTAGCCATGGAATGATCAGCATCAGCCACAGCGCAGATCTCATTAAATTCGGGGTCGTAGCGCCACTGGTCAGAGTTGACGTAATGGAAGGAAGGCGCGTTCTGAAGCCGTGGTGGCCCTCCCCAGTCGGTAGCAAAGGCAATTGGCGCCCAGGATGCTTGAGGCGCCAACTTCTCCTGCCCGACATAATGGTTGAGCCCGCCCCCATTGACACCGACACAGCCACAAAAGATCAGGGCATTGATGGCAGCCCGGTAAATCAAATTGTTGTGATACCAGTGATTGACACCGGCACCAATTATGATGCTGCACCTTCCTCGTGTCCTTTCGGCCGTTCGCGCCCATTCGCGGGCAAAGTCAACAACTACTGAAGACTTGATGCCGGTGAACTTCTCCTGCCAGGCCGGCGTGAACGGCATGGCTGCATCCTCGTAACTTTCTGGCCAGTCGCCCTCAAGGCCGCTGGAGACCCCGTACTGAGCCAACAAGAGCTCCAATCCGGTCGTAACAAGAACTGGACCGTCGACGGTTTCCACCCTGCGCGCCGGCACACCACGGCTGACGACTTTGCCGCTCAGGCTGTCAGAGAAGTCGAAGAGCTCTACCGGCGCAATCTGATCGTGGCTGCCTGCCAGAAACAACACCGGATCAATTTCCTGCCCACTTACACTGTCCTCCAACTTGAGATTCCACTCACCCTTCTGCTTCTGCCAGCGATGGCCTACTGTTCCTTTCGGCAGCCTTAACTCGTTGGTGGCTGAATCAACAACGAACATCTTCCAGTCGGCATTCTCGACATCGCAGGTGGCCGCAATCTCGCTTGCCCGGAGCAGCCTGCCGGCGCGATATTTGCCGGTAGCAGTGCGCTCCAGCTTGACCAAAAATGGACAGTCGCTGTACTTCTTGAGGTAATCGATAAAGTATGGGACCTGCCGGTCCTTGTAGCACTCCTTCAAAATGACATGACCCACCGCCATCCAGAAGGCACCGTCCTGCCCCTGGTGGATCGGGATCCACTCATCGGCAATTTTCGAAACCTGAGAGAAGTCGGGTGAAAACACAACGACCTTGGCTCCCCGATGGCGACCTTCGACCAGGAAGTGAGCATCGGGCGTGCGGGTCATCAGGACATTGGAGCCGACCACCGCTACATATTGGGAAAGGTACCAGTCAGCGCTCTCGGCCACATCAGTCTGCTCGCCCCAGACCTCCGGGGAGGCTGGCGGCAGATCACAGTACCAGTCATAAAACGATAGACTGACGCCGCCCATCAATTGCAGAAAACGGGCGCCAGCGGCATAGCTGACCATGGACATGGCTGGAATCGGTGAGAACCCGACAACCCGGTCCGGGCCGTGCTCCTGAATTGTATGGATGTTAGCTGCAGCGATTATCTCGTTGACTTCATCCCAGGAGCTGCGGCGGAAGCCGCCTTTACCCCGTGCCTTGAGATAGCGGCCGCGCGACTCCGGGTTCGAGAGGATCGATCTCCAGGCAGCGACAACGTCCGCACCGTGCTTTCGTTTTGCTTCTCTCCAGAGATCCAAGAGCGCGCCCCGAACGTAGGGATACTTGACCCGGAGCGGGCTGTAAACATACCAGGAGCAAGAGATACCACGCTGGCAGCCACGTGGCTCGTGCGGCGGGATCTCTTTGTTGAAGACCGGATAGTCCAGAGCCTGCATCTCCCAGGTGACGATCCCCTGCTTGACGTACACATTCCAACTGCAGGAACCGGTGCAGTTGACGCCGTGTGTGCTGCGCACAATCTTGTCGTATGACCAGCGGTTTCGATAGAAGTCTTCCCACTGACGTTGCTTGGGCGCGAATATGTCTTTAATCCAGGACATCTTCTTATCTCCCGTTCAAGCGGGCCCGTATGCCGGTATTGCGATTTCGGTAAAAGAACATGATCCCGCAAAGGAATACAGCAGCCCCGATGAAGCCAACTGCCGTTACCGGCGGATCCGGCTCGCCTTTCTCCGCTTCCTTGAGCGAGCCAAGATACTTCGTAAGGTGGAGCGCCTCCTGCTTGGTCAACTGGTGATCGCGATAGACAGCCTTCATCACCGGGTAGCTTGGGTTTTCGCAGGTACTGACGAGCGCCGACTCCCCAAGTTTAGAGAACGCATCGGTCAGATCCTTGCCCATGGTGCCTCCGCGTCCTTGCGTCTGGTGGCAGGCAATACAAGACGATCCACCATTCTTGAATTGCTCGACTCCAGAAAAGAGCCTGTATCCGACCTGAGCAGACGAAGGCTCCGCCTTGGTCTCCGCTGCTATTGCTCGCTCCTCTTCTGCCTTGAGTCTGTCCTTTACCTTCAGATCCTTCAGGAATTTGACCAGGTGGGCGATGTCCTGGTTTTTGAGAGGGCCTACGAACTTCTCCATGCGTTTGACATTGGACTCCAGGTCCACCGTCTTCCAGGAGGCGACCTCCTGCAAATCAGGTCCCACCAGGGTTCCACGACCAACCGTATGACATCCCGAGCACTTTTGTGTGAAAAGCTGTGCTGCCGGATCGCCTGCCATGCTGTCCCCAGAGGCCGAGGCTTCGTCCTGCGTGGCACTGGTCGAGCTGTTGGCGGGCGGCTCTGTGCAGAAGCCAGGAACGCAGCCAGGCAAGATGGCAGCACCAACCGCGAGCGTCACAACAAGTAACGCTGCCGGCCACATAATCAGCCTGCAAATCCGCTGCTCTGTCCTGCGTCCAAACACCGATCATCCGCCTATAAAATCTGTCGCATTCCTGACAGGTTAGCTTGTCAAGTTCTTACTACAGCTGCTTTCCTAGCGGTCAGAAGCCACTAGGTCTGGGCCATTTAGGCTCATTCTCCCACTGGACACGAACGTCCTGAATCGGCCGTGAGGCTGAGCAAGAAGATGGAACGTGATCGGAACGGGTTATCCGGTGGCTTGAGGGTTCGCCTGCCTCCAAGGAGATGGACGATCGGTAATGCGCGCCCTCTACCACGAGGTAATCACCAGCTTGAAGGCCGCAATCACAAGCACGACGGCAAGCAGGCGGCGGACAGTCAAGCCGGTAAATTTGTTGGCGCCGGTATGAGACCCGACCAGTCCGCCCAGAAAGGCTGCCAGGAGAAGCGGTGCCAGGAGACCAAACTGAAGCGCGCCACCCACGGCCCGTCCGGCCAGGCCAGCAATCGAATTTACAACGATGAAAATTGCCGAGGTGGCGGCGGTCTGCTTGGCATCCGCCCACTTCATCAGGACCATAATTGGACTGAGGAAAATCCCACCCCCAACCCCGACCATCCCGGACAGCAAGCCGATTCCGGCACCAGATGCCAACGCCGGTGTGCGAGGTGGTGGGTTTGTCCGCTGACCATCCCCACTTGCTGGCAGCGACATCGCCAGTCTTATTGCCGCTCCCGTCAGGATGACGGCAAGCAGGAGGAAGTAAGTGCGATCCTTGAGATGGGCAAGCCCGCCGACAAAGGCTGCCGGAACCGAAGCTACCAGAAACGGCCAGGTAAGGGCAAGGGACAGGTAGCCAGCGCGCACGTAGGCCGTGAAGGATGTAGTGGCAGTCAAGGTATTAAGGACGAGGGCGGTCGTTGCCATCTGGGCAGGAGCAATGCCAAAAAAGGAGAGCGTCGCCAGATAGCCGGAGGCGCCCCCGTGCCCCACCGAGGAGTAGAGGGCAGCCACCAGAAAGACAAGCAGACAGAGACCCACAAGTGCCGGGGTGTCCAGGTCCATGCTATGCCTCCTTGCTCAGGTCGGAGCTGCCAAAGGCAGTCCTGCTTCCGGGGTCTGGCAGGCTCCGGAAATCAGGAGCGATCACTGCTCCGGAACCAACACCTTTTGCTTTGATGGATGCCCGCCGCCGCTCAAGATCCTGAAAGAGTGAAGCACAGCCGGGAACAGCGCCTCCAGCGAATCGGCCACACCCTTCTTGGAGCCAGGCAAGTTGACGATCACGGTTTTGCCGCGAACACCAGCAACCCCCCGGGACAGCATGGAATAAGGCGTTCGATCTTGCCCGTATGCCCGAGCGGCTTCGGCGATCCCCGGCACTTCACGCTCAATGACCTTCTTTGTGGCTTCCGGTGCGCAGTCGCGCGGGCTCATCCCGGTACCGCCAGTGGTCATTACCAGGTCAAGCTGCAGGTCATCAGCGTATTGCCGAAGCGTCTTCTCGATCGTTTCCATGTCGTCGGCAATTATCTTGTAGTCGCGGACCTCAACACCCTCTCCCCGCAAGCGCTCGACGATCAGTTTGCCGGAAAGATCATCCTTCTGCCCGGCTGATATTGAGTCGGACATGACAAGAACCGCGGCATGCAGCGGCCTCGAGAAACTCTCCTTGAAATCCGTCTTGCCGCCCTTCTTGCTCAAGAGCTTCACGCCTGTTATCTCCATGTCCCGATCCAGCATCTTGAGCATGTCGTACAGATTAAGCGCAGCCACCGACGCCGCTGTCAACGCCTCCATCTCCACGCCGGTCCGATGGATCGCTTTCACGGTGGTCGTGACGGTAATACTCTCCTCTCCCAGGTCAAACTCCACACCGACAAAGTCAACCGGCAGCGGGTGGCAGTATGGCAGGATCTGGCTGGTGTTTTTGGCAGCCTGAACGGCCGCCACTTTGGAAACCTCAAGTGGATCGCCCTTGGGAATTTCGCCACGCTTGATCAAGCTGATTGTTCGAGCGCTAACCGTCAGTGTCGCCTGCGCGCCAGCAATTCTGAGCGTCTTGATCTTTTTCGAGATATCACGCACCGGGATGCCCCCCATGTCTCAAACCAGCCGTTGTACACACGGAACTTCGGCCGACAGTTCACCAGGCTACCTCGGTCTAAAAGCATACCGCATATCTGCATCGCTCGCGGTAGAAGCTTCCCCCAGCGGTCTCCACGCTCCTACATCATGCAGCTTCTGGCATCGCCAACGTGCATGACATGAGGATCTTCCTGCCCCGTGCTCGACGCCTGCCCGAACCCTGGCTTGATTAATTGCCCTGTCGGATCCTCCTCGTATCCGACCTCGGTCGTTATGTCACCCTCGTCGGAGCGGAAGGCCGGCCTGTTCAGCGCGCGAAACATGTACATGATCGACATGATCAAAACCGCGCAGAACCCGTACCAGGCAATCAGTCCAATCATCATCAGTTACCTCTGTTTGCCATGCTGATTATTGATCCAGGAGCTTCCATTGCTTGAACTCTTATCGATCCTGTAATGATCTGCCGGGACCTCGATTTAGCCCAACCGGGCCTCCTGCCCAGCCGCCCCGGTGCCAGCATCCAGCAAGAGCTGAAGCAGGGCCGATAGAAGAAATGATGCCAGCGACGTTGAGAAAACGACCAGGATGTCCGTCCAGCCCAGAGCCACGGTGCTCAATACCTGCTTTAACCCGGGCAGGTAAATGGCGAGAAACAACAGGCCATACGAAATCCCCATAGTCACAAACATCGTTGGATTGACCTGAAGTCTGGGTTCCAGGGGCGTTTCTTTTCTGCCCACCGAGAGCCATGCCCAGGCTTGAAACAATAGTGAAAGAGAAAGCGTGGCCAGGCCGATCGTGGTCGTCTTGGAAGCGTCGCCGGTGAAACGTGCATTTATTGCCAGAGCAGCAAGCACGGCCAGCGAGCAGAGAATGCTCCTCAGCCATATGTGCATCTGCTCATAGCCGCCCAGCATCTTTTCGGTCGACGGGCGGGGCGTTAAGCTCATGAGCGATGGATCTGCCTTTTGCAGGACAATGCCCAGCCCCGGAAAGATGTGCATGATCAGATTTAGCCAGAGGAGCTGGAGCGGCAGCAGAGGCAAGCCGGTATCCAGAACAACGGCTGCAGCAATGGTCATCACAGCAGCCAGGCTGGCGGTAAGCAGGTATCCTATGGCACGCCTGATGTTGGCATAGATGATCCGCCCCTGCTCAACCGCGCGGACAATTGTGCTGAAGTTGTCGTCAGTGATTACCATGTTCGAGGCCTCGCGGGCCAGGTCGGTCCCAGCTTTCCCCATGGCCACGCCTATATCCGCCTGCTTGAGCGCAGGGGCGTCGTTAACACCATCACCGGTCATGGCTACAACCTGACCGGCAGACTGCAGCGCCTGCACGATCTTCAGCTTCATTTCGGGGGTAACGCGAGCCAGCACAGCCGCGTGCTTGAGCACTTCCTGCAGCTCCGCCTCAGTCAGATTTGCTAGCTGGGACCCGGTCGCAACCGCATGCGCTGGCGCATCGGCAGAGAGGATATTGAGCTCGCGAGCAACGGCCCTCGCCGTTGCCGGCTGATCTCCGGTCAGCATAACCGGCCGGATGCCAGCCGCTTTACAACGAGCAATGGCCTCTTTCACGCCTTGTTTCGCCTGATCGCGCATAGCCACCAGCCCGAGCAGCACGAGATCGGACTCCAGCTCCGGCAGCTCGGAGATAACCGCCTGCGGAGGCAACTCACGCATGGCTACAGCCAGCACCCTGAGCCCCTGGCTGGCCAGCTCCTCGTTCATCTGGCGGTACCAGGAGCGCAATCCCGGTTCGAGCGGCACATCCCCAGCAGCACCAGCGAGCGAGCGTGAGACCGAGATGATCGACTCTGGGGACCCCTTGATAAAGGCGATATTGTCTCCGCCAGGCGACCTGTGAACGGTGGTCATGCGTTTGCGCAGAAGATCGAACGGTATCTCCGCCAGACGCGGATATGCCGCCAGCAACCGTTCATGACTCAGCCCAACCTTGCCGGCGGCAGCAATAATCGCACCTTCTGTCGGGTCACCGTGAACGTGCCATTCCGAGCCCCCATTGTGGTTCTCGAGCCGGGCGTCGTTGCAGAGCGCTCCCGCCCGCAACAGTCGCTGCAACCTGGGCTCCTGCGCGGGATCAAGCAGTTTGCCGGCCTCCGCCAGCTCCCCGGCCGGCTCGTATCCGTTTCCAGACACTTGAACGTGTCGCCGATCAAAGATCAGATCGGTCACAACCATCTGGTTTTCCGTAAGCGTGCCGGTCTTGTCGCTACAAATCACTGTTGTACAGCCGAGCGTCTCCACAGCCGCGAGCTGCCTGATCAGAGCCGCCGCTCGAACCATCCGCCGTGTGCCGGCAGCCAGAGCCAGCGTAGCGACAACCGGCATGCCTTCGGGTATAGCTGCCACGGCCAGAGCGATGCTCGTCTGCAGCATCGACCACAGATTTTCCTTGTGAAAGATTCCGATCAGTGCAAGAACAACACAGATCGCCACCGTAAGCAAGCTGAGCTGCCGTCCAAGCTCTTCCAGACTCCGCTCAAGCGGCGTGGCCCCAGAGACCGTCTCGGACAAGAGGCGGCCCAGCCGCCCCAGCTTCGTTCGGTTACCGGTGGCGACCACCACGCCCAGCCCGCGCCCCTCCAACGCTAGCGTGCCCTGCCAGGCCATGGTCACCGACTCCTCCTCCCCCT
>Ga0066388_100001748_pt1 | contig 12585 bp, 10 predicted proteins | sample PanSoiMetaGPlot6_FD_64539 | JGI IMG/M metagenome (GOLD analysis project Ga0066388, IMG submission 64539) | Tropical forest soil microbial communities from Panama analyzed to predict greenhouse gas emissions - Panama Soil - Plot 6 (Hybrid Assembly) | ecosystem: Environmental > Terrestrial >... | reverse complement strand
AGCCCGATCGGACTAGCCGGGACGGAATGCGAGAAACCCAGGCCGATCCCGCCCACTATCGCCGTTCCGCAGTCAGGTCCCATCACCAGCACGCCGCGCTCGGCGGCGCGGTCTTTCAGCCAGATCTCCTGCTCGACCGGCACGTTGTCGGAGAAGATCATCACGTCGCAGCCCGCGTCGAGCGCGTCGACCGCTTCGGCGAACGCGAACTGGCCCGGCACCGAGATCAGGGCCAGGCCGGTCCCGGCGCCGCGGGCCGCGCTGAACGTCGTCCGGGGCGGCTGCGAGGCAGCATCGGCCTGGCCCCGCGGGCGCGCGTGGAGCGCGGTGTCGACAACGGCGAGAGCGGTCGCGAGCGATTCGCCGTCCCCCGCCTCGATGGCGACAAGCATGTCGTTGGGACCGGCGCGATCCGGCGGCTGCAGGCCAAGGTCGGCCAGCAAGCCCAGGTTCAGCTCGGTCGCCATCGCCACCAGGGCAGCCTGCACTCCGGGGACTGCCTGGGCCTGGGCGGTGACCTGCATGAGCGTCACCGAGTCCGCGTACGCGCCAGCCCGCGTCTCAACATGCCGCATGCGCTACCCGTCCCGCTCCGGCGGGCCGATTCGCACATCCACACCCGGGGAGTAATGCGCGAGCGGCTCGCCTTCGGGCGGCGGCAGGCCAGCGGCGGCGATCAGGCGGTCGTCGAGCGCGCACACCTGAGCCCGGTGCAACGGCCACGGGTCATGGCAGGCCCGAGCCAGCCGGTATCTGCTGCCGGACACGCTGAACAGGATCCATCGCGCGGTCAGGAAGTGATCCCGCTCGCCCAGCTCGTTGTCGCCGTACCGGGCGCCGATCCTGATCTCGGCCGCGCTGGCCGCTGCGCGCGATCCCGGCAGCCTGCGACGGCAGCGGTAGGTGATGCTGTCGCCGGTTTGGGTGATCTCCATGTCGGACCAGAAGTACGGCAGCCGGTAGGTCGTCCTGGCCACGACCACCGCGCCGAGTCTGGCCGCATCGAGCGAGAAGAACCAGATCCCTGCCCGGCCGGCTCGGTCGCGGACATAGGTGCGGACGTTGGTCTCGCAGAACCTCGACATCCATCTAAACTCTCGGCCGCCGGGCAGCGCGACGTGCATGAAGAATGGCACCAGCCCTACCCAGGCGGCTCCGCCGTACCGATCGGCTCGCAGGCCATCGGGCAGCAGGCGCTGGACCGCGGCTGGCTCGAACGGCCAGTGCAGGAACGTCAGCCGCTGCCATCGCTGCCGCATGACGGGCCGGTCGACGCTGAACGGGCAGACGCCGGCCGCTAGGTCGGTCACTCCCGCACAATAACCAAGTGGACATCATGACCGTGACCGGTCCGGTCACACCGGATGAGCTCGGCATCGTGCTCGCGCACGAGCACGTCTTCATCGATCTTGTGCGCGAGTACCGGGGCAGCGGCCTGCTCAACGACGAGCACCTAGCGTGCCAGGAACTGCGGGCGCTGAAGACGGCCGGCGGCAGTACGCTGGTCGACCTCACGCTGGACGAGATGGGCCGCGATCCAGTTGCGCTGCGGCGGGTCTCTGAGGCGACAGGGATCGCGATCGTGATGGGCTGCGGGCACTACCGCGACCCGTACCTCGATCGAGACTGGTTTGACCGGATGGCCGTGGACGCGATCGCCGACCAGATCGTGCTCGACGTCACGGACGGAGTCCGCGACACGGGGGTCCGAGCCGGCATCATCGGCGAGATCGGCGCCGACCGCCCGCATATCTCCGCTGCCGAGGAGCGGTCGTTCCGCGCTGCCGCCCGGGCTCACGTCAAGACCGGCCTGACGATCAGCACTCATGCGGCTCGGTGGCCGGTCGGGCTCGCGCAGCTGAGGCTGCTCGCCGAGGAAGGTGTGGAACCCCGGCGGGTCATAGTCGGGCACGCCGACACTGTCCCGATTCCTGAGTATCACCTAGCCCTGGCCAAGAAGGGCTGCTATGTCTCGTTCGACTCCATCGGCACGGGGTCTTCGTACGATACGCACCGGGCCGTCGACTACGTCCTTGATCTGGTGCGGGCCGGCTTCGGCTCGCAAGTACTGCTCTCCCACGACGTCTGCCTGCGCGACCACCTGCGTGCGACCGGTGGCTGCGGCTACGCGTACCTGCTGACCGAGTTCCTGCCGCTGCTGACGGCCGCGGGGCTGGATCCAGAGCAGGTCAGCGCGTTCGTCATCGACAATCCCAGGGCGGCGCTCGCCGGAACACTGGACTGATTGGATCAGCGGACTCCGCTAGGTTCGCCACTCCACCAGTCTGGCCAGACGTCCTCCCGTTCGGCGCGCTGCTTGATTCCGCGAAGCATCTTGCGCTCCATCAGCGGGCCGGCGGCCTCGCTGATCATCTGACGGCCCAGCTGGGTGGCTGAGGTTCCGCCGCGATAGAACACCCGGTTCCTGAGCAGGAGGCGGGTCGAGTCGCGCTCGGGGATCAGGTAGAAGATCCGCACCCAGCGCCATTCCGGCACGCGGGTCACCAGGAGTCGGCCAGGTTCTAGGGCCTCGACGCGCAACGTCCCTGATCCGAACGGGTAGGCGTCGCCCACGTGCAGATCCTGGAACTGGGGCAGGATGACGTTGGCGCTGTGCATGTCGAGACCGAAGAGGTTGTCGACCCAGTCGTAGGTGTAAGTTCCCGCCCTGCCGCTGCCCATCTGCACCAGCCACGGCCAGACGCGGTCCGGCGATGCATGGATCGTGATCGCCTTGGTGGTCACGAGATGGGCATCGGGAAGCAGTTCGTCGCCAGGGAGGTTCGATGCGACCTCATCGGGGGTCGCACCCCACGTCAGCAACCGATCGCGCCAGAAGAGCGGGTAGCTCGCGCCCAGCAGCCCGAGCGCTAACCCAGACCCCGATAGCATCCGAACACGTCTGCTGGTCATTTCGGCCCCCCGTCCGTCATCCGTAAGTACTCAGGCCGAACCGAAAGCGTGACGCTGAGGATTCTAGCCCCGAAATTGGTGACGAGCAGGAGGGTGGCGCAGACTGCAGATGAGCGAGCATTGGCGGGATCAGATCGGAAGATTCGGAATCTGGCGCCCGGTCCGCATGGTGACGCCAGATCTTGCAGCGGACCTTGAACGACTCGGTTTCGGAGCCCTGTGGCTTGGCGCGTCGCCGGCCAGCGATCTTGCCGTAGTCGATGAATTCCTCGGCGCGACGACCAGGCTGACCGTCGCGACCGGCATCGTCAATATGTGGCAGAGCGACCCCCATGACGTCGCCGCGTCCTTCGCCAGAATCGACGCCGCCTACCCGGGCCGGTTCCTGCTCGGCGTCGGCGCTGGCCACCGCGAGGCCATTAGTGAGTACGCCAGGCCGTACGACACGCTCGTGCGCTACGTGGACGACCTCATCGCCGGCGGGGTCCCCGGCAGCAGCATGGTCCTCGCGGCGCTCGGCCCGAAGATGCTGCGGCTAGCGGCAGAACGGACGGCGGGCGCGCACCCGTATCTCGTCCCGACCTCCTACACTGGGCAGGCGAGGCAGGTCCTCGGGCCAGGGCCCCTGCTCGCCGTCGAGCACAAGGCCGTCATCGCCGGCGATCCCGCAGTCGCCAGAGCGATCGCGCGTGCCAGGGTCAGGTATTACCTCGGGCTGGTGAACTACACGTCCAACCTGCGTCGTCTCGGCTGGACAGATGCGGACCTGGCCGATCCCGGCAGCGATGCGCTCATCGACGCGCTCGTGGCCCAGGGCGATCCAGGGCGCGTCGCCGCCCAGCTGGCTGAGCACCTGACCGCCGGCGCCGACCATGTGTGCGTACAGCTGCTCACCGAATCCGATGCCGACCCGCTCGACGGTTACCGCCAGCTCGCAGTCGGCCTCGGCCTACCAGCCTGACCCTCCCTTCGGCTCCGTTCGGCCCGTTCATCATGGTGGGGCGCGCCCCGCCGACTCGCTTTGGCTGGCTGCCGACCAAACCGCTGCGGTATAACCTGCCAGCCAGGAGGCCGCGATACCGGCCGGGACGTAAGAGGAGAACAAGCAGCCGTGAAGCCGCCCCCATTCGGCTACTCGCGGCCGGAATCGGTCACCGAGGCCGTCGCGGCGCTCGGGTCGGCCGCACCGGACGGGAAGGTGCTCGCCGGCGGCCAGTCGCTGCTGCCGCTGCTCAATATGCGGCTGGCAACCCCGGGCCACCTGGTCGATATCAACCGGCTTGGCGAGCTCGGCTTCGTCAGGGTCGACGACGGCGAAGTAGTCATCGGTGCGCTGGCGAGGCACGCCCAGGTGCTGGCCGACGAAGCCGCGAGTTGGGCCCAGCCGCTGATCGGACAGGCCCTGGCTTTGGTCGCACACCCCGTGATCAGGAACCGGGGTACCACTGTCGGCAGCGTCGTGCACGCGGACCCCGCTGGCGAGATGACGGCCGTCTTTGCCCTCCTGGGCGGGTCGGTGCTGCTGGCCGGCAGTAACGGAAAGCGATTGGTTAATGCTGAAGATTTCTTTCTTGGCCCGCTCGAGTCCGATGTACGGCCTGATGAGCTCGCCACCGAGGTTCGGCTGCCGGTGCTTGGCCCGCGCGCGGGCTGCGCGTTCGCCGAGGTGAGCAGGCGGCACGGGGACTACGCGGTCTGCGGAGTCGCCGCGGTCGCCGAGCTAGACGGGGCGGGCGCGGTCAGCCTCGCGCGAGCCGCGTACCTGTCGGTGGCCGGGACGCCGCTGGTGCTCGACCTGACCGATGCCGGGGGCGATCCCGCTGCGGCCGGGCGGCTGGCGATGTCCCGCGTTACGCCCGCGGCCGACATTCACGCCACGGCGGCCTACCGTCGGCACCTGGCCAGGGTTCTGACCGAGCGAGCGATGGCCGGCGCGCTCGCCCACGCGAGGGAGCGGGCCGGTGGCTAGCGCCGATCTCTGGAACGTCCGGCTGAGCGTCAACGGCGTCACGCGTGACATCCGGGTGCCGGCCCGGCGGCTGCTGTCCGATTTCCTGCGCCATGACCTGCGGCTGACCGGCACCCACGTGGGCTGCGAGCACGGCGTCTGCGGAGCATGCACGGTTCTGCTCGACGGCGTGGCGGTCCGATCGTGCCTGATGCTGGCGGTCACCGCCGACGGAGCGCGGATCACAACCGTCGAGGGACTGACGGGGCCGGACGGGGCGCTGTCGCCGGTGCAGCAGGCATTCGCCGATTGCCACGGCCTGCAGTGCGGGTTCTGCACGCCGGGGTTCCTGACGACGATCACCGCCGCGCTCGCGGACAATCCGGAGCCGTCAGCCGAGGAGGCGCGGGAGATCATCGGCGGCAATCTGTGCCGGTGCACCGGCTACCAGAACATCGTCAAGGCCGTGTTGCGGGCGGCGGAACTGCGGTCCGCCGCAGATCAAGCGAACACGTCATGACCGCGATGTTCGGCGAGCCGATCGCGCGGCTCGAAGACGACCGCCTGCTCCGCGGCAACGGCGCCTACCTCGACGATCTCGGCCACGACGCGCTGGCCGTTGCGTTCGTGCGCAGTCCGCACGCACACGCCCGGGTGCGGGATATCGACGTCAGCTCGGCGCTCGACATCGACGGTCTGGTGGCGGTCTACACCTATCAGGACCTGCCGGGCCGGATCGCCGAGCCGCTGCCGCTGCTGATTCCGCACCCCGCGCTGAGCCACGGCAGGACCGGTTACCCGCTGGCCGCCGACCAGGTCAACTACGCGGGCGAGCCGGTCGTCATGGTGATCGCGCAGGACCGGTACCTCGCCGAGGACGCGGCCGAGCGGATCATGGTCGACTACGAGCCGCTGCCCGCCGTGGTCGGCGTGGACGCGGCGCGCGCCGCAGAGCTCCTCGTGCACGACGACGTGCCAGGCAATGTCGCCGGCCGCTTGGTGCAGTCGAACGGCGACGCCGAGGCTGCGATCGCGACGGCGCCGCACACGCTAGAGCTGGATTTGTACGTCGAGCGGTCCGCCTCGACGCCTCTCGAGGGCCGCGGGGTCCTTGCCCGCTGGGATACCGAAGCCCGCCGGCTGCGGATCTGGACCTCGACCCAGACCTCGACCGGCGTCCGCGCCGCCGTCGCCACGAAGCTGGGTCTGGCGCTGGCGGATGTCGACGTGATCACGCCCGACGTGGGCGGCGGGTTTGGCGTCAAGATCGTCCATCCCTGGCCTGAGGAGGTGCTCGTGCCGTGGGCGGCGCGGCAGCTTGGCCGTCCGGTCAAGTACACCGAGGACCGGATCGAGCACTTCGTCGCCAGCGCGCACGAACGCGGCCAGCGGCACCAGGTGACGGTCGGGTTCGACGACGACGGCCGGGTGCTCGGCCTGGACGTTCGGTTCTGGCATGACAACGGGGCGTACATCCCCTACGGCCTGATCGTGCCGATCATCACCTCGACGCAGCTGCTCGGCCCGTACAAGCCAGGCGCCTACCGGGTTGAATTCAGCTCGCTGTACACGAACACGGTGATCGTCACGCCCTACCGGGGCGCCGGCCGGCCGCAGGGCGTGTTCGTGATGGAGCGGACGATGGACGCGATCGCGGCGGCGCTGCACCTGGACCGCGCAACCGTGCGGGAGCGCAACTTCATCCGCCCGGAGGAAATGCCCTACGACCACGGCCTGATCTTCCAGGACGGCCGGCCGCTGATCTATGACTCAGGCGATTACCCGGCTGCGCTGGCGAAGCTGAAGGCGCTGGTCGGCTGGGACAAGTTCGAGGCCGAACGGGCAGCGGCGAGCGAAGAGGGCAGGCGGCTGGGGATCGGTCTTGCCTGCTACGTGGAGGGGACCGGAGTCGGGCCGTACGAGGGCGCGCACGTCGTCGTCGAGACGTCGGGCAAGGTAAAGGTAGCGACCGGCCTGACGTCACAGGGGCAGGGGCACCAAACCGTGTTCGCCCAGATCGTCGCCGATGAGCTCGGCGTGCCGATCGGCGATGTCGAGGTGGTCACGGGCGATACCCGCGCGTTCGGCTACGCCGTGGGGACATTCGCCTCCCGGGCGGCCGTGATGAGTGGGTCGGCGGTCGCGCTGGCTGCGCGAGCCGCGCGGGCCAAGGCGATCCGGGTGGCCGCGGCTGCGCTCGAGGCCTCGCCCGACGACCTGGAGATCGCCGGCGGTATCGTCCGGATCAAGGGCGACCCGGATTCCGGGATCGCGATCGGGACAGTGGCCGTGCTGTCGAACCCGCTGCGGTACGCGTTCGACGAGGCCGCCAAGGCCGCGACCCAGTTCGCTGGCGGCGACATCAACGCGCCCCCGGTCGCCGAGGGCGACGAGCCGGGGATCGAGGGCCGGGAGTACTTCTCGCCGTTGCGGTCGACGTTCGCGTCCGGCATGCACGCGGTTGTCGTGGAGACCGATCCGCAGACCGCCGAGATCAAGGTGCTGCGGTACTGCGTCGTGCACGACTGCGGCACGCTGATCAATCCGCGGATCGTCGAGGGCCAGATCCATGGCGGCGTCGCCCAGGGCGTCGGTGGCGCTCTGTACGAGCGGATGGCCTACGACGAGACCGGCCAGCTGCAGAACGCCTCGTTCATGGACTTCCTGATGCCGTACGTCAGCGAGGTTCCTGACGGCATCCTGATCGATCATCTGGAGACGCCGTCGCCGCTCAACCCGCTCGGCATCAAGGGCGCCGGCGAGGCCGGGGTGATCCCGGGCGCTGCCGTGTTCGCCGCTGCGATCGAGGACGCTGAGGGGATCCCGATTACCTCGATGCCGATCTCGCCGAGCGAGCTGTTCTCGATCCGCGAGGCCCGGCAGCGTGCCGGGGCGGGCGGCGAGCTTCGTGGTAACGGTGGTCGCGGGCAATGAGTTCCTCGAGCCGAGCGCGCTGGGACGCGTTGAGGACCGGAGGCATGGCGTTCAGCTGATCGGCTAGCAGGGCCGCGGAAGTCGCGATGTGCACGGTCGGTTTCCGGCACTTGCCGCGCCTGGAATTCGCGTGGGTGAGCAGCACGACCCGCAGCATCGTCACTTTGCCAGCTCGGGAGCTCAGGAACTCCTCCAGCAGGTCGGCGGGCTCATTGAGCTGGACGCTCGGCGAGCGGCCACCGCGGTCGCTGAGGCTGCCGCGTTCGACCAGGTTCCCGGACCGGTCGAACTTCTCGAACCGCCAGTCGTCACCGTCGCAGTACACGGTCGCGTTGAGATGCTTGCTCTCGATCGCAATCAGTCCCGGCGGGCCGAGCAGCAGGTGGTCGATCTCGCCTCGCTTGTTGCAGTAACCCCGGACCAGGACCCAGTCATCGCCGAGGACCAGGCCGAATTCGCGCGCCACCTGCTGCTCGCCGGCCAACCCGGCGGCCAGTCTCTTTTCAGTATCTGACGGCGCGCGCACGGTTGGCGGGCGTACCGGGGTCAGTCGCTCCAGTTTCCGCACCGCGAGCACCGCGCGCAGCCAGGTCAACCAGCGCCGCTGGTCGCGGGCTCTATCTATGGCGTTGGCGGCGCGCCTGACCAGTAACTTATGGCGGGCGAGCGCCTCGGCGAACTCCGCCTGGTCCTGCGGCCCGTCGTCAGCCCGGGCGTGCAGGCCGCCGTTCGACCGGCGCTGCCTGGCGAGCCGCAGCGCGTCCGCCGGGTGATTTGATAGCTCGATTGTGCGCACAACCCCACCTTTCCGCAGCGCGAGCTTAGTCCTGAGGGCCGGGCATCGACGCGATTCCGGCCGTGCTATATACAGGTGGCCAGCGTGCGAGGCTAGCCGCACTGGCATTCGCGAACCGGCGGGAGGTGCCGATGAAGGTCAGCGGCGCCGGAACGCTGCATGCGCCGGCAGAGGTGGCGTGGGCGGCGCTGGCTGATCGCGACGTGCTCGTTCGCGTGATTCCCGGCATCGAGCGGCTCGACGTCACCGGGAGCGGCCGACTCGAGTTCACGATCACGGCCGCGATAGCCGCGGTGAGCGGCACTTATGTCGGCGAAGCTGCGATCCGGCAGGCCGATCCGCCGAGCGTGCTCGGATTGCACCTATGGGCGGCAGGGGCTCGGGGAACGATCAGCGCCGATGCTGTCGTGCGGCTAGCCCCGGCGGCCGACGCTGCGACGCAGGTCGGCTACGAGGTCGACGCCGAGGTTCGCGGGCCGATCGCGGGGATTGGCCAGCTGATGCTCGCGAGCATCGCCAGGCGGCTGGCCGGCGACTTCCTCAGGGGACTCGACAAGGTGCTTGCTGGTCCGCCGGCCGCGGAGCGGTCGGCGGACATCCCGGGGCAGCCCGCAGCAGAGTCGGTGACCGAGCTTGCGCCGCGCGGGACAGGGCTGCGCGGGCAGCTAGTCCCCGCCCTCGCCCGGCATGGGTCTGCGGTCAGGTCCGGGCTGCTGGCCGGTGCGGTTGTCGGGCTGGCCGGGATCCTGATTGGCGCCCTGCTCGGCCGGCGGAACCGGCGCCGCCGCGCATGACCGGCCAGGCGAGGGAGGCAGGCCGGGGGAGCGAGCGGCGGCTGAGGATCGGGATCGACACCGGCGGCACGTTCACCGACGTCGTAGCCTACGACGAGATCAGCGGTGCACTGGCGGTTACCAAAACCCCGACGACGCCGGCGGACCCGTCGATCGGGTTCATCGACGGGCTGGCCAAGGTGCTCGGCCAGCTCGGGACGGACGCGTCGTCGGTCATGGCAGTGAGCCACGGCACAACGATCGCGACCAATCAGCTGCTTGAGGGCAAGATCGGCAAGCTCGGCTTCATCACCACCGAGGGATTCGAGTTCATCCTCGAGATCGCCCGCCAGTCGGTACCCGATGGCTACGGCAACTCCTATTTCTGGGTCAAGCCTGACCGGATTGTCCCGGCTGACCTGGTCAAGACCATCGGCGGGCGCCTCGATCACACCGGGGCTGAGCTGCGGCCGTTCGATCAGGACGGCGCGGTAGCCGTGGCGCGATGGTTCCGCGATCAGGGCATCGACACCCTCGGCGTCTGCTTCCTGCACTCTTATGCGAATCCCGGCCACGAGCAGCAGATGGCCGCCATCTTGGCGAGTGAGCATCCTGGTGCGTTCGTGTCGCTGTCCAGCGAGGTGCTGCGCGAGTACCGGGAGTACGAGCGGTCCATGACTACGCTGCTCGACGCTTCCGTGAAACCGCGGGTCGCGAGCTACCTGCGGTCGATCGGCGAGCGGCTGGACAAGCTGGTCGGCAGGCGGCTGCCGCTACACGTGATGACGTCCAGCGGCGGCGTGCTCTCAGCCGACGAGGTGACCAGGCTGCCTATCACGACCGTGCTGAGCGGTCCGGCTGCCGGAGCGCTCGGTGCTGCCCTGATCGCCCACGAAGCGGGCGTCACGCGCGTTCTTACCTGCGACGGCGGCGGAACATCCACTGATGTCGCGGTCGTCAAGGACGGCGAGCCCGCGCTGACCACTGAGGGCAGGGTCGGTGCGTATCCGTCGATGATTCCGATGGTTGATATCGTCACCGTGGGCGCGGGGGGCGGCTCGATCGCGTGGATCTCCCCGGAAGGCGCGCTCAAGGTTGGGCCGCGGTCGGCCGGCGCCGACCCTGGGCCGATCTGTTACGGGCTGGGCGGCACCGAGGTCACCGTCACCGACGCACATCTGGCGCTCGGCCGGATCCCGGCGCATCTGCTTGGCGGTGAGGTGCCACTCGACCTGGGCGCGGCCCGGGCCGGGGTCGCCGGCCTGGCTGGACGGCTCCGCCTGACCGAGCAGGAGTGCGCGACGGGCATCCTGGAAGTCTCGGCCTGGAATCAGGCGAACGCGGTCCGCCAGATCACCGTCAAACGGGGCCTGGACGTCAGGGACTTCACCCTGGTCACGTTCGGCGGATCCGGATCGTTGCTGCTCTGTCCGCTCATCGACATCCTGGGCGTCGGCGAGGTGCTCGTGCCGCCCAATCCCGGCAACGTGTCCGCGTTCGGCCTGCTGACCGTCGATGTCCGGATCGACCAGGTGCAGACTGCGGTCAGCCGGCACGACTCACTCGACCACGGTGAAGTGCGGGAGATCTTCGCTGATCTGGAGACCAGGGCACGGCAGAGACTGGCCAGCCAGGGCTTCGATGCGCAGACGCAGCGGCTGATCAGGACTGCCGACCTGCGCTATTTCGGGCAGGCGTTCGAGGTGCGGGTTCCGGTTCCCGGCGGCAGTGACGGCGCTGCCGAATCTGCCTTCAAGTTTGACGCCAGCGTGGCCGACGCCGTCGCCAGCGCGTTCCATGACGCGCACCGCGCGTTGTACGGATACGACTTCCGTGGCGACCTCCGCCAGCACGTCGAGTGGGTAAACCTGCGGGTCACCGGGGTCGGCCCGATCCGACGGCCGGCACTGCGTCGGCTCGCGGCCGGGGAGGGCGACCCGGGCAGGGCGCGAGCGGGCAGCCGACCGGTGTGCTTCGGCCGCGGCCAGGGTTTCGCGCCAGCCGACATCTACGACCGGGCCCGGCTGGCGGCCGGTTACGTCGTCACCGGCCCCGCGGTCATCGAGGAGTACGGGGCAACGGTCCCGCTGCATGCCGGCTTCACTGCAAAGGTCGACGAGCTCGGAAACCTGCGGGTCAAGGCCCTTAGTTGAGCACGAACCAGGCCACCTTGGTTTCGCCGGTTACGGTGCGTTGCGACGGTCCGCTGCATCTCAGAGAGGTAGCAGGACACCGGACAGCCACGAGATGAACTCATCGTGAACGGATGCCGCTGCATTCGGCCAGACAGCTCGCCCGGCGGGCATTGTGGCCATGAATGAACTCGTTCATCCCGGGCAGAGCGATCAGGACGGTGATCAGGACCGGCGGGGTGGCCGCCTTTGAGGGGTTGGGAGCAGCAATGGTGAGTGCAGTACCCGACATCGTGCTGAACAACGGCCAGACGATTCCGCAGCTGGGCTTCGGGGTCTTCTTGGTCAGGCCGAGAGACACGGTTGAGGCGGTGAGCACCGCCCTGGAGGTCGGCTACCGGCACATCGACACCGCCGAGATGTACGGCAACGAGAAGGAAGTCGGCGAAGCGATAGCGAAGTCCGGGCTCGATCGCCGTGATGTCTTCGTCACGAGCAAGCTGAGCAACGATGCTCATCGCCCGGACGACGCGCGCCGCGCATTTGAACAGACCCTAAAAGCGCTTGGTTTCGACTATATCGATCTTTTCCTGATTCACTGGCCGCTGCCGACCAAGTACGACGTGGACTTCGTCTCGACCTGGCATACGCTCGCCGAGTTCTACCGGGAGGGCCGCGCCCGATCCATCGGTGTGTCCAACTTCCAAGCGCACCACCTGCGGCGGCTGCACGCACAAAGCGACATCCCCCCGGCGGCCAACCAGATCGAAGTCCATCCGTACCTCACGCAAGACGAGCTGCGGCGGTTCTGTGCCGAACACCAAATTGCGGTGGAAGGGTGGTCGCCGCTGGCGCGCGGCGGCGAGCTACTGCGGAAGCCGGAGATCAAGCGGATCGCCGGCGAGGCAGGCAAGACTCCGGCTCAGGTTGTGCTGCGCTGGCACATCCAGCGCGGGGACATCGTGTTTCCCAAGTCGGTCAGTCCCGAGAGGATCAGGGAGAACTTCGAGATCTTCGACTTCGAGCTGTCGGGCGAGGACATCGCCGCGATCAGCGCGCTGAACAGGAACCAGCGCATCGGCCCGGACC
>Ga0066388_100001747_pt1 | contig 12591 bp, 12 predicted proteins | sample PanSoiMetaGPlot6_FD_64539 | JGI IMG/M metagenome (GOLD analysis project Ga0066388, IMG submission 64539) | Tropical forest soil microbial communities from Panama analyzed to predict greenhouse gas emissions - Panama Soil - Plot 6 (Hybrid Assembly) | ecosystem: Environmental > Terrestrial >... | reverse complement strand
CTCGCGGAAGTGCCGCTTGACCGACTCCCACGCGCCCCGGGAGGTGATGCCCATCTTCTTGTGGTCGTAACCGGCCGCCCCGCCGGAGGCGAATGCGTCACCGAGCCAGAACCCGTACTGCAGCGAGATCTCGTTGGCGATGTCGGAGAAGAGGCTGGTGCCCTTGTCGGCAGCGACCACGAGGTACGGGTCGTCGCCGTCGTAGCGCACCACGTCCGGCGGTGGCACGACCGTGGCGTCGACGAGGTTGTCGGTGATCTCGAGCATCGCCGAGATGAACTGGCGGTAGCAGGCCATGCCCTGGGTCGCGACCGTCTCTCGGTCGGTCCCGGCCGGCGTTCGCTTGAGCACGAACCCACCCTTGGCCCCGGTCGGCACGATCACCGCGTTCTTCACCATCTGTGCCTTGACCAGCCCGAGGATCTCGGTGCGGAAGTCCTCTCGCCGGTCGGACCAGCGCAGGCCGCCGCGGGCGACCGAGCCGAAGCGCAGGTGCACGGCCTCGAACCGGGGCGAGTAGACGAAGATCTCGAACTTCGGCCGGGGCGCCGGGAGCTCGCTGATCGACTGCGGGTCCAGCTTGAACGTCACGTAGGGCCTGGGACGCCCCACCACATCGCCTTCGAGGCTGCGCTGGAAGTAGTTCGTGCGCAGCGTCGCCTGGATCAGCGTGAGGTACGCCCGGAGGATGCGGTCCTGGTCGAGGCTGGTGACCGCGTCGAGCTCGGCGCCGATCGCGGTCGTCAGCTCCTCGCTGCGCCGTGCCCGGTCCTCTTCGGACAGCGGCAGGTTCGGGTCGAACCGGGTCTCGAACAGCGCGACGAGCAGCGAGGCGATGCCCGGGTACTCGAGGAAGGTGGACTCCATGTACTCCTGGGTGAACACCGTGCCGGCCTGGCGCAGGTACTTGGCGTACGCGCGCAGCACTATGACCTGCCGCACGGTGAGCCCGGCGGTCAGCACCAGCGCGTTGAACCCGTCGACCTCGGCCTCGCCACCCCAGGTAGCGGAGAACGCGTTCTCCATGTGCGGGTGCACCGCTGACAGCTCGAGCGAGCCGGCGGGCAGCTGCAGGCCGAAGTCGTAGAGGTAGAGCCGGTCCTCGCCGCGGCGCACCTCGTAGGGGCGCTCGTCGAGGACCCGGACGCCGAGGGAGTGCAGCACCGGCAGCACGGCCGAGAGCATCATCGGCTCGCCACAGCGGAAGACCTTGAACCGCACGTCCGCGCCGTCCCGGCGCCTGCCGGACACATGCATCGCGAGCTGGCCGGGCTGGTCGAGCAGCTCCAGCCTGGCCACGTCCTCGGCCGCCTGGTACGGGGTGTGCTCGTCCTTGTACGTGTCGGGCAGCGCCTCGCTGTAGCGGGCGTACAGAGTCTTCGACCGCTCCTCGCCCACCTCGCGCCTCAGCACGAGGCGGAAGTCGTCGTCCCACAGCCGGGTGGCCTCGGACAGCAGCTCGGTCAGCCGGTCGGCGTCGGCCTCGTCCGGGGGGTTGGCCGGGTCGGTGCGCACGATGAAATGCACCTGCGCCAGCTGCGACTCGCTGACCATGGTGGCGCAGTCCACCCCGACGCCGTTGAGCTCCCGCAGCAGGATCTCCTGCATCCTCAGCCGGTTGGCCATGGTGAAGCGGTCCCGCGGCAGGTGCACCAGGCACGAGACGAACCGGCCGTCCATGTCACAGCGCACGAACAGCCGCAGCTCTCGCCGCCCAGCCAGGCGCAGCACCCCCATCACCGAGCGGTAGAGGTCGTCGGTGGTGATCGGGAACAGCTCGTCGCGCGGGTAGGTCTCCAGAAGCTCCATCAGCCTCTTGCCCAAGTGGCGGCGCGGGGACAGCCCAGAGCGGTCCATCACCTCGGCGACCTTGCGCCTGACCACCGGCAGCTCTCCCACGCTGGTGCGGTAGGCAGCCGCGGACAGCAGCCCGAGGAAACGCCGCTCGCCGACGACGTTGCCGTCCCGGTCGAAGGTCTTGAAGCCGAAGTAGTCCAGGTAGGCCGAGCGCTGCACGGTCGCTCGCGAGTTCGCCTTGGTAATGATCATCAGCCGCTTCTCGGGCAGCTGGGCGTACGCCTCGGGGCCCATCGACGACAGCACCCGCGGCGTGCTCCGGTCGTGGCGCAGGATGCCCAGGCCCGTGCCGACCACGGCCTGCAGCAGCGTCTCGCCGTTCTGGCCCTCGACCGCGCGGTACTCCCGGTAGCCGAGGAAGGTGAAGTTGTCGCCGACCAGCCAGCGCAACAACTCGACCGAGTCGGCGACGTCCCTGTCCGGGACGGGCAGCTTCGCGGCGGTGAACTCCTCGGCCAGGGCCAGGGCCTGGGCACGCATCTTCGGCCAGTCCTCCACGGCCGCGCGCACGTCGGACAGGACCCGCGCCAGATCCGTGCCGAGCTCGCCGAGCACGCGGCGGTCGCGGATCCGGTCGATCTCGAGCCGCATCCAGCTCTCGACCACGTCGCCGAAGTCAGCGTCGTCCGGCTCCACGCTGAGGGGGATCGACTCCAGCCCACCGTGCACGTCCCGGCGGACCACCAGCACCGGGTGCACCAACAGATGCACGTCGAGACTCCGGTCGGCCAGCGCGGCTGTGACCGAGTCGACCAGGAGCGGGGAGTCGTCGGTGACGATCTCGATCACGGTCCGGTTGGCGTCCACTGTGGCCAGTCGCAGCCTCGGCTCGCCAGACTGCCGCTGGGCGGCCAGCTCGCGGTGCGACATCGTGGCGCAGAGCATGGCCTCGGGGGTGCGCCCCACCAGCTCCTCGCACGGGACCGACCGCCAGTAGTGCGCGACCAGACCGGGCAGCTCGGGGTCGGCGGTGACCCGGTCCGCGGCCAGGGCCACTGCCGCCTCGACCAGCCGCTCTGCGTTCGGGACCGCGTCGGCGTCGTCCTCGGTGTCGCCCTCGCCGCCCTGCCTCGTGGCAAGCACCTCCAGCCCCTCGGGCCGCTCGCCGTCGGCAGCCACCTCCTCCGCATCGGGTGGGCGCCACGCGGCGAGCTCCACCACTGAGCTGTCCGACTCACCGCCTGGTGGTCGGGTCCTGGCATGGCCATGTTCGTCGCTGCCACGAGGCTCCGGGTACGCGCGATCGGGCACGTCGGATGGATTGCTCATGGCGGCGGCCTCTCGAGGAGAAGATGTCGTCGGACGGTCGGCCGGTCCAGTCCGGGACTAGATCGAACGACTTTCCTTACATGTCGGGAATTCTTCTTAAATCTGGGACGAAGTCTGGGCGACGGCGCGATCGGTGGGTAGCTCCACCTGGAGACGCTCGCCTGGAGGTCACTGTCTGGGCATGCGAGCATTCGGGGCGTGCGGCATTCTGGGCGTGCAGGCGCGGAGAATGGCCGGGCGGTTTCCCCGGCAGCGCAGGCACAACGAACCGCACACCCCCCGGCCCCGCACTGAACGGGCCGACGCGTACTTCGCCTGCGGCGCCGAGGATGGCGGTGTATCCGAAGAGGACGTTGCCGGTGCAGGTCGCGCCGGGCACCCGCAGCCCGAGCTTCCTGTGGGTCAGCGCCGTTCTGCGGGTCGACGGCGGCGTGGTCGGCGCCATCCCCTGACCTCTCCTCCAGCCGCAGCGTTTCCGCTCCCGTCCATCCAGGCGGGGCGGCGCCTCGCTGGATGAACTCGATACGAGCCGGTCCGCGGAAGGGATGAGATTCCCGACTGTGACGGCAGTCACCGCGGGTCAGCAGTACTGCGGTGCGTAACATCCAGAGGAGAGCGGCTGTCACCATGTGTGGAAGATCGCGTCGGGCTTCCACCGGTAGGGGTAGTCGGCCGTTCGGGTGGACTCGCTACAATTTTGGCAACTCCAGGTGACGAAGGAGACCCTGCGTGGCAACGTTGCATGTCGAGCTCGTCGCTGTCGAACGCCGGCTGTGGTCCGGCGAGGCGACCATGGTGATCGCTCGCACGACCGAAGGGGAGCTGGGGGTGCTGCCCAGGCACGCACCGCTGCTCGGCCAGCTGGCCGAGGGTGGGGTGGTCCGGATCCAGCAGGAGAGGGGTGAGGAGTTGATCGTCGCGGTGCACGGCGGATTCCTGTCCGTCACGGAAGACGGTGTGTCGATCCTCGCCGAGAACGCCGAGTGGGCCGAGGAGATCGACGTGCCGCGTGCGCAGGCGGCGCTGGAGCGGGCCAGAGCCAGCGCGGCGGACGATCCGCAGGCCCGGGCAGCCGAGCTGCGTGCGACCTCCCGGCTCCGCGCCGCGGGCCAGGCCGTGTAGCGCGGCGGGCTGGGCGCCGGGGAGCGGCAATGCAGGTCCAGGTCATCGAAGCTGTCGCCATCCCGGTAGCCATCGTCGCGCTCGCGCTCGCCGCACTGGCCATCCGCCGACGCTGGCTACTCGGCAGCGGGGGAGCCATCGACATGAGCCTGCGGTTGCGGTTCGGCCGGGTCGGCCGCGGCTGGGCCCTAGGAGTCGGCCGGTACACCGGGGACGACCTGCTGTGGTTCCGGGTCTTTGCCCTGACGTTGCGCCCATCCCGGACGCTGTCCCGGCGCGGCTTGCAGGTGGTGGCGCAGCGGGCGCCGCAAGGAGCCGAGTCGTGGGCGGTCCAGTCCGGCGCTGTGATCGTGGAGTGCAGGGACGACGGCGGGCCGGTGCACCTGGCGATCAGCCCCGACGCGCTGACCGGCTTCCTGTCCTGGCTCGAGTCGGCACCACCGGGTTTCGCCATGCCCGGCTATGCCGCCAGTTGAATGGGGCCGCCAGTTGAACGAGGCCGCCAGTTGAACGAGGCCGCCAGCGGCTGGTCGGTCAGCGGTTGGCGCCCGGTCGCCAGAGCACGTCACCGTCCGGGTTCGCACACCGGGCCAGGATGAACAGCAGGTCGGAGAGCCGGTTCAGATACCGCGCCGGGACCGGGTGGGTCCGCTCCGGCTCGGCCTCGACGAGCCGCCATGCGCTGCGCTCGGCGCGCCGGGTCACCGTGCGGGCCAGATGCAGCAGCGCCGCCCCCGGCGCGCCGCCGGGCAGCACGAAGCTGGTCAGCTTCGGCAGCCTCGCGTTGAACTCGTCGCACGCCCGCTCCAGCCGCTCGACGTAGGCGTCGGTGACCCGCAGCGGGGGGTGCGCCGGCTCCTCCAGCACCGGCACGCAGAGATCCGCCCCGACGTCGAACATGTCGTTCTGCACACCGGTCAGAACCTCTCGGATATCCTCGGCCAGCCCCCCCAGCGCCAGCGCCACCCCGATCGCCGAGTTGGCCTCGTCGACGTCCGCGTACGCCGCCAGCCGCGGGTCTGTCTTTCGGGCCCGGCTCATGTCCCCGAGCGAGGTGCTGCCGTCGTCACCGGTCTTGGTGTAGATGCGGGTCAAGTGCACTGCCATGCAGACAGCCTATGGGGCGGGTGGGTCTGGATCGGCCGGCGGCTGCTGGCTCTGGACCGGCGGGAGCAACTGCCGCGCCCGGTCCAGGTCCTCACGGAAGACGAGCACCTCGACGCGGCCGTCTGGCCGCACGGACAGCGTCGAGCGGATGCCGCCCTCCGACAGCAGCGCACGCAGGGCGTTGCCCTCCGCCCTGCCCTCGGCGGTCACGACGGCACGCAGCAGGCCGTAGCTGCCCGACCTGTCGGTCTGGCCTCCCGGGGCGTCGGCGACGTCGTGGCGCTCGCCCCGGTAGCGGCCGCCGCCGCGGCCCCGCCCGGAGCCGAACACCCACCGCAGCAGCACGCACAGCAGGCAGACAACGACGACCGCGACCGTCGGACCGAACGTGTAGTGCAGCGATCCGGTGTCGACGGGCACCCCGCCAGTGTCGCACCGCCGGGCGCGGGCGACGGTTGGCGGCTCGCGTAGCATCGGTGCGACCGCATCCGGTCCAGCATCGACCCCCGGGAGAGCACGCGTGACGAAAAAGCTTGCCGTCATCGGCGCCGGATTGATGGGTTCCGGCATCGCGCAGGTCGCGGCGCAGGCGGGCTGGGAGGTGGTCCTCCGCGACGTGACGCAGGAGGCGGCTGCCCGGGGCCTGGGCGTGGTCGAGTCGTCCTACCGGCGGTTCGTGGCCAAGGGCCAGCTCTCCGAGGAGGAGCTGGCGGCGAGCCTGGGGCGGATCCAGACGACCACCCAGCTGGAGGCGGCCGCCGACGCGGATCTCGTGGTGGAGGCGGTGTTCGAGTCGCCGGATCTCAAGCGGGAGGTCTTCGAGCAGCTGGACAAGCTCTGCCGGGACGACGCCGTGCTCGCCTCGAACACCAGCGCGATCCCGATCACTCAGCTCGCGGCGGCGACCGGCCGCCCGGAGTCGGTCGTCGGCACGCACTTCTTCTCCCCGGTGCCGATGATGCCGCTCTGCGAGCTGGTGCGCGGGTTCAAGACCAGCGACGCAACGCTGGCTCGTGCCAGGGAGTTCGCCGAGGGCGTCGGCAAGACGTGCATCGTGGTCAACCGGGACGTCGCCGGCTTCGTCACCACGAGGCTGATCGTCGCGCTATCGGTGGAGGCAGCCAAGCTGGTCGAGTCCGGCGTGGCCACCTCCGAGGACGTGGACACCGCCTGCCGGCTCGGCTTCGGCCACCGGATGGGGCCGCTGGAGACCATGGACCTCACCGGCATCGACGTCCTGGTCAACGCGGCGCGCAACATCTACACCGACACCGGCGACGGCAAGTTCTTCCCGCCGGAGTCGCTGCTGCGCATGGTGGCCGCCGGCGACCTGGGCCGGAAGAGTGGGCGCGGCTTCTACGACCACAGTAGGAAAAAATAGCCGCTACGCGACAGTCACGTTACGACGTCGTATCCGCCGAACGTATCACGGCCCGCGTGCGTCTCCTCTACCGTCTACCGTACGTCGGACGGCTCAGGGGGAGGGCCCATGTTTGCGACCACAATCGAGGAGGGGGCGGTCGTCGCGCTGGCTGGACGGCTCGACGTGCAGGGCGCCGGCACCGCCCGGGACGCGCTGCACGCGGCGGTCGACGCCGGCACGGGGCGGCTGGTCGTCGACATGTCCGAGGTCGAGCTGCTGGATGCGACCGGCCTCGGCGTCCTGGTCGGCACCCACCGCCGGGCCCGGCTGGCCGGCCGCCAGCTCGTCCTGCTGGACGCCGCTCCCCGAGTCACCCGCATCCTCGCCCTGACCAAGGTCAACCGGATCATCCCGATCGAGTGGAGCGACCTCCCGGCCGCCTGAGCAGCCGGTCCAGACCGGTTCAGGCCGGTTCAGAACAGCCGGCTGGACGGGTCGTCCACGCCGCGCAGCGCGTCGTAGTCCAAGGTGACGCAGGCGATCCCGCGGTCGGTGGCGAGCACCCTGGCCTGCGGGGTGATCGCCTGAGCGGCCAGCACGCCCCGCACCGGTGCCAGCAGCGGGTCGCGGTTGAGCAGGTCGAGATAGCGGGTGAGCTGCTCGACGCCGTCGATCTCGCCCCGCCGCTTGATCTCCACCGCGACCGTGCCCCCCGCCTCGTCCCGGCAGAGGATGTCTACCGGCCCGATCGCCGTCATGTGCTCCCGTCGGATGAACCGGTAGCCCGCGCCGAGCGCCTCGATGTGCTCGGCGAGTAACTCCTGCAGGTGCGCCTCCACGCCGTCCTTGCGCAGCCCCGGGTCGACGCCGAGCTCGTGCCGGGAGTCGTGCAGCACCTCGGCGATCGTGATGACCAGCTGCTCCCCGGTCCTGGCGGTCACCGTCCACCGGCCCTCCTCCTCCCGGAGGCTGCACGGCGGACTCATCCAGTTCAGCGGCTTGTAGGCGCGGTCGTCCGCATGCACCGAGACCGAACCGTCCGCCTTCACCAGCAGCAGCCGCGGCGCCATCGGCAGATGCGCGGTCAGCCGCCCCACGTAGTCGACGCTGCACCGGGCGATGACGAGCCGCACCCGCGTAGCGTACTTGCAGATGGCAGCTTTTGGCTCGCCGGACGAACTTTCTTTGCCGTTACCGGCGACTCGTGAGCCTGACCTAGCAGCCGGTGCCGCACACCTGGAGGTCTCGGCCCGGAGCGGGTGTCTCTCTTCGACCGCAACTGGCCCGGTGCGGACCTGGTCGCCGCCATCCGCGCTGCCGGCGGGGCCGGTCGTCGCCCGGTTTGAAGTCCACCTGTCCTATGGCCACCAAAATCTGTGAATCAAGATCTGTGAATGTAGTACCGGCAGCACGGCGGCGAACTCGAGCCAATCAGACTCCATCCAGCAACGCAATCTCTTCAGCGCTCAGCCGGAGACGGTCGGCCTCAATAGAGTCGAGAATAGTTTCAGGCCGTCTCGCCCCGGGAATCGGCACCACGTGGTCTCCCTTCGCCAACATCCATGCCAACACTACGCGGTGGGGAGAAACGCAGTGGGCCTCGGCGACACGGCCGAATGCTGGAAATGCTGCCACCAGGTCGGACGCAGCCCTGATCCGGCCGAAGGGACTCCACGGCATAAAGACGATACCTTGTTCGCCGCAATACTGCAGCTCGGCCTCGCTGGTTCGCACAGCGGGCGAAAACTCATTCTGTACGCTTACGAGCTTGTCCTTTCCAAGAATCTCGAGTGCCGTCTGTATTTGGGCCACGTCGGTGTTGCTTATTCCAGCCGTTCGGATCTTACCGGCTTCTAGCAGCTCTCGAAGAGCCCCGATGGAGTCGGCAAACGGCACGTCGGGATCCGGCCGGTGAAAATGGTAAAGGCCGATGGCGTCGACCCCTAGTGCCTCGAGCGACGCCTCGCATGCCCGCTTCAGGTAGCTTGGCTGGCCGTTGACTCGCCAAGACCCGTCTCCGGGGCGGTACTGACCACCCTTGGTCGAAACGAGCACGTCATCTGGATCACCGCCCCAGGTGGACAACGCCCTCGCAACCAGTCGCTCGCCGTGTCCGGTCTCCCAGGAGCCCAGGCAGTACGCATCCGCCGTGTCGATCAGCCGTAAGCCATTGTTCAAGGCTGCGTGAATGGTCACAATCGACTGTTTCTCGTCGGGCCGGCCTTCGATCGACATGAACAGTTCACCTAGTCCTATGACACTTACCTCGAACTGGCCTATCGATCGTCTGCGCACATTTACTCCAGTCCGCGTACTCCTGGCGTCGTCGTGGCGACCATACTACAGTGCGGCGGCGGGCCGGCGCCTATGCGGGAGTTGGCGATGTAGGAGCAACTGACTCCAGTTGAAACCTTCCGCAGCTGCCAGTTGGATAACTTGGCCTATCGAGAGTCAGCGAGTGGACCAGTCGCGTTTGTCTAGGTACATGTCAGTTCGGCGATGCTGTGGTGGCCGGTGGCCCGACTGGCCCGGCGGCGGGACCGCCCCGAGCGCTTGGTCGATCCAGTTGGTGAGCTGGTCGATCTGCGCGGTCAGGCCGTCCCGCTGGACGAGCAGTATCCTGGCCAAGGTAGTGGGTGGGTAGTGGTGGGCGCCGAACCGGTCGGTCAGCGCCTCGACCACATGTTCATGTGGCAGACATGTACGATTGGGAGGGTGCCGCGTGACTCGGTTGAGGTCGTCCTCCCAGGCCCGCAATGTATTGTTGTGGGCTGGTTTGTGGTATGGGATGGCCAGTCCGGCGCCCTGGTAGCCGGCGTCGGCGACTCCCACCGCGCTGGCGCGCTGCTGTTCCGTGGCGGATCACTCGGCGCGAGAGGCGTTGTGGTTGCCCGGCAGCGGACCCACCGCGACTGTGAGCCGGGGGTTGGCGTCGATGGCCATCTCCAGGTACGCCGAGAAGCACCAGTTCTTGCTGGACAGGGCTGCCCGCCGGTCGTGGCGCGGGGCCTGAGTGCCGTCGGCCTTCGGCGCGGTGTCGGGCCAGCGCCGGCAGCGGACCGGGGCGAGCACCGGCCCCCGTGGTCGACCACTCGCCCGGCCTCGGACTTGGAGATCCCGAACAACAACACGGGTCTGCCGCAGCGTCAGGTTCGTCCGATAGCAGGATGGCTACCAGCAACACTCGCCCGTCAGCGCCAGCCCCTCCGCCGCCTGGTGCCGGCCTGCTCGCCACCCTAGCGGCGCACGAAACTCACCAGTTGGCCGAACTGGCAGGGAGGGAGGTCCAGAATTGGCCGATCGGCGTGTCAGCTTCAGTGGAGAGGAGAGTTCGCATTTCAGTCGTTTTGCGCACGCGGCTCTTAGGAGCGGTGTACGGTTGAGAGCGGAGGTCCAAGGTCGCGATCCACTCACGGCGAGGAGCGTGCTGGTACGCGGAACGCTTACGGACGCAGTCGTAGACGGATACGTGCGTAACATTACATTGACAGAGCTTGGTAGTGGAATCGCCTATGCAATCGGAGGAAGCAATGCAACCTTCGAAATAGCCGCTAAGACAATCGCCTTCTATGTCACCGAGAGCGACTTCGGGCGGCTGCTACACTATGCAGATACGCTAGACGAGTTCATCCCCCGCGTCATCCCGGACAACACTCCATCCGGGGAGATCTGGCGCCGCCTCGACTCCGCCTGCGCCGCGCCGTCACAGGACTCCATCGAGTTTGTCCTCGATTGCCTTCACAATCAGGAGCATGCTGTCGCGAGAGAAGCGGTGATGACGCTACGCGCCCTAGCTGGACAAATCAATCGACGACGACACCTGCAAGTCCGTGCCGAGAAGGAGTTGCGTGACGCCACTCACTCTCCCGATCTCCTGACGAGGATCGCCGCAGCGGAGGACCTTGGGTACATCGGGACAGTGGACTCGATTCCAGCGCTTTCCCGCCTGGTGCAGGACGTGAATGAGCAGGAGTCGGTCCGGTGGGCCGCCGCAATCGCCCTCTCACGCATACCAGACGACAGCGCCATCGCGCCACTGGTTGCAGCCTCGGCAACTGTCGAAGGCGGTGCCGCCCTCGGGACTCTTCTGGCCTTGTCCAGACGAGCGAGCGAACAGATACAGGACCTACTCGAGCCAATCTTCGCCCGGTTCTTGGTTCCATCGACGGCAGGCAGCCTGAAGAGATACTCTTGTCTGGGGTTGAGCCGATTTCGCAAGCTCAGTGCGTCCAGTCTGGCACAGCTACTCGATGTGTTTGGAGATTACTCGCTGGAAGTCGACACGCGCGGCTTTGCCGCTCTCACACTTTCTAGCTGCCTTCCCAGCCTGGACGCATCGACCCGCGCCCGCGTGGAGCGGCTCGTGGATTCATTTGCCGGTACCGTATCCACCGAGTCCTTGCATCCGGAGACAATTTGGAGTCTCGAGTTTACGGCTGAACTGGCTACCCTGCTGGAGCTCAACGAGTCGGCGGCTCGCTTCTATAGGTTGCTAGCCGGGTCCTTCGAGGATTGGCGTCGTCTCTACTATACGGCCCTAGGGCTGTACGAGCAGGGAGAGGCGTCGGTGCGGCAAGGTGAGATCGACGAAGGTCTGCAGATGTTCTACTCCGCGGCGCGTCAACTAGAGAGCATCCGAGACGCGGACCCGGATGAGGCTCTCACGATTGCCTTTCGGAGAGATGTGACCCGAGCCAGGCTGCTGGTGCAGGAAATAATCAGGGACTGGCTACACTCGGTGGAGGTAGAGAGTCTAGCGGCTCTCGCGGACTCCATGCGTGAGGTGATTGGTACCTACGCGCGGTATTCTGGAACGATGGCCGAGAGTAGCAGCCCAAAGCAACTTTCGCTTCGAGAGGCCGAGTACATAAGGACCACGCGGCGGCTCATGGAGATAATGCGTCTACTCCTGCTTCTCGACGCCAGTCTTCGGTCGAGCCATCCCGACCTGGATCAAATGGCGAATGAAATAGATAACTTGCAGGAGGCGTTGGGCGATGTTCGATCCCAATACTTTGCTAGGCTACCACAAGTCTTGCGGAGCTTGGTTGGCGAAGCACACTCCCGATTCCGAGCACTTCAGGTGACTCTCGAGCAACCGCAGCTCGGCTCCCTGCACAAGCTGCGTGCACTCCGATCGTTGATGTCAGAGTTGCGTGGGCTGTTTAGAAAAGCGACGTGGCCCATGCCGGCACGCGCATGTCCGGTCGGCGGTCTAGGAAGGGGCCAGATAGCCGTTCTGCAGGAAGACATTCGCGGTGACGGCACCGCTGAAGAACCTCTCGAGCTTCCGAAGGGAGGGCCTTTCGTACTCAATATTCTGGTGCATATCGAGGAGATGGCTCCTGGTGCATCGACACGTGCGGTGGTCGTGTGCCGAGTAGGGCAACGCGAGATTGTCGAGAATATACATGTGGTGGAGGGACCGCTGCGATGCTCGATCGTCCTGCCAGATGTCGTTCCACCAGTGGGGTCAGTCAAGTGTTCTCTTTCGCTGTTGTTTGAGGCGCGTGACTGTCACCAGCTTGCCGTTCGCAAGGATGTGTACCTCCGAACGCGGGCGTAACAGATGGTCTGCTAATTTCTCTGTCAAACACAGCCCACAGTGGGAGGCTGCCGATGCTGACAGCCGCGGCAACTCTTGGAGCGGTCGTCGTAGGATACCTGCTATCGGTTCTGACTGAACGGCGCGCTTGGAAGCAACGAAAACTGGAGCAACTCCGGGAGCGGCAGCTCGACACGTTGATTCTTCTGACCCGAATCCGCGAGTAGATCGGATGAGTTGATCTTCCGCGGATATTGTGACTGCTTGAGGGTTGTTTCAGCGTGCTGGCATTCCGGTGGCCCGGGTGGCGCGCGCCGGGGTCGCGGGT
>Ga0066388_100001746_pt1 | contig 12592 bp, 12 predicted proteins | sample PanSoiMetaGPlot6_FD_64539 | JGI IMG/M metagenome (GOLD analysis project Ga0066388, IMG submission 64539) | Tropical forest soil microbial communities from Panama analyzed to predict greenhouse gas emissions - Panama Soil - Plot 6 (Hybrid Assembly) | ecosystem: Environmental > Terrestrial >... | reverse complement strand
ATGATGCGCTCGACCGGCACGCCGGAGAGGTACGCCGCCTCGCGGTTGCCACCGGTCGCGTAGATGCGCCGCCCGTACGGCGTCATGTGCAGCATGAACGACAGCACGACCAGCAGCACCGCCGGCACCCAGACCAGATAATGGATGCCAAGGAGCCGGCCTGAGCCGAAGGCGATGAACGCTGCCGGCAGGCCGTCGTCGCCGACCGGCGCGCCGCCAGTAACGAGGTAGACGACGCCGCGGACCAGCACCATGGTACCGAGCGTGGTGATGAACGGGTTGACCCCAAGCTTGGCGATGATCAGGCCGTTGGCGAGCCCGACCGTGGCGCCGGTTGCGATCCCGGCCAGCACGCCGGCGGCGATGCCGAGCTTCACCATGACCATCGCGGCGATGCAGCCGGCGAGCGCTACGGTCGAGCCGACCGACAGGTCGAAGCCGCCGCCGATGATGACGAAGGTCATGCCGATCGCGATGACCGCCATGATCGACGACTGCACCAGGATGTTGGTAAGATTGAGCGGCGACAGGAAGCGCGGCGTCAGCAGCGCGGTGACGACACAGAGAACGATCAGCGTGATCAGGGGGATCTGCCCGACCAGGTTCAGACGTTTTCGCATCGTCGCCCGTGCTTCAGAAGGTTGCTTCATTGTTGCCGCGCGGTTGACCCAGATCAAGTTGGTGAGGCCCGTGACGACATAGCCTGACAGATGGGAGGACAGCATGAGCGTGCAGGCGCGTGCCCGGCATGCGGCGGACGTCGAGACCGCGATTGCATCCGGTCAGGCGGCAAAATCCGCGTTGGTCGCCTCGTGGCGGCGATCCTACTGTCTGCACCAACTCGATCCATCCCTGCCGCGCAAACCGCTGCGGCTGACCCAGCAGGAGTTGGAGCAGGCGCGCGAGCGGATCGGGCCGCTCATGCGTGCGGCGCAACCAAGCTTGGATCATCTCCATCAGGCTCTCGGCTCCGTCGGGTGCTGTGTGTTGCTCACGGATCGCGCCGGCGTGCCGGTCGACCGCCGCGGCGCGGCCGGTGACGACGCGACGTTCGAGGCGTGGGGTCTCTGGACCGGCGCGGTCTGGAGCGAGGAGCATGAAGGCACCAACGGCATCGGCACGTGCCTCGTCGAGAAGCGCCCGCTGACGATCGATCGCGACCAGCATTTCCTGTCGCGCAACATCGCGATGAGCTGCAGCGCCGTGCCGATCTACGATCAAGATGCACGGCTCGCGGGCGTGCTGGACGTGTCGTCCTGCCGCACCGATCGCACCGATGCCTTTGTCAGCCTGATCTCGCTTGTGCTTGCCGAGTCCGCCCGCGCGATCGAGGCGGGACTGTTTCGCAGCGCCTTTGCCAAGGCACGGATCGTCCTGACCGCAGCGTCGGAGCGCGGCCCGGCCGGATTGATTGCCATCGACTCCGATGATCTCGTCATCGGCGCGACACGGTCGGCTCGCCTCGCCCTCGGGATGGCGCACGAGGGTGCGCTGTCGCCGGTTCCGGCCGCGGACCTGCTCGGCGAGCCCGGTGCGGTCCGCGAGCAGCTCGGCGATCCGGAGCGGGGCGTCCTGCAGCGGGCGTTGCTGCGATCACATGGCAATGTGTCGGCCGCCGCCCAGGCGCTCGGCATCAGCCGCGCGACGCTTCACCGCCGGCTCAAACGCTGCGAGCTTCGGTCCCACTGATCTCCCTTCTAGAGCTGGCACCGCGTCATCACCGGGCCGGCGCCATAGCCCGTCGAAGACGGGCGTAACCGCCCTTATGGCGCCGAGACCCGGTGATCCATCGTCTTGCGAAAAGGATGGATTGCCGGGTCAAGCCCGGCAATGACGGGCGGAGAGGCGTGACCGCATCTCGATTTCAGTCAAACTGGCAAACGCTCTCGCTCCAGAGTCCATTACCGCTCCAGCCCTGGCCCATGCACGTGCACGCGCCGACTGTCGCAGATCTGCGACAGGTCGGTCCGGCGACTTGATCGGACCCGGCTGACTCCGAGCCCCTCCACTTTTACGTGTGCGGTGACGTCGCAATACAGCGACGAACGAGGGAGCAGACCCATGAACAAGGTGGAATTTCTCAACACGCTGAAGTCGCCATTCGCCGAGCATTACTACAACTTCATCGGCGGCGCGTGGACGGCGCCGCTGTCCGGCAAGTACTTCGACAACATCTCTCCGGTGAACGGCCAGGTGATCTGCAAGGTCGCACGCTCGGACGAGAAGGACATCGAGGCGGCCCTCGATGCGGCGCATGCGGCGAAGGACGCCTGGGGCCGCACCAGCGCGACCGAGCGCGCCAATATCCTCAACCGCATCGCCGACCGCATGGAGGCGAACCTCGAGATCCTCGCGATCGCCGAGACCTGGGACAATGGCAAGCCGATCCGCGAGACCCGCGCCGCCGACGTCCCGCTCGCGATCGACCACTTCCGCTATTTCGCCGGCGTCGTGCGCGGCCAGGAAGGCAGCATCGGCGAGATCGACCACGACACCGTCGCCTATCACTTCCACGAGCCGCTCGGCGTCGTCGGCCAGATCATCCCGTGGAATTTCCCGCTGCTGATGGCGTGCTGGAAGCTTGCGCCGGCGCTGGCGGCGGGCAACTGCGTCGTGCTGAAGCCGGCCGAGCAGACGCCAGTGTCGATCCTGATATGGGCCGAGCTCGTCGCCGACCTGCTGCCGCCGGGCGTCGTCAACATCGTCAACGGCTTCGGCCTCGAGGCCGGCAAGCCGCTCGCGTCGAGCCCGCGCATCGCCAAGATCGCATTCACCGGCGAGACGACCACCGGCCGGCTCATCATGCAGTATGCGAGCCAGAACCTCATCCCGGTCACGCTCGAGCTCGGCGGCAAGTCGCCGAACATCTTCTTCAAGGACGTAGCGGCGGAGGATGACGACTTCTTCGACAAGGCGATCGAAGGCTTCGTCATGTTCGCCCTCAACCAGGGCGAGGTCTGCACCTGTCCGAGCCGCGCGCTGGTGCATGAAGCGATCTATGACCGCTTTATCGAGCGCGCGCTCGCCCGCGTCGCTGCGATCAAGCAGGGCGATCCGCGCGTCGGCACGACCATGATCGGTGCGCAAGCCTCGAACGAGCAGCTCACGAAGATCCTCTCCTATATCGATATCGGCAAGAAGGAAGGCGCCGAGGTGCTCGCAGGCGGCGCGCGCGCCGAGCTGTCGGGCGAGCTTGCGGGCGGCTACTACGTGCAGCCGACCGTGTTCCACGGCCACAACAAGATGCGGATCTTCCAGGAGGAGATCTTCGGCCCGGTGGTGTCGGTCACGACCTTCAAGACCGACGAGGAGGCGCTGTCGATCGCCAATGACACGCTCTACGGCCTCGGCGCCGGCGTGTGGAGCCGCGATGCCAATCGCTGCTACCGCTTCGGCCGCGCGATCCAGGCGGGCCGCGTGTGGACGAACTGCTATCACGCCTATCCGGCACACGCGGCGTTCGGCGGCTACAAGCAGTCCGGCATCGGGCGCGAGACGCACAAGATGATGCTCGACCACTACCAGCAGACCAAGAACCTGCTGGTGAGCTACAGCGCGCAGAAGCTGGGGTTCTTCTGACAGCTTGCAAGTCAATGCGGCGCTACACGCACGGCCTGCTCCCTCCCCCGCTTGCGGGGGAGGGGTGGGGAGGGGGTTAGCTGCGGAATGCAGTGCCCCATGTGCCCCCTCCCTAACCCTCCCCCGCAAGCGGGGGAGGGGACGCTCAGTGCCTGTTGCGTCGCTTCGTGCTTGCACTGACCTCATCGAGAGCAGCGGTAGGCGGGATGGGGGACCGCCTTCCCTCACTCCGCGCGTATCGACCGGGACATGCTTTATCCCCCAATGGCGGCGTGCAGTCGCCGCTCGTCGAAGTCCTTGCGGTCGAGGCGGGCGGTGATCTTGCCGTGATGCAGCGCGCAGATCGCGTCACAGATGCGCGACAGCTCAGCGAGATCGCTCGAGGATACCAGCACGCCGCCACCGCGCTTCGCAAAGTCGCGAATGAGCGCATGGATCTGCGCCTTGGCGGCGACGTCGACGCCTTGCGTCGGCTCGTCGAGCAGGAGCACGCTCACCTGACGGGCGAGCCACTTGGCGAGGATCACCTTCTGCTGGTTGCCGCCGGACAGCGCCCGGGCCGGCAGCGCCGGGTTGCGCGGACGAATGTCGAGCAGCTCCATCAGCCCGGCGACAAGGCGGTCACCGGCCGCGCGATCGAGCCGGCCCGCGCGCTTGAGGCGGCGGAGGCTCGGCAGCAGGATGTTCTCTCGGACCGAGAGGTTCATCACCAGGCCGAGCCGCCGCTCGGGCGGCACCATGCCGATGCCGGCGCGGATGGCTGCGGCGGGGCCGGCGAGGCGCCGCGCTTCGCCTTTCACGCGGATCGGTGCACCCGCGCTGTCGATGCCGAACAGCCGCCGCAGTACGCGGCCGGTGCCGCTGCCGAGCAGGCCGGCGAGGCCGACAACTTGATGAGCGTGGACGCGAACGGCGTCCGGCCGCTCGCCGGCATCCTCGATGATGATCGCACCGGGCACGACCACGTCGGCCGCGATGTTCGCTTCGGCGCGGCCGATCATCGCCTGCACCAGGTCGCCGACCGCGAAGCCGCCGCGTCTGGCCGAGGCCACCACGCGGCTGTCACGCAGCACGGTGCAGCGATCGGCGATCGCCACGACCTCGTCGAGCCGGTGCGAGACGTAGATGATCGCCGTGCCCTGGCTTTTCATCCGCGCCAGCACGGCGAACAGTCGTTCGATCTCGCGCGTCTCGAGCGCCGCCGTCGGCTCATCGAGGATGAGCAGGCGGCAACGCTTGCGCAGCGCCTTGGCGACGGCGACGAGCTGGCGCTCGGCGAAGCTCAGCCGATCGATGCGAAGGTCCGGGTTGAGCGCGATATCGAACTGCGCCAGTGCCGCCTGCGCCTCCCTGCGCATGGCCGCGCGGTCGATCAGTTTCATGCCGAGGGTCGAACGCACGGGCAGGTCGTCCAGAGTGAGGTTTTCCGCGACGGAGAGCGCGGGGACCAGCCGCAGCTCCTGCGGGATGGTGCTGATGCCGGCCGCGATGGCTTCGTGCGGCGAGCCGAACTGGCGCGGCTCGCCGTCGACTACGAGCGTGCCGGCGTCGGGCCTATGCACGCCGCCGAGAATGCGCACCAGCGTCGACTTGCCTGCGCCGTTTTCGCCGACCAGCGCGTGGATCTCGGCGGGCATCACGTCGAAGTCGACGTTGTCGAGCGCGCGGGTCGCACCGAAGTGCTTGGCGATGCCGCGCGCGCTGACGGCGGGGGTCATTCGATCCGTCGGGGCAGCCAGAGCAATTGCAATGGCATTGCGGTGCCACACGGGCACCTCTCCCCGTTGGGGAGAGGTCGGCGCACGTAGTGCGCCGGGTGAGGGGGCCTCGGACTACAAGGAATCATAGACCCCTCACCCGCCTCGCTTCGCTCGGCGACCTCTCCCGACACGGGAGAGGTGGAGCCCGCGGCTCTGCCGTGCACTCACTTCCAGCTCATACGTGATTGCAATCCGCGCGCAGTGCCGTCAGCGCGCCACGCGCATCACCCGCATCTTCTCGTCGGTGAACTGGCCCCGCTCGATGATCACGTCGTTGTCGAGCGTCACCGTGCAGTCGCGCATCGGCACGTCGTAGTGGCCCTTGGTGGTGCGCTTGCCGCCGCCCTGCGAGTTCGGACCAGTCGAGAACAGGAAGTTGCCGGCGAAGCAGCGCGCGCCGGCGTGGTGGCGCTTCGGGTCGGCGCCGTTGAGCGCGATCGCGTCCCAGCGTCCCTGCGGATTGAGGCCCCAGCCGAGATGCGAGATGGCGTGGCCATCCATGTCGTCGGAATGCGCCTTGTTGCCGTCGAGCCAATCGCTCATCAGCTTGGCATCCAGCCCGCCTTCGATCTTGCGGATGAACCCGTCGCGGATGTCGAGCCGCACCTCGTCCTGCACGTAGCGGCAATAGGGGAGGACGATGATATCGCCCGGCGCGAACACGACTGTGCCGTTGGCCGAGCCCTCGTTCGGGAACGTGTGCACGTGGCCGGCGCCCCAATGGTCGAACCGGCCGGCGCTCTCCGAATAGCCGTACTGGCTCATGGTCGGATATTCGCCAAGGTTCACGGTGAGGTCGGTGCCGCCGGGCCTTGTGATGCGCATGGTCCTGGCGCGCTTGAGCCGCTGGTCGGCGTGCAGCACCGCCTCCTTGAGGCCGGGCGGCGCCATCAGCTCTTCGAGCTCGTCGGGCCCGTCGATTACCATCAGCACGCGGGTGCCGGCGTCGCGCGCCTCCTTGAGCCAGCGTGTGAATAGCGGGATGTGCAGGCAGACCAGCATGTCGGCCGACTTGATGGCTTCGAGCGTGCCCTTGCAGCGGCCGACCGTCTCGACGCCGACCTTGGTCCATGACGGCATGGCGTTGACACACATCTCGTAGGCGTCGGCGCCGAGGTCCTCCGCGGCGGCGAACGCAGCGGCCACATAATCGCGCCGCGCGCCGAGATCGCTGAGCAGCACGATCGTCTCGCCCTTCTGCACGTTGCAGAGCTGCAGCTCGCGGCGGAACAGCATGGCAAGCTTGGCGTGATTGATGGCTTCATGCATGGCGGCGTACTCCCTGTCCTGCCGGGAGTGTAGCAAAGTCCGGTGCGGGGGATACCGGGAGCACCAAGAGTTTTACGCAGCACACTTGGCTGCGCAATCGCCCAGTGGTCGTTGTGAGGGTTTGACGACCGCGGCTCGGTCCGGTGGGCACTCTCGAGGTCAGCGGCCGGCCGTCACTTGCGTTGTCGGCTTCGAAAGCTCAGCGATCAGGCGGTCCAACAGCGCCACTGCCTCGTTTGCATCCCCGCCGGCGCAAGCCTCGCGTGCCCGAACAAGCGCGCTGCCGTTTGCTGCCAATATTTCCGACGCGAGATTAGGCACGTCGCCGTGGGCTTCGACGAGCGTCTCCAGTAGCACCTCTTTCTCGGCGCAGGCATTCGCGCCTTCATCAGCGCGTGTGGCGTTCACCGTCCACGCAGCCATCGCAAGTGCAGCCAGGTACCAAATCGAAGATGCCGACCTGATCCATGTGCGCATGACCAACGCTCCTCGTTGAAGCGGGTTCGTGCGTCCGCACGATGATCGATAGATGACGGACGCTCCGGAGCATCAGCATAGTTGTGCGCACCCCCGTCCATGGTGAGCTAGGTCACAAGGCGACCGGTAAAATCGTCTCGAGATCACCTCCTACAGGATTTCCGCCCATGTGGGACTGGAGAGGCTCTGGGCGGGGGATGCCCGGCAACATGCGCGCGTTCAACATCATGCGGCGCCGCGCGAAGGCGCGCCACGGACGACGGCATGCGGCGCTGCTGCTGATGGGGCAAGGGGGGCAAAACCACATCCCTGCTTCACGCGACTAAACCCTGACACCGGGCCCGATATTCCGGCGAGGCTGCACGCGCATGGCCCTCGCTATCAAACGCGGTGGCCCCGATGTCCGGAGTGTCCCATGGGCCGACCCGAAAGCGCGCATCCATGACAGCGCGGATCCCGCTCTCGCGCCGGACCGTCGCGCGTGCCTACGCGATGTTTGCCTACGCGTGCGGTGTTTTCCTGGCCTGGGCGACAGCGTTGGTGGGCCAGAGCCATGCGGCTGGGTGGGCGGTCTTCATCGTCGTGCCGGCCGTCGTCTTTGCGGCGCTGGGCCCGTCCATCTGGTCGGGTGAGCGCTGGGCCATGATCGTGGCGTTCGTCGTGATCGCAGTGCTCGAGATCGCGACCACCGTCAACTCGCCGGGCGACTGGTGGGTTGTTCTGGTGTTTCCGCTTGTGTGCGGCGCGTTCACGCTGGCGCACATCGCGGCGGAGCCACGCGACGACGCGCCGGCGCCGCCGGCGCGTGTCGCCGACCAGGTCTACGCTGCGCTGGCCTATATTTACGGCGTGGTGATCGCGCTTGTCGCGCCTTACGACAACTTGCTGGAGCCGCCCAGGGTGCCTGTCTGGGCGCTGATCTCGGGATTGATGCTCGGGACACTGAGCGTCTTCATCTGGCGCGGCAAGGTCTGGGCAATGGCCTGCGCATGTCTGCTGACGCTCGCTCAATGGCTCGTGCTGGTGAGCTTCAATCCCGCGTATTTGACCTCGGGCGACTACTACGCCGGTCCGGCCTTGGCTGTCCCTCTGACCCTGCTGTGTGTTCTGACAGCCAGGGTGCAAGGAAAAGACACATGACCAGACGGCGGCTTGCGTGGATCGCGCTTGTAAGCCTTGGCGTGCTTGCGGCGTTCGGCGCGCTATGGGGCATGTTCGGGTCGGATCGGATCACATTGACGACGGGCCAGATCCAGGAGCGGGTCAATCGCAACCTGCCGAGGGAGTTCAAAAACGTGACGGTCGAGCAGGCGACCGTAACCGTTGCGGACGGCCGGGTGGCATTGCGCGTCGAGACGCGGGCGGCCGCGGTCGGACAGAGCGCGCGGGCAACGGTTTCCGCGCGTGGCGTTCCGCGCTTCTCTGCCGAGCGCGGCGAGATCTTTTTCGACGCGGACGAAGTGAAGGTCACGGACTTTGCGGTCACCGGCGGCAATGTCGCGGGGCGCATCGAGCGGCTCGGCGCGTTGCGGGAGCGACTGGAGACCGCCGCCGGCAACGCGATTGCGGCGGGGCTGAAGGTCTACCTCGCGGAGCGGCCGGTCTATCGATTCAAGGATGACTTCAAGGGCATCGTCTTGAAGGCGGCGATTTCGGATATCGTGATGCGGGACGACGCGATCGTGATCACCCTCTCGCTGGTCAAGCTCACAGAGATGGTCGCTGTCTATGTCATTGCGTTGCTGGTGATCATGGTGCTGATCGTCCTGCTTCTGAGGCATCCGAGCTGGGGCCTGTTGGCATTGGACGGGGTAGGGGTAGACGCGTGCTGACTCGAGGTGATCTCGTGACCATCGTGCGACCTTTGCGCATCGTCCTGTGGGCAGCGTTCCTGCTTGCGCTCGTTCTCGCCGTTTCATGGCGGGATACTGATTTCGGAAACTACGCCCGTTATGCGCCACCGATCTTGCTGCTTGCGGCGCTGCTCGTAACTGCGTGGGAGTGGCTGGTCCGCAGGCACAGGTAGGATGTGCAGGCACACCAGCATGTCGGCCGACTTGACGGCTTCGAGCGTTCCCTTGCAGCGGTTGCGGGTAGTCGCGTCCTAGTGTCCCGATTCCGAAGTTCGCAAGAACTTGCAGCACCCTTTGATGCGAACTTTGGAATCGAAGGACACCAGCAAATCTATGATCCTAGTGTCGTTTGGTTCAGAAATTCGCTCGAATGACTCGCGGCCCGAATGGAGCGAATTTCTGAACCACGACACTAGGCCGTGTACTTATGAAATTGGGTCGGGCTGATCTGGTCGCTCAATGTCCGCTATTCTCCCAACAGCGGCGCGCCGGCGGACATCGGGGGAAGGTCCGGCTAGTGTCGTGAGCGGGACCTCGGCCGTGTCATTCGATGACCCCATCAGCGCGGCCGAGCAGCGAGAGTGGGAAGGTGACGCCGAGCGTGTTCGCTGTCTTGAGGTTGATGAATAGTTCGACTTTGGTGACTTGCTGGACCGGCAGATCTGCCGGTTTCTCGCCCTTGAGGACGCGTCCGGTCATGATGCCAGCCTGACGGTGCGATTCCATGAAGCTGCCTGAGTAGCTCATCAGACCGCCAGCGATCACGAAGTCGCGCGACTGATGGATGGCAGGAACAGCGTGACGGATGGTGAGGGCACCAAGCTGCTCACTTCGCGTGGCGAAGAAAGTATCGGAGGCGACCACAAGTCCGCCTGCCCGGAGTTGGACCAGGGTTTCAAACGCGGGACCAAAATCTCGTTCAGTACTGGCGTACAGGGTATGGAGCTGGACCCCTAGCGCCTCCGCCGCCGCCTTCAGATTTCTCAATTGTGAATCGCTCGTCGGACTGGTCGGGTTGAGGAGAACGGCGATCAGGGCAGCCGCGGGAACTGCCTCGTGCAGGATTTCCAGGCGCTTTGGGGTGACTTGCACGTTCAAGCTCGTCACGCCGGTGATGTTGCCGCCCGGCCGGTTGAGTGTCTCGACCAGCTTCATTGCGATGGGGTCGGCGCCCATCTCGAAGATGATGGGGATCGTTGTGGTCGCCGCTTTTGCCGCGAGCGCCGCAGGAGCGCCTCCCGGCGCGACAATCACGTTCACCGAACGACCTGCCAGCTCTGCCGCCAGCGCAGCTAACTTACTGTGTTGGCCTTCAGCCCAGCGAAATTCGATCCCGATATTTCGATCCTCGACATATCCGGTTTCTCCGAGACCTTGGCGGAAAGCGCTTATACGGCTGGCAAATGCAGCAGGGGATTCGGCCCCGAGATATCCGATCACAGGCAGCGCCGGCTGCTGCGCGTGCGCCGCGAGCGTCCAGCTCGCTGCCGCACCTCCGCCGAGTAGCGTGATGAATAGGAATTCCCGTCGCCTCATGGGGCTTACCCCCTAGGGCTGAGGATCACCAACTGATTATAGCACCGTGCATCTCTGCAGAAAGAGGCCACTCATGTCCGAGTTGGGTGACAACCGGTAAGGAGGCGCCGGCGAAAGGATGAGCAGGCGCAGGTCAGCCGTTCGTGCCAGCTTTGAAGCACTGGATCACGGGCTTCGCCGGCCCGCCAATATCGATCGAATTGAGGCGATACCACCACACGATCGCGTACTGGAGGCCGCATGCGCCGGGAGTGACGATCGCGTTGGCCGGGACCGGGTACCAGTCGGCAGCGCCGTCGATGGTGATCTTGACCTGGTAGGTGCCGTCCGATTGCTGCTGCCAATCCTCCGCCTCGACCGGGTATCCGTCCGACACTTCACAACATCCGTGCGGTCCGCTCGCGTCGGTGCGCAGTGCTTTGATGCAGGCCTTCAGTTTTGGGTCGACGCTGGAATATTGCCCGCGATCCCGAGCCGCGCTTGCATCAATGAGACAAACACTCGCTGCAATGGCGACAAATATGCTCAATCGTATGTTCATGAACTCTCCCTGGCGCCGCGCCGAGCGCAGCTTGGTGGTCAGGTCATCTGCACCTCCAAATTCCTCCAGCATGGCCACGCTGGCAGCTTGCGCAGCCTTGATGTTGGCCCATGCTATCTGGCTTGCGGCCGACGTCGTGTGAACGGCTTCACAAGTGAGCGCTGCCGCTGGGCAAGGGGTGGGAATGCAAAAAATATACCTGGCAGGGCCGGATGTTTTCCTGCCAGACGCAATCAACGTCGGACGGCGCAAGAAGGAGCTGTGTGCCGCCTATGGCTTCGAAGGGCTGTTTCCGCTCGACGACGTGATAGCCGAAGCCGACGGCGAGCCGATGGACCGGCTGATCTATCGCGCCAACGCAGCCATGATCCGGCGCGCTGATCTCGGCATCTGCAATCTGACGCCGTTTCGCGGCCCGAGCGCAGATGCGGGAACGGTGTTCGAGCTCGGACTGCTGGTCGGGCTCGGCAAGCCCGTGCTCGGCTACACCAACGTCACCGAAGACCTGCTCGCGCGCAGCAGGTCGGCGGGCGGAGCGACGTTCGATCCGTCACGTCGGACGTGGCGCGACGCGGCCGGTATGGAGATCGAAGACTTCGGTAATGTCGACAATCTGATGATCGACAACGCCCTGATCGAGGACGGCGGGTTTCCGATCATCCGTCATCGCGCGAAGGCTGGCGAACTCTTTACTGACCTGACCGGCTTCGAAGCGCGTCTGCGGCTCGCGGCGGAGCGACATCGAAACTGACGAGTCGCGCGGTGCACACTTGGTGGAAAACGCGCTAGCCGCGTGTGGGCTGGGGCCCGCTGAAGTTGGGCCGCGCGGCGCTTGAAGTCTTGCACGCGTCCGTTCCGACGCAGAAGATACTAAGAGAACCAAAACAACGGTGGGAGGACTCAACGATGCGAAATTCGTTGGCCGTTGCTGCGCTCGCGATTGGCCTCGCCTGCGTGCCCGCGCTCGCTCAAGATAAGCTGGTCGAGCTGAAATTCTCGCACTGGGTGCCGACCGCGCATCCGATGCACGCGTCTGCCGTGGCCTGGGCCGAGTCCATCGCCAAGGCGTCGGGCGGGACGATCAAGGTCACCATCTTTCCGGCGCAGCAGCTCGGCCGCGCGTTCGACCACTACAACATGGCGCGTGACGGCATCGTCGACATCTCGCATGTCAACCCGGGTTACGAGCCGGGCCGCTTTCCGATCATCGGCGCGGTCGAGCTGCCCTTCATCTTCTCCAATTCCAAGGAGGGGAGCGCGGCGCTCGATGGCTGGTATCGCACCTACGCCGTAGACGAGATGAAAGACGTGCGCTTCTGTCTCGCCTTCGCGCACGATCCGGGCACGTTCCATTTCACGCGCAAGCGAGTGGTCGTTCCCGCCGACATGGCGGGCGTCAAGGTGCGTCCGCCGAACGCCGTCATCACCACCTGGATGACGCAGCTCGGCGCGAGCAACGTCCAGGCCTCGGCGCCGGAGATGCGCGACGTGCTGGCGCGCGGCGTGGCTGACGCAGCCGGCGGTCCGTGGGGATCGCTGCTGCTGTTCGGCGTCGACAAGGTGACCAAGTATCACAT
>Ga0066388_100001745_pt1 | contig 12598 bp, 15 predicted proteins | sample PanSoiMetaGPlot6_FD_64539 | JGI IMG/M metagenome (GOLD analysis project Ga0066388, IMG submission 64539) | Tropical forest soil microbial communities from Panama analyzed to predict greenhouse gas emissions - Panama Soil - Plot 6 (Hybrid Assembly) | ecosystem: Environmental > Terrestrial >... | reverse complement strand
GCGATGCAGGACGAGAAGTCGCAGCTCCAGAACCGGAACAAGGCGATGCGCGTCCTGCGCGCCCGGCTGTACGAGGCCGAGCGCGAGCGGCAGCAGGCCGAGGAGGCGGCGACGCGCCGCTCGCAGATCGGCTCCGGCCAGCGTGCGGAGAAGATCCGGACGTACAACTTCCCCGAGAACCGCGTCACCGATCACCGCGTCCACCACACCGCGCACCGGCTCGACCGGATCCTCGAAGGCGACCTAGACGACTTCACCGAGGCCCTCAGCGCCGAGGACCGGCGGCGCGCCCTAGAAACAGCCTCGGCGTGAGCGCGACCCACGGGGGTCGACCGGTCATTTCCCACGAACGCGCGGCGGAGCCCCGCGTTCTGAGGACGGCGCCGACGAGCGGCGCCTCCGCGTGACCCTCGGCGACGCGCTCGCCGACGCCACCGCACGACTCGCGGAGGCGGGGATCGAGTCGGCCCGGCTCGAAGCGGAGCTGCTTCTCGCGCGCGCGTGTGACCATTGCGCCCGCGCGCTGCTCTACGCCGAGCTCGACCGCGCGCTGACTCCGGAGCAAGAGGCGGCGTTCGAGGCCAACGTCGCCCGCCGCGTACGCCGCGAGCCGCTCGCATACATCCTCGGCGAGTGGGGGTTCCGGCGCCTGACCCTGAAGACCGACCAGCGGGCGCTGATCCCCCGGCCCGAGACGGAGATCGTCGTCGAGCGCGCGCTCGAGCACATCCGCGACGAACCGGATCCGGACGTGCTCGACGTGGGCACGGGCACGGGTGCGATCGCCCTAGCGATCGCCGACGAGCACCCCGGTGCCCGGATCACCGCGATCGATGCCTCGGCCGATGCGCTCGCACTTGCCGAGGAGAACCGCGAGCTCACCGGCATCGACGGCCGGGTTCGGCTCGTCGAGCACGACCTGACCGCCGGCCTGGGCAGCTCGCAGTTCGACCTGGTCGTCTCGAACCCGCCGTACGTCGAGCCGGAGGAGTTGCCGACGCTGCAGCCGGAGGTTCGGGACTGGGAGCCGCACATCGCGCTCGTCGCGAGCGGCGCCACCGAGGCCGTCGCCCGGGCCGCGACGGACGCGCTTCGAACGGGAGGCTGGCTCGTCCTCGAGACCGCCTCAGGTACCGGCGAACGCATCCGGGGCCTGTTGGGCGTCCTCGGCTACGAGCGGGTTACGATCACGCCCGACCTGGCGGGGAGGGATCGCGTGGTGGAGGGCAGATGGAAGCCCTGACGACCGAAGACGGGCGCCTGCTTGCGTACGAGCGGGTGGGCTCCGGCCCGACGCTCGTCTGCCACGGCGGCGGCCCGGGCTTCTCGTCGTTCTACCTCGGCAACCTCGGCGGGCTCGACGAGCGGCTCGAGCTCGTGCTGCTCGACCCCCGCGGCACGGGCAGGTCGGACCGGCCCGCCGACCCGCGTGCCTACACGATCGAGGACTACGCCTCGGATGTGGAGGAGCTGCGCCGCCACCTCGGCCTCGAACGGTTCAGCGTGCTCGGCCACTCCCACGGCGGTGTCGTCGCGATGGCCTATGCCGCGACCCATCCGGACCGGGTGGAGCGTCTGATCCTCGCGAGCACCCTCGCGCGCTGGGCACCGGAGCAGCAGGAGGCGATGAACGAGTGGGTCGAGTCTCACGTCGGCGAGGCCTGGTACGCGGACGCGAAGGCCGCGCTCGACGCCGAGCTGGCGGGTGACTTCGAGACCGACGAGGAGCTGGCCGAGCTCGGGGTCCGGGAGTTCCCGTTCTACTTCGCGACCTACGGAGACGAGCAACGCGCGTACGTCGAGCGCGTGCGCGAGGAGGCGCCGAACGCGGACACCCTTCGGCTCTTCAACAACGAGATCTTCGAGACCTTCGACCTGCGCCCCGACCTCGAGCGGATCACCGCGCCGACGCTCGTGATCACGGGCGCGGAGGACTTCATCACCGGGCCGCCCTCGGCGGCGGAGATCGAGCAAGGCCTGGCTGACGTCTCGAAGGTCGTGATCCCCCGCTGCGGGCACTTCCTGTACATCGAGACGCCCGAGGCGTTCGTCGAGGCGGTCACATCCTTCGTGGCCATCCCGGCGACGCCGTGATCGGCCAGGCGGTCTCGGCGCTACGGGAGGGCCGGCCGGTCGTGCTGCCGACCGACACCGTCTACGGCCTGTGCGCCGACCCTTCGCGCGAGGAGCCCGCCCGCGAGGTCGCCCGGCTCAAGGGTCGCGCGGCGCAGAAGCCGATCGCCCTTCTGGCGCGAGACGTCGAACGGCTCCTCGAGCGCGTCCCGGAGCTCGATGCGCACGTGCTCCGCGCGCTTCTGCCGGGTCCGTACACGCTAGTTCTCCCGAACCCGGAACGGCGGTATCCGTGGCTGGGCGGCGACGGCACGATCGGGGTCCGCGTCCCCGACCTGCCGGCGGCGGCCGCGGCCGTGCTCGACGAGGTGGGCGCGGTCCTGGCGACCAGCGCCAACCTCCACGGCGGGCCCGATCCGCGCCGGCTCGAGGACGTTCCGGAGAAGATCCGTGAGGCCTGCGGGGCGGTGGTCGACGCGGGCGAGCTGCCCGGTACCCCGTCGACGGTGCTTGACCTCACCGGTCCTCGGCCGCGCGTCGTCCGCGAGGGGGCCGTACCCGCCGCCGAGGCGTTGGCGACTGTCAGCGCACTGCGCGCGAGTAGCATCCCGGTGACAGTGGCCGTTGCGCAGGAGACCGTTCAGCACCTCCGGACAGCCGGCCTCGCCGAGGTCGATCCCGAGATTGCGGAGCTGATCGGCCGCGAGCTCGACCGGCAGCGCTCCCAGGTCGAGCTGATCGCCTCCGAGAACTTCACGTGGCCGTCGATCCTCGAAGCGGTGGGGTCGGTTCCGACCAACAAGTACGCCGAGGGCTATCCGTGCAGGCGCTACTACGGCGGCTGCGAGGTCGTCGACGAGATCGAGCAAACCGCGATCGACCGGGCGAAGGAGCTCTTCGGCGCCGAGCACGCGAACGTGCAGCCGCACGCGGGCGCGCAGACGAACATGGCCGTCTACTTGGCGGCGCTCGAGCCGGGGGACACGATCCTCTCGCTCGAGCTCTCGCACGGCGGCCACCTGACGCACGGGCTCAAGGTCAACTTCTCCGGCCGCCTCTACACGATCGTCCACTACGGCGTCTCGCGCGAGACGAACATGGTCGACTACGACGACGTCCTCGCGCTCGCGAAGCAGCACCGTCCGAAGCTGATCGTTTGCGGCGGCTCGGCCTACCCGCGCGTCGTCGAGGCCGACCGTTTCCGCGAGATCGCGGACGAGGTCGGCGCGCTGCTCCTCTGCGACATGGCCCACTTCGCCGGCCTCGTCGCGGCCGGGCTGCACCCGAACCCCGTGCCGTACTGCGACTTCGTCAGCTCGACGACGCACAAGACGCTCGCCGGGCCTCGCTCCGGCTTCATCCTCTGCAAGGAGGAGCAGGCGACGGCGATCGACCGCGCCGTTTTCCCCGGGATGCAGGGCGGCCCCCTCGTGCACACGATGGCCGCGAAGGCGACCTGCTTCAAGATCGCCGGCACCGAGGCCTTCCGGGAGTACCAGCAGCAGGTCCGCACGAACGCCGACACCCTGGCAACGGGGTTGCAGGAGGGCGGGCTCGACGTCCTCACCGGCGGAACCGACACGCACCTGCTCCAGGTCGACCTGCGCCGGACGGACTGGACGGGCAAGGACGCGGAAGAGCGGCTCGCCGAGGTGAAGCTGACCGTGAACCGCAACACGGTGCCGTTCGACGAGCGGCCGCCGACGGTTGCCTCCGGGATCCGGATCGGCACGCCTGCCGCGACGATGCGCGGCTTCGACGAGCACGACTTCCGCGAGATCGGGCAGGTCATCGTCGAGGCCCTCGGCGACGGCGACGTCGCTGCGCTCGCGGCCCGCACCGCGACGCTCTGCGAGCAGCGGCCGCTCTACCCTGGCTTCCGCGGCTTCACGACCTACGTCGCGTGAGTGTCGAGACCACCAGCGGGGTGACGGTGGTCACGCACCCACTCGTGCAGCACAAGCTCTCGTACCTCCGCGACAAGGACACGCCCACGGTCCACTTCCGCAAGCTCGCGAACGAGGTGACGCTGCTCCTGACCTACGAGGCGACGAAGGACTTCCCGACCGAGGACGTCGAGATCGAAACCCCGCTCGAATGGACTTCGGTGCAGCGGATCGCCGGCAAGAAGGTCGCGGTCTGCCCGGTGCTGCGCGCCGGCCTCGGGATGCTGGACGGCGTGCTCTCGCTCGTGTCGAGCGCGCGGGTGGGCTTCATCGGGCTCTACCGCGACGAGGACACGCTTCAGCCGGTCGAGTACTACGTCAAGCTCCCCGAGCTCGGGGACGGCGAGCGCGACGCGATCGTGCTCGACCCGATGCTCGCGACGGGCCGCTCGAGCGCGGCGGCGGTCGCCGCGGTCAAGCACGCGGGGGCGCGCTCGGTGACGCTCGTGTGCCTCGTCGCAGCGCCTGAAGGGATCGAGCACATGCAGCGCGAGCACCCCGACGTGCGGATCGTGACCGCCGCCATCGATCGGGAGCTCAACGACCGCGGCTACATCCTCCCGGGACTCGGCGACGCGGGCGATCGGCTCTACGGCACGAAGTAGTGCTCTTCGGGCTGTCCCTCCCGGACGGCGGCGAGTGCGGCGATCCGACGCTCGTCGTGGAGCTCGGCCGGCTGGCCTAGGAATCCGGGTGGGACGGCGTCTTCCTTGCCTCCACCGCCGGGCCGACGGAGAGGAGTTCGTCCTTATGAGCCCCGGCGACGTGCGCGACCTGCGCGCGCGTGCAGGCGACCGGCCGTGGACGATCGCCGTCGGCGGCACCGGCCGCGGCCAGGACGCGGAGGCCGAGCGCGAGCGGATCCGCTCGGTCGCCGAGGCCGGTGCGGACTGGTGGGCCGAATGGGTCCCTCCGGCCTCGAGGGACGAGATGCGGACGGCGGTTGCGCGCGGCCCGCTCGCCTGACGGTGCCAAGGTGCGGAGGAGCGGCCTCCTGCGGCGCTAACGTAGTGCTGTGATCCAGACCCTCTCGGACCACCTGGAGGTCGTCTGGGGCGCGATTGCCGCGGCCGTGATCGTGATCCTCCTGACCCCGGCGGTGGGCGGTATGGCGCGGATGCTCGGCGTCGTCGACCAGCCCGGCACGCGTCGGCTCAACCGCCGCGCGGTTCCGCGACTCGGCGGGCTGGCGCTCTTCTTCGGGATCTTCGTCCCCGCGCTCGCGTTCTTGCCCCTCGACCGGGAGACGAAGGGGTTGCTGCTCGGGGCAGCCGTCGCGACGATCGTGGGCGCCGTGGACGACTTCCGCGGGTTGCAGTGGTGGGAGAAGCTCGGCGGCCAGATCGCCGCCGCGGCGATCCCGGCCGGGTTCGGGATCTGGGTCCACCGCTTCACGTTCCCGGTGGTCGGCGTCCACGCGCTCCCGGAATGGGTGGGGGTGCCGCTCACCATTCTCTGGATCGTCGCGATCATGAACATGGTCAACTTCCTCGACGGCCTCGACGGCCTCGCCGCAGGGGTCTGCGCGATCTCGGGCTTCACGTTCTGCCTGATCGCGCTCTCGCTGCACCGGCCGAGCCCGGCGATCCTGGCCGCGATCGTGCTGGGTGCCTGCGTCGGCTTCCTGCGCCACAACTTCTATCCCGCCCGGATCTTCATGGGCGATTCGGGGGCGATGCTGCTCGGGTTCGTCCTGGCCGCCCTCTCGGTCCAGGGCCTCCTGAAGACGGCGGCCGTCGCGACCCTGTTCTTCCCGCTGGTCGTCCTCGCGGTGCCGATCATCGACACCTCGTTCGTGGTCGCCAAGCGGCTGAAGTACGGTCGGCCCGTCTACTCCGCAGATCGCTGGCACCTGCACCACCGCTTCATGAACATCGGCTACTCGCAGCGGCGGGCGGCGCTGACGATGTGGGCCTGGTGCGCGATCCTCTCCGGTGCGGCGCTCTCGCTGCGATTCCTCCGGCCACACGCCCACGGCGACTGGCGCGTCGGGCCCGCGATCGCCGTCGCGCTGATCGGGCTCTTTGCGCTCGCGGCCTCGGTCTACATGGTCTACCTGCTCGAGATCGTGAAGCTCGCGAACCCACGGATCCGCCGCCGCGAGCAGCAAGCGCGGGAGGCCGAAGCCCGCCGAAGCGCCTAGCAGCCGGAGCGAACCTCGGCGGCAGGTGTCCCGGCGGGTCCGCCGAAGGCGTGGTCGCGCCCGCCGCGGCCGTGGATCACGTCGGCGCCGCCAAGGCCCCAGAGGTAGTTCGCAGCTTTGCTCCCGAAGATCCGGTCTGCGTGCCGCGAGCCGACAACGTCCTCGAACGACCTGAGGCGGTCACGCCCCCAGCCGGTCGCAACGCGTTTCGCAAGGTCGACGTGCACCGCGTGGGGCGAGTTCGCGTAGAACGCGAGGTCCGCGCCGGGGCCGCCGTTCATCGCGTCGTTGCCCTCGGTGCCGCTGATGAGGTCGGCGCCGCCGAGGCCGTCGAGGCGGTCGCTGCCGCGCTGCCCAAGCAGGACGTTGTCGCCTGCGTCGCCGGTGAGCCGGTCGCCGTGGGGCGAGCCCGAGATCCCCTCGATCCCGCGGAGTTGGTCGGATCCCAGGCCGGTGGCGGTTCCGCTGGCGACGCTCGCCGTCACGGAGACCGGTGACGCGTCGTAGCCGGCGAAATCCGTGCCGTCCGCCGGCTGGCTGCCTCCGTCGAGGAGCTAAGCGTTCCCGCACACGAACGCCTCCAGCCGCTCAGGGTAGCCGGGCGCCCGGGGCAGGGAATGGCCGGCTCCGGGCAGGATCGCCCGCACCGCGTCGAGCCGCTCCTCGAGCACGTTGCAGACCGCGTCGAACGCTGCGTGGTGGGCGCCCGAGACCACCAGCTTCGGGAACGGCGCCGCGGCCAGGTGGTCGAGCGGGATCGCGGCCTCCCAGGGCATCCGCTCGGCCATCAGGGCGCGCGCACCTTGCTCGACCTCGGGTGGCAGCGGCTGCGGCAGCTTCGTCGCGCTGCCCACGAGCGCGAGGAACTCGCGCAGAAACGCGACGGGCTCGGACGGACCCACTGCGAACAGGGCGTCCAGCCCGGCCACGAGCCTCTCGACCTCCGGCACCCCGCGGGCGACCCCGAACGCCGGCGGCTCGCTCACGGTCAGCGAGTGCACCAGCTCCGGGTGTCGTGCCGCCATCAGCAGCGCGATCACGCCGCCGTACGAGTGCCCGACCAGGTGGGCTCCGCCCTCCAGCAGCGGCGCGAGCTCGTCGGCCTGACGGTCGAAGTCGATCCGCCCAAGCGGCGGATTCGGCGGATAGCCGCCGCGGTTGGGGACGACGAGGTCGTACCGAGCCGCGAGAGGCTGGACTGCTGCCCAGGTCGCCGGCCCGTTGCCGACGCTGCCGTGCACGAGGACGACTCGCACCGTACAAAGTTTGCCGGAAATCGCTCAACGGAGCCACTTTCCCGTGTTACAAGCTCGGCCTCTCGTTTGGTATGCTCGCCCCGATGGAGCCCAGTCCCCGCGCGTCGTTCGAGCCGGCCGGGGCCGGCGCGTTGCTCGGGGGTGTGACCCTTGCGGGCGTCGGCGTCGGCGCGCTCATCGGCTGGGCCGCCGGCTCGGTCGGGCTCGGGATCCTCGGCGGCGCCTTCGTCGGGATCCCGGCGGGCGTCTTCGCCGTCTACCACCGCTACCGGGACGCGCTTTGACCCGCGTGGGCATTCTCGGCGCGCCGCGCCCGGTGCCGCGGACCTGGGTCGCTCCGCTCGGAGGGGCCCTCGTGATCGCGCTTGCGTTGCCGATCTTCCTCCTCGCCGGTTGGCCCCTCGACGGCTGGGCGATCGCCGCGGTGCTCTGGCTCGGAGTGCAGGCGTTCGGTCTGCTGCTCGGCCGGATCAAGCCTGCGCCGGACCGCGTCGCCGCCGCTGGCGCGCTCGCGTTCGGCATGATGCTCCGGCTGCTGGTCGTGCTGGCCGTTCTCCTAGCCGTCGCCGCCTCGGACCGGGGTACCGGTCTCGCTGCTGCGCTCGTCTACGGGGCCGCCTACACGGCCGAGCTCGGACTCTCGCTCGTCGGCTACTACAACCAGGAGCCGACCGCGTGAAGCGCCTGCTCCTGAGCATGACCCTGCTCGCCCTGGCGCTGCCGTCACCGGCCTTCGCGCGCGGCCACTTCGACCCGACGACCGAGTTCGAGCAGCACGAGTGGGTCCCGATCCACATCGGCGGGCTGAACCTCTCGATCACGAAGGCCGTGGTCTACCTGATGATCGGCACGGCGCTCACGATCGCGCTCGGGATCTTCCTGATGCGCTCCCGGCTCGCACTGCTGCCCGACCGTCGCCAGACCGTCGGCGAGGCGGTCTACGAAGTGACGCAGACCCAGATCGCCGAGCAAGGCCTCCCGAGCAAGGCGATCGGCCGCTGGTTTCCGTACGTCGCGACACTGGCGTTGTTCATCTGGGTCGTGAACGTGCTCGGGTTCATCCCGTTACCCCTGACGGGCGAGACCTGGCACGGCATCCCGACGTGGGGCATCTACGCCGCGACCTCGTCGCTGTCGGTGACGCTTGCGCTCGCGCTCCTCACCTTCGTGTTCACCCACTTCGAGGGCATCCGCTGGAACGGCCCGGTCCGCTACTTCAAGAGCTGGATCCCGGAGGCGCCCAAGGCGCTGCTCTTCCTGATCGTGCCGCTCGAGGTGCTCGGCCAGTTCATGCGCCTGATCTCGCTCAGCGTCCGGCTCTTCGCGAACATGCTCGCGGGCCACATCCTGATCCTGACCTTCATCGGCCTGATCTTCATCCTGCAGTCCGTCGTCCTCGCGGTCATCACGATCCCGGTGGCGACGGCGTTCTACCTCTTCGAGGTCGTGATCGTCGTCACGATCCAGGCGTTCATCTTCGCCGCCCTGTCTGCCATCTACATCGGCTCGGCGATCGAGCCGGAGCACTGAGGCGTCGCTTGCGATGCCGACCATGAGAGGCTGTGCCGGCTTGGCCGGTACAGCCGTTGAAAAGGAGGAAACGTGAGCACTCTTCTCGCCGCGACTTCCGGCGATGTGACCAAGGCCGGGAAGGCCATCGGCCTTGCCCTGGGCGTCGGCCTCGGCGCGCTCGGCGCCGGCGTCGGCATCGGCAACATCTTCGGCTCGATGATCCAGTCCGTGGCCCGCCAGCCGGAGCTTCGCGGGGAGCTGCAGGGCATCCAGTGGCTCGGCTTCGCGCTGACCGAGGCGGTCGTCTTCTACGGGCTCCTCGGCTCGATCCTCGCCTACGTCCTGGTCTAGCCCGATGCTCCTCGCCACCAACCCCCTGATCCAGGTCAATCCCGGGCTGATGATCTGGACCGTCATCTGCTTCCTGATCGCGCTCTACGTGCTCAAACGGTACGCGTTCGCACCGATTCAGAAGCTGATCGACGAGCGCCGCGAGCGGATCAGGGAGTCGCTGGCGGAGGCGGACAACGCGCGGGCCGAGGCGCGCGAGCTGCTCGAGGAGCACCGGAAGCTGATCGCCCAGGCGAAGGGCGAGGCGGAGGAGATCCTCGCCGAGACGCGGAGGGTGGCGGAGGCCAACCAGCAGCGCATGCGCAAGGAGACCGAAGTCGACCGCCAGCGCCGCATCGAGGAGACGCGCCGCCAGGTCGAGGCCGAGACGCGCCGCGCGCTCGAGCAGATCCGGCAGGAGGTCGCCGACCTCAGCCTGATCGCCGCGGAGAAGGTAACGAGGCAGTCGTTCGCCGACGAGGACCACCGCCGCCTGATCGAGGAGGCCGTCGGCGATCTCGACCTCTCGGTCCTGGAGAAGGTCGATTGAGTGTCGCGGACCGCGTATACGCGCGGGCGCTGTTCGATGCGGCCCGTGACGAGGGGCGGCTCGAGCCGGTGCGCGAGCAGCTCGCGCAGGTCGTCGCGGCGGAGTCAGAGGTGCCGCAGCTTCGCGAGCTCCTCCGGAACCCTCAGCTGGATCCCCGCGTGCGGAGCGCGACCCTCGAGGAGCTGCTCGCCGGGAGCGACGAGCTGCTGCGCAACTTCCTGCTCCTGCTCGTGGACAAGGCCCGCGCCGGCCAGCTCGAGGAGATCGCGCGCGAGTTCGAGCGCATGGTCGCCGAGCACGAGGGAATCGTCCACGCGGAGCTTACGACCGCGATCGAGCTCTCCGACGAGGAGGCGCGGGACCTGCTCGGACGCATCGAGCAATCGACCGGCCGCAAGGTCGAGGCGACCCGCAAGGTCGATCCGAGCCTGATCGGCGGCATCGTGCTCCAGGTCGGCTCGCACCGGCTCGATGCGAGCGTGCGCGGCCGCCTCGACCGACTACGACGAGAGCTGGCAACTGCCTAGAAGGGAGACTTGGTGAAGCTTCGCCCCGAAGAGATCACGTCGATCCTGAAGCAGCGGATCGAGGAGTTCGACGTCGAGACCGACCTCGCCGAGGTCGGCACTGTGCTGCAGGTCGGCGACGGGATCGCCCGCGTGTACGGCCTCGAGAACGCCGTCGCGCTCGAGATGCTCGAGCTCGAGCATGGCGTCGTCGGCCTCGCGTTCAACCTCGAGGAGGACAACGTCGGCGCCACGCTCTTCGGCGAGTGGGAGCACGTCAGGGAGGGCGAGCCCGTCAAGCGCAGCGGCCGCGTTGCCAGCGTCCCGGTTGGAGACGCGCTGCTCGGACGCGTGGTCGATCCGCTCGGCCGGCCGCTCGACGGGGGCGGCCCGGTCAAGACCGACGAGACCCGGCCGCTCGAGTTCAAGGCCCCGGGAGTCGTCGACCGCCAGCCGGTGAAGGAGCCGCTGCAGACGGGCATCAAGGCGATCGACTCCATGACGAACGCCGGCCGCGGCCAGCGCGAGCTGATCATCGGCGACCGCTCGACCGGCAAGACCGCGATCCTCATCGACACGATCCTGAACCAGCACGACCAGGACGTGGTCTGCATCTACGTCGCGATCGGCCAGAAGGACTCCACCGTTGCGCAGGTCTACGAGCGGCTCAAGGACGCCGGGGCGATGGAGTACACGATCATCGTCAGCGCCGGCGCGTCAGAGGCGGCGCCGATCAAGTGGATGGCGCCGTTCGCCGGCTGCGCGATGGGCGAGCACATCATGTTCAACGGCGGCCACGCGCTCCTGATGTACGACGACCTTTCGAAGCACGCCGACGCGTACCGCCAGATGTCGCTGCTGCTGCGCCGCCCGCCCGGCCGCGAGGCGTTCCCGGGCGACGTCTTCTACCTGCACTCGCGCCTGCTCGAGCGGGCCTGCAAGCTCTCCGACGACTACCAGCCCGTCGGCGGCGGCTCGCTGACCGCGCTCCCGGTGATCGAGACCCAGGCCGGCGACATCGCGGCCTACATCCCGACGAACGTGATCTCGATCACGGACGGCCAGATCTTCCTCGAGTCGGATCTCTTCTACTCGGGCGTCCGCCCGGCGGTAGACGTCGGCCGCTCCGTCTCGCGTGTCGGCTCGAGCGCGCAGACGAAGGCGATGAAGAAGGTCGCCGGCCGCCTGCGCCTCGACCTCTCGCAGTACCGCGAGCTCGAGGCCTTCGCGCAGTTCGGCTCCGAGCTCGACCCCGCGACGCAGCGGACCCTCGCCCGCGGCGAGCGCATGGTCGCGACCCTGAACCAGCCGCAGTACGACCCGTGGCCCATGGAGGAGCAGGTCGTCGCGCTCTACGCGGGCGTCAACGGCTACCTCGACGACATTCCCGTGTCGGATGTCCCGCGCTTCCAGGAGGAGCTGCGCGAGTTCATGCGTGCGGAGAGCTCGATCTACAAGGAGATCCGGGAGACCGGTGACCTCCCCGACGAGCTCGCCGAGCGGCTCAACGGGCAGATCGAGAAGTTCAAGCAGGCCTTCGCGGTCAAAGAAGAAGAATCACTCGTCGCCTAGGACCCGATGGCCACGCTGCAGGACATCAAGCGGCGGATCCGGTCCGTCGGCAACACGCGCAAGGTCACGAAGGCGCTGGAGCTCGTCGCCTCGGCCCGGCTCCGGCGCGCGGAAGAGCGGATCGTCCAGATGCGCGACTACGCCGACCGGATGCAGGAGCTGACCGCGGGCACGGCCCGCGCGGCGTCCTCTCTCCGCGGCCTGACGCTCCTCCAGGAACGCGACCCCCGTCGGGTTGCGATCGTCGCGCTCACCGGCGACCGCGGCCTCGCGGGCGCCTTCAACGGCCAGATCCTCCGGCGCGCCTTCGCACTCGAGCGCTCGCTGCGCTCGGAAGGCCGCGAGGTGCGCTGGCTCGTGGTCGGGCGGAAGGGCCGCTCCACGCTCCGGTTCCGGCGCTACGAGATCGACCAGGCGTGGACGGGCTTCACCGACCGGCCGTCGTACCACGACGCACAGGCGGTCGCGCATCGGCTTGCCGAGCTGTACGGAGACGACGAGATCGACCGCGCGGTGCTCGTGTACAACCACTACGTCTCCCCGCTGGTCCAGCGCGTCACCGAGCAGCAGCTGCTGCCGATCTCGGAGGAGGTCCTCGGGCGTGAAGACGAGGTGGACGAAGCGCGGGAGCGGGCGCTGGTCGGCGACTTCATTTACGAGCCCGAGCCGGAGCAGATCCTCGAGCGGCTGCTGCCCGTCTACCTCGAGAC
>Ga0066388_100001744_pt1 | contig 12598 bp, 9 predicted proteins | sample PanSoiMetaGPlot6_FD_64539 | JGI IMG/M metagenome (GOLD analysis project Ga0066388, IMG submission 64539) | Tropical forest soil microbial communities from Panama analyzed to predict greenhouse gas emissions - Panama Soil - Plot 6 (Hybrid Assembly) | ecosystem: Environmental > Terrestrial > Soil... | reverse complement strand
CTGGATTACGTCGTTGTGAGTTTGCGGCCAGTAACGCCCGCGCCGCAACGACCAGATGTCGATCAAATCGCCGACCACATATAGCCGCTCGCATTCATAATCGCGCAGGAACTCGAGCAGTGCCGGCGCGTTACTGGTTCGCGTTCCGAGATGCACGTCGGAGATCCAGGCTGTCCGCACGTGATGACTTCCCTCCGGTTGCGTTGGCGGCATCGGCTCAAAGGAAAATTCGGAGGGAATGAGGTTCGACATCAAGCGACCCGCGGTTTCGACCGAGAGACAAAGGCCCGCCGGGGCGCAATCCCAACGGGCCTTCGCAGACCTAACCTATAGTGCCAGTCCGACTCGGACCTATTTGATTGGAACAAATCCAACTTGCTCGACAATTTTTTGTCCGGCATCGCTGACCGTGAAATCGACGAATTGTTTCGCGACGCCCTGCGGCTCGCCATTCGTGTAATAAAAAGTCGGCCGCGCGTACGGATACGCTTTGCCGAGCACGCTTTCCTTGGAAGGCGTCGCGCCATCGATGGCGACAACTTTGATCCCGCTCGCTTTGGTATAAGCGAGGCCAACGTAACCGATGCCGTTCGGATTCTTCGCCACTTCGGACGCAATCTGCTCGTTGCCCGCCATTTTTTGCGAATCCGGCGCGTAATCGCGCTTCTTCATCGCGAGTTCTTTGAATTCGGAATAGGTGCCCGACGAAGTGTTTCGGGTGTAAACCGAAATCTTCCCGGCTGATCCGCCCACCGCGCTCCAGTCAGTGATGTCGCCGGTGAAAATTTGTTCAACCTGTTTCTTGGTCAGGTTCTTGACCGAGTTCCCCGAGTTGACGATCACCGCGATGCCGTCGTACGCGACAATCGTTTCCTTGAAGTTGACGCCTTTGCCCTTAGCGGCGGTGACTTCTTCCGGTTTCGTTGGCCGGCTCGCCATGCCGATTTGCGCCGTGCCATCGATAATCGCGGCGATGCCGGTGGTCGATCCTTCTGCAGCGATGTTAAACGTCGTGTCCTGATGTTGCGCTTTAAACTCTTCCGATAGCTGTGGTACGAGCTTGGCCCCGAGCGTGTCGGAGCCTTTGATAACGAGAGTTTCCGCCGGCGCTAGGCTCGCGCCAGCCGTGATTGCGAGAAATGTTAGAAATAGTTTTTTCATAATTCGTTAGTCCGGAAAACGACCTCGTCTAATCGTTTAATAAAGATGCCGGTCGTTTCCCGGCAAAAGATTGATTGTTACGTTTGGGTGACGAGATATTACAATTGGGTCACTTGACGGGAACGAAGCCGACCTGCGCGACGATTTTCTGTCCGGCCGAGCCGATCGTGTAATCGAGGAACTGCTTCGCTAAACCGCTCGGCTCGCCGTTGGTGTAGTAAAAGGTTGGTCGCCAGTAGGGATACGAATGATCTTGCACCGATTTCACCGACGGGACCGCGCCGTCAATCGAAACGACTTTGATGCCGCCCGCTTTGGTGTAAGCCATGCCGACGTAACCGACGCCGTTCTTGTTTTTGCCAACTTCAGCTGCAATCTGTTCGTTGCCCGCCATCTTTTGCGAAGTTTTACCGTAATCACGTTTCTTCATCGCCAGCTCTTTGAATTCCGAGTAGGTGCCGGAAGAAGTGTTGCGGGTGTAAATGGAGATCGTTCCACCCGAACCGCCGACCGCGCTCCAATCGGTCACGTCACCGGTAAAAATCTGCTCAACCTGTTTCTTGGTGAGCGATTTCACCGGATTTGCCGAGTTCACAATCACTGCGATGCCGTCATAGGCAACAATTGTCGGCTTCATGTTCCGACCTTTCGCTACAGCGGCGCCCACTTCGGAAGACTTGGCGCGCCGGCTGGCCATGCCGATTTCGGCGGTGCCATCGATGATTGCCGCGATGCCGGTGGTCGAACCTTCGGCCGCGATGTCGAAGGTGGTGCCGGGATGCTCGGCTTTGAAATGCTCGGCCAACTGCGGAACGAGTTTCGCGCCCAGCGTATCAGAGCCTTTGATTACCAGACGATCGGCTTTGGCTTCAGCCAATCCGAACGCGACTGCGAGAGTTAGAATTAGTGGAGTTAATTTCATAGTGATTGGTGATTGTCGATGGTTGAGATGTCGATCTTCGCTTTCAGAATTTGATATTCAGATCGGCTACGAAAAATTGGTACTGGTCAAGCGGATTGATTCCGATGGCGATCGGTGTTCCGCCAGTGCCGAGATTGTCGTTGATGCGCCAGCCATAGTTGTAAGTGACGCTGAAAATCATCGCGTCGCTCAACGCGTAACCGGCCCTGACAATGACTCCCTCCATGTTTTGGCGGCCGTCGAAAATGTCGTCGTCGACCAAGTTTGGATCGAGCGCGTACTGCTCCGAATGTTGGTAAGCAACATCTATCTGCCAATCGTGCTTTTGCTTTAACTGACCAACGCCGAGTCCGACTTGGTAAGCAATATTCTCGCCGTGGGCAGAGGGTATGACATGGGGAATCGTGGCGGCAGCGGCGTCTGCGCGCTCGTCACCCTCTAGGTTGACCCCGAAATCACCGAAGATGTGCACTGGCAACTCACCGATCTTCCAGCCGATCTCCCACGGCATATCGAAAATGAGCAGGCTGTTGAGGCCGGTTTGATTTAGCGCCAGCGAATTTAGCGCCGGCGGCGCCCCGTTGGTGAGGAATGGCGAACCGCCCTGATAATGGATGTTAAACGTATCGCCGTTGCCGGTGTAATTGTAGATGGTCGGCGCGATTTGGAAAAACAGGTTGTATTTGGGAAGTGTGAGCCTTGCCCCGGTCTGCCAGGCGAGGAGGAACGCGTCCGTGTTCGGAATCAATTGATTCCCGTGAACTCTTCCGACTTGCCCGGTTGTTGTTGCGCGTGGCCCCAGCGGATTTTCCGGATTCGCGTCGTCGTAGATGAACTGTGCGAAGTTTACGAAGAGATCGAGCTTCAACTTGAACGGCTCGGGTGCCGGCGGAACGATTGCTCCTTTGCCGCCTTCTTTGCCGTAGGATTCGGCCGTCGCCACTGGCCCGCCGCCGCCAAATTCAAAGTTGTAAGTGTGCTTCCATTGTTCGGCCAAACCTTCCGGGTTGATGTCCGGGTCCCACACCATCGGCGTGGTCACGAGGGGGTTCGGCATTTTCCCGCCGGTCAGAGTGACATCGTGAAATCCTTTGTAGCCAAGGTAAGCCTGGCCGACCTGAATGGTGTCGTCATTCTTCGAAAACGGCCCATTGTTACTGTCGCCGCCGAAGGTGACGTTGGTCGAGCGATTGTTAGTGTTGGTTTCAAGCCGGACACCGAAGAACCAGTCATCCGCCAGTGTTCCACGCAGCCCGATACGCAACCGATAACGCTCGCGCTCGCGTTCCTGCCAATCGTCGTGGCCGGCATTGCCGTTAACATGCGGGCCGAGAGGCGAGTTATCGTCGGTTTGGCCGCCGTTGTATTGATAACGAAGACGAATATCCCCATAGAGCTCGATCTCCGTGATCGGCGTAGACAATTTCCATTTGCCGGCGCTGGTTTCCGAGATCTGCTTGGTTAGCTCGGCCCGAACTTCTTCCGCTTCCTGATCGGTGATGAGCTTTTTCTTGACCAGCAAGTCGAGAAGCGCGCCGGCATCTTGCGCGCGCAGCTTCGACATCGGGGTAAGGACAAAACTTATGATGATTGCGATAAGAGCGAATTTTTTGGTGAGCATTTTTCTCCTTTGGAATCGCGGTGGTGGCCGCTGGTTTGGATTGCGAGTTGAGCTCCCTGCCGCTGCAGCTCTCCTCGCGATGAGCGGAGACTAGGCAGCGATTGTTACGACCAGATGGCGGTCACGTAACATTTGCGTTACGTCCGCTTTGAAACGCGAACGAAGAAACGAAGCCGTTGTTTGCTCGAAAGCGGGCCTACTTAGGCTTCGGCGAAGTATTCGGCGTAGCCGAGGGCGAGTTCGGCGGAGCGGTAGATACCGAGGCGCTTGCTGCCGGCAAAACCGGTGCGCCTGAAGCAGGAACTGCCGGCGCGTTCGGATTGGCTGGCGGAACTGATGCTGAAGGCTGCGCGGTTGTTTGTTGCCTCAACAATTCACTGCGCAGCCCGGTGTCGCGACTGGTCTTGTGTGAATACAAGATCGACAATACGAATGTGAGGAGGAAAAAAATTCCCGCCAGCCAGGAGGTGAACTTGACCAGCACGTTGGTGGTTTGGGCGCCGAAAATATTTTCCGTCACGCCGCCGCCGAAGGCCGCGCCAAGCCCTTCGCTCTTGGGACGCTGCATCAAAATAACCAGGAGCATCAAAAGCGCGACCAGCACGTAAATTGCCAGCAGGAAGTTAATCAGGATCTGCATCGGGGACGGGCAATATGGCGAGATCGAAGGCGGAAGCAACCGATCATCGTTTCTTGATCTCGTCCCAAATCGCGTCCAGTTCCTGAAGATCGACATCTCCAAGCTTCTTGCCTCGGGTTTTCAGCTCGTCTTCCAAGGCATTGAATCGGCGAGCGAATTTGTCGGTGGCCGCGTGGAGCGCGGTCTCGGCGTCGATTTTGGATTTGCGGGAAAGATTCACTACCGCGAAGAGCAGGTCGCCGATCTCGTCTTCGATTGCTGTTTGATCTTTGTTTTCGATCGCATGTTTCAGTTCGCCCAGTTCCTCTGCAACCTTGGCGATCACGTCACGGAGGTCGGTCCAATCGAAATTCACGCGCGCGACCTTGCTCTGCGTCTTCTGTGCGCGCATCAGTGCCGGCAACGCGCCGGGAAGGCTCGCCAGATAATGGGTGTCGGTCTTTTTTTCCTCGCGCTTGATCGCTTCCCACTGTTTCAGGACTGCGCCGCTGTCGCGCGCATTGCTTTCTCCGAATACATGCGGATGCCTGCGAACTAACTTCTCTGTGACTTCGGCGATCACGTTGTCGATCTTGAACCGGCCGGCTTCGCCCGCGATCTCCGCGTGCATCACGACCAGAAGCAGAAGATCGCCGAGTTCTTCGCGAAAGTGCGCGTCGTTTTTTGTCCTCGCGGCCTCCGCGACTTCGTAGGCTTCTTCAATCGTCGCCGGCAAAAGCGATTCATTGGTTTGCTCGCGATCCCACGGACAACCGCCCGGCGCGCGTAACTTCGCGACGATCTTGCAGAGCCGCCGGAAGGGATCAGTGACCAGTGATCTGTGATCAGAATCTGAAGAGTCTTTGCTTGTCACTTGTCACTGAGCACAGGTCACTTCTTCAAATCCGCCACAATGAGCGATGTGTGCCGAACTCGGAAATTTCGCCGGAGGATTTTTTACTCACGTAAATCGTGATGCCAATAACGGCAACAAAGGTGGCGACGAACACGAACGCCACCAGCCAGGACGGAATGTGACCAACGCGCAACGCGCGATAGAAATCGAGCGGACCTTCCATTGCTTTCGGGGCGTGGAGAAAGATTTTCGTGATCCACGCCACCAGGATGAGAATGAAAATAAAGACGTAGTTGCGTTTCAACCGCCGGCCGATCGCCTCCAGCTTACTGATCTTGAAGCAGGGCAGGATCAAATCCTCACAGACGAGCTTTTTCCACTCGCCCTGGAGCAGATCACGATTCTCCATCACCATCGGGACCAAAAAATGCGCTTCCAGCATTCGAATGCGCGCGCGGAACGCATCGTAAAAACGATAGCGCCGGGCTTCGATCCAGAGCATCACCCAGACAATCGCGAGATTGAAAAAGAAAATGATGTGCGGCACGCCCGCGTTCGAGAACGCGATGGTGATGATGGCCGTGCTGCTGGTGATGGCCCAGTTCGTCGTGATGTCGAGCCTCTGTCGCCAAACCATGATCCGGCCCATTTCGCCGCGATAAAAATGCGACATCGCGTTGACGTAACCGGGATCGTAAATGCTGCGCTGAAGCGAAACGGTGGTTTCTTGAGTAGTTGGAGTTTGGGCGCTGTTTTCAGTTGCCACAGCCGATCAATTAACCGGATAACTGACGCAATGTCCATCGCTCTGGCCGATCTGATTGATCCGAGACAAATCACGCTCAAACTTGGCGCGGGCACGCAAGCCGAGGCAATGCGCGAACTGGTCGATCTCCTCGTAAGCGCCAGCAAGATCGACAACGCAGAGAAGTTTCTTAAAGAACTTGAGGTGCGGGAGCGAACAAATTCCACTCATGCTGCGGACCAAATCGCTTTTCCCCACGCTCGCACCAAATTGGTTGACGAAATTGTCCTCGCGATCGGCCGAAGCGACGCCGGGATTCCTTGGACCGGCAAAGGCGAAATCGCGCACCTGATTTTTCTAATCGCAGTGCCCGAACGATTGATCAGCGATTATCTCGTCGTCGTCGGCGCGATTGCCCGAATCACGAAAGATCGGCCGCTGCGGACGCTTTTGCTTCACGCCGAGAGCGTGGAGGAATTTATCGCGACCCTACTGGGCGCGCCTTAATCTGATTTCTTCAAAAGTCGATTGCGCGCGCGGTCGAGAATTTTTCTCTCCGTCTCGGTCAGGCTGCCCATCCCGGACTTGGCAATCTTGTCCAGGATCGGATCGACCGAAGCATAGACGTCGTCCGGCTCGATGACCCGGCGCGTAGTGGATTTCTGAACGATGTGGAGTTTCGGTTTTGGCTGGAACCAGGATTTTGCCGTGTTGACCCACGCGAGTTCCGGTCCGGCGCCGCGCAGTTCAATAAAAAAGAACGCCAGCCCAATGCTCGCCCAAAGAACGAGCAGATCTTGCCAGTCGTGCGCCGCCAGCCCACTCAATGTCCCGATTGCTGCGAGGATAACAAAAATCCATTTCGCCGGAATGCGCAGGAAAAATTGCACATTCGGGTAAAGCGTGACGAACGCCGTAAAAACGGCGAAGTGCAATGCGGCCGAGCCCGCTAATCCGGTGCGCGTTCTCAGGCCCCATAGCGTCAGCATCAATGCGGGCACCAGCAGTAAGAGTGCGTAAAGCCAAAGATAAGCGCGTTGCCCGATGAATCGCTCCACCTCGCGGCCAAAGAAAAAAAGCATATACATTTCGATCGCGAACCAGAGCAACGCGTAACCCGATGGCGAATGGATAAACGCGTAGGTAGCCAGCCGCCAAACTTGTCCGTGCCAGACCTCCGCGCTGTCGAACATCGCGTAGTTGAGGACGCCGCCATGGACAAGGCCGACCAAAAGTGCCGTCGCGATCGCGCAAACGACATGCACGCCGACCAAAATCGTGGTGACATCGACCGGGTAACGTCCCATCCACGTTACCGGCCGATAATCATCGGAAGTAGTGACTCCGAACATGCTCTCAATAAACAGCCGCGATCCTGCATGTGCAAGATTCATCGACGTCGGTTAAGGGCCAGTCAGTGCCAGTGAACGCCAGTCCGGCTCGGACCTCGCACGTCGGACAAAAAATTCTTGGAGAACCGCGTGAACCGGAGAAAATTGCTTTTCCGCGCGATTGCGCCCGGTCAAATCCCGCAAGATCGACATCCTTTTCATGAAAAATCTCGCGCCCGCCATTTCGCCGCCAAAAGGAATCGGCGACCGCAAACCGCAGAATCAGACCGTGCTCGATTGGGTGCACGAAGTCGAGTTGCTCACAAAACCGGAAAACATTTTTTGGTGCGACGGCTCCGACCGCGAACACGAATTCCTTCTCGAACAGGCGATGAAGCAAAATGTTCTGCTCAAACTGAACGAACAGAAAGTTCCGCGCTCCTACTTGCATCGCTCAAATCCGAACGACGTCGCGCGGGTTGAGCAATTCACTTTCATCTGCACGCCAACCAAGGAAGAAGCCGGGCCCACGAACAATTGGAGCGATCCGGCTGAAACGTATTCGAAACTTCAGGGAATGCTGAAAGGCGCGATGCAGGGGCGGACGATGTTCGTCATTCCCTACATCATGGGCCCGCCCGATTCGCACCTCACCAAAGTTGGATTCGAACTTACCGATTCGATTTATGTCGTGCTCAGTATGCGAATCATGACCCGCATGGGCGAAGTCGCGGTCAAACGGCTCGGGCACGATCCGAAAGCGGAATGGAACCGCGGCACGCACTCATTATTAGATGTCGATCCGGCGCGGCGTTTCATCTGCCATTTCCCGCAGGACAACACCATCATCTCGGTCGGCTCCGGTTACGGCGGCAATGTTTTGCTCAGCAAAAAATGTCTCGCCCTGCGGATTGGCTCCTATCTCGCGCGCACGCAAGGTTGGATGGCCGAACACATGTTGATTCTTGGCGTCGAATCGCCCGAAGGAAAAAAACATTACGTGGCGGCGGCGTTCCCAAGCGCGTGCGGCAAGACGAATTTCGCGATGTTGATTCCGCCGAAACATTTTGCCGGTTGGAAAGTCACCACCGTCGGTGACGACATCGCCTGGATGCAGGTCCGCGACGGTCGTTTGTGGGCGGTGAATCCGGAGAACGGTTACTTCGGCGTTGTGCCGGGAACGAATTACAAATCGAATCCGAACGCGATGAAATCGATCGCGCACGATTCGCTTTACACCAACGTCGCGCTCACCGACGACGGCGACGTTTGGTGGGAGGGCAAAGACGGTGCGGTGCCAAGACACGCGATTGATTGGCGCAGAAACGATTGGACGCCTGATTCAAAAGAGAAAGCCGCGCACCCGAATTCGCGCTTTACCGCGCCGTGCCGCAACAATCCGGTGCTCGATCCCGATTTTGAAAAAGGCGAAGGCGTTCCGATCAGCGCAATCATTTTCGGCGGACGCCGGAGCACAACGTTACCGCTCGTCTTTCAATCGTTCGATTGGGAACATGGCGTTTATCTTGGCGCGACCATGGCTTCGGAAACAACCGCGGCCGCGACCGGCGCGGTTGGCAAAGTCCGGCGCGATCCGATGGCGATGCTGCCGTTCTGCGGTTACAACATTGGCGATTATTTCCGGCATTGGCTCGGGATCGGGAAACGACTCACCAACCCGCCGCTCATATTCAACGTGAACTGGTTCCGCAAAGGCGCGGCCGGGAAATTTCTCTGGCCCGGTTTCGGCGACAACATGCGGGTCTTAAAATGGATTCTCGATCGCGCCGAAGGCGGCGGCGGCGCGGTCAAATCGCCGATCGGTTTCTTGCCCGGTATTCACGATCTCGATCTGGCCGAGCTCGAGATCGATCACAAATGCGTCGACGAACTGCTCGAGATCGATCACGAAAAATGGAAGACCGAGCTCAGCGAGCACAAAAAGTTTTTCGACTCCCTCGGCGGCGTCGTGCCCGAGGAACTTCTGAATCAGCGCGAGCGACTCGCTTCGCGATTCGGGGAATAACGCGCGAAAATTTGCGAATTCATTGCCAATCTGGAATTGTCTCCAGTGGGGTCGAAGCTTGCTGAAAAACAATGCGTCACCGCGGTCGCCGCGGCGACTTGCGTCGAAATTCGAGGGGCGCGCCAGAACAATCTCAAGGGCATCGATGTCGATCTTCCGCTCGGGAAATTGACTGTCGTCACCGGCCCGAGCGGTTCCGGAAAATCCTCGCTCGCGTTCGAAACGATCTACGCCGAGGGGCAGCGCCGTTACGTCGAAACTTTCTCGCCCTACATGCGGCAATTCCTTGACCGCATGGACAAGCCGCGCGTCGACGACATCCGCGGAATTCCGCCGGCCATTGCGATCGAACAATCGAACCCGGTCAAAACCTCGCGCTCCACCGTCGGCACGATGACCGAGATCAACGATTACTTGAAATTGCTTTGGCCGCGGGTCGCGAAAGCGTTTTGCCCAAGCTGCGGCCGCGAAATTCGGTCGGAGACCGCGAAATCAATCGCCGATGAAGTGTTGCGTGATTGCGCCGACAAAAATGCGCTGATCACTTTTTGGGTTTCCGTTCCCGCGAAGACGGAGCCGACGAAATTTTTCGGGTTCCTCCAGCAACAAGGTTACCTCCGCGTTTGGATCGACAACGAAGTCGTGCGCGTTGATGTCGATCCAAAAAAATCCCTGCGTCTCGGCGCGCGCGTTCAAGTTATTCAGGATCGGATTGAAATCGCTGACAAGAATCGCGCGCGCCTTGTCGAAGCGATCGAAACAGCGCTCCGCTTCGGAAAAGGAAAGGTCAATGTGATCCCGATTGCGGATCGCGGACTGCGGAGTGCGGAAAGCAAAGAAACCACGCGCGCTGAAAATCTTTCCGCAATCCGCAATCCGAAATCCGAAATGCCTTTCTCCACTGGCTGGCACTGCGCCCATTGCGATCTCGATATTCGTCCTCCGTCGCCGGGACTTTTCAGTTTCAACAACCCGCTTGGCGCGTGTTCCGAATGCCGCGGATTCGGCCGCACAATTACGATTGATCTCAATAAGGCGATTCCTGATCGCTCGTTATCGATCAAACAAGGCGCGGTCCGCGTTTTTCGCGGCCACGAATTTGGCGAATCGCAAAAAGATTTGCTCCGCGCCTGCGCTCGCGAGGAGATCGACATCAACGTTCCGTTCGAGGAATTGCCGAAAACGGACCAGCAATTTGTCATTGAAGGCGAGAAGTCGGTCGTCGCCGCGCGCGAACGCGGAGAAGGTTACAGCGACGACGATTACGACAACGATCGCTGGTACGGCGTGCGCGGATTTTTTCGGTGGGCCGAGTCGCAGGTTTACAAAATGCACATGCGCGTGCTGCTCAGTCGCTATCGGTCCTACACGACCTGTCCGCGCTGCAATGGCGGACGCTTTCAACCCGAAGCGCTCAATTACAAACTTTCCGCAATCCGCGATTCGCAATCCGCAATTCTTCTGATGCTTCCGGAGTTTTCGGCGTTATCAGTGGCAGTTGCGCGCGACGTTTTCAGCAAGATCCACATCGCATCGGGCGATTCCACCGCCGAAATGTTGCGCGACGAGATTTGCGCGCGGCTGAATTACCTGTGCGAAGTCGGCGTCGGGTATCTCACGCTCGATCGCTCGACGCGCACATTGAGCGGCGGTGAAGTGCAACGCGTTAATCTCACCACCTGTCTCGGCGCGTCGCTCGTGAACACGCTTTTCGTGATGGACGAGCCGAGCATCGGTTTGCATCCGCGCGATATCGGACGGCTGGTGTGCGTGATGCATAACTTGCGCGACCGCGGCAACACTCTGCTCGTGGTCGAGCACGAAGAACAAATCATTCGCGCGGCCGACAATTTGATCGACATCGGCCCGGGTCGTGGCGAGCGCGGCGGCGAGTTGGTTTTCAACGGCGCGCTCGATCAGCTTCTATTTAAGAACAAATCGCTCACCGCTGATTATCTCAGTGGTCGCAAATCAATTCCGGTCCCGAAATCTCGTCGCAAATCGACATCGTCGATCAAAATCAGCGGTGCGCGGGAGCACAATCTCAAGAACATCGATGTCGATCTTCCGCTCGGAGTATTCACCTGCGTGACTGGCGTTTCCGGTTCCGGGAAATCGACGCTGATTCACGACGTGCTGTATCGCAATCTGCTCGCGGAGAAAGGCCAGACGAACGGTGATGAAGTTGGCGCGTGCAAATCAAACTGCGGCGCGCATGGCATCAACGAAGTTGTCATGGTCGATCAATCGCTGCTCGCGCGGACGCCGCGGTCGACGCCAATTCTTTACCTCGGTCTTTACGATCGCGTCCGCGAACTTTTCGCCGCACACCCAGAAGCAATGTCACAAGGTCTGACCGCGGGCGCGTTTTCATTCAATTCCGGGAGCGGCCGCTGCGAACGTTGCTCAGGCACCGGCTTCGAAAAGATCGAGATGCAATTCCTGAGCGATCTTTACGTCCGCTGCGCCGAATGCGAAGGGAAGCGATTCCAACCGCACGTCCTCAAAATCAAACTGCACGGCAAGTCGATCCACAACTTGCTTGAGCTCACTGTGCACGAGGCGATCCAGTTTTTCGCGCAGATCGGCGAAGTGAAAACGCTTTCCGAACCGCTCGACGTGCTCGATGAAGTCGGGCTCGGTTATCTGCGACTCGGTCAGCCGTTGAACACCCTCAGTGGCGGCGAATCGCAGCGGCTGAAATTGGTTCGACATCTTGCTGAAGCACGAAATGCTGAGGACAAAACGAACGGCGACGGCGCGAGAGGAAATCTCTTTATTTTCGACGAGCCGACGACCGGTTTGCACTTCGATGACGTCGCGATGTTGCTTCGGGTTTTTCAGCGGCTGGTTGAAGCTGGTCATTCGCTGATCGTGATCGAGCACAACCTCGAAGTGATTAAGTGCGCCGACTGGATTGTCGATCTTGGACCGGAAGCTGGCGATGAAGGCGGCGAAGTCGTCGCTGTCGGAACGCCGGAGCAGATCGCCAAGATCGACGAATCGCATACGGGAAAATTTCTCCGCAGCATGCCGGGGAGCGCAGGCCGACGGCCTGCAAAGGCCAGTCCGGCTCGGACTCGCGGCGGCTCGCCGCGAACGTCTTATTTGGCCGACGATATCGAGCTCGCCCACGCAGCGGAAACGCCGCCGCGCTTCAAGATCAACGCCACGAATGAATCAATCGGCGTCCACGGCGCGCGCGAGCACAATCTGAAAAACATCGACGTCAAAATTCCGCGCGACCAGATGGTCGTGATTACTGGCTTGAGTGGTTCGGGCAAATCGACGCTCGCGTTCGATATCTTGTTTGCGGA